>JACCDR010033220.1_pt1 | contig 10781 bp, 15 predicted proteins | sample 7446431 | NCBI WGS metagenome assembly JACCDR01 (sample SAMN15323443, study PRJNA562643) | freshwater metagenome | isolation source: river surface water | place: USA:Blue River Watershed | collected 2017-08-17 | reverse complement strand
GTACGGGGGGGGTGTGCCGGGGGGTTGTACGGCGTACGTACAGCCGTACACGGCGTACAACCCGTACACCCTTGCGGTCACCGTCTGTTACCGGGGCGGGGATTCCGTGCGCCTGTCGTACGCGTCGACGTCGCGCGCCGCCCACCGGCAGAGCCACGAGATCCCAGCGATGGCGAGGCCCGGGACGAGGACCTTCAGGTGGGCGAGCTGGAATCCCCGGGCGCCAAGGACCATCGGGAGGAGGAAGAGGGCCACGCACCCGGCGGCGATCGCGGCGAGGTCGGACCAGGATCGGAGGATCTCGACCTGACGCGCGTGAGGTCGGCCCGTCCCAGGGCGGGGCACGTATATATGGGGCATTCGCATGTCAATCATCATGACACGGATATGGCCGGATTGGCTGTTATGGTCGGATTGGCTGTGTCTTGTGCGAGGATTTCACCCGTATCGGACACGAATCAACCATGATCGCCATCATGAGACGTGAGGAACCCGTGACGACCGCGACCGCGATGGACCGGCCCACCTGCTCCACGGAGGAGGCGGCGGCTCGGCTAGGGGTCGAGCGGAGGACCGTGGTCCGCCTGCTCGACTCCGGAGTACTCCGGGGTTATCGCGACGGACCGCGGACCAAGCGTCGGGTGTTCGTGGACAGTGTCGACGAGGTGTGGCGGGCCCGGGCGAGCCAGGCAAAGGGCTCCTAGCTCGCCGGTCCCTCCTCTTCTTGCGGGTCGTCGTCGCGGGGGAGGGAGCGGGCGAGCAGGGCCAGGACGGCGAGCGCCGCGACTAGTGCGGCCGGGAAAAGCAACCATGGCACCTCGTGCCAGATTCCGATGACTGCGCCGGTGGCCACGATGGCGAGCGCGAGTAGGAAGGCGGCTCTCTCTTGCCGGGCCTGTGTGTGTGGCGTGTGCATGGATGCAAGCATGACACGATTTGACGTAGAAATCGTATTTCGCGTAGATGTTGTGGCAGGATGGCGCACAACTCGCACGTGGGGGAAACCATGACCACCAGATCGACGCTCACCACTACACAGGCAGCCGTGCGGCTCGGCATCTCGCATGACCTAGCGGCGAAGCTGTACGACGAAGGCCTCCTGAAAGGCTTCCGCGACACCGCGTCCGGTTGGCGGCGGATCTACGTGTCCTCCGTCGAGGACTTCGAACGCGCCCGCGACGAGCCGTCCCGCTAACACGCGAGGCGCGGCTCCGCTACCAACGTTCGCCGCGCCCCGCCTACCCGTGAAGGTAGGAGACCATCATGCCGCAGCAACGCCGGCGCCGGCGCTGGTCGCAGGACAAGATAGAGATCGTTTTCATCGGGTTGGGTGTCGTGGTCATTGGCGCTGTCTCGGCCGTGGTGTCGTTCGGCCATGTCCGGGACCTGGCCAACGCGCACGGGGCCTCCCGCGAGCTGGGCCCGATCGGCGGCATCGCGACCGCCGTGGTGATCGAGTGGGCGTCCATCGTCGCCTACATCATGCTCCGGAGGTCCCGCCGCAAGGGCCACCACACCGGGTTCGCGGCATGGGTGATGGTGGTGACGGCGGCCCTGTCGCTGGGCGCGCAGCTCGTCCAGGCCGAGCGGACTTTTCTCGGGTACGTGGTGGCCGCTGTCCCGACGCTGGGTTTCCTGACCATGGTCAAGTTTCTGCTCATGGCCTTGTCCATGATCGGTGTCCCGGAGACAGCCGGACAGGACAGCCGGACAGGACAGGTCTCCGGACAAGCGGCCGGACAGGTGACCGGACACCCCGGCGGGCAGGGTGCCAGGGTGTCCGGACCGATGGTGTCCCCGGTGCCTGTGTCCGCGCCGGCCCCGTTGTCCGCGCCGCCGCCGGTGGTGTCCCGACCCGCCCCGGCGTCGTTGTCCACGTGGCCACGGCCCGCGCCGGCCCTGTCCACCTCAGGCGGCTATGCGGCCAACGGCCACACGGCGAACGGCCACACCCCCCCGCCGCCGTCGACGTGGACCCCAGCGCCGCCGCTCCCGCCGCCCATGTCCCACCTGTCCGGGCCGCCCACGCCGGCCCCGCGGACAGCGCCTCCCCCGCCGGTCTCTCCCCCGGTGTCGGCCCCGGTTGTCCGAGCGGCCCGGACACCGGACAGGACAGCCCCGGTGGACAGGACAACGGACACCGGACAGGCCGCCAAGGTGGACAGCCCCAGGGCCCGGATCGTGTCCGACCTGTCCTCCGACCCGGACCTGTCCAAGCTGTCCGACACGGAGCTAGCCGGCCGCTACGAGGTGTCCGTGAAGACTGTCCAGCGGGCGAGGCGGGACGTACGCGGGTCCTGAACCGACGGAACGGTCCCCGCACCCTCCAGGGGCGGGGACCGTTCTCAACCCCGAGTCGCGGCAGCGGATCGAGTCAACTGATCGTAGTTGAGGCGGGTGATTCCGCCGGAATCACCTCGGCTGGTTTCTTCGGTGCCCGCTTTGCCTTCGGTGGCGGGCCCATGGGCGGGAGGACCCCCATCTCGATGAGCAGCCCGACCGCGGTGCGGAGCGCTTTCGCTGCCTTGCCTTTGCCTCCGTCGTAGAGCGGGGTCGGGATCTGATGTGAATACGATTCGGGTACCCGGACGTCTCGGGGGATGATCGGCAGCACCAGGCCCTTGTACTCGTCGGTGGCGTAGTCCATGGCCTCCGCGTAGACGGCGCCGCCGGACCGGGCGGTGGGCGCGTCGGTGACGACGATGGCGCCCAGCTCGCAGATTTGGGCGAACTGGGCGTTGATCTCGCGGTTGACTTGCCCGATGGTGGCCTCGAGCCCGACCAGGCCGCGGAGTTCTTTCGCTCCGGGTTTGATGCAGGCCAGGACGTAGCGGCTCACGGCGAAGATGTTGACCGCGACCACGCCCAGGGACGCGGGGGAGTCGATGAGAATCACCTTGTACCGGCCGGACGCGATGAGGTCGATCATGGCGTTGCGGAGGCGGAGCTGCCCGTCCTGGAGGGGAGAGAGGTTCTTCTCCGCGGCGGCGAGGCGTAGCGAGGCGGGGGCGAGGTCGACCCGGGGCCACTGCGTGGGGATGATCACCTCGTCCATGGTGGCGATCCCGGCGAGGACGTCGGCCATGTTGGCGATCGCCACATGGTCACCGCCGCGGGGGCAACCGCGCGGATCATGCTCGGGGAACATGTCGCCGCACTCGCCGCAGGTCTGGTCGGCCGCGGTGATACCGAGGACGTGGGAGCCGTCGCCCTGAAGGTCGAGGTCGATCACTAGGCACCGCTCGTCCGTGGGGCCGGCCTCGAGAAGCTCCCCGATCACGGCGGCCATGCCGGTGGCGGCTGTGGTCTTTCCGCAGCCGCCGGACTGGTTGGCGAAGGCGAGGACGGTCGTCATCGTGGTGTGCCTTTCGTCCGGGCCTCGTCGAGGCGGATCTGTTCCCACGCGGTCGGCACATACCGGGCGTCGGTGATGAGCCGTTCGAGGTGGGCGACGTCCCGGGCGTCCCATTCCCTGCCCTGTTCCCGGGCCCTGAGCTCGTCGTAGGCGAGTGCCATGACGTACGCCAGGTGGGAGATGAGGGCCGGCTCTCCGGAGGTCTTCACCGCGTCGCGGAACGCTGCGGGGTCGGGCCGGTCCGGGCCGACGCCGGCGGCGGCCATCCACGTGTAGGCGAGGCGTAGCGCCTCCCCGTAGGGGGTTTGCCGGTCGATCACGGCGGCGGCGAGGCGGCGGGTTGCGTCAGTCACGTTCGGCCGGCGGCCGGCGATGACCGCGCACGCCTCCGCCCGGAATGAGCCGGCGGCGGCGCGGTCCTGGGCGTCGTCGGGTCGGCGTCGAGCCCGGGTGATTCCGGCGGAATCACCGTCGGCGACCACGGCATAGACGAACTCGCCGGCCGAGTTGACGGCGCCGCGGAGCGTGCCGTCCGCGCGGGCGGCCTCGATCTCCGCCTGGTCGCGGGTGACGGCCCCGACGGGGGCGCCGCCCCAGGCGCCGGTGGCGTCGATGAGGTCGAGGCCCTCGGCCTTGGCGCGGGCCTGCCCGGCGAGGAGCCCGTCCCGTCGGGTCTGGGCCGCCCGGTGCTCCTGGATGGCGAGCCCGGCCCGTAGGCCCCGTTCGGTGGCGATGGCCCACGCGGCGGCCTGGTCGTCCGGGTCGAGGCGCGCGTACTCCACGGCCTCGGTGAGGGGGATCGGGCCACCGCCGTAGTGGGGGACCTGCCCGCCGATGACGAGGAGCTGCAGCTCCGGGATGAGTTGGAGCAGGGCGAGGCGTTTGGCCACCTGCGATTGGGAGATCCCGAGCCGGGCCTCGATCTGCCGTTGGGTCCGTCCGATCGCCACCATCTCCTGCAACGCCCGCGCCTCTTCGATGGGGGTGAGGGCCCGGCGGGAGACGTTCTCCGCGAACATCGCCTCGAGGTCGAGCCGGTCGGTGTCGACGAGGGTGTCGTCGACCCGCACTTTGACGTCGGCCCAGCCGACAGCCCGGCAGGCGGCGAGGCGGCGGTGGCCGATGAGGGCGACGTACGTGCACCGGCCGATGAGGTCGGCGTGGTGCGGGTAGACGCTGAGGAACGCGTCCCGGCGGGCGACGATCGGTGTCTGGAGCAGGCCGAGGGTGGGCAGGGTGGCGGTGATGTCGGTGAGGTCGCCCAGCTCTTCCCGCGGGTTGTGCGGGTGGTCGGCGATGTCGGTGAGGGCGACGGTGATTCCGCCGGAATCACCGTCGGTGGGGCGGGTGGCGGCGGCCTCGATGAGGTCCCGGGTGCCTGCGGCGGCTCTGCGGGCGGCGAGGGTGCTCGCCATCGTGGTGGACATGCCGGCTGTCCGTGTCATGATCACAACCCTTCGACGTGATTGTCATCATCGATGATTCCGGCGGAATCGGGGCCGATCATCATCCGAACGGGCGGTGATTCCGGCGGAATCAGGCTCCAATTGCGTCCGTTCCCTAGGGTTCCGCCCGGCACCAACGCACAAACCCGGCCGTCCAACGCACCTCGCGTTGGATCTCCTGCATCCAAAACGGAGGCTCCTGACGTGCCGGCTGAGGTGGAAAGACTCCCAGGCGTCGAGCACGGGCCTCCGCCAGCTGCAGGCGCCACCCGCGCGCCGGGGGCACGACCTGGTATTCAGCCACATAGCGGAGCATCCGAGCAGGGTTGCGGGTCCTGTACTTGAACAGGCCGGATCCGGGTCGCGCGACGGCTTCGGCGTTGTTGCAGCCCATGCAGAGCAGTCCACGTATCAGGCCGGTGGCGTGATCGTGGTCGCGGGCACCCAACCAATGGTCGTTCTCATCGAATATCCGCCGGCCGCACATTGCGCAGCGCTCAACATGAAACTCCCAGAACCGGAAGGTCCTTGGCTCCATTTCCGCGACCGCCGCCCGGATGTCGCGGGGATCTTCGCCTGGTCGCCGAGTCCAGATCCACATCACGATTTCCTGCTTCGTCCGCAGTGGCGGGATGGGCCATGACCAGCACAAAGGCTCTGCCGGGCGCCACAACATGGGTCGAGGATAGTTGCATTCCGGGTCCGATTCCGAAATTATTGAGCGCGTGTCGAGGCCTCGGAACCCGCCGCATCTTGCCCCGACTGCGGCGGACGCGGCCCGCGCTGCAGCGCGGATCTACCAACGTCGGCTGGAGGCCGGCGACGGACGGCTTGAACGTTTTCCGGACACAGGTGACCTGTTCGGGGTGCTCGGGTTCGTTCACCAGAACCAGGCGCAACGCCCGGAGGATCTAGCCGAGGACGCCCTAGGAGAGCTGACCATCCTCCGGTTCCTCCGAGCCGAGCTGGAGCGCCGTCTCAGGCTGGCGATCCTGCGGGCCCGCAAGGGCGGCGTTGAGTGGGCAGACCTAGCCGAGCCGATCGGAGTGACCAGCGCACAGGGAGCGCAACAGACGCTAGCCAGGCTGGAGAGCGTCTGTGTCCACGAAGATGCCCGCAGCGAGAAAGCGGAGATTGAACGTAGGCGGGCCGTCGATGCCCGCGCCCGTGCCGCCTCCGTGGTCGCGGAGGGGGTCCTCCGTGGTCTCGCAGCGGCACTGAAGACCCATCGCGCGGCGCTACCCGACAGCCTCGCAGAGGACATCGACGCGCTCCTCACGGAGGTTGGCCGGCGCAGGTTCGGGGACGCGTCGCTTGCTAGGGCTCGGCTGCTGTGCGACGAGCTGGACGAACTTTCCCTGGTGCCACAGCAGTTGCGTGCGGCTATGGACGAACTGAGGACGGCCCTTCCTCGGCGGTAGCGGGGAGGGGTGTGTGCGGATCCCGATCGTGGGACTTCAACCCATTCCGGTGGATTTCGTTTCGTCGGATTGTTACGTTTTGCCTAGATACACCACCGCACGCACGACCTGAACCGAGGACTCGACATGTTTGAGATGACGGCAGTCTGCCTTGCCGCCGCCCATTGGGCCGCCGGCGAAATCGTCCACCTCCTGACCCTTCCCGAACCGCTCGACGGCCGCTGGCGGGGTGTGATCCTCCCGGCCGCGGGCGCGGCCTTGCTCGTCCTGCTGTCCCTGCTGATCTGGTGGCATCGCCGGCACCACCGGCCGCTGGCGGAGATCCCGGTGCAGCAGACCCCGGAACTCGCGGATGACAGCGACGGCCTCTTTGGGCTCCGGTGGGAGAAGTGAGGCGGCAGACACCGGACGACGAGCCGCTCCTCACGCCCGCTGAGGTGGCGTCGCTGTTCCGGGTCGATACGAAGACGGTGACCCGGTGGGCGAAGGCGGGGAAGTTGACCGCCATCCGCACGTTGGGCGGGCATCGCCGCTACCGGGAGTCGGAGGTGCGTGAGCGCCTTCAAGCGACCCGGCCGTGAAGTCGGGTCCCCTGCCCGCGCGGAAGGCCCCGATGAAACGCACGCCGCTAGGGCGGGGCACGGGGCTGCAGCGGCGGGCATCGTCGACGCCGGTCGTGAAGACGCGACGTGACACCGGACCGTCGGCGAGCGTGAAGGCGCTCGTCGACGGTCGCTGTGGTGGCGATCCGGCGGCCGGGTTTCCGGGGCGGTGTGAGTGGCCGGGGTGTAGCGCGCTCCGGTTGCACCGCCACCACCGTCTCAACCGCAAGGACGGCGGGCGGCACGGTCTCGCCGATGAGGTGATCAACGGTGCGGAGTGGCTCCTCGGGGCCTGCTGGGATCACCACATGTACGTGACGTCGGCGTCCGGGACGCGGCTCCGGATCGGCCGGGAGATGGGCTGGATCTTGCAGGAGGAGCACCTCGACCGGGTCCTGGCCTACCTGCGGCTGCCGGAGCATCTACGGGTCCGCCCGGCGTATGAGCTGCTCCCGAAGGTGCTCACCCGCCACGCTGATATTGAAGTGTATCTGTGTGATGATGGGACGTGGCGCCCGGCGTAGTGAGCCCCTCCGGGCGAAGGTGGCCCCACCCGACTTGACGTTCGGGCGGGGCCTTGAGGTGTGCTACGCGACGACCGGCAGGCCGAGGTCGTAGCCGCGGTACGCGACGGGGCGGAGGTCCCGGTGGCGCCAGGCGAGGCCGCGGATGTAGCCGGGCAGGCCCGCGATCGGGATGGTGCGGGTGACGGTGGCTCCGCGTCGGGCGGTGGCGGTGCGGCCGGTGACGGTGAGGATGAACTCGAGGCCGTTGCTGGTTTCGCGGGCGCCGTGGAAGGTGGCCCAGTCTCGGGCGTGGGCGATGCCTGCGGCGGTGGTGTGCCGGTCCCGTTTCGAGGTGAGCACGATCGGCGGGTCGGGCACGAACAGGCCCGGGTCGAGGTCGGTGGGGCGGATGAGCGGGGGGAGCTGGTCCCGGATGGCTGCCCAGGCGCGTCGGGCGTCGAGGGTGCGGGTGGTGAGGGCCTCGACCTGGGCGGCGATGAGGTAGACGTGCCGGTTGGCTCCGCGGAGGGTGTGGAGCTGGCCGGTGTCGACCATCAGGCGGAGTTGGGCGTCGGAGATGTCGAGGGCGGTGCGGGCGGTGGCGAGGTCGGCCAGGTCGGGCGGGTCTTCATCCCACAGGTCTGACACGACGGGCCCGGAGCCGTAGGAGTCCGCGATTGCGAGTGCCGACCATGGTGCCTCGGTGGTGGTGAACGGGGTCGGGGCGCCGCCGTTGGCTGGCTGGATGATCTGGTGGGACCGGTCACCGGCGATGTAGCGGGCCCACCGGCGGCGGACGCTAGTGATGGCGTGGAAGGTGCGCAAGGCCCGGTAGTGCGGGCGGACATCTTCCCGGGCCTCGGCAGTGTGCGCGGCCGGTTTCGACACGGTGGAGCCTTCCAGAGTCGTCGACATAGACGCAGCTCAGGATACCTGCCCCGTAGTGGCGAGCGTCTCCAGGCGTTCGGCCCATTCGCTGACTGACCGTTTCCGGTCCTCGATGTCGGCGACCAGCCGGGCGCGTTCCCGGGCCTCGCCTTCGCGTCGCAGCACGGCCGCGTTGGCGGCGGCTCTCTGGGCGATGATCCGGGCCTGGGCGGCGGCTACGGACTCGGCTGCGGGTGTCGCGGTGCGTGCGGTCGCGTCCCACCCGGCGCGCCTCTCGCGCAGTGCGGCGAGGTTGGCCTCCCGGTTGTGGGCGATGTGCTGATTGATCGCCGGGAACGGCTTGAGATCCTCGTCGGGCCACCACGCGCGGAGGCGCCGCTTCATGAAGTTGATCACAAGTTTGGCGGTGACCTTGCCGCTGGGGTTGTCGCCGAACTGGGCCTCTCCGGTGGGCTGGTGGTCGAGGGCATAGACGATGTCACGCGGGGTCCAGCCGGCGTCGAACCACGGGCGGAACAGCTCCCGGAGTTCCTCGGTGCGGATCTTGAACATCATGGGGGAGATGTGGCGGAGCCAGTCACAGGCGAGGAGCTGCTCCGTGCGCCCGGTCGGGATGTCGAACATGGGCCACTGCTCCGGCGGGCGGCCGAGCGGGTGGCAGGCCCGGCACCTCCGGATGCCCGTTGTCGAGTGCACGTGCCGGTCAACCTTGTCGCACACTCCGCACCACGGCCGGGTGCCGCCCAGCGGCTCGTCCCGCCCATAGAGGGGGTTGCATTTGGCGCACCGTCGGCCGTCCGCGGTGAGGCGCATGGAACGGTGGCACTCTCCGCACCAGTGGGGCGTGGACAGGGTGCCGGGCGAGTCGGGACGGACAGGTGTGGTCACGGTCGGATGGTAGTCCCGCGCGGGCCTCATGCGGCGGCTCCGACCAGCGCGTCAGCCATGCACGGGTCGCAGACCGGGACGGGGACCGGAAGATCATCACGGAGTGGTGCGTCCGCGCCTCCGCACGACACGCACTCGTCGGCTGACGTGGCGAGCAGGTTGACCGGGTTGACCGGTTCGGGCTGGGCGCGGTCCTGCCCGCCCTTCGCGTCGCCGAGGGCCAGGACCAGCAAGGCGTCCAGGGCCCGGGTGTGGCGTTCGGTGTGCGAGCCGGTCCCGTCGCCGTCAGGGGTGGGCGCGTAGCGGGCGACGGCGTCCACGATGACGTCGGGGGTGAGGGCTAGCTGCGGCTGGCGGAGCTTGTGGCCTAGGCCTCGGGACAGGTGCCACTCGATGATCTCGACCGGGAGGTAGACCGGCTCCGGGTTGAGCGCCCGGTCGATGCGTTCGGCTAGCCGTTGGCGGACCCAGGTGGGGCACTCCCGCCAGGCCCGGGGGAGCCGGCCGAGCACGCGCCACGCCTCCGGGGACGGCCCGGCGGAGCCCGTTGGCTTCGGTGCGGGTCTTGTGGTTCGGAGCTTGCCCCCACCAGAGTTGATCTCTTCCCCTCGCGGCGGAGCCGCGTCTGTGCGGCCTCGCGCGCTTACGGCCGTAAGGTCGGTCCCTACCGGGACCGAGGGAGGGTTTTGATCTTCAAAGGGTCCAGAAGAGGGTACATCCGGTTTAGGTACTAAAGACCGACATCCGTTGCCGGGGTCATTTGCAGGGGTGACCCGACATCCGTTGCCGGGGTGATCCGACATCCGTTGCAGGGGTGCCTCCACCTCCGGGAGCTGCCCCGGCGCCGCCGTGAGGGGGGCCCGACCTGGGCGGATGCGCACCTCGAGCAGCCCCACGGCCACCAGGTGCGATCGGTGCGCCGACACGGTACGGATGGCCTGCCCCCACTCCGCGGCCTGGTCAGCGATCGCTACAGCAGTCCACGCCCCGGTCTCCGGCGTCCACCGGTCCTCACCCCGGCAGGTCACCATCCACCGGTACAGGGCGGCCACGTGGCACGGCTTCACCGCTCCGGCGGCGAGCGCGACCAGCGCCGACGCGGGGATGTCGACCCACGCCCTCCGGTCGCCCGGCCGGACCCGGCCGAGCACGGTGTACCGGTTGCGGGTCTTACCGGACTGGTGGATCCGCTCCACGGAGAGCAGGCCGGCGGTTTGGAGCTCCCGGTTGACGCGGGTGATGTGGCCGGGGTCGTCCCCGGTGCGGCCGAGGGCGTCGTGGAGCTGGTCCTGCGTTGCCTGGTGGGTAGGTTCGCCGCGGGCGAGCCACACGTGGACGAGCCAGAGTGTCAGCGCGGCGTCGGAGACGGCCGGGAGGTCGGTGGGGGCCTGGACGTAGCGACCCCCGACCACCGCTACGGCGGTGGGTCCGGTCATGTATCACCTCGCCGCGTGTGCGGGCGGGTTTCGGGTGCGGTGGTGTGCATTGGTGGGACGGGCCTCTCAGAGATCTATATCGGCGACTCTGTGAATCCCGGGCACGGTGGTGACGCGACTCGCCCATAATGGCCGGTCACGGATCCTGTGCTTGTCGCCCGCATCGGGTATGCTCGACTGCGTCGGGCCGTGCGGTGTCGACAGCCCTCGCACGCGGGGGCCGGGAGTTTAAGAGTTCAT
>JACCDR010277131.1_pt1 | contig 10783 bp, 14 predicted proteins | sample 7446431 | NCBI WGS metagenome assembly JACCDR01 (sample SAMN15323443, study PRJNA562643) | freshwater metagenome | isolation source: river surface water | place: USA:Blue River Watershed | collected 2017-08-17 | reverse complement strand
GCTCGGATTACCCTCGACCAATAGGCCGTCAAAGTACCTAACCCAGGGGGGGTAGCAACCACACTTCTGGCAGTTGCAGCGCAAACAGGTTCCCCCTACGCCCGCCCCCGGGCGGACCGGGCAGCGCGGCTCACTCGCCTGCCTGTTTTCTGATGTGGTAACGAAACTTCTTCTCAAAGAAGCTTTGCAGGTCTGCTTGTTTGGCAATGTCGGCCATGTCCATGCGCTTTGAGTACGCATTGCCTTTGACGAACAGCAAAACGGGACGAGGCCGTGAGCCTTGCCCGGATGGTCTGACCCAGATACCAGGCATCAGGCGGCTGCCGTCACTCACAAAGAACACGCCCGCACCAGTTCTGTCCCGTCCAGAGCCTCGGTGTTTTGCCGTGCGTTTGCCCTGCCCGCCCCTGTTCTTGGGTGTGCCGAGCATGGTGGTCAGCAAGCTTTTTACAAAGCCAACCTTCAGCCCTCCCCGCCCATCACTGCTGCCGGGGTACGGACTGGATGGGATCACCACAAAGTGTCCAGAAGGTAGGATGCCCGATGTCTGTAGCGCACGCTCAAAAGGCTTCATGCGGCGAGAGCCACCGGTTACATGGGCCATCAGAATCTTTTGTGGATCTGTGCCCTTTCCCCCCAACGTCATCGGGCCTGCCCACGCCTCTAGACGTTCGGGGCTTGCCTTCTTGACCTGTACGCTTTTCACGATGTAGGGGCTTGGCTGGTCAAAAACGCTGGCCATGCTGGCTTGCACCGCCTTGCGGGCATGGAATGCAGTGTCGTTCAGGGCATTTGATGCCGCCTGCTTGATTTGCCCGGCAGCCAGCTTCTGAAGTGAGGCCCGTACCTTGTCAATCCCCGTTACTTGCAAGTTGATGGAGATTGACACGCCTCATCCCTCCACAGGCATCGGCTCGGGGCAGACCTGCAGCAGGTCGTCAAAGCCCACATCTTTCAGCACGCCCACCACCTCGTCCAGGCTGGGCACAGCCAGCGGACGGTCGGCATAGACACACACAATGCCCAGGCACTTACCAGCCTGGTCGTCCACCGGCTGCCCAATGCCGTACAGGTACCAGTAATCAGGGAAGGGCGCGTCTGAATGCTTGCACGCAATGAATGATTTCAACTCGCCTGCCTCAATCAACCGGGTCAGGTCTGACACCTGCAGGTCAATGCCGGGGCGGGCGCGGCGTGGGGTGTGGGGTTCTTCCGTGGGAAAGTCGAAGATCAACGGGTTCATGCTGGTTCTCCATCAGTTGCGGATGACACGCCCATGCTGAACAGCAGGGATTGATTTTTTTGCCGCGCCTTTGCGCGCGTTCTCTGTCGGCTTTGGTGCAACCTTGTGACGCACGGGCCAACAGCCGGACTTACCTGGTCGCTTGTCGTCCTCGAAGCAGATGGCGCCAGCTTTGACAAACGCATCCACCGTTTTGCAAAGCACTTGAATGGTCACATCTTCCAGGCGCTGCGGCATCAGCCCCAGCGATGAGCGGCGCAAATCGGCAGGCAAGTTAATGACACGGGTGACCTCTGGCGGGAGATCGGCAGGCATCTCCCAGGAACCGCCCGAAGCCTCGGTCTCTTCGAGAATGTGTGTCAAAAACATTACCGCCCCCACAAGCCGCGAGTAATTGCCCACACCCATGGACAGCGAATGCTGTAGGCGCAGCACAGGCTCAAGGCTGATGCCAAACCGGGCGGCGTCACGCATTGAGCTGAAGCCCTCTTGCCTGGCATCAGGGTCCACACCGACTGTTGCAATTGCGGCAAAGAGTAAAGGCGACACAAGCTCGCCGTTCACAGAAACTGTTGCGAATGTCCCGTTTGCGGTGATGACGTTTGGGGATGGTGGGTTGGTACTGGTGAAGTTCATTTATTTCTTTCAAAAAGGGCGGCGTTACCTGGCACCCGCCGCCCGGGTGAGTGGGCGTGGTCAGGCTTTGACACAGGCTTGAAGGCTGCGGGTCGTCTTGTTCATGGTTATCTCGCCTGATGGCTTGGCTTAACCCTGGTCGGCTGCGTTGGGGTCGAGGTCATCGACTTGCAGGCCAAATCGGCGGAGGGTGGCCAGGACCTCCTGGCGCAACGATTCAGGGCTGCGGCCTCGGGCTGCGTCCAGCTTCTGCAGGGCGGCATGCGCGGTCTGCAACTCCTGGAGTGTTTGGCGGGCGGGCGCAATCTGTGCATCAATCTCGGGCTTGAGCGTGCGCCAAACCGGCGTTGTGCCGTCTGCATTCATGGTGACGTTGAAGCGGTTGGCTTCCAGGGCCTGCAACTTGGTGAGCGCGTGTTCTGCCGCAGCATGCAGCCGATGCAAACCAGCGGCCACCACGGCACCACCGTGACGGCGCAGATGCCCGTATGCCGTTTGCACGGCGGCAGATGCCTGGCGCAGTTCGTCTGAAGCAATCGCCACAGCGGGTGCCAGGCGCTCTGCGTCTGCACGGGCTGCTTGCAACGCTGCAGCCGCTTCATCGAGCGCCGCTTGTGCGGCTTGCTGGCGGGCATATGCCCGGTCAAGCTGGCTCAACGTCATGTCGCGCTGGGCTGTTGCCTCCGCCTCCAGCCTGCTGGTGTGTTCGTTTTTGGCGGCAGTCACGAGGGCAGGGTTCTGCATGGCTGCCAGTATTTGGTTGATGGTTTCGCGGGAAACGTCAAGTGTGGTGGTGGTCATGGGGTTTGCCTTTTTGGGTTTGGCGGGTTGGAAAAGTGAGGAAAGGGGAAAAAGAAAAACGTGGGTAAACATGGGCGGGCCTGTCAAACGTCGATTTCGAAAATCTGGGCGGCTATGCGGTAGCACCTGGTCGGCCCCATGCCGGGCAGGCGGGGTTTGCAGTCGTAGGCGCGGCCCCGGTCGGGCAGCAGGCAGTTGTTGTCGGCCAGCACCTTGCAGACCGATGTCGGGTCAAAGCCCTGGCAAACCTCGGAGCGAAAGGTTTCAGCCAGGATGAAGTACTCGACGGTCACCTTGTCGGCAGCGCTGGTGGGCATGCGGTCACCGAACTCTTGGGCGTGGTCTGAATTGCTTTTGACCGGCTCGCCGTGTTCGTTCAACATTCGGCGGTAGCCCGCACGGTGCAGGGTCTTGGCCGAGTGATCGTCGGCAGCCCTGTGCCACCAGGTGAACCGCCCTTCGCCGTGGGCTTCCAGGAAGCGGCGCACCTGGCGCAACATGGCGGCAACTTCACCGCTGCCAGTGCCGCCACGGGCTGCCAGCCAGGCGTTGAAGCACACAATGGCAGCACGCTCGGCTTCGCCCTTGGGCCAGCCTGTCAGGCCCGCAGCCGTGGCCATTTCGCCCGCAGCGCCCACCAGTGCGAAGCGCTCACCCACACGCTCAACCTGGCCACTGGACGCGGTGGGCACCATCTTCATGGCCAGGGTGGCAGTTGCATCACGAATACGGGTTTTCAGCTCGTCAACGTGCTCCGTCAACCAGACCAACCAGGCGCGGCCCACGGCCCCATGAAACGCCGCTGCCGATGCGTTGATGTGGCGGGAAAACTCTGCCCCGCCTTCAAACCCATGCACGGTATCGAACAGTCCAAAGCCCTTGCCCGCATCAGCGGGAATATCCACCAGACGCACTTCCTGGCCCGGGCGGACGCGCTTGCCGCTCTCCTGCATGTGATCGGCCAGGCTCACTTCGCCCGTGCTCAGGATCATGACCCGCCAGGTCTTACGAGGCCTGGCCAGGCCCGCCTGATTTGCACGCCCCTTGCCCACGCCATTGCTCAACATGTATGCAGCGGCCCCGGTTTCGGCTGAATCGCACTGGCCCATTTCGTCCAGCGGCAAAAATCCATCATTTCGCTGCGTAGCGCCTGCCTCCAAAGAGTTGGCGGTATTTCTCCAGTTTTGGACAGATGACGGCGGGCCAAACACGCTGGCTGCGGCAAGCAGGGCGGTGGTTTTGCCGGTTGACGAATCGCCCTTGATGTTGAAACCGCCGCCGCCCATGCCTCCTGGTCGCAGTGCTGGGCCTGCCAGCGCCACGCAGACGGCAAACATCAGCCTGGCATTGCCGACACAGGCGGCTGCAACCGCCTGCTGCCACTGCGCCAACGTGCCTCGCACCTTGAACCAGTCTGGCATCGGCGTGTCGGCTTGGAACAGGATGCGCTCGTCGTCTGTTGTGCCGAACGTCTCTGAAATCGTGACGTATGCCTTGCCGTGCCAGCCCGTTTGGTCTGTGACAGTGGCAAATGTGCCCGGCTTCCTGGTCTGGATGTACTGCGACAGCAACGCACGGGCGCGGGGTGTGGGCGCAATGCTGAGGCCCAGGCTCATCAGAATGGCCCGCAGCTCCTGGCCGTCACCCGCCAGCATGCGGGCTGGGGCCGCATAGGTTTTCTGTCGACCCGCTGGGTCATGGAACACGAACAGCCAGCCCCAAGTGCCGCTATCTGGATCGCGTGTGCGGGCTTCGACATGCAGGGCGCTGCAAATCCACATTGGGGCGGCTGCCCTGCCCTCGCGGTCAACGCCGCAATGCCACACGCCCTGCTCGTTCAGCAGAAATGGGTCGTGCTCGTCCTGGTCAGTTGGCGGCTGGCCCGGGTCAAACTCATGGCCGATGGGTTTGTTGCCGGTGCGGGCGGTTTTGGATTTGTTGCCGGGGTTGACTGGCTGCGTGCTGTCCACCAGCTCGGTGGCGGGCGTTATCCGGTTTACGCATGCAAAGACCTGCTGGGCAACAACTTGCAGCCCCTCAGATGCGTGCAGGTCATTGAAGTCGGTCAGCTTGGTGCCGTTACTGTCAAACGCCGCCTGGCGGGTCGCCTGGTCGGCAAACAGCGGTGCCACCCATTGACCACCCACAGCGAGTGCGGCTGATTTGGCAGCAGTAATGCCAGGATTGCCCTCTGAAAAACAGTCATCGTCGGCGCAGACGACGATTTGGGCATTGGCGTATTGATGACGCAAGGCCTCGGCCACAGGCAACAGATTGTTGGCCGTGAATGCAACCGCCACTGGTAGGCCAGTGGCTTCGTACAAGCTGGCCCCCGTGGCGTAGCCTTCGGCCAGCAGCAATGCAACGCCTGGCCGCACGCTGCCAATCTGATGGAAATGGCCCTTCATGGCCAGGCCAGCAGGGAAAAACTCTTTGGACAACTTGCGCCCGTTGCCGCCCTTCACCTGGGCACTGCTGCGGATGACCTGCAGCCCATGAATTCGGCCATTCGCGTCAGCCATGGGAATGACCAGTGCCCCTGATGGCGAAAAGCGCACGCCGTGGGCATTGATGCCCTTGCGCTCCAGGTAGTCACATGCTCCGCTCACGGAACAGCGCCCCCATGCCTTCTTTGCCCGTTTTGCAGCCCTGGATGCCTCCGCCTGGCGGGCTGTTTCAGCCCGTCTGCGGTCATCGGCCAGGCGCTTACGCATGGCCTCGCGCTGCTCGGCGCTCAGTTCGGCTTTGTTGCGGATTTCCACCTTCGTGGCGTTGTTGTTGGTACCCTGCCAAACGCCATAGCTGCCGACGACCAGCTCGTCGCCGTTGTCCAGGCGCATTTCGTGCAGGTGATACCAGCCCCGCTTATCGCGCTCGCCCTCCACCTTGCACCGGGTCAGTTTTCCGATGGTCAGATGGTCAACGTGCAGGCCAGCAGCAGTGAGTTGCTGCAACACATCGTCATAGTTCGAGGCCATCGTGTTCAGTGACCAGGCTTGTGACCATAGGATGCAAACGAGCCATGCATGGCGGTGCACAGTGGCTCGTCGGTGCCTGGGTTGTCGAACACTTCAACTCGGCACATGCCGATGGAAACGCGCATGTAGAAGGTGCGACCAGCGTGTTCAAACCGTGCCGGGATGCTGCGGGTCATGGCCGCTGTTGCATCGTCCAAAAGTGCCTTGGTGGCGGGCATCTTGTCGGAATCAGATGCACCGCCCATTGCATTGGCCACAGCCATTTCGGCCAGGATGCCTGGCATGGGGTCTGGGCGGCTCATGGCTTGCCTCCCAGCGCGTGCGCTCGCTGGGCCTGCCAGGCGGCAATCTCAGACTCGCGCCAGGCCACGCACCTGGTAGACAGCTTCACGGGCCTGGGAAAGGTGCCTTGGTTCGCACCGGCGTAGATGGTGGTTTTTCGCAAGCCGACGAGGTTTTCAACCTCACGGAGACGCAGCAGGCGCTCTGGCTTTTGTGTTTGGGTTTGTTCGGTAAAGTTCATTTGGGCACAGGAGGGAGGTAGATGTCCCTACTGTGCCCATGCTTGTCTTTTCGGTAAATTGAGCCAGCTAGCAAAATCCGTGGTTTGCTAGCAAACCACATCTAAAAGTCACCTTCACTCAACAAAAGCAACTAAAAAGCAAAACTTCAAGCGCCACTGCATATCGTCGTCAATGCTGTGGACATTGCCGCAATTGCGGCAACCCAGATGCCCCAGGTGTAGCCCATTCACTGGCCCTTGAGCCAATCACGGTAGATCGTTTCTGGTGCCACGCTCGCATCGAAGTTGATCTTCACCAGGTGGGCAAACTGGCGACCAAATGAGGCCTTGCTTTGTTTTTTGTCAGCACGGCCTAGCCAATGTTCCAGCACCCAAGCGCGGGCTGCAGCATTTTTTGCCCTAGCAATCTCGGCCTTGTGTGCTGAATGGGCCTGTTCGACGAACTTCTGTCCCGCAATTTCAATCAGATGCACGAAAAACCATCGGTCTAGGGCACCCTTTTTTTCCAGCCATTCGGCCATTTCACTGGTGTGTATAGAGCCGTCTGGAGTGAAGTAGAACTGCAAAAACTCCGCCGCCTCGGCCTTGCATTGTTCTTGGAATGCAAGGGCATCTCGCAGTTGATCCACCATGGTGGCCGGGTCTGCTTCCGGCAGTGGTTTCTCACTTTCATCACAAGCAAATGCGCCCGGGGACAAATTCAATCTGATTGCCATAAACACCCCTTCAGGTGTCGCGCCTTCAATGTGGGTGCCACTGCCAGGCGGGTGAAGGACCCCCGCTTTTCGCCCTTGGGGATCAGCCTCGGGCTAGGCGTGACATAACTTGTTCAGACCATCCCCAGCTCGGCCATGCTGACAACCTGCCGACCGGCAACGATGCAATGATCCAGAACCCTGCAATCAACCAGGTTGAGGGTTTCCTTCAGCGCCCGTGTCAGCTTGCAATCGGCATCAGATGGTGTGGGGCTTCCGCTGGGGTGGCAGTGGCACAGCACCACGTTGGCGGCATTGTGTGTCAGTGCAGCTCGGGCAACTTCTCGCGGGTAGACGGCGGTTTGCGTCAAGGTGCCGACCGATGTGGTTTCGAAGCAGATCATGCGGTGCTGGCTGTCCAGCCACAGCAGGCCGAACAGTTCACGGGGTTCATTGGCAAGCTGCAGCCAAAGGTAGTCTCGGACAGCAGCCGGGCCGTCAAGCACCGCCCCAGGCTCGCCCAGGTAGCGCCCCAAGATGCCAATGGCAGCATCCACGACCGCCCGCTCATGCGCTGGCAATCCGTGGCGGAATGAGGTGGGGCCAGCACCTGGCCGGTAGCATGGCACGGACTCGCGGGCGGGCACAGTCTCCCACTGCATGGGCTGCTTCTTGCGTGGCCTGCCACGACCACGCGGGGCGGCTGGCGGGGCGGTTGTCAAGCCTGCAGGCGGTGCGGGGGTCATGATGGCGGAGCCGTCTGGCCTGTTGCTGAGGGTGTATGGCGTGGTGGGCATCATCGGGCACCCCGCTGGGTTGTGTGCGTGTCTGCACCGTTGGCAAATGCCGCACGCAGTTGTGCCAGCCGCTGGCGAATGGTAGGGCTGGGCGGTGCGGCCTTGGCCGATTCTGCCTCTATCTGCGTCAGCACCGGATCGCGGCCCCGCCTGCCTGGAACGGTTGCCCTGGCAACGTCTGCAGGGCGCACATAGGCAGGCCTGCTGCTGCAGCCCGATGCCGCATCGCGCCGTCTGCCAGCCACCCTGGCGAGTGCCCAGGCAAACCCCTTTTTCCGCTGCGCTGCGTGGGCAGCGGCGCAGGTGAACTCGTCAACATCGCTGGCGGTGGCCACCAGGTTGACCAGTTCAGGGCAGTCATAGGCACCAGGCAGGCCAGCGGCCCGCATGGCGGCCACCACACTGTCCACCGTCAAACAGGCCGGCGGCAGCGGGGCCAGATCGGTCGCTGTTGGCGTTTGCGTAGCTGGCAGGGATGTTGATATGGCTTGGCTCGTTGCGGGCGCTGTGGCTTCGTCTGTTGCGACTGGTGGGGCTGTTTGTGCTCTGGCATTGCCAGTGCCGTGCGGCTCCGCAGGCGGTGGGCTGCATGTATCGGCACCACCCGTGAACGCGAGGGTGTACACGCTGCTGCGCCCGGTGCGGGTGCGGCGCTCCAGCAGCCCGGCACCTTCCAGCGCCTTGAGGTGGGCAAAGATGCTCCGCACGGACATGCAGCACTTTTCGGCCAGGGTGGAGATACTGGGCCAGCACAGCCCGGCATGGTTGGCCATGTCAGCCAGGGTCAGCAGAACGGCCCGCCTGGCGGGGGGCAGCGGCTGGGCCATGGCATGGGTGACTAGGGCGTAACTCATGGCTCAGCCCCCCACCACGTTGGAAAGCTCCCAGCTCAACAGCTCGGATACAGACCATTTGCCATCGGGGCCGGGCCTAGGGAACTTCCGGTCTGCAGTAAGGCGTTTCGATAGAGTGTTCCGATGGATATTCAAACGTTGACAAACATCGGCCCTAGAAAGGCGTTCGCCCTGTTGATCGGTAAGCCTCAACACGGCCTCAGTCAGACTATCCAACCGGTGCGAAATGGTGGCAACCTCGCGACGAATGAGGTCACTGCTGGCGTTTACTGCGTCAAGCAATGCTCGAAACTGTTGTTCAGTCATGACCGCCTCCTGCACTGGCCAAGAAACTGGGGCCGGAGCTTTTCGTCTGTCATGCTGCACCCCTCGCCATGCGAACAGACATGATTTCGAGCGTTGTGGCCACTGCTTCAAGGCCATTCCACAAGTGCTGCGTCACTTGCCTCAGTTCAGACTCTGAAGAATTTCCGCAACTCGCCAGGTTGGCCAGCAGGGCAAGCTCGCAGCACCTGTCATGAGCGTAGCCGAGCAACTGAGCTGGGGATGCATCTTTGTGCAGAAGAACCACGCGCGGGCAGCGCTCATGCTCTTCGGTGGATGAGTAAACGCTACACGAGGGCGGCGTGATGTCGGCATGTGCCACCAGATTCGCCTGGTGATGGTTTGCCAGCTTGAATGCCGTTGCCTCTTCCTCGTCCGTCATGTCCTTAGCATAGGTGCCATCGGCCAGCCTCACCCACAAGCTAGCAACCCCGCCCATCGGGTTGGTGCCGTAGTTGATGGTCACGACCTGGCCCCTCATGTTGGTTTCAAACTGCATGGCTCAGCCCTCCACCTGGTTGACCAGCGCACTGGCTTGCTTCAGCGCACTCAGGGCACGGTGGGCGCGGGCGGTAGCCGTTGCCCACATGGCAGGTGTGCAGTTTGGCCCGGTGAGGTGGTGCAGGGCCGTGTGCATGGCGTTGCATGCCTGAGCGTGCAGGCGCACCAGCTCGGCTTCGTGCGGCAATTGGGGAGCGCGGTAGGCGCTGGGGCTTGTGGCTTGCGTGGTGGTCAGCACAGCACGGCGGCTGGGCATGGAAATGACCGTGGCGGACATGGAAAGACTCCTGTATGAGACTTCAGACCCACCTGGCACCTTACGACGGGCAACGGGTGGACGGGATGTTCGTAACACGGATACAGCCGTGCGGCCAGCCTTACGGACAGACCCATCCCGCCCAAAACTTACCGCCTGAAACTTCAGGCGGTTTCGACATGGCAAAACCCATATCGAGAAATTCAGGACGTGACAAAACCCCGCTTCTCGGTGGGGGCCTGCAACCGCTGTACCTTTGGTGTTACGAGCACCGGGGCTTTCGCCTTGCGAACATTGTGCCATAGCGCCGTGAAAAGGTGTCGGCTTTGTGCTGACGGCTGTAGCTTTTTTGACCCGGGCGCTGCGCTGGTTCTTTGACAAGGTTCTTTACAAGATTCTGGGTGCAGGATTTGCAGGGGTAGGTGCAAATTTTGCAGGGGTGTACTGATGGTTTTGCACAGACCCGCCCAAAAAGAAAACCCGGCACGGTGGCCGGGCTGAAACCCTGCAATGCAGGCCCGCTCAGGGAGGAAAGCGGGGAGCGTTGCCGCTCGCAATCGATTATGCATCTGGCACCCAGGGCTTGCCGCTTCGCCCGCCCGGAGGGTGGGGCACCAGGGAAGCCCCTTCGCGCTGGGCTTGCCGCCTGCCAATCCATCCTCAATACGAGGTCGGAGGCCTGCACCTGGCGTGGCAGGGCCGTCAACACCACCACAAGCCCAGCAGATGGCCAGGGCGGGCCAGGCAAAAGGTGCAGGGGGGGTCAGATGTATGAATGAATGATGAATGTCTTTCATTTATGTAAAAAACAGTGTCCCCACTTTGCCTTCACTTTGTCCCCAATTTGTCCCCACTGCTTTTTCGGCCTCAAACCCTTATGGCTATTGGGTTCTGCGCTCTTTGTCCCCATGTCCCCAGCGTTTTCGCACTTCAAGGGCCGGAAAAATCACACGGGGGACTTTCTCGCCCTGCCCTGGGGTCGCCAGCAGCGCTACGATTTCGATTGTGAATTTTGGGGAATCCTGAAAACTGCTGTTTGCACTGAGTTCTGGAAATGACCTGTTTTTTGTGGGGACAGTGGGGACATTTACCAAATCCCGCATAACTTCATGATTCCATTGGCAAAATTTGTCCCCACTACTTAACCAAAAAGTGGGGACAAACGTGAGGACAGT
>JACCDR010369762.1_pt1 | contig 10784 bp, 8 predicted proteins | sample 7446431 | NCBI WGS metagenome assembly JACCDR01 (sample SAMN15323443, study PRJNA562643) | freshwater metagenome | isolation source: river surface water | place: USA:Blue River Watershed | collected 2017-08-17 | reverse complement strand
TCGGAGGGTGTGGATGGTGCAGGTGCCTGCGTCAAGGTCGAAGGCAGCGCACCCGGGCGCAGGGTGCCCACGGAGCACCTGCTCCGGCGTCAGTCCAGGCCACGCACCCATCTTGGAGCAGGCCTCTGCCACCTGCCGAGGGCTGTCGTACAGTCGCAGCCTCACCCGTACCTCCTCCTCGTTGCGGGTAGGCACAATCTCCTCGTGGTCGTTGCCTTCGCGCCGGGTGCGCGACCCGTTGATGGTGATGCGGGTGCGGAACACGGGTCGCAGGGCAGGTGCGCTTGCAGCCCCAGCGCATACGCTAAGGGCAAGGGCAGCGATGATGGCAGTGCGCATGGTAGCTTCTCCTTACAGGGTCACAACGTGGCGAACAGCGCGGCCAGCGGGCACCTGCTGCACCTTGAACCCGGCTGCACGCAGGGCGTCAATCAGATCGCTGGTGCCGCTAGGGGCACGCAGGTTCTTCCACTCCAGCATGGCGCGCACACCACTCACGGTGCCTTGCGCCTTGCCGCTGCGCTTCTCTTCGTAGGCGATCTCGGTCAGCGCTGCGTCGATCAGCTGGTCTTGGGTGGCGAGGTTCATGGTGTTCTCCGGTAGTGGGTTGCAGGTGCGTTCATTTTCGTGGAGCCTTGGAACCTTCCAAGACCCCACACCGCACTACACTATCAGAGGGCTGCTGCCTTAGCCTTCAGCTCGGCCCAGCAGCTGGCGTCTCCACCCTTGGCTTCCACCGCAGCAATGGTCGCCAGTATCTCAGCAGGGCTGCCGTAGAAGGTGCCGTAGTCGGACAGGTGGTTCTCTTCACCTGCCAGGTCGTAGCACTCAACGCACAGCTGCACACCATCGTTGTCACCCGTGCCAGTGGGGCGGGTGGTGCGCTTGCAGCAGCGGCAGGTGTACGTCTGGGCGAAGGAACCCCGGGCGAAACCGCGACGCTGGGCTTGGTGGAAGGTGGCCATGTTACTCTCCGGTGGTGGGTTGCAGGTGCGTTCATTCTGCCTGAAAGGTCCTGGCTTCCAAGACCCTTCAGAGCAGTAAGGTTTCAGCTGGCGCGGCGGCTGAAGGCACGGGCAGCAATGGTCCAGCCGTTCTTGCGGGCAGTGCGCACGCAGCAGACGACCGCCTTGCCTTCGGGGGTGTAGGCGGCCACCGGGCGACGGCGAACACCGTCAAACAGGGCGTCGCCAGCGGCGATGAAGTCGCCGGTCACGAAGGTGGGGACGAGCTTGGTGGATGCTTGCATGATGATCTCCTGGGGTTGCTGGCGTTACACTGTGTTCCGCCATGACTGAATGTTCGTAGACTTCAGCGAACACACCAAGACCCTACTCGCAGAAGGGTTATCGGTCCGAAAAGAAGCCCCCTGTGACGCTGGGTCAGAGGGGGCTGAGTTCGGACAGGGCTTGCGCCTTGAACGAGGAGACATGGGGTGCGCTGCCGGACCCGGGGACCCTTGGAGACAGGAACCACCGGAAGTGACAACCCACCCCGGGCCGACAGCGCGCACGCAGTGTGCCACAGGTGCAGCAGCAGTGCAGTGATACCGACGGTACCCTGGAACCGGTTCCAGGGGGTAGCACCCTACAATGGACGTTCCCCGTACACCACCAGGAGACCTTGATGATAGTCAATGCCCTATGGGTAGCCTTGCTCATGACGCTGATGCACAAGCTCGGCCACCACCTAGCCGGTACACGAGCTGAGTCTGTGTGGTTCGCTTGGCACAGCTTCTGGAGTGCCTTCCTCGTGCAGGTGCTGTTCCACTCATGACCAATCCGTACAGCTACGTCATCACCGGAGGCGTAGAGAACAAGCGAGTTCGCGTGGCCGAGGACGCCACGCTAGAGGACATGGTGGCCGAGCACCATGAGCCCGTGCTGCTGGCCACCACCAGCATCGCGTACCACAACATGCCGAAGCGAGAGCAGGGCAAGCTGAAGATGCAGCTGCCCTACATCGTCGGAGGCCCCATCGACGGTAGACGAGGTGATGCCAACGTCCGGGCACGCACCTTCCTCACCCTGGACGTTGAGCAAGGAGCCAAAGATGACAGCCCCCCTCCACCACCCGAGCGCGTCGCAGAGCGCCTCAAGTCTCTGGGAGGCTCTGGCTGGGTGTACACCAGCCTCTCGCACGTGCCGAACAGCCCTCGCTACCGGGTCGTGCTGCCCCTCGGCAAGCCGATCACAGGCACGGTCGATGAGATGCAGGCAGCGCTCCAGGCATCAACAATCGCAGCGGCGAAGAAGCTGGGGGTTGAAGCATGGACGAAGCCCGAGTCCTGGGTGCTCAGCCAGCCCATGTACCTGCCTGCCAAGCTCAAGGGAGGCACCCACTACCAGAGCACTCATAAGGGCAAGCTCTGGAGTGTGGTACGAAGAGGCAGCGCCGATCAAGGGGTGGCACCTGCTGAAGCCGGTAAGACCATACGGCAAGTCCCAGCTGACATCCCTGATGAGAGACCTGACGAAGTCCTAGCGGCCATCAAGGCAGCAGGCCTCTACCTGCGCGAGAACAGCAAGCACAAGGGCATGCACTTCATCGTGTGCCCCTATGCTGACCAGCATGGTGCCGAGAACGACACACAGACGGTGTACTACGAGGCTCACTTCGACGGCAATCCCAGGGCAGCAGTCAAGTGCTTTGACACTGAGCCTGACGTTGATGGCAAGCCCCACCTGACCTACGCTACGCTGGTGCGCTACCTGCGCGAGCAGGGCACGCTCACCCAGGAGCAGCAGGAGAAGGCTGGGGTGCTGGACGATGATGATACCTTCATCAGCAAGGCGAGTCTCCTGTCCTTTCTTGCCAGCACGCCTGAGCCACGTGAGTGGGCCATCCCTGACTTCATCCCTGCTGGCAAGGTGACAGTCATCGCGGGTCCAGGCGGTGTCAGCAAGTCCATGCTCACGCTGCACATGCTCATGTACGCTGCCCTCGGCCGTCAGTTCGGCCCCTTCAAGCCCGTGCAGCCTGTGAAGAGCTTGTACGTGAGCTACGAAGATGACAGGCAGGAGATGCACAAGCGAGTGTTCAACTTGGTGGAGGCACTGCGCGACCTAGACGACGGTGTGTTCGATGCGCTGTACGACATCAAGGGTACGCTGGCCCAGAACCTGCTGATGTACGCTGCTGACGACGACGCTGCCAGCTGGCTCATCCTCACCAAGCCAGACAGGTTCAGCGCACCAGAGCGCAGCGCTCGCGTGGACTGGCTGGTGGGCTTCCTCAAGCGCTCAGGGGTGCGCATCCTGGTGCTGGACCCAGCGGTGTACACCCACCAGCTGGAAGAGAACAACATCGCTGACATGGCTACCTACATGCAGACCCTGACGGCAGTGGCCAAGGGTGCGGGGTGTGCCGTGGTGGTGCTGCACCACATGCACAAGGCAGCAGGGTGGGCAAGCCTAGACGACGTCAACCAGAGCAGTCTGCGGGGTGCCTCCAGCTTCGCAGACAACGCTCGTTCCGTGGGGGTGGTGGTGTCCATGCCCATCAAGGATGCTGTGAACTACGGGCTGCCCCCAGAGCACGCCACCAGCAGCACCTACGCGGTGTTCAAGCACGTCAAGCACAACTACTCGGCCTCACTCGGTACCTACATCTTCGAACGCAAGGGAGCACTGCTCATGCCACGCCCAGACATCACCAAGCTGGATGTGGTCCAGCTGCAGGAAGCCAAGGCACGTCAGGTGCAACAGGCGGAAGAGTTCCGTGTGGTCAGCAGCGCGGCCTCGGTGCTGCGCTTCCTGGACGAGGCAGACGACTTCGTCACGCTGAACCAGATCGTGCAGGGTGCCCGTATCCACAAGCGCAGGGCACGCGAGCTCATGGCCGAGTATGAGGAGCGTGACTGGATTGAGGCCGAGGCAGGCGCACGGGGTAGCATCCAGGTGCGCATCACCAAGGCTGGCAGGGCTTGGTTGCAGGACCAAGGGGAGTGACTGGTTCCTTCCATCGGTTCCATGGAACCAGTCGTGAGGAACCAATTACCATCGTGACTGGTTCCTCCCAGTGGTGGTTTTAAAACCACTGGGGGGGAACCAGTCGTGGTAAGTCCACTTCTCTTGGTCTGGCTAGGCTTGTTGCGTCGGGAGCGTCTGGTTCCTCAGCGATAAGATTCACTCACGGCACCAGACCTCGGGGCATGGCTCCGGGTGGTTGATGGCCTCCAGTCCATCGCTCAGTCGTCTGGTTCCGTCGAAGGGCGAATGTCGGTCAATGTCGGGAGGGTGCGTTGTCTGCGCCACCCCCTGCACTCGCTCCACACTTGGCGCACCCAACACTCACCACAGGTGCCCAATGCCGTCCCCTCTGAAGAAGTCCGTTGTCGCCAAGAAGACCACGAGGCGCACGAACACCAGCACCAGCGGTGCAGCTGAGCTCCGGTCCAAGCTGGTGGCTGACGGCTACGCCAGCGGGAAGCGCAAAGTGCCGAAGGAGGAGCCTGAGCTCCCACCGAACGCTACCCCGTTGGACGTGCTCATCATGGCCATGAACCGTGCCTACCTGCTCGGTGGTTCAATGCTCGCAGCACAGTACGCTGAGAAGGCTGCTCCCTACATGCACGGGAAGATCAGCAGCATCGAGCTGAAGAACCCCATCGGCAGCGGGTCGGCTGGCGGCGATGGCAAGCCTACCCCCTTCCGAATCGAGTTCGTAGACCCCACCAGCAACGGAGGCTAGGGTGGGTGCAGCAGACCTTGTCCTGCACCGTGCAGGGGTAGCCAACATCCATAGGCTAGCCCCGTCCCTAGTGGGCACCCTGCCACCCAGCCCCAAGGAGCTTCCTGCCCCGCTGCTGCGCCTACCCCGCAAGCTGGACTTCCTGTTCCAGCCCACTGCGCCTGATGGCAAGCGAGTACGCTACAGGGTGGCGCACGGTGGACGGGGTGGCGCCAAGTCGTGGGGGTTCGCCAAGACCCTGCTGGTGAAGGCTGCTGAGAAGGAGCTCCGTGTCCTGTGCACGCGAGAGCTCCAGGTGTCCATCAAGGACAGCGTACACAAGCTCCTCAGCGACCAGATCGAAGCCGACCCTTGGCTGAGCATCGTCTACGACGTCCAGAAGACGTCCATCCGCAACATCATCACAGGCAGCGAGTTCATATTCGCTGGCGTGAAGAACAACGTCAAGTCCATCAAGTCGATGGAAGGCATTGACATCTGCTGGGTGGAGGAGGCAGAGAACGTCAGCGACTACTCGTGGCAGGTGATCATCCCTACCATCCGCAAGCCCGGGTCTGAGATCTGGGTCAGCTTCAACCCTGATGAGGAGACCGACCCCACCAGCCGACGCTTCATCAAGAACACCCCACCAGGAGCCATCGTTGTCCACATCGGCTGGCAGGACAACCCTTGGTTCCCTGAGGAGCTACGTCAGGAGAAAGACTACCTGTACGCCACTGACCCCGAGGCAGCGGAGCATGTGTGGGGCGGAGGCTTCCGGAAGAACAGTGCAGCGCAGATCATGCGAGGCAAGTACCGGGTGGAGGCCTTCACACCTGAGCCTGATTGGGATGGCCCGTACTTCGGCGCTGACTTCGGCTTCAGTGTGGACCCCAGCACCCTGGTCAAGCTGTTCATCCACGACAACAAGCTGTACATCTGTGAGGAGGCCTACGGACACGGCATTGAGACTGATGAGCTACCTGCTTTCTACGGTGGTGGCACTGTCAATGGCAAGACCTTCGTAGGGGTCACTGGCAGCAAGAAGAGGCCTATCCGGGCGGACTCGGCCAGACCTGAGACAATATCGTATCTGCAGCGCCACGAGTACGGCAACGTCATCGGGGCGAGCAAGTGGCAAGGCTCGGTGGAGGATGGGATTGCCTTCATCCGTAGCTTCGAATGTGTAATCATCCATCCCCGTTGCAAGCACGCTCAAGAGGAGGCTAGGCTCTACTCGTACAAGGTGGACAGGCTCACCAAGGAGCCCACCACTGATGTCGAGGACAAGCACAACCACATCTGGGATGCTGTCCGTTACGCCCTGGAGCCCCTCCTCAAGCAGAGGACGATGGGCATGCTCAATTACATGAAGCAACTCGCCGGTCAGAAGCCGGCACCTACCTGAAGGAGTGCCTGACATGGCCAAGCGTTACCGTCTCCCCCTGTTCGCCACCCGCATCGGTCTGCCGATGGGTTCCAAGGAGGCCTCCCCTGACGGGTGGTTCTACCCCACCACTCTGGAGGAGCAGGCCGCACTGGAGGAAGCCGGCTGCCAAGCAGACGACACCGAAGACCCCGTGCGCAACGATGGGGTGCTGCGTCCGGACCAAGTGGCTGCGACAGCAGCACTGGTGAAGGGTCCGAGCGCTGTGCCCCCTGCGGTTGAGGACTATGTCTCGTACCGTGTGGCGGATCACTCGGTGGCCTCCGCCTACTTCGTGGCCGACCGCATTGCCAACGACCGCGAGGCAGCTGGGTTCCTGCAGAAGGCCACCCTCGGCGGTGGTGTCCCAGAAGAGATCCAGGCACTGACCGCGCTGGGGTCGAAGAAGGCATGGGTCAATGCGGAGTTCGCCAAGAACTTCCCCCAGCGGTTCATGGACTTCGCCTACTTCAATGGCGCCTCCGCTGACGTGTCCGCTGCCAACCCATTCATCGGTTTTGGTTCCCGGGACATCACTGACCAGACCTTCTGCACCTTCCTCGCCAGTGAGGCTGCACCTCTGCGCGCCAAGTGCCTGCACGCCCTGACGCGGCTGTTCCAGATCAACGTCAACGGTGGTGCCTTCGACGACCATGGCCGGTGGGTGTCCTGGCTGTCGTGGTGGGACCGGCTGAACACGCACGTCTTTGGCAACTGGCGTGACTTGATCGAGTCGGTCACCTACTCGTTGCACATGGCTCGCATGCTCACCTACTACGGCAACGAGAAGGAGACGGCGGTCAATCAGCCCGATGAGAACTACGCTCGTGAGATCATGCAGCTGTTCAGCATTGGGCTGTTCGAGCTCAACATGGACGGCACCTACAAGCTGGACGCGGCAGGCAACAAGATCCCGACCTACACCAACAACGACATCCGGCAGGTCGCTCGTTGCATGACGGGCCTGACCAACTGGGAGTTCAACAATACGACCCAGAAGTACGATGTGGATGACTCTATCAGCCGAGCCAAGGCGGTAGAGAACGTGCTGGGCAGCCATGGTGTCGGACTCTTTGCCGATGCCAATTACCGACTGGTCCACTACCTGCCGTTCTACGAGTACCGGTCGAAGAACGCCCTGAACGGACTGATCAACATCCCGGACGGCACTGACCCGGTGACCAACCTGCGCATGGTGCATGACGCACTGTTCAACCACCCCAACACCGCACCCTTCTTCGCTGTGCGGATGATCCAGACACTGGTGACCAGCAATCCTTCGCCGGCTTACGTGTCTCGTGTGTCAGCTGCCTTTGCTGACAACGGGCAGGGTGTTCGTGGTGACCTGCGTGCCGTCTGGCTTGCAATCCTGACTGACCCGGAGGCCAACGAGGATGGGCGGTACAACCCCGACTTCGGCAAGGTGAAGGACGGGTTCGAAGTCTTCATGTCCTTGGTTCGCCCTCTGCGTCGCCGCAACAGCAACAACCGGATCAGCTTGGGCCGCGACAACGTCTTCACCACCTTCGCCTCCAACTACGGCCCGACGTCTCCGCGCATTGGACCTTCGATCTTTGGTCCGTACGACCCTCTTCACACCCCGACCGAGTACGTTGGTCTGGGGCCGGAGCAGCGGCCGCTGCTGCTGCCTGAGGTGCAGATCTGGAGTGACGTACTCCTCGCTCGCGCGATGTCCGAGAACATCAACATCGTCATCCTTGGTGAGCGTGGTGACGCCAACGGAGTCAACGGTCAGGTCAGCAACTACGCTGTCCTCGGTGTGGTGGGTACATGGGCTGACACCTTGGCTGGCACCCCTGCTGCCCTGGTGGAGCGCTTGAACCTGCTCCAGTGTGGTGGGAAGATGGGACCAGCTTTGCGAGCCAACATCGAAGCCACGATTACCGGCATGCCCACCTCCACGGCGACGGAGCAGGACAATAGGGTCGCCGTCGCATTGCAGCTCATCACCAACAGCCCGGACTTCTTCGTTCAACTCTAAACCGAGGTCTCAAATGCCTGCTATCCCGCTCAGCTACAGTCTCCTCCAGAACATCGAGCCGGTTCAACGCCTCGCCAGTTCCTCTGGAGACTACCGTGCCTTGGTCTGCATCTTCCTCTTCGGAGGTGCAGACGCTCACAACATGGTGGTGCCCCTCACGGGCAACCCCAACCGAGCCCCGTACGACACCGTGCGGGGCGCCAACGGTGTGGCCTCTGGCTCTGCCTTGGCCCTCGGTTCTACCGGCTGGGGCTTCCACCCCAACATGACGGACCTGAAGACCCGCTACGATGCGGGCAATCTGGCTGTCCTGCTGAACGTTGGCATGCTCAGCGAACCGACGAACCGCACCAGCTACTTCGCCAAGCGAGTCACCCTGCCTGAACAGCTGTTCTCACACAACAGCCAGCAGCTTCAATGGCAGGCAGCGCCGGGCTTTGGCCAGCTGACGCTTGACAGTGGCTGGATGGGTCGGGTCGCCGAGTTCGCTGGTGGTGCCTACAACCCGGACCCACTGAACGAGATCAACCCGAACTTCTCGGTGGCTGGTCGCGTGCTGCAACTTCAGGGCTTCAACCTCGAGGCCTCCGTGCTGCAGACCTCGGGCGCACAGACCTTCGGCGTCGGCGAGAACCGCAGTGTGTCCAGCACTGTGTTCAATGCTGCACGTGATGCCGCACGTACTCGGCAGGAGTGGAACAATCGTGTCCAACGCCTGTTCGCCGAACGTGTGCGTCGCGCTGTCGCCAATCAAGCCACGCTGGCGACTAACCTCGCCACGCTGCCCGGAACACCGAATGGACGCTTTGATGCACTGGCTGCCAACAACCTCGCTCAACAGCTTCGGGTGGTGGCCCGCATCATCGCCAGTCGCGGAGCACTCCAGCATCGCCGTGACCTGTTCTTCGTCTCCATTGGCGGCTGGGACAACCACGAGAACCTGGGTGGTCAGTTCCCGACGCTGATCAACACCGTCGACAAGGCGATGGGTGCCTTCTACCTCGCGCTGCAGGACCTTGGACTGCAGGAGCAGGTGCTGACCTTCACCGAGTCCGAGTTCGGCCGCACGCTGGTGATCAACACCACAGCTGGCAGCGACCACGGCTGGGGCGGCCACCACCTGATCATGGGCGGCTCAGCCATCCAGGGCGTCTACGGCGACACAGACCTCACCGTCAACGGGCCTCTCGATGTGGGGCAGGGCCGGATCATCCCCACCACGTCACTCGAGCAGTACTACGGTGCTCTGCTGAAGTGGTGGGGTATCCCTGAAGATCAGCTCAGCGTGGTGCTCGAGAACGTCAACAGGTTCACTCCCAGGACGTTGACCCTCGCGCGTGAGCCTGTGTCCGCTATCCCGACTCCTGCGATTGACATCAACTTCATGTCGGGCTACGACACCGGTCGGATCGACCCGCGTGTGACGTACAACCCAGGCACTGGAGGTGTGCGAACGATGTTCGACAAGGACGGCAATTTGAACGTGCCTCCGCAGAATCTCTTGGTGCGCTCGAACGTCGACCACTTGCCCATGATGGGCACGTTTTCGACCAACACTCAATTCGGCACTGCTGTAGGTGGCGGGTGGCAGGTAGTCGCCGGCGCAGGCATGAGCTGGCAGATCGTTGGTGGTGGCACGCTTCCGACCGGTGAGAAGTACCGCGACTTGCGTTTGTTCGGCACGCCGACGGCCAACTCTTTCCCTCACTTGATCTTTGCTGGCAACAACGCAGCAGGCGCTGCTGTTGTGCGTCCGTTTGCTCGCTATCGGTTCTCGATCAAGGCTCAGCTGATCGCCGGCTCTGTGCAGAACCTTGGGGCTCGCACCCTGTCCGCACCAATTCGCACTTCGGCCAACGTCTACATCAGCGACGGGTTGCAGTTCGGTGGATCGTTCCGTTTCTTCGACACTACGTGGCGCCGTCTGTGCTGCGATGTCGAGGCGAACAACGCGACAGCCGAGCGCATGGCGCCCCAGATCAGCTTCGCGGTGACGACAGGCAACCCGGTGGACGTCACTATTCGCGTTGCTGAGCCGCAGCTGGAACCCAGCCTGACCCGCATCTCCAGCACCAGCAACTCCTACGATGCCGCGCCGGTTCCTGGTCCGTATCTCGAAACCGACGGAGCGCCGGCGCTTGGTCACCGCTTCGACCATGATCCGGTGACATTGCAGCGTCGAGGCTTGCGTATGGATCCAGGTGTGACCAACCAAGTGCTCAACAGCATGTTCACTACTGCGGTGCTCGGTACTCCGGGTACATGGCCCACTGGTCAGGGTTTCCGTGTCGACGCAGGTATGACTGGCGTGCTCAGCTCAATCGTGCGTGCAGGCACCGAGCGCGGCATGCCGTTCATCGACGTGCGTGTCTTCGGCACCGCCTCGGTCGCTGGAGCGTGCTACATCGATCTGCTGTCTGCGGCCCAAGCGCTGTCGGCAGCAGCAAGCTCTTTCTGGAATGCGTCATGCTACATGGCACTGAAGGGGGGTCGCTTGCCTGCGGGTGGCACTCATGGTCTTCAGTTGGTTGGCCGCATCACAGGTGCGTTCGACACTAACAGCAACACCAATCTGGCAACTGCTCAGTTCAACGCATTGCGTGATGCACCTATCACGCATCAACGGTTCCAGGCGGTCCATCAACTCAGTGCGTCGGCGAACCAGGTGTCGTGCCACTTGACCTT
>JACCDR011832576.1_pt1 | contig 10785 bp, 4 predicted proteins | sample 7446431 | NCBI WGS metagenome assembly JACCDR01 (sample SAMN15323443, study PRJNA562643) | freshwater metagenome | isolation source: river surface water | place: USA:Blue River Watershed | collected 2017-08-17 | reverse complement strand
CGTATTGCGATTCGGCCATTAAGTAGGATATCTGGCAATACCTGTGGATAAAGGGCTTGACTTTATCTTGACTTTTTCTTCATTTTCCGTATACTCTCTTTACCAAAGCAAGATTGTGTTACGCCCATGCTTTCGGGGTTTTGAAAGGTTAATCATAAAGCCCGCCTTGCAAAAAACTCATAACTAATGTGGAGAAGAAAGGAAGCCTTGAAAGAGGCCTCCTTTTTGCGTTTGTTGTGATAGAGAAGTGGCAAATTATCAATTTTTAATAAGAAATATGTCCAAGACCGACACAAAAGCGTATGTGCCAGCTGGTCAGAGAACAAAAAAGTTCTTTTCTCGATATCGAGAACCGCTAGCACCGGTGCCAAATTTGGTGGAAAGCCAAATTAAGTCATACGAATGGCTTATCCGAGAGGGTATTGCAGAAATTTTTAAGGAGTTTTCATCTATTAAGGACTATTCAGGTAAGAAGTTCGAACTCGATTTCACTGGGTTCAAGCTTGCTGAGCCTAAGTTCGACGAGTTTTACGCAAAGGACAACAAGCTTTCTTATGAAGGAACATTGAAGGCAACTGTTCGACTTAAGAACAAAACTCTCGGCACAGTAAAGGAGCAGGAAATCTTCATGGCAGATTTTCCTCTCATGACCAACCACGGTACTTTCATTATTACCGGTATTGAACGAGTTATCGTTCCACAGCTCGCCCGATCTTTCGGTGTATTCTTCACCGATCAGGAACTTAAGGGTAAGCGATACTTCGGTGCCAAACTCATTCCTTCACGAGGTGCATGGATTGAAATTGAGACTGACGTAGACGGTTCACTTTTCGTTCGAATCGATCGAAAGCGAAAGTTTGGAATTGGCGCTCTTCTCCGAGTGCTCGGTGCTAAGACCGATGCGGATATCCACGCTCTTTTTGCGGGAATCCCACACGCTAAAGCACACCTTGATGCTTCTCTAGCAAAAGATCACGCAAAGACAGTTGAGGAAGCTTACATCGAAATTCACAAGAAGCTCCGAGATGGAGATCTTGCTACTGCTGATAATGCGCGAGAATTCGTGCAGTCAATTTTCAGTGAAGAGCGATACGACCTTTCTCGAGTAGGACGATTCCGATTCAACAAGCGATTCGGTAAGCCTATGGATGAGAAGGCTCTTTCTCGACGAACAATTAGTATTGATGATGTTGCCACAATCATCAATCACATTATTCACTTGAATAATGAACAGCACGCTGTTGCTGACGATATTGATCACCTTGGATCACGACGTGTTCGATATGTTGGTGAAATGATCCAGCAGAAGATTCGAGTTGGTATGTCTCAGATGAAGCGAAACATCCAGGATCGAATGTCTACTATTGAGCCTGACATCACTCAGCCTCTTCAGTTCATCTCTCCAAAGCCACTCCAGGCACGAATTAAGGAATTCTTCACTACAAACCAGCTTTCACAGTTCATGCAGCAGGAAAACGTGCTCCAGGAATTGGAACACCTCCGAACTTTGTCAGCTCTCGGACCCGGTGGTCTTACACGAGAACGAGCGGGTATTGAAGTTCGCGACGTTCATCCATCTCACTACGGAAGACTTTGTCCAATCCACACTCCAGAAGGTCCAAACATCGGTCTTATTTTGCGATTGGCTACTTACGCACGAGTGAATGATTTCGGAATGATCGAGGCTCCATACGCAAATGTAAAGGATGGAAAGGTAACAAATGAAATTCTTTACTTGAACGCTCTTGAAGAAGAAAGCTATCGAGTAGCACACGGTGCAACTCCAGTTGATGAGAAGGGAAACATTCTCGTTGATGATGTTGAAGTTCGAGTGAATGGAAAGCCAGAGGTTGCAAAGCCAAGTGAAGTTGATTTTATCGACGTGGGTACTGGCCAGGCATTCTCTATTGCTACCTCAATGATTCCATTCTTGAACCACGATGACGCCAACCGAGCGCTCATGGGTTCTAACATGCAGAAGCAGGCGGTTCCATGTATCGTTCCTGAAGCTCCACTTGTTGCTACTGGTATTGAAGAAACAGCAGCTCGAGACACAGGACGACTTATTATTGCTGAAGAAGAAGGTGTTGTTACAGGAGTAGATGCACGAAAGATTGTAGTAAAGAATTCAAAGGGTAAGGAAAAAACTTACACTCTTGTTGCTTACTCACGAACAAACGGCTTTACCGCTTTCCACCAGCGACCAATTATCAATCTTGGAGACAAGGTAAAGAAGGGTCAGGTGATGGCAGATACTTCATCATCAGAAAATGGTCAGGTTGCTCTCGGACAGAACGTCTGCGTTGCCTTCCTCTCATGGTCAGGTAATAACTACGAAGATGCCATTATCCTTTCTGAGCGATTGGTAAAGGATAGTAAGTTCACCTCTATTCATATTGAGGAATTCGTTGTAAACGTTCGAGATACTAAGCTCGGACCTGAAGTTACAACTCCAGACATTCCTAACGTTGGCGAAACAAAGCTAAAGAACCTCGACGAAGACGGTATTGTGCGAGTTGGTGCGGAAGTTCGACCAGGAGACATTCTTGTTGGAAAGATTACTCCAAAGGGCGAAAGTCAGCTTACTCCAGAAGAACGACTTCTCCGATCACTCTTCGGTGAGAAGGCTCGAGATGTAAAGGATACTTCTAAGCGAATGGAAGGAGGAAAGCGAGGTCGCGTTATCTCTGTAAAGGTATTCTCACGAGAGAAGGGCGATAAGCTTGAATCAGGAATCATTAAGCGAATTCATATTGAAGTCGCAGAACTCCGAGCAATTATGGTGGGAGACAAACTTGCTGGCCGACACGGAAACAAGGGTGTTATTTCACGAGTTCTTCCAGAAGAAGATATGCCATATATGGCAGATGGACGACCAGTGGATGTTATTTTGACACCGCTCGGTGTGCCTAGCCGTATGAACCTTGGTCAGATTCTTGAATTGCACCTCGGTCTTGCAGCAAACACTTTGAACTACCAAGCAATCGTTCCTCCTTTCGCAGGTGCAACTGATGGGGAAATTAAGGAAGAGTTGAAGAAGGCAGGATTTAAGGAAAGTGGAAAGATGAAGCTCTTCGATGGACGAACAGGAGAAGCTTTTGAGCAGGAAATCGCTGTTGGATATATGTACGTCTTGAAACTTCACCACATGGTGGAAGACAAGCTTCATATGCGATCTATCGGACCATACTCTCTCATTACTCAGCAGCCACTTGGAGGTAAGGCTCAGGGTGGAGGACAGCGATTTGGAGAAATGGAAGTCTGGGCACTTTTGGGTCACGGTGTGGCGCATTTGCTCCGAGAAGTTTTGACAATTAAGTCAGACGATATTATCGGACGATCTGCAGCCTTCGACTCTATTGTGAAGGGCAATCGAATTCAGCAGACAAACGTACCGGCATCATTCAACGTTCTCTTGAACAACCTCCGAGGTCTTGCGCTTGATATTGAAATGCGAAGAAAGTCAGATGAGGGCAATAATCAATAATTATTAAAGACATGAGTATGAAAACAAAAAATGTAAATTTCAACGATTTTGACTCAGTCGCTCTCCGACTTGCTTCTCCTGAGCGAATTCGAGAATGGTCACACGGCGAAATCACAAAGCCTGAAACCATTAACTATCGAACTCAGCGATCTGAAAAGAGCGGCCTTTTCGATGAAAAGATCTTCGGACCAGATAAGGACTACGAGTGTTACTGTGGAAAATATCGAGGAATTCGATACAAGGGAATTGTCTGTGAGAAGTGTGGAGTTGAGCTTACTCGATCAATCGTTCGACGAGAGCGAATGGGTCACATTGAACTCGCTACACCAGTTTCACACATTTGGTTCCTTCGAAGTATGCCATCACGAATCGGTATGGTTCTTGGTATGTCTACTTCCGAAATCGAGAAGGTGGTTTACTTCGCAGGCTACATTGTTACTTCAGTAAGTGAGGATGAGCGAGCAAGTATTCTCAAGGATCTTGATTCAGAATATAAGTCAAAGGTAAAGAATCTTCAGGATGATAAGTCTAAGGATGCTTTGAAAGAACTTCTTACCAATGCAAAGAAAGAAATCGAAGCTATTCAGGTAGGTACAGTTCTTGATGAAATTGCTTATCACAATTTCTCAGTGAAGTACGGTACTCTCTTTGAGGCGAAAATCGGTGCGGAAGCTATCTATGAAATTCTCCAGAATACAGACATGGAGAAGCTTGCAGCAAATCTTGAGGTAGAGCTTGAAAAGGCTCCTGCTGTAGATCGAGAGCGAGTACAGAAGCGATTGAGTACTGTGAAGTCTATGTTGGCTTCAGGAATTCGACCTGAGTGGATGTTCCTCTCAGTGATTCCAGTTATCCCTCCTGCACTTCGACCAATGGTTCCATTGGATGGAGGACGATATGCTACATCTGACGTTAACGATCTTTACCGACGAGTTATAAACCGAAATAATCGTCTCAAGAAGCTTAAGGAAATTAATGCTCCTGACGTTATTTTGCGAAACGAAAAGCGAATTCTCCAGGAAGCTGTTGACTCATTGATCGACAACACTATTCGACACGGTGGTGGAGCTGCAGGTGGTCTTACAGCTGCACAGCGACGACCATTGAAGTCTCTCTCAGATAACCTTAAGGGTAAGCGAGGACTCTTCCGAGCAAACCTCCTTGGTAAGCGAGTAGACTACTCAGGACGATCAGTGATCGTTGTGGGCCCAGATCTTAAGCTTCATCAGTGTGGACTCCCAAAGACTATGGCTTTGGAACTTTTCCGACCATTCGTTATTTCTCAGCTTTTGAAGAAAGAGTTGGCGTATAACATTCGAGGTGCAAACCGACTCATTGAAGATGAGGTTCCAGAAGTGTGGGCAATTCTCGAAGAGGTGATTCAGAACAAGTATGTGCTCTTGAACCGAGCTCCTACTTTGCACCGACTTGGTATTCAGGCCTTCCAGCCTATCCTTATTGAAGGTAGTGCTATTCGAGTTCATCCATTGGTATGTACAGCCTTCAACGCTGACTTCGACGGAGACCAGATGGCGGTTCACCTTCCACTTTCAGAAGAGGCTCAGACAGAAGCTCGAGAAATCATGGCAGCCAACAAGAACGTTTTGAAGCCAGGTTCAGGAGAGCCTATTGTTTCAGCACGACAGGACATTGTTCTTGGTTGTTACTGGATGACAAAGGAAGTAGCAGGCGAGAAGGGCGAAGGAAAAGTGTTTGAGAGTCCAGAAAGCGCAATCATCACTAATGACTTCGGTGATCTAGGCTTCCGAGCAAAGATCAAGGTTCTTGCTCCTAATACTCCAAAGTACGCAGCGTTCGGTGGAAAGTTGTTCGAAACAACTGTAGGCCGAATCCTCTTCAATCAGGCTCTTCCAGAAGCTTATCCTTACATCAATAAGGAAGTTCTCCGAAAGCATTTGAGTGTGATGGTGGACGACATGATTGCTCGATTCGGAATCGATTCAATCGCTCCTACACTCGACCGAATTAAGGAATTCGGATTCAAGTACGCAACTAAGTCAGGTGTTACATTCGGATACGATGATGTGAACGTTCCAAAAGAGAAGGAGGCTATCATCAAGAATGCTAAGACAAAGGTAGACGAAGTTGTTGGACACTTTGACATGGGATTCCTTTCAAAGGACGAGCGATTCCGAAAGGTTCTCGAAATTTGGCATGGTGCAAAGGCTGAAGTTGAAAAGGCTATTCCAAACACTCTTGATAAGAACGGATCAATTTACGATCTCGTGTTCTCAGGAGCTCGAGGTTCTATTGCTCAGGTGACACAAATGGCCGGAATGAAGGGTCTTATCGCAGCAGCATCTGGAGAGACTATTGAATTCCCAATTGTAAGTTCTGCAAAGGAAGGTCTTACTCCTATTGAGTACTTCATTACTACTCACGGTGCGCGAAAGGGTCTTACTGACACCGCTTTGAACACCGCTAAGGCAGGTTACCTTACTCGACGACTCTTCGATGTGGCGCAGGATGCGATCATCACTGAAGACGATTGTGGAACTAAGGAACATGTAATCGTTCGAAAGGAAACTGCTTCAGGAATGGATGTTTCAATCACAAAGGCAGTTAAAGGACGAGTTGCAGCAGAAGACATTCTTGATAAGAGTGGAAAGGTTCTCTTTAAGCGAGGGCATGCTCTCTCAAAGGAGGATGGAGATTCTCTCGAAGCAGCTGGTGTAACTCAGGTTGCTGTTCGATCACCTCTTACTTGTAAGTCAAAGACAGGTGTTTGTGTTCAGTGTTATGGATTCGATCTTGGTAAGAATGCCATGATTGATCTTGGTGAGGCTGTGGGAACAGTTGCTGCTCAAGCTATCGGTGAGCCAGGTACACAGCTTACAATGCGAACCTTCCACTCTGGAGGTACAGCGTCTGTTGGTGGAGACATCACAGCCGGTCTTCCTCGAGTTGAAGAAATCTTTGAAAAGCGAGCTCCTAAAAACCCAGCAGCCGTTAGTCGAACTGACGGTGTTGTGACAGAGATTAAGGAAATTGGAAAGGAAAAGGTTATTACTGTTCTCCCAGAACTTGGTGAGAAGGCAGTTTCTAAGACTAAGAAGGCTGAGATTGAATACGTAGTGAACTTCCGACGTATGCCATTGGTAAAGGTTGGAGATAAGGTGGCTAAGGGAGATCTTCTTACTGACGGTTCAGCAAACATCGATGAGGTCTTCAAGTATGGTGGAAAGGAACGAGCTCAGGAATATATCATTAGAGAAGTTTCAAAGCTTTACGAGCTCCAGGGAGAGCCAGTTTCTCGAAAGCATATCGAAGTGATTATTCGACAGATGTTCTCACGACGAAAGATTAAGGATGCAGGTGAAACATCACTCACCGAGGGAGATCTAGTAAGTGTAGATATCTTGAATGCTGAGAATGAAAAGGCAAAGACAGATGGAAAGACTGAGGCAAAGGGAGAGTCAGTTGTTATGGGTATTACAGAAATCTCATTGAGCCGACAGAGCTTCCTCTCAGCTGCGTCATTCCAGCATACTACTCGAGTTCTCATTAACGCCGCTATTCGAGGTTATGAAGATAACCTTCGAGGTCTAAAGGAGAACGTTATTATTGGACGATTGATTCCAGCAGGTTCTGGTTTCCCAGGTTCACCAAAGAATATTATGGTGAATAAGGTTACAGAAAATTCAGTGAAGAAAGACGAACAGGTGCAGGCTTAAATAGCCCATCATGTCTTCTCATGTAGAGAAAATAAAAGAGCGACTCACCATAACAGATGTGGTGGGTAGCTATATAAAGATGGAAAAGGCGGGGGCTAATTACAAAGCCCGCTGTCCTTTTCATCATGAGAAGACGCCGTCATTCTTTATTTCGCCAGCCCGAAACTCTTACTATTGTTTCGGCTGTGGAGTAAAGGGGGATATTTTTACTTTCGTTCAGGAGTTCGAAGGGGTTGATTTTATGGGTTCTCTCCGTGTCCTTGCACAAAGGGCAGGGGTAGAGCTCGTAAAAGAAGATCCCAAGGAGCGATCTGAGCGAGGTAGACACTTCCTCTGTTTGGAGTTCGCTACGATTTTTTTCCAGAAACATCTTCTTGAAAATCCCGCTAACAGCCGAGCGATAGATTACTTGGTGAATCGCGGACTTACTAAGGAAACGATTCGTGATTGGAAAATTGGTTTTGCGCCAGATGATTGGCGAAGTCTCCTTACCTTCCTTAAGCTCAAGAAGTTTACTGAAGCTGATATGGAGAAGGTTGGTCTTATAAAAAAGAAAGACGGTACCGATGGAGGTGCACCTCAGGATTACTATGATCGTTTTCGAAAGCGAATCATGTTCCCAATATTCGACAGCTCTGGCCGAGTGATCGGCTTCTCAGGGCGAATATTTGAGGGTGATGAAAAGAGTGCAAAGTATTTGAATAGTCCAGAAACAGATCTTTTCAAAAAATCAGAGGTGCTCTTCGGTATTAACAAAGCTAAGAACGCTCTTCGCGAGCGTGACTCTGCAATTTTGGTGGAAGGACAAATGGACCTCATCATGTCGCATCAGAGTGGTTTCGCAAATACCTTGGCGTCATCAGGTACTGCGCTTACTGAGCAGCACCTTGCTTATATTAGAAGATTTACCAACAACGTAGTCATGGCATTCGATCCTGATTCTGCTGGGGTAAATGCTGCACTTCGTGGAGCGAAGATCGCTCTAGCTTTGGGTCTCGATGTGAAAGTTGCTGTATTGCCACCAGGCAAAGATCCAGCAGACTGCATTAAGGAGAACCCTTCAGCTTGGTCACAGGCGGTAGAGAAGTCTTCACCAGTTATTGATTTTCTCGTCGATGCAATTATCAAAAGAAACCCTGATGATAAGAAGCGATTCCTCGAAGTTCGAACTCTCGTATTGCCACTTATCGCCGGCATATCAGGCGCGATGGAGAAATCTCATTATGTAAACAAACTAGTGAAAATTCTCGGAGTGAAAGAAGAATCAGTCTGGGACGACATTAAGAAGGTGCCCACATCAGATATCATCAGTAAAGAGTATCGACCGGACGAAACAACTCCTTTGAGTGATGTGCATAATCAGTACCAGCACCAAAAAAAGAACATCGTTCTTGAGAAATTGTTTGGTGTAATGTTTTGGCTCGAGGCTGGAGGTAGGGACGGGGTAGATGCTCTAAAGAAAAAGCTTGCTGATGTATTGAGTAAGGAGGAATACGACGCATCGATGGCATTCTTTGCTCAAGCGAAAGAGGAGCTCATTCTAGAAGCAGACATTGTCTACGGACAATCCAAACGCCTAGGAGAAGACCTTCGAGAGCTCATGGCGAATCTGCAGAAAGATCGCCTCAAGGATGCTCTCTCAAAAGCTCTTACGAGATTGGCGCGAGCGGAGCAGGGTAAAGACGGTGAATCAGCACAGGCAATTCTCGAAGAGTGTAAACAGATTTCCGACAAGATCGCTAAGTTAAGTCAGACATGAAATAGCAATCAATTTTTTATAAACAAAAAATAGCTTTTATGAAAAAGAAAACAACAAAAACAAAAAAGATTGCGAAAAAGATTTCAAAGAAAACCTCTACAGCCATGGCGTCAAAGAAGACTCCAGCCCTAAAGGGTAAGGCAAAGGTTGAGGATATGCACACAAAGGCCACACGACTTCTCGCCAAAGGTAAGGAGCGAGGCTTCGTGACCTACGACGAAATTTTGAAGGAGTTCCCAACAATTGAGGAAGACATTGTCTTTCTTGATGAGTTGTACGCAAAGCTTGCAGACTCAGGAATCGACGTAATTGAGGGAGGTGGAATGCTCGATGTTAACAACGATGACCTCGTTGGTAAAAAGAATACTTACTCAAAGACCTCTTCAGACTCAGGATACGATTCTATTCAAATTTATCTAAAGGAAATCGGTCAGTACCCACTTATTCTCGGAGCTCAGGAAAAGGAGCTTGCAAAGCGAATCGAGAAAGGTGATCTTGAGGCAAAGAATCTTCTAGCTCGGGCAAACCTCCGACTCGTGGTTTCTATTGCAAAGAAATACGTTGGACGAAGTCCCGATCTTACTCTCCTCGATCTTATTCAGGAAGGAAACATCGGTCTCTTTAAGGCGGTAGATAAGTTCGATTGGAAGAAGGGATTCAAGTTCTCAACATATGCCACATGGTGGATTCGACAGGCAATCACTCGAGCGCTTGCTGATCAATCTCGAACAATTCGAGTGCCGGTGCACATGGTGGAAACTATCGCTAAGTATAAGCAGGTAGTCCGAAGACTTTCGCAAGACCTTGGACGAGATCCACTTCCAGAAGAGATTGCTGTTGAAATGGGCATGGAGGTAGATAAGATCTATCAGATTGAAAAGATTGATCAGGATACGGTCTCTCTTGAAACTCCAGTTGGTGATGATGGCGAAGATAAGTCAGTTCTCGGAGACTTCCTTCCAGATGATAAAATTCTCTCACCAGATCAGGAAACTTCACGAAGAATTCTCGCAGATCAGGTTCGCGAAATTTTGAATGATCTCTCTGAAAAAGAGCGACAGATTCTCGAAATGCGACATGGTCTCATGGATGGCATCACTCACACCCTCGAAGAAGTAGGTCAGAAATTCGGTGTTACTCGAGAACGAATTCGACAGATTGAAGCTAAGGCTCACGAAAAGATTCGTCAGCACGACAAGTCAAATCGTTTGAAGAGTTACTAAGGCAATCAAAATTTAAGGTATGAAAAAAGGCCGCCGTCGCTTTCGCGAGGGCGGCCTTTGCGTCCAGGTAAATGTCTGGATCTACATTTGCGCCACGGCCTGTTGCCAGGCAGTGGCTACTTTGGGTGTTGGGTGGCACGCCTCAAGCAGCCACGAAATCAGACCCCGCGGGTCTAACTCGTAATCGCGTTGTCCATCAGTGGGGACCGTGAAGGTGTGTCCAACCGAGCTCAGCGCATGCTCCATTACCGTCCTGGCGACTGTGGAGTTTTGGATTTGTCTCCGGATCATCAGGTGCCTGATCAAGGCTACCCAGATGTGGGCTTGGGAGGGGAAGTCGGCGAGGGCGGCTTCGTTCCCGAATTTCCACTCTCCGACAGCAAGGATGTCTCTCGACAGGATAACTCGCTCGTTTTTGGTGCACCAGGCATCAAGTTCGTCGCTCGGTGTTGTTGGGAGGAATTGGCATATTACCTCCATGCCGACACCTGGCTCCGTTGTTCTGATGAGTGGGTCGAGATTCCATCGTCGGTGTTGGAAGATGAACTGAATACCGTGACCGATCTCAATTGGCACACCGCGCTTTGCTGCCGCGCAGTAGAACGTCCTTCGGCCTGCAGT
>JACCDR012396569.1_pt1 | contig 10786 bp, 11 predicted proteins | sample 7446431 | NCBI WGS metagenome assembly JACCDR01 (sample SAMN15323443, study PRJNA562643) | freshwater metagenome | isolation source: river surface water | place: USA:Blue River Watershed | collected 2017-08-17 | reverse complement strand
TGCGTAAACAACAAACACAATACTTAATTGGGGTAGGGTTCTATGGAAGTTAATCACTCAGATAATCTTTTTGTCGCGAATTTACACTCTGTAAGCTTAGAGAGCCTTGTTAAAAGCAAACTGGAGGTTTTATTCCGTCAACAAAAAGAAGCCGACGTTGAATTGAACGACCTGCATAAACTTATTCTTGAACAAGTTGAAAAACCTCTTATTGAGCTTTCTCTAAAGCAAAACAGAGGCAATCAAGTTAAGACAGCCAAGTTGCTCGGTATCAATCGCAACACTCTTAAGAAAAAAATTGACACATTTAGAATCGATATTAAAAACTTACTTAGTTAAATCATCAGCGGGACTCGTTACGACATCTTGGTAGGCTCGCACAATTTCTCAAACTTCTAGGGGGAACGGCCTATGTCTTATAAAATTCCTCCTCATAACAATGAGGCTGAGCTTTCTATCATCGGTGGCATCATGGTTGAACCTGATGCCTACGATGTGGTTTCGGATATTATAACAGCCGAAGACTTCTATAAGGCTGCCCATCAGAAGATTTACTCCGCCATCACGGAACTCAACGCAAAAAGTCAGCCAGCAGACATCATCACCATATCCAACCATTTGGCTCATAAAAAAGAACTGGATGGCATCGGGGGGCCCAGTGCTCTCGCGGAAATTTTAAATCAAGTGCCTGCGGCCATTAACCTCCGTGGCTATGCGGAGATCGTTAAACAAAAATCTCTGCTTCGTAAACTCATCCATGCCAACGGCGAAATTATGTCCGAGGCCTACGATGAAAAGTTCGAATCCATCGACTCCTTTGTGGACAACGTAGAAGCGCGCATCTTTAAAATCACCGAACAAAAAGAGACCAAAAGCAATCTCACGAGCGCTGCCGATTTGATTAAGTTCAGCATTGATAAAATCACAGACCTCGCAAGCAAAAACCAGGAAATCACCGGTATAGCTTCTGGGTTCTCTACGCTGGATCGCATGACTTCGGGCTTCCAACCGGGTGATTTTGTGATTTTGGCGGCCCGTCCCTCCATGGGTAAGACAGCATTTAGTTTAAACCTCGCTCTTAACGCCGCCATGAAGCTTAAAAAGTCGGTGGCCTACTTCTCGGTGGAGATGGGTAAAGAGCAGCTGATGATGCGGGTTCTTGCGTCTGAGGCCAAGGTCAATATGTCTGACATTCGAATTGGTCGCATCAAAGATTCCGACTGGCCGCGCCTCATCGATAAGGCTTCCACTCTGGCCGACACCTCGCTGTTTATCGATGACACCAGCTCCATTTCTCCCTATGAAATTCGCTCCAAGGCGCGCCGGCTCAAATCTCAGTTTGGTCTCGATATGATCATTATCGATTACCTCCAGATCATGGGTCTTCCTGGAAAAGTAGAAAGCCGCGAACGTGCTGTGGCCGAGATTTCTAAAAGCTTAAAAAGTATCGCCAAGGAACTGCGCGTTCCGGTGATTGCGCTCTCGCAGCTCAATCGTGGCGTGGAGGGTCGAACGGGCGAAATGAAAAAGCCGGTGCTTTCAGATCTTCGTGAATCTGGTTCCATCGAGCAAGATGCCGACTTAATTATGATGCTTTACCGCGAAGAGTATTACGACCCAGAAAATCCTGAAATCAAAGGACAGGCCGATCTGCTCATTCGTAAACACAGGAACGGCCCCGTGGGCGATGTAAAGCTCAAGTGGCAGGCTCAGTTCGGTCAGTTTACAGAGTGGCAGGATAGCTACCAGCCTCCTGCTGGAGCCAGCTCTGGCGGTGCAGCGCCCTTTTATCAATCGACTGGTGGCGGATCTCAAGGCGGCAAGGTGAAAAACTTTGCTCCCGGCAGCTAACCTCTAAAGCTGTCATCATTTCCACGTTTAAATTTTTAAATTGAATAAACAAAGGGTCTGCCAAGTAGAAAAAGCTTTCTACTTGGCAGACCCTTTGCGAATTGAGTCCCAAAAAGTTTGTCCGTTCCTATTAAGCGTCGAGGCGCTCTACAGAAACGGCGATCGTGGCCTCTAAACCTTCACCGAAGCTGATTTTTGCTTGATGTTGTCCCAAAACCTTGATGGCGTCTTCGATAACAACGTCTTTCTTTTCGACGGCGAAGCCTTTTTTAGTGAGCTCTTCAGCGATATCTTTTGTTGTTACAGAGCCAAAAATTTTATCTTTTTCGCCAGCAGCCAACTTAAAGACAACTGTTACTTTTTTAATTTGCTCAAGAACTTGAGATTTTTCATCAAAAGCTTTCTTCTTGCGAGACGTGGCAACACGCTGCCAGTGTTCAAATTCTTTTACGCGCGACTCTGTGGCTTCTGCTGCAAGGCTGCGTGGAAAAAGAAAGTTTCGGGCAAATCCGCCAGAAACATTCACCATGTCTCCTGTGCGTCCCAAATCTTTAACGTCTTTTTTTAAAATCACTTTCATTTTATTCTCCTGCGTAGGGATTATTCTTAACGTAATTTTTTAAAATTCTTGCTCTATAATTAAACCAAACATCCGAAACACCAATGGCCACGACCACCGCAAAAAGGTGAAATGCCATTACAAAAAATATAGCCACCTTTAAAAAATAATTAAAGCGCGCTCGATGCATCACAAAGCCCATAACAGCGAGACCTTGAAAGTAGTAGAAGCATAAAAGCACAAACAACACATTGACGGCCATTTTTTGGATCACAAAAACCTTTTGCACATCCAGTAAAAAAGTTCCCGCAAGAGCTACAATCAAAACCCAAACCAATTGGTCTGGCACGCGAAAGGTGCTCAACTTGTCATGCCGACCTTCTTGGCGAATAAACAGAACACCAAAGAACACCAGGATCATAAAAATCAGGGCTAAAAAAGCTGGAATCACAGAAACAATCTGAGTGGCATCCACTGTGGATGACAGCCCCTTCATTTGTGGAGATAGCATCACTGTGCTGGCTATTTGTTTTTTTAAGAACGTGCTCAGTGCGATTTTTTGCGACTGCGACCAAAGGCTCAAACTAAAAAAAACAGCCAATACAGACACCGCCACTGCCGACAGAGCTGCATAAAAACGAGAAACTTTTTGCGCTTCAAGTTCGGAGTAAAGTCCCATCAATAAAAATACGCTCATCTGTGCCAACGCCCATTGCGGAAACACCACAAGAAGGACCGCGGTGGAAACCAACGAAAAGCTCCAGTAGAAAAAGCGATTGAATGAGAGATGTAGGTAGCGCGCACCCAGTGGCGCCATAAATAGAAAAGACGCCGTTAACATTGTTGTTAACAGCGAAATTAATATGAATTGTCCTACACGATTCTTTACAGGCATGGCCCGCCTTATTTCATTGGACGGCGAGGCTTCGCAGCAGCTTTTTTAGCTTCGCGCTCGCGACGCTCCACCAATCCTGCTTTGAACTTCTCAACAAAGTCAGTAAGAACAGTTTCGTCCGGAAGGCGCGTGTGCATGAAACGAAGAACCTTTTCGTTAATGCGCATTGTTCTTTCAAGCTCCATGATCGAGTCAGGGCTTGCCATGAATGTGCTGTGGAAATAAATTCCGCGATTTGTCTTGCCGATGGGATTGGCCAGGCGGCGAACACCCCAAGTGTCGAGATGGCTGACTTTTCCTGAAAATCCTTCGATGATTTTTTGATTTTTTGAAAAAAGAGCTTTTTGATCTTCTTCAGAAGCTCCAGGCTCCATCACGATGATCACTTCATATGGACGAACGACAGTTTCTTTAACTAATTCAAACATTTTATCCCTTTCGGCTAAAAGCCCTAAACTGCTATATATTTAGAGCAAGGTGAGCATCTAAGTAGCATAGGACCTTTTATAAAGTCCATTGAATTTGCAGCCATTATTGTTGAAACTTTTACTATGAGTCTCACACTACAAGTTCTTACCGGACATCGAAATGGCGAAACCCTCTACCTCGAGCAATCCAGCACCTTGGGACGCGAGGCCGATGTGTCGTTTGATGACCCTAAGATGTCGAAAATACACATCATTTTAGAGTTCGACCCAGCCATTGGATGGGTTCTTCGGGACTCAGGATCCAAAAATGGTGTGCGAGTGAACGACTTTAAAACCGAACAACATCTCTTAAGTAGCGGGGACATCATCGACATTGGCACAACTCAACTTCGGGTGTCCTCCGTGTCGGCCTCCTGGAAGCCCTTGTTGAACCAGATTCTTCTCGAAACTCTGGATCGCTCTAAAAACGAGCCCCTCAAACTGGTGCCTTTTCGAAGTTACCCTGTATTAACCATTATTCAAGGACAACAGGCCGGTGAAAAATACCTGTTGGAATATGGACCACGCTCTCTGGGTGGAAACTCCAATGACCTTATTTTGTTTGAACCCAAGTGCCCCGACATTGCTTTTGTGATATCTCCAAACAGCCAGGGCGCGCTTTTTGAAACCAAATACCCACAAATTGTAAAACTCAATGGCGCATCCGAGCATAAAAAAGTATTGAAAAGTATGGATCAAATTTCTATTCACAACACCGTGATTGATGTTCACTTTGTGACCGCGTAGGAGCTGTTATTTCACCACTGGTTAAGTCTTCCGGATATTTTAAAAGTTTTGATGGAACTCGTTTGTATTATGAGGTGCGAGGCGAGGGCCCCCCTTTGGTGTTTGCTTATGGTATCGCCTGTTTAATGAATCATTGGCACCATCAGCTGAATTATTTTTCGAAAAACTATCAAACGATCATTGTCGACTATCGAGGCCATCATTTTTCGGATGTTCCCGAGGACAAGCGCCATCTTTCTTTGGAGGCTTTGTCCAAGGACATTCTTTGTCTGTGTGATCATTTGCAAATCGAGAAAGCTTTCTTTTTGGGACACAGCTTTGGTTGCGAAGTCTTGTTAGAAAGTTATTTTATGCGCCCAGAGCTTTTTTCTGGGCTTTGTTTTGTGAGTGGTTTTTTTAGTAATCCTTTTCAAAACATGCTCACTCCAGAGCAGCTAAAAGATGTTTTTACTTACATTCGCATGGCGTACAACACGGCGCCAGGTCTCCTGAGCACAGTTTGGAAATTTGGTGTCACAAACCCAGCTTCGGTTTTTTTAAGCTCCTTGGTGGGCGGGTTTAATCTCGAAAAAACTGCTCTCAAGGACATCGAAATCTACGCACAAGGTGTGGCCAATATTGACCTTCGTGTGTTTGTAACTTTACTTGAGCAACTCACTCAATTTGATGGACGCCCAAAGCTCTCCCAGATTCAAACACCCACTCTCGTTATCGCCGGAGACAAAGATGCGCTGACTCCCATTCAGGTTCAAAAAACGATGTACGCTGAAATTCCAGAGAGTGAATTATTTATTGTGGAGACGGGTTCCCACTGTGTTCAGTTGGATTTCCCCTACGAAGTAAATATCAAAATCGAAGAGTTTTTAAAGGCTATAAATATATGACAGATCTCAAGTTTGTATCTTCTCTTTTTATATATCAGTCCTGGGACTGCGGGGCCCAACAAGTACGGACCTCCGCCAGGATAAAGCCTCGAACGTTAAAATCCGCCAGACGTATCTGTCTTGGGACGTTCGCGCAATGAGGCTTTAAAAAAGTCTCTGTTCATGCGGGCGATATTTTCTAGAGAAATTCCCTTTGGACATGCCAGTTCGCAGGCTCCTGTGTTTGAACAGTTTCCAAAGCCCATGGCATCCATGGTACGAACCATGTTGAGCACTCGCGATTCTCTTTCGGGTTGCCCCTGCGGCAACAGCCCCAAATGAGAAACTTTGGCCGATGTAAAAAGCATTGCCGAGGAATTCGTACATGCAGCCACACAGGCGCCGCAACCAATGCAGGTGGCGGCTTCGAAGGCCATATCGGCGTTCTCTTTAGGAATCGGGATTGCGTTGGCGTCTTGAGCATTGCCCGTGTTCACCGACACATAACCGCCGGCTTGGATAATGTTATCAAACGCGGATCGGTTCACCTTAAGATCTTTAATCACAGGAAACGCTTTGGCACGGAACGGTTCGATGGTGATGGTGTCACCATCTTTAAATTTTCTCATGTGCAACTGACAGGTTGTTGTCAGTTTTTGAGGGCCGTGGGGATTTCCATTGATCACCATGGAACACATTCCGCAAATTCCCTCGCGGCAATCATGGTCAAACTCAATGGCATCTTGACCTGCAAGAATAAGCTCTTGATTGACAACATCGATCATTTCTAAAAATGACATATCCGGAGATACGTTTTTAGCTAAGTGGTCGATAAAACCGCCAGCGTCTTGACTGTTTTTTTGGCGCCATATTTTTAAGTTTAGTGTCATATTTTTATTTTCACTCATACGTTCCACCTATTTATAGCTTCGTGAGGCCAACTTAATGTTTTCAAACTTGAGCTCTTCTTTGTGTCGTTCGTGCTGTCCTGTGGATTTGTACTCCCACGCAGCCGTGTGACAGAATTTTTCATCATCGCGCTGTGCTTCGTTATCCGCAGTTTGGTACTCCTCGCGGAAATGCCCACCGCAAGATTCTTCACGCGTAAGAGCATCCTTCGCCATCAACTCGCCCAGCTCCAAAAAGTCGGCCACGCGCCCTGCTTTTTCAAGCTCATGATTTGAATAGTCCTTGGGGCCAGTGATTTTAACGTTTTTCCAAAACTCTTCACGTATGGCTGGTATGTTTTTAAGAACTTCGTTGAGCCCTTTTGCACTGCGAGACATGCCCACGTACTCCCACATGTTTTTCCCCAGTTCTCTGTGGAAATCATCAACGGTACGTTTGCCATTAATGCTCATGAGGCGTGTGAGGTTTTCTTCACACTGCTTTTTGCTCTCTGCAAAAGCAGGATCTTTTTCGCTCACTTTGGCAAGCTTTGAACCATCGGTGCCGAGGTAGTTTCCAATTGTTGATGGTGCCACAAAGTATCCATCGGCAAGCCCTTGCATCAACGCCGAGGCACCGAGACGATTGGCTCCGTGATCCGAAAAGTTGGCTTCGCCACCCACAAAAAGTCCTTGCACTGTGCTCATCAGATTGTAATCCACCCAAAGTCCGCCCATGGTGTAATGCACGGCTGGGTAAATTCTCATTGGTGAAGAGTAAGGATCTTCACCAGCAATTTTTGCATACATATCAAAAAGGTTGCCGTACTTGGCTGCGACCTTATCTTTTCCTAAGCGTTGAATCGCATCGCGGAAATCCAGATAAACAGCCACACCTGTGGAGCCCACCCCGTGCCCCTCATCAACGCGGAACTTGGCCTGACGAGAAGCAATGTCTCGCGGAGCGAGGTTTCCAAAGCTTGGATAAATTCTCTCAAGGTAATAATCTCTTTCGTCGTCAGGTATTTGATCCGGTGGACGTTTATCGCCTTTCTTTTTGGGAACCCATACACGCCCATCGTTTCTTAAAGACTCCGACATGAGTGTGAGTTTGGACTGATAATCCCCCGAAACAGGAATACAGGTCGGGTGAATTTGCGTAAAACAAGGATTCGCAAAATAGGCGCCTTTTTTATGACAACGCCAAGACGCTGTAACGTTGGAGTTCATGGCATTGGTCGACAGAAAGAAAACGTTTCCGTATCCACCCGTTGCCAACAACACCACATCCGCCGCATGGGACTCTATTTCGCCGGTAACAAGGTTACGAACCGTGATTCCTCGGGCGCGTCCATCCACTTTCACCAGATCTAGCATTTCGCGACGCGGATACATTTTGACAGTGCCCTTGTCCACTTGGCGCATCAGGGCCGAGTAGGCACCCAACAAAAGCTGCTGACCCGTTTGGCCGCGAGCATAGAACGTGCGGGACACTTGAGCTCCACCAAAAGAGCGATTGTCCAAAAGCCCACCATATTCACGGGCAAAAGGAACACCTTGAGCCACACACTGATCGATGATGGAGCGAGACACTTCTGCCAAGCGGTAAACGTTGGCTTCGCGTGAGCGAAAATCGCCACCCTTGATTGTGTCGTAAAAAAGTCGATACACGGAATCGCCGTCGTTTTGATAATTTTTAGCGGCGTTGATTCCGCCCTGTGCGGCAATCGAGTGGGCTCTGCGCGGGGAGTCCGAAATGCAAAAAGCTTTTACGTTGTAACCCATTTCGCCAAGAGATGCAGCGGCAGCTCCACCGGCGAGACCTGTTCCAACAACAATAATGTTGTACTTTCGGCGATTGGCTGGGTTGACCAGCTTCATATTAAATTTGAAGTTTTCCCATTTTTTTTCTATCGGTCCTTCGGGTATTTTAGCGTCTAGTAGCGACATGCCTGCTCCTTAAAATGAAGTGACGATCACGTAGAGGGGTTGACTAATAAAGCCCAGCGCCACCACAAGGGCGTACGCGCAACCAACTTTCTTGATCATGGGGTTGTACTTCGGATGATTGAAACCAAGAGATTGAAAAATCGACGAAACTCCGTGGCTGAGGTGCCATCCCAATATCAAAAGACAGACAACATAACCAATCACATAAACGGGCTGCTGGAAGACTTCAATAATAAGACGATGGAGATCTCGCATCTCTACACCATCATATGTAACTAGGTATTCTGTTCCGTATTTGAAGGTGATGAGATGGTAAATGACAAAAAATAAAATCAATGAGCCTTGGAGAGCCATCGTTCTCGAGGCCAAACTCGCGCGCTTTTCGCCGGAAGGCGCAACAGCATATTTTTGCGGCTTCGCTCGACGATTCTCGATCGTAAGCCAGATTCCCATGACAACGTGTCCAACAAGGGCCGCCAACAGCACGGACTCCGCCGTGTAGAGAAGCGGTTTGTTAGAAACAATGGCATGACCGTACTTATTGTACATCTCGGCGCTCACCAAGATCAGCATGTTTCCAGCCATATGTGTAAAAACGAATCCGGTCCATATGAGACCGCAGATTCCCATGAACATTTTTTTCTGAATCGACGCAACAGCCACGAGCCTTACTCCTTGCAGAAAATTTAAAACCTCAATATAGCGAGTTTCTTGCAGACTGTCTAGAAATCGTTCTCATTTGGCATTCTTTTAGGGGCCGGCACAAACCCCTAAGAATGGCGAATTTTTCTTTATTCTTTGCGTTTTTTTTGCGATAACGACCATGAAGTATACTCCCGCGCTCTAGCCGCGTTAACGGTTAATTTTCTAGGAGGAATCGTGCGTATTTATGTTTGCCTTAAACAAGTTCCCGATACTGAAACTCGAATCAAGGTTGCATCTTCTGGATCTCAGCTCGACGAAGCGGGGATCAAATGGATTGTGAATCCCTACGATGAGTTTGCCATCGAAGAGGCCATCAAGTTTAAAGAAGCAAATCCTCAGGCGCAGGTGACCGCCGTGACCGTGGGCCCTAAGGCGCGCGTCAACAATGCACTCCTCACGGCCATGGCCATGGGTGCCGACGACGCTCTTTTGATCGATTGTGCGGACGCCCTCGATACTCTCACCACTGCCAAGGCTCTTGCAGCAGCCATTCAAAAAGAGGGGGCTCCACACCTTATCTTCACTGGAAAACTTTCTATTGATGGAAGTTTTTCGGCCACAGGCCCCATGGTGGCGGAGCTTTTAAAAATCCCCCATGTTTCGGTGGCCTCGACAATCACATACTCTGGTTCTGGCCTCACGGTGAAGCGCGAGGTGGAGGGGGGAACTTCCGAAATATACTCGGTGACAGCCCCCGCCTTGATTGCCGCCAATAAAGGGCTCAACAAGCCTCGCTTTGCCAGTCTCCCAGGAATTATGAAGGCAAAAAAGAAACCCCTCAAAGAAATTTCGATTTCGGAGCTTGGTGTTTCGGCAGCATCTTCGAAAGTGAAACTTACAAATTTTGAATTACCGAAAGATCGTCCCGCTTGCAAAATGATTTCGGGCGACCCACAACAACAGGCCAAAGAACTCGTTCGTCTCTTGCGCGAAGAAGCCAAGGTTCTATAAGGAGCTCCTATGAAAGTTTTTGTATTTATTGATCTTGCAAATGGAAAAATCAAAAGTAGCAGTCTGGAGCTTCTCACAGCAGCGAACTCCGCTGGAGCTGAGATTGTTGGTATGTCTCTGGGGCCCGGCGGTTCGCAAATTTCCGACCTTGGCACTTGGGGCGTGAGTCGCTTTTATATTGGCGAGACGGCTCCTCTCGACAAGCCCAACCCTCTGGCGTACTTGGATGCTGTGGCTAAGGCTGTAGAAAAAGAAAAGCCCGATGTCATTCTTGCCAGCTCGAACACTTTAAATCGCGATGTTTTCGCACGCCTATCCGTGCGACTCGATTGTGCCTTTGTGAGTGATCTCACCGAGTTGCAACTTTCTCCTCTGAAAGCCAAGCGCCCTCTTTACTCTGGCAAATGCTTGGCCTCTGTTGAGTTTGCTGGCGATGGCACAAAAATTTTGTTAGTTCGCCCTAACCAACTGTCTGTGACTCCCGCGAACAAAGCTGTTTCGTGTGAAACTATCACAATCGATGCAGCTGCACCCTCGGCGCAGTTGACCACTGTTGAGAAGTCTTCCGCTTCGACTCTGGATCTTACTGAGGCCAATGTGATTGTCTCTGGCGGACGCGGCCTCAAAGAGGCCGATAATTTTAAACTGATTCATGATCTTGCAGCACCACTTGGCGCCACTGTCGGCGCTTCGCGTGCCGTTGTAGATTTGGGTTGGGTTCCTCACTCAATGCAGGTGGGACAGACTGGAAAAACCGTGGCTCCAAGTCTCTACATTGCCGCGGCCATCTCTGGAGCCATCCAGCATCTTGCGGGAATGAGCAGCAGCAAGGTGATCGTCGCCATTAACAGTGATGAGAAGGCTCCCATTTTTCAAAAGGCCACTTACGGTCTTGTGGGTGATGCCTTTCA
>JACCDR010397577.1_pt1 | contig 10787 bp, 17 predicted proteins | sample 7446431 | NCBI WGS metagenome assembly JACCDR01 (sample SAMN15323443, study PRJNA562643) | freshwater metagenome | isolation source: river surface water | place: USA:Blue River Watershed | collected 2017-08-17 | reverse complement strand
GTCCTCCAGGGAAGCCCGAGCCGCGCGCAGCTCCCTCTCCTCCACTTCCCGGCTCAGGGCCTGGAGCGTCTCCATGCGCTGCGCGTGTAGGGCTCGCTCGTTGTCGAGGGCCTCGGCCCTTCGCCTCTCCTGGTCGCGCCTGAGGGCCGCCACTTCTAGCAGCTCGCGAACCGGACCGTCCGGTGGCTCGGGAGGGTCAGACAGGTCCACCCTCCTCCGGGCCGCCAGCTCGCAGAGTTCCTGCTCCTGGTCCTCTGTGAGGAGGGTGGTGGGCAGGGGCTGGTGATACCAGCGACCGGGGCCTGTCCCTCGGGCCTCGGCGGCGTAGTCCATGGACACGACGTCCACCGACTCGACCTCCCCGTGTGTGTCCAGACACGCGACGAGGCCGAACCTGACCACCTGCTTCCCGATCAGCAACTCGTAGTATTCGGTGTTCCCGCTCACGAGCACTCCCCCTGGCTCTCAGGCCACTCAGTTGGAAACCGACCCTTCGCCCACTCCTGCCACAGGCCCAGGCGTGCCTGACGCACAGCCCTACGCACCCTGACCGCTCGCATGCCTGCTGCCTTCCTGGCGTTGTATTCCAGCCTACAGGCTAGGCAGATCCTCTTTAAGGTCCCGTTGTCCTTGTGCCGCCGCTCGTCCTTCCTGTCTCCGGGCAGGAACTGGACCCACCGCACAGGAATCCCCGCCCTCGTGACCGCGATCAGGAGGGGTTGCTGACTCCGACCTGACTGGTGGTCTTCGATCCTGGCCCGCCTGTCGTCCGCGTAGCCCAGGTAATGCCTGGCGTGGCGGAACGGACGTTCGAAGCAGAACAGGTATAGCCCTGGCCCCCAGGAGGGTGGGGCCGACAGCTGCTCGGTCGGCACCTGAGGAGTCAAGCAGCACCCTTCGCCTTGTTGAACTCCTCCAGAACCCGCAAAGTGATCCGGGTGAGGAGGGCAGGGGGGATCCCTTCCAGGGTCTTCCCTGCGTTCAGGGCCGCCTTGCTCGGGTCTGGCCAGCTCTCGTGAGCGATACCCTCCAGGTGCACGTGGTAGTTGTTCGGCCACTCCTGGACCTGTCCCGTCACCATGACCGGGTAGAAGTAAGGGTCACCCAGCTCCAGCCAGAGGGCGAACCGTCCCTGGACGTCAATCTGGAACAGGTAGGCCCGCTCACCCTGCTGCCCAGAGTCCTGCCCTGAGACCGGCTGGCTCACTCGGTCGTCCAGTCGCGCCAGAACCCGAGGGCCAGGAACTTGGAGAGCTTTTCGTGCTCCTCGGCCGTCTCGAACAGGCAGTTCTTCTCGGTGTCCAGCTCGTTCAGGATCCGAAGAAGGTCCAGCTTGCCCCGGACAGGGTCTGACCCTAGCTGGGCCTGGAGCGCGAGCCTGACCCCCAGCGGCTGGCGCTCGAACAGGCGCACGTAGGCGTGCTTCTTCCCGCTCTTGCTCCTGGTGACCTTGAGCCCCTCCACCACGTGAGCGAAGTCCGACTCAGTTGCCCGGTAGAACTGGTCTTCTTGCTCCGGGGTGTCCAGGTCGCAGAGGAGTAGCCAGTCCTGGTCCTTCACCAGGATCAGCCCGGCCTTGGACGCGCATTCCTCCGCGTCCCTGTCCAGGTAGTCCTCGGTGCCCTGCGCCTGCTTGGAGGCCAGAACCTCATGGAACTGCGCCTTGGAAAGCAGTGGATTCTCGTCGGTGCAGTCGGTGCTGCTGTTGGTGCTGTCAGTCTCAGACACGTTACTTCCTCCGAGTCTTGAGGCAGTGGCTTGCCACCACCAGGGGGAACAGGAACAGGATCGCCAGGACACCAAGGAAGCCCACCAGGAGGTTGGTCCCTGGCTGAGGGTCAGGGGGCGTCTCGTAGCGGACAGGCTTGGGCCGGTCCGAGTCACGCGGGGCCCTTGCGTAGGCCCTACGGGCCACAGGACACGTCCCGCTCAGTGCCCTGGGACAACTTGGCCGGGTCGGCCAGCCGAGTGATCCGCCAGACAGCCCCGTGGCGCGAGTCCCGGCCCGTGTAACTCACGCTGATCCCTTCGCGGACCATGGCCTCTTGGCTCTTGCTGATCGCGCTTAGGGCACGCCCCACGCTCTTGGGGTCTGGGGCCTTGACCTCGCCCCCGAGGATCCTGGACCACTCGCGAGTGCCCACGACCTTGAGCCACTGAACCACGTTGGTCGTCATGGTGTCCCCGGGGTTGGGGAGAGCCTCCCGAAGCAGCTCGCCCACAGCCAGCGTGTATTCCTCCAGGTGCCCTTGCATGGCCTTCTGGAGCCAGGCTCTCCGGGCAGGACAGTTCGCGGCGGCCTTGTTGGCGCAGTTAGAGCACCCGTTCCGCCTCCAGGAACGCAGTCTGATCGTGTCCTGGTGACCCTGGGCACAGATCACGTCCAGGAGTCGCTCGTTCTGGTCGTGAGAGTTCCGGTGGTCCCTGGTGACGGTCCGACCGTTCGACTCATGCCCGTTGAGGCTCACGGGCCTGGCCTTGCTTAGGGGCTGGGCCTTGTCAGGGCTACCCCGCGGCCTGGAGACCCTGGAGGGCTGAGAGGCTCCCGCCTCCACGCGCGCCTTGGTCTCAGCAGAGGGCGGTTCGAGCTTGCCCTGCTGCTTGCCCAAGGTCAGGACCAGTTCAGCCAGCTCGCCCTTGTCGAGCTTGAGCAAAAGCCCCCTGACCAAGTCTTCGTTGATCTCCACGCGCAGTCCCTCCTGTCTCGTAGTCCTGTGTCTCGTAGTCGTGAGTCCAGCCTGAACTCAGTTGCCTCAGCCGGGAATCGAACCCGGACCTCCCATAAGCAGCCCGTTACGGGCCTAGTAGGGTGAGCTACCGTTGCTCCACCGAGGCGAGTCGGGCCGGGGGCGACCCTATGGACCTGAACCAAAGTCGAAAGGAGATATACTACGAGCGGACCGCCCCCGGCCCGACCCTCTCCTGCTAGTCACCTCTCTTTCCGAACGCTTCGGTCTCCACGGCTTCGGTCAGCTGGGGTCGCGACTGAGGCGCAGGCAGGGCCCTGGGCCGCACCATGGGCACCCCGCCAAGCTCCCCCACGCCTTCCGCGCGCAGGAAGCCATAGCCCCGATAGAAGGCCACAAGCCTGTCCTGGTCCTCCTGCTTGGGGTCGTCGTGGTGGCACAGCCGGGCCTCCAGGACGATCGGCCTGGGCTCGGCCATGCTGTCGACGTAGGCGAGGGCCGTGCGCATGAGCATGCCTGCCAGCCCTCTCCCTCGGTGGCCCAGGGGCACGAACAGCCAGTCCAGGCACCAAGCAGTCTTGCCAGTCTCCAGCGTCATGTAGAGCTTGGCCTTTGCCCCCGAACCGACACGGACCTCCAGGGAGAATTCCATGGTCGGTTCAGTCCACTGCCCGGGAAACGTGCTCACGGCTGGCTCGGAAGACTGGCTCATGGCATACCCCAGTGGAGGAACTGAATCGCGGTCAGGAGACCGACCAGGACCGCTCCCAACAGCCAAGCCAGGATCAAGAGGGGCGAGAAGCCTTCCCCGCTCGTGCTCAGCCTGGCCTGTCGCCTGTGAGGCGTGAGAGGGCTCACAGGGCACGCTGATCCCGGAAGCGGTCGCCAACCCGGATCAGGTTGAACGCGCCGTCCAGGCTGATCTTCGCCCACATGGCCCCGCGCGTGGTCCACTGCTTGGACCAGCCCAGCAGGGAGTGAGTCAGCCTCTTGGCCTCGGCGGCGCGCTTGGCCTCGGCGCGCGCCCGGCGCTTCCTGCGGCCCAGTCGCTTGGCGCTAGCCGCTCGCTTGCTCACGCGGGCCTCTTGCCGAAGAGGCGCCCCAGCCAGCCCTTGGTGTCCTGCCAGAGCCGCTTGACGAGCCCGGTCTTGACCGCGTCCCTGGCGAGCTTGGCCCGCGTCCTGGGAGCGCGGTCGGCCCACCAGCCCAGAGGACCGGCCCCCGGAATCCGCTTCTCGCAGTAGCGAGAAAACGGCGTTTCCGGCCAGTGAATGTAATTCCTCCCCACCCTGCGGTAACGCTTCTTCTCGGCCAGAACTGACTTCGCCATGGTCTCCATGTGCCCTCCTCAACTGAGTTGAACCGCCCAGCCCGGAGACAGGATCGCTACTCCTGCTTCCCACGGACTGGGTAGACGGCTCGCTATCGTCGCGGTAACTCAGGCTAGCGACACCTGAGCCAGGGTTGCGACCCCTGTCTATAGCCCCGCCGGGAGTCGCACCCGGCCTGCTACGCTTGAAAAGCGTGCTGCTCATTCTGAGAGCTTCGGGGCCAAAGGCTCGCCGGAAACAAGGCCGGCTGTGGGCTAGGCCAGGCCGGCGAGCCAGTGCAGCAGAGGCCAGGCTAGGGCCCCGGAGTTACCCGGCCAGCCCTACCCCAGGCTGCTACTCGTTGTTCACGGCGCGGACGTGGCCGGCCAGGAGCTTGGGCGGCGCGTCGCCCTCCACCACGAACCGGAGCGCGCGGAACACGGCCTGTTCCTCCGCGGTGAAGGGCTGGTTGCTCTCCTGCGCGAGCATGCGCTCCATGATCGCCTTGAGGAAGCGGCGCTTCGGCGGCGAACCGCTGATCCAGCCCTTGTTGACCCCCTTGCGGCCCTTCCCGCCCTTGCCCTTCGGGGCCTGAGCGTCGGGGTCGACCTCGCCCAGGTGCACCTTGACGAGCCCGCGGACGTCGTTCACCGAGGTAAAGCCCCGATCGATCGCCTCCTTCATGATCGTGACGCGGTCCGAGTCGCTGAGTTCCTTGCGGAGCAGGGGGACCGCGCTCGTCAGGGTGATCTTGCCCTGATCGATCGCGTCGTGCAGGGCCTGGGGGCACGACGCCAGGCCGACGTAGTTGCGCACCTGCTGATCGTTCTTGAGGCGCATGGCCAGGGCGACGGCCGCGAAGTTCCCGCCCAGCTGCTCCAGCAGCCGCGCCGCGCGCCGGGCCTTGACGAGGGTGGAATCGTCCAGGCGGTAGGCGTTGAGGGCCGCGACCCCGACCGCGGTCGTCCGCTCGTCGGAGTTGTCGACGACCCGGTATTCGCCCAGGATCGGCTCCGCGTTGGCCTCCATGAGCTTGATCGTCGCCTGGCGCGCGTGCTTGGTGCGCTGCCGGCCGTTCTTCACGACGGGGACGAGCCCCTCCACGCCGGGGTAGCTGCGCTCCACCACGCTCGCGACCTCGTCGGGCAGCCAGCCGAAGGTCACGAAGAGGTCGATCCACTGATCGTCAATCGGGTAGTTGGCCCGCTCGCGATCGTAGAGCGGGTCGACGGCCGAGTTCTCGGGCACGTCGAGGCCCAGGATCGCCACGAAGAAGGGCGAGATACGCACGATCCCGTCCTCGCCGGCCAGGGCCTTGGCCTCGGCCCAAGCGGTCGCCGCCCGCTGGAGGAACTCGTAGTGCCCCGCGTTGAACTTGAGGCCCGCGTCGAGCGCCAGCTGCTCTCCCGTGTCCTGGTCCAGGTTCGTGGCCCCCGGGGTCCCGCCCTGGCTGTCGGCCTTGTTGGTGCTCTGGTCGGGGCTCGGGCTGTTCGGGTCGACCCCGTCCGAGGTCAGGGCCCCCGGCACGTCGTCGGGGCTGACCGCCTGCTTGGCAGCGGCCTTGGCCTTCGCGGCGCGCTTGGCCTTGGAGGGCTTGGCCGTGTCCTTCGGCTGGACAGCCTGCTTGGCCACGGTCTCGGCCAGGATCGAGTCGACGGTGTCGGTGCTGAACGGCTCGGCGGTCGCGTCGGTCGGGTTGCTCATGGTCACTCCTCTACTCAGTTGGGTTGGTCGGTCAGTTGATCGGTCAGTCGGTTGTTTCGGTCTCGTCGAGGCTCAGGCAACATAGCCCGGGCAACTCAGAAGGTCAACAGGAAAATCGGAGAAAAATACGTCCAAAATGCGGTTCAAATCCCTGGCTTGCCGTGGGACAGAGGCAGCCAACGGCGCATGAAACCGCTGCGGCTCCGAGCCACAGGGAACTCTGCGGTCCACAGCTGGCAGCCCACCAGGGAGCTTTCCCGGCTCGGGGGCAAGAGGATTCCCTGACTCTCGTCGGCCTTGGGGAACGCCGTGTCCATGAGTTCCTTGAAGCCCTCGGGCAGGAATGGCTCGTTCCTGGCTGCCATGACGAACTCCATGGCTACTCGCATGCCGATCGGCAAGGTGCCCTTGTGGTCGGCCACCAGGCAGGCCCAGCCTGAGGGCCCACGGCCGTGGGCCCCGCCCTCCTGTAGCTCAAAGCCCGCGTCAGTCAGGGGCGTGTAGCGGACGTGGCACGTGATCCGTGACGCGACCTTGCCCGTGCGGTTGGAGTCAGTGCGGAAGGCACTGGTGACCCTGACCCTGTGCCAGAGGCCCACGCTCTGGCGCCTCTCCCGAAGTAGCCGGAGAGCCCTCCCTATCTCTTCCAGCTGGCTGTCAGTAAGGCCCTCCAGGGGCTTGGCCCCGTGCTCGGGGCCAGTGATCAGGGAGTAGACCAGCCACGCCATGTCTGCCGGAGAGGAGCGCTCGAACAACTCGACCATGAGAGCGCGTCGCGTCTCTTCGGTCGACAGCAGCGTCTGCACCACGCGGCGATCGTAGCTCACGCCTCACCCCAGCCCACATGGTCAGAGGACCAGTCAAGCTCCTCCTCAGGACACGCCTCGTAGGCGTCAGGCTCAGGGACGATCGGGGCCAGGCCCCTCTTCTCGCGCTCCGGGTTGGCCTTGTCGACGCACCCACGACAGACAGGCTCGCGCTCGCCAGGAGGAGGCCCTACGCGCACGCTCGGGACCTTCATGGGGTTGAACGTGAATGCCCTACCGCACCCGACACAGGGGCCGACACAGTAGGCGTAGCCTCCCACGCTACTCCCCCCGCTTCGCGGCGTCGAGCTTGGACTGTAGCTCGTTGAGCCGGCTCCTCAGCGCGCACGACTCCTTGGACAATTGTTCGTAGTTGCTGTGAAGAGCGCTCTTCTCGCCTACCAGCCGCTTGACCTGATCGGCCAGGGACCGAACGGCCAGGGTGAAGACCTTCTCTTCGTCGGCGGGCTGGACCAGCCTCCAGGAGGCTTGCCCCAGTGCGTCCTCGTAGCGCTCTTCTGCCGTGAGCCACGTGGACAGCGGGCTGTCCTCCTCCATGGCCATGATCAGGCGGAAATTCGGCTTGTCGTGGGCTGAGCGAACCTCATGGATCCGCCCCTCCCAGACACAGTGTCTCTTGCGTTCCACGTTGAATGCTCCTCTCGCAGTTGTCGGTCGGGTGTCGGTCGGTGGCAACTCAGTAGTCCCGCCAGTAGCATGAGAGCATGCGGGCCTGACCCTGTCAAGGCCCCTCGGGACATGCTCAGGGGCTGCCCCGCCTCTCAGCCGCGTAGCCTCGCTTCTGAGCCAGAGCCCAGCGGGTTCGAAGCACCCTCTTGCCCTCAGGGACGAGCGCGCGAGCCTCGGCTACCAGGCGAGGCACTGCCTCTCTGAGGAACTGCTCAATGCCCAGGGTGTCCTCGAACCCTCCCATGGAGTCGCCGCAGAGTTCCTCCCAGTGCGCGCCCGTGGGGTCGGTGAGGTAGCAGTCGACCGTCACGAACAGGGGCCTGTAGTCCATGGCCATGCGCATTTCGGCCTGAGCCCCCTGGACAGCGCTCTCGTAGGCCGGGCCTGAGGCGGTCCCGGCGGCGTTGGCGTCGCCCCAGCGTCCCATGATCGAGTAAGCCGGGAGATACCAAACACCCTCCTCCCCAGGCACCCTGAGCATGTGGGGGAACACGAAGTCTGCCCCCTCCCTGCATGCGCTTGCTTGATCCCTTTTGGACCTCTCGCAGAGTAAGCGACCGTAGCCGCCGTCCTCGGGCGACAGGTCGTCAGGCCTGACCCTCACCTTGACCATGAGGTTATAGCGGTCCGCGACGACCCCTAGGCTCTTGTCTTGCTTGTCCAGGGGTCGCCTGACCGCGTAGGACTGGGCCACCACGGTAGCCTCTTCTCCCCCTCCCACGCGGGGCCTGGTGAGCCTGATAAGGATCGTTTCCACCAGAGCCACGTCTCGCGACGCATAGCCCCGCGTCTCTTCCCTGATCGTCGCCATGGCAGTGCTCGCGGGGTAGCCCTCAGCGCGGAGGGCCTTGTAGCGCTGTCTCATGGCTCGCTTGGAGAGCTTCACGCCATGCCCTGTTCGAGCGTGTCGGGGTCGCACGCGCTCAAGAACCTGTCCCGAGAGAACCGGGGGTTGTCGGCCTGGAACGTGTCGGCGATCCTGTCGCGCATGCGGTAGGTCTGTTCCAGCCTAGCCCAGTCGACTGGACTGGGCTCCTTGCGGGTCGCACAGGCCTCTCGGCACTGCGCGATTTCCTGAGCGACCATAGCTTGGAATGCCTCGTAGTCCTTGCGGGTCATGCGTGCTAGCCCCTGTCTGAACTGAGTTGCCTTATGCGTTGCGTGCGTGGTCTGTCGTGCCGTGGCTCCACAGTTTTCTGGGGGCTTGCCTTCCCCACCACGCTAGGCCGGCTAGCATGGGCCGTGTTACCGGCCAGGCTACGCGCCCGGGCCGGAGGGCAGGGTCGCAGTCCTGCCCTAGCACGCACTGTTCGGTCGGTGCTACATGGGCACCATGAATCGGTCCACGTGTCCCTTGTCGGCCCAGAAGGGGTCACAGTCGTTCGTGGGCGGGAACACCCGGAGCTTGGAGGGTCTCTCGCCCCGAGCTTGCACCCCCACCATGGAGGGCCTGGTGTCGAGGGGCGCGAGGTAGTAGAGCGTGGCGTGAGTCAGCTTGACCCTGCCAGTCGTGACGTCGTGCCCTGTGGCTTGGACGTGGGCCAGGACCGAGGCCCAGTCGTCAAAGAGGCGCCACAGCTTGCCGTTGACGGTGAGCGTGTTCACGAGAGCCACTAGTTGATCCCCCTGTCGTGCGCGAGCCTGGCTGCCCGGTAGGCCGCGTCAGCCTCAGCCTCGGTCAGATACCACCCCCCGTTGAGTGAGAAGGGTCCTGCGGTGTTCTCCCTGGCGCACCCGATCCGGCACGAGTCATACATGCCGTGCTTGACCGGCACATACCACCGCGAGAGGTCGCGCTTCCATTCCTTGGCCTTGCCGGTGATCCGCACGCGGAGCGGCAAGTGTCCCCTGGCCTGGCGCGCCAGGCCCGCATAGAGCGTGGTCCCGTAGGCCAGCAGGCAGAGGACGTGCCGGGTCAGGGGGCCCTGCCTCTGGGAGAGACAGGCAGGACACGAGACTTCCAGGTCGAGGCTAGCGCCGCAGGCGAGGTAGGCCGACCAGCGCTGATCGGTCAGCAGGGCCGTGCCGTTGGGGCCGTGGCTGGCACCGCAGGCAGTCAGCATGGGCCGCTGGGGGTCGGGTGCCCAGTGCACCCCGCCGTCCACGTCGAGGCCAGTGCGCCTCAGGGCCTGGAGCAGGGAGTCACGGGTCACGGGATCGTGGTCGACCCTGTAGGCCCGGGCTAGGGTCTGAATGTCGGTGTCCATGTGCGTGCTTGCCTTTCGTGGGTTGGTGCGACTCGAATGCCGGACGGTGGGGTCTCCGGCTAGAAGGGGTCCGACCCCAGGCTCTCGCCGCCTTGCCCTAGGGGCCGTGGGGGCTAGCTAGTGGCAGTTAGCCCCGCGCTTGTGGCCCAGTCGACGGCAGTTGTTATTGCCGGGACAGACAGGCTTAGCGCGAAGGTCGACGATCCGGCAGACAACCCCCCAGCTGTCCTGCCCTTCCAGGGACGAGATTTCGACCCAGCGGAGGGTGCCGTCCTTCCGGCGGATCGAGAGGCTGTCGCCAACCTTCGGCTGCCCCTGGCTGTGGTCGATACGCACCCCCCAGCTGCCGTCAGCCATGCGGTAGAACGTCCCCTGAGCGTCGGGGTCGACACGGGACACGGCACGGGCCTGCATGCCCATGGGATCGAGCGTGCGCCCCTGGGCCTTGCTGAGGGCCTGAGCCTGCCGCTTGATCAGTTCACGTGCTGCCAGGCGAGCGTTGATCGCCTGGAGGGCCTGGGAGGGGTCGACGGGCTTGGGGCTGGCCTTGCTGGGGGCCGGGCTCAGGTAGAGGTCGACCGAGGACGTGTCCTGGCCTTCTCCCTGGGCCTTCACGGGCGACTCGGGGGAGACGACACCGAGCATGGACGTGTCGGCGGGGCTGGCCGGGCTCGACTGAGTTGCCTGAGGCGCCCCCATAGAGGAGAGCATGTCCTCCAGGACCGAGGCCCCGGCATTCGCCTGGGGGCTGGCGGGGCCAGGGGCCGGCTCGGGCTCGTCGTTGTAGTCCGGGAGCGGCTGGGAAAGCGTCTCGGCCAGGATATCGTCGAGGCTGAACATGTGCGTGCTCGCTTTCAGGTTCGGTCAGTTGAGGTCACCCTGCGACAGGCGACCAGTTGGAGCGTGGTGAGGGTAGCGGAGAGTTGCCCGGGGTGCAAGGGGGTAGTTTCGGATTGTTCGAAACTCCCCTGGCTGAGTTGTTTACTGATCGGTCGGGAGGCTGCCGTAGCGGCAGCTGCCGTCCGCGCCCCTGTCCTGGGGGGCCTGGGGGCGTCGGACGTCGTGCAAGGCGAGCCTGAGGCGCCGCAGCGACTCGGCCTGAGCCTTGGTGAGGGCGCCGGGGCGACCCCTGACGCACCCCTGGTAGCCTCCCAGGGGCGTGGGGGAGAGGAGCCAGCGCAGGACCCTGGGGGTGCGCGGGTGGGGCCTGAGGGGGGCAGGGGCCTGGGGGCGATCGTTGATCATGGGCTAGTTCCTGTTGGTGAGGGTGCAGAGGACAGAACGAGCCCAGTCTGCGGCGCCGCGGGTCAGGGTAGCCTGAGCCAGGAGCATGGAGTCAGGCTCGCGGATCGCGGCGCAGGCCCCGACCCGGCCCATGGCCAG
>JACCDR012385628.1_pt1 | contig 10788 bp, 10 predicted proteins | sample 7446431 | NCBI WGS metagenome assembly JACCDR01 (sample SAMN15323443, study PRJNA562643) | freshwater metagenome | isolation source: river surface water | place: USA:Blue River Watershed | collected 2017-08-17 | reverse complement strand
CCGAGGCATCATCAGTGATGAAGAGGGCGCGGACGAACCAGTCCTCGGTAGAGGGGACAAAATTCCGAGGATGCGCCGCCATGAGGCCGCCCAGCGAGATCTCGCAACCACGATCAAGAGTAGCGGTCGTAAAGACCCAGTTATATCCGCCCTCGGAGGCGAGCGCGGGCAGGAAAGCATCCGTAGCATCGCCGATGAACGTATATTCAAACGTGTGTCGGCCGGTGAAGATCAGGTTCTCGGACAAATCAGTGCCGGCGGGCGCCGTAAGGGTGCCCTTTTTCCAGCACAGGGGCTCTTGCATGAAGTTTTCAAAGCAATATCGGCCCTTAATGACAGAGGTAGCGGTCCGCTCCGGACCGATTGCCCCTTTCTGAATTCCAGTTCTCTGGATTGGCATCTAGCGTGACTCCTAAAAATATGGGGTTGACTTAGTGGAGGCTCTTGGCCAGTTCATAGCCCAGCCAAGAGCCTAGGCAATAACTAGCTATTAGTCACCCGCATAACGGTCTTTTAGGTCGCGGATCACGGCCTGCGTGTCAAAGCGCTCGCAGCCGATGTTCTCCTGAGCTACCAGATAGCCAAGGAGGCTGGCATTGTAAGTGCCCGAGCCCGGCGACAGATTGAACATCGAGCCACCACTTAGCTCAGAGACAGGACCCAGCTCTTTGCTCACATAGCGGAAGAAATAATCCATGTTGAGCATGTACAGCTCACGGGGGACAATCGTCCACGAGCGCTGCAGGATGGCATCGACGCCCGCCACATAGAGCTTGAAGTCGTTCTTCTTATAGCCAACTGCCCGGTTGCCCGGATCGCTGACTGTTGCCATGGTGCGCTTGTCAGGAGCCACGAACTCAAGATACTTTTCGAACTGGCCCGGGCCCGCCCAGATGTGCGTGAAGCCCTTGCCGCTCTTGAGCATCGTGTCGTGCGCAGTCTGCACGAGGAGCTGCTCGCTCAGATTGCGCGTAACGCCAGCCGCCGAATTGACATGCGCATTCAGCTTGGGATAAGTAGTCCGCGACTTGCCATGCACCGTCGTCAAATATGTGCCGTCGTCGACAAGACCGCGGAGGCCATTGGCGAAGGTGCTCGTCAGGGTCTGCGAGGCAACCGTGACCACATGAATATGATCGCCGGCCGTGAGCGTCCGATCCGTGCCGTCATAGGTGACAGTGCGGGTCGCATAGTTAATGCCGCCCGCGCTGATTCGCTGATTGTCGAAGGAGCCGCTGATCGATCCAGCATCAGTGGAACGCCCCGACAGATTGAGGCCGTCCCGCAGCAAGATGACACCTTCGGGAACATCAGCTACGAAGTTGCTGGTGCCATCAGACAGAACCCTGGCGCGGCGGCCCGTGCCATGCGTGCCCGTGTAGGTCGACTCCATGAACCAGCCGAGATGGCTGATTCCGTTATCAGTCTGCCGCTGCACTTCACCGCCATTAAAGGCGCTCTTGTTGCTGTTGGCAGCGGTCCGCGTCAGGAACCCTAGCTCGATTGCGTATGCGAAATTAGTCGGCTTGAGAACGAGCCGGATATCGGTCCGGTTCATCGAGGCGGGCATGCCAATCCCGTCTGCCATTTGGCCCATCGGGCTCATAGCGCCCGTCTCGGCCACGAAGGTCACAAGGCCCTCCGACACCTTGAACTTAGAAGGAACCGCCTTCTTCAGCTCTGCACGAAAGGGAGCCTCGTCGTTGAGCATAGGCTCAACAACATCCTGCGGATAAAGCTCCTTGAATCCCGTCTCCAGATCACCGAATGCACCAGCCATTTGAATATGCCTCTTTTTTTCTTATTTAACGCGAGCCGCGATTTCGGCAGCCTTCTTGGCCACCCAGGCGCGGGCTTCCGCACCATTCTTAAACTTAGGACGGCTCGCAGATGTTGATGAATTAGCCAGACCTTGGCTAGGATTTGCTGCGGACTTCTGCACGAGAGGCTTCTTGCTTGCGCTGAGACTGGCAAAGTTTGCCTTCTTAGCCAGGTTATGAATCTCAAAATATGCTTCAGCGCGCTGCTGGACAAAATTATCAGGCAGCTCCGTGCCGCCTGATTGCAGAAAAATAATCGCCTCTGCCTTGATTGTGTTCAGGAGATGTTCCCTGATCTTGCTGTTTGTCTCAAGGCCGCGTTCACGGATGGCATCGTCAACAGCCTCTGTGAACACTTGCAGAAAGACGCGTTGCTCTTCGCTATCGGTCTGGGACCGCTGTCTCTGTTCCGCCCTGGACTCCTTGATTCGGCGTTCCTGCGTCTTCAGCTCCTTGAGGAGAGCCTTCTGCTCACGGGAAATTGCCTTGTCCTCCCGCAGGGTGGTTTCCCAGTCCTGCGAAAGCTTTGCTTGTTGGGAGAGCAAGCGCTCAAGCTCACGCTCGGTCTTGTCCGGGTCCGGAGCATATTTAAGCTCCCCCCGAAGCTCGCTAATGCGAGTCTCAGCCTTGTTGAACTTTTCGATCAGTCCTGATCGAAGAGTGGCATTGCGTTCCAAATCATGGTCTAGGGTCTGAAGTTCCTCGGACAGAGCCTTGTAGTCTTCGTCGGTTTCAAGTAGGGGCTCAGGCTCAGGCGGCTTGACAGCAGCTTGCTCCTTTAGCTCCACAATGAGGGCCTTCGTCTCCTTTAGCTCCCGTGCGAGCGCCGCGGAAGAATTCCACTGCTCATACAGGGCTTCGGCAAACTTGTCCTCATCGCCTTGATATTTGGAATCGATAAGCTTCTGAAGCTTCGAGGAGCGGCCTGGCTCTTCCGCCTCAGAGGTCTGCGCTGGCTTATTAGATTCTGGCTTGTCTTCGGATGATGCCTGGGCCTCTTCGGACTGAGCTGCATCAAGCTCAGTTTCGGGCTCCGTCTCGGGCGAAGAGGAGGGAGTCTCCTCGGCGTCGTCGGCGGAACTGGCTGCTTCTTCAAGTGACATTCGGTAATTAATCCATTTCGGCCGGGGGTAGTCCCTGGCTAGATATGATTATTATAGCAAACTTCGGTAAGTGTTCCCGAGTCGGGAAGCTTTCCCGACTGCGAGCCTGGCCGTGGGCTAGGCGCGGCGCCCGCTGAGGAGGGCGGAGAGCTGGCTCTCCTTCTTGGGGGCAGGCGTCGGCGTGGCCTTCTTCTTGGCTTTCATGGCTGCGATTCGAGCCGCGAGCCCAAGGCCTTCGCCAGGACGGACAATCTCTGTATCTTCAGCGGCCCCGGCACGCTTGCTAGCATCTTTGGCTGCTTTCTCGTCTTTGGCCTTCTGGCCCGTTCTGACATAATCTGACGGCATCTTTCTTGTTCCTTTCTATTCTGCGACTTAGTGGCTCTTTGGGAACCTATTTGGAAGCAACATTAAGCTGGCCAAGCTGGGGGACTCCGCCTTGGATGTCGGGAGCAGGCTCGCCCCCGGGGGCCGAGGGGCCAACGCCGGGCACAGGAGTCACAGCCAGTAGCTTCTCATCGCGCATCAGGCGGAAGGCTTCGACAACGGCCCGGAACCTCAGATATGTCTCCTGGGTCGCTGCCCCTGAATTAGGATCCACGGTGGGCCCGTTCAAGACAGGGGGCGGGGTCATGGGACTCGGCTGGGCTCCCATCGGGGCACCAAACTGGGCTCCCATCTGACCCGCCCCGAGCATCTGCTGCCAGACGCCAAAGATATGATCTGCGCGGTCGCCGGCTAGGAACACAGGCTGCATCGGGGCGGCTGGCGGAGCGCCCATCTCGGGAGCGGAGCCGCCCTCCGCGGCGAGCTGCGACCCAGCCTGGCTGACCTGCTGCCACTGGCCCATGGCCTCCTGGTGGGCCATCTGTTGCTGGGCGAACATCTGCTCGGCCGCGGCGGGATCATTCCCATATAGCTGCCGAGATTGCTGATCTAGGGCTTCTGCTTCCTTGACGCGAGCTTCCCATCCATGGAGCTGCTTAAGTAACGAGGGCCATCCGGCCTGCTCGCTCGTCCTCTGTCCCTCATCAGAGAGGAGGAACGTGGAAAAGCCCTGGAAGCGAATGACGGGATCATCCAGGGAGGGATCAATCACGGGCACCAGGCCCTGTTCAACAAAATCAACCCATTGCTTCTTAACTGAATCAATCTGATAGTTAATGTCCTCGTTGACATCAGTCGGGAGGCCCTTCAGTTCAAGAATCCGCTTCTTCGCATGCAGGCTATCCGCCAGATACAGGCCATCAGCCATGGCCTCTCGGACCGCCTCCCTCTGATACAGGCTCTTATCAATCTCGGCTTGCTTCTCGATCAGGACCTTGGTCTGGCCCATCAATGAGGCCTTCGTAAACTCACGTTGCTCGAAGCTGCCATCATAGGTCTTCGCTTCGTAGCTGTCGGGCTCTTCGCGGAAGGCCCACAGCAAATCAAGCTGATGGGTCCAGATCTTCTCAAAAGCACTAATGAGGGAGCGCTCCCTATGAGCGCGCTTCTTCTCGGCGTTCTCGCCAAGGAGCTGCAGACCAGAGGTCGTCGTTATATTCTTGGGGGCCTCGCCTTGCTCGATGGGCTGCGGGCCGCTCAATATCTGCATGTCATTGACGGCTTGCTGGCGGGCATTCTGTCCATTTGGAGCTAGGCCGCGCGGCTCCAGGATCTCTGGCTTAGCCTGCGGGTTCAGCGGGTCCACGTCATAGAAATAAATCTTCCCGGTTGCCTCGTCGAACCAAGCCGCCCCATTCAAATTAGAGCCCGAGGGCGCAATCATGTTCGGGCTGCCCGTTCGCCCAATTGCATCAAGTTCCAAAGCATCTAGCATATTGATGCGATTCTGCGGGCTAATCAGATCGTCGGGGAGGGCCTTGCCCCAGATCTCCAGGTGCTTGGGCTCCCAGTTCGCCCCTGCATACTTAACAATTGGACATGAGACAGCACCATTGCTCTTATATAGAGGGCCGTCATATGCGGGCTCGCTGCAATCGCCAACGAGCACGAAGCCGCGGCCGTCTGGGAAGCGCCAGTTGCGGTCCTGCCAGACCTCATAGACCATCACATGATTCGCAAAGAGGTCTGCATCATGCCGGGGATCATACCGGCCTATGAAGTCCCATTCCCCCAGGACCGGATGGTTCTTCATCAGCTCCCGGGGATCTTCAGGGCTGATCTTGCCCTTGAGATGCGGCCAGCGTGTCAGGACCCAATCCACCGAGCGGGGCGTCGCCTGACGCCACAGGCTCATGGTGTTCCAGTCAACATTAATGCCGGCGTTCTCCGGGAAAAAGTCGAACAGAGAGACAACTTCGAGAGCGGTCTGCCCCTTGGGCTGTGCTATGCCAAGAGGGCGCCCATAGAAATCCAGCTCCCGGGCGCTCTCGTTGTCCAGGGAGAGCGGTGAGAGCGGCCTTTCTTCCTCACAATAAGGACAGACCTCGATGTGGTAGGTCTCTCCTGTTTCGGCCTCGTCGTCCCCGGCCTCCGGCTCGGCGCCGGCCTCTAGCTCCTCGCCAGGCTCAGACACAGGCATGGAGGTGCGCAAATGTCTAGAAACTTGCCCAGCGGCTTCGGCTTTGGAGACGTCCTCGGCTGACACATTAGGACGGGAGAGCACAATCCCGCAATCCAGACACATCAGCGCTTCTGGATTATCCATATAACTTATGTCTGTGCTCGTCTCCTCCCAATAGCTCTTGAGGATGGCCATGCCACAGACGATCGTGAGCCACGTAAAATGCTCCCGGAGATCACTCCAGTTGAGCTTCTTGAGGCGATCATCCAGGATCTCCTTGGCCTGCTTAGCAGCGGCCTCGGCGCGGGGATCCCGGCTCTTGCATATGACATTAGCTGTGAGCTGACGGCGGCCAAGGGCTGCCATCTCTGTATTCACGGCGGGAGCTATGTAATTAGTGACGGGCCTGGGCAGGTTCCTGTCATCGTGCCGGAGATCTCGGAAACTATAACCGATGCCGGGGCGGGCCTGAAGCTGGCCGTCCAACTCCAGCCATTGCCGGTTGTAGTAATAGAGAATATTCCGGACCTTTTCCTCCAGGCGACGCACCCGTAGCGTATTCGTCCTGGAGAAGGCCTTTTGCTTGTATTCGAGGAGAGCCTCGGCCGAAACCCCTAGATCAGGAACGGTGCAGTGTGCTGTCTCTGAATTCTCTGAATAAACCATCAGTAGCCGAAGGAGAGGCTGCCGATTGTCTCTCTAGGTTCTCACCAGGGAGACTGCTAGGCCCAGCATCGGCAGCATCGGAGGGTGGCCTGTGTGTTGGTCGAAGATATGGCCAGAGGGGATTCTGCTGTTGGCTAGCAGCCTGGCCCTGACCATTCTTGAGGACTCCGGGAGGAAGCGGAGTCGAGGGCTTGAGAAAGCGCAAGAAGCGCTCTAAGAGTTCAGATTGTAACGAAAGAGCCTGTTCGTTAATTTTTTGATTAGCTTGCGTCAGGTCCGAGATCTGAGTCAGCAAAGCCAACCTTTCATCCCGCCACTGATCGCGACAGCTACACTTTTTTAAAAACATCAGGCTCTAGAAAGAGTATATAGGAAAGAGGCTTGGAGTGGGAAATGTGCCCGCTCTGGGAGCCGCCTTGGGCCCCTACATTCCGAAGGGGCGGCGCGGCTTTGGTCGGAAAGGATCAGCCTGGCTGGCATCCCTGGCTTGAAGCCGTTGATTCTGTTTGACTTCCTTCTGTATGAGGGCCCAGATATGGCGGTCATGCCGCTTCTTGGGATCCTGCTTGAAGTCTTCGTCCTCTGCTTGTGCTATGCCATATAGCTTATTGACAGTTGCAAAGGAGCCTGGCGCCAGATAATTAATGGCCTGGCTGAAGGCATCACAGACGTCGTCATGGCTCCCATTGGGGAACTGCCCCATCTCAATAATGAAGTCATTCACCCATGGCGCCTGGGCAGGAAGAGGCAGGAAGACATTCCCAGCCTGGACAAAGGGGCTCGCGGCGGAGGCCCGCGCCACCTTATTACCTTTTGGATTCACGGGCACGATCCCGCCCACTTCGTGCTGCAAGAGGCTCTTCAAAGCGGGCCCATTAGCTTTGTCTTCAAATAACTTAGCCCGGGCCTGGGGCCATTTCTGCGTCAGGCTGCGAATGGCACTAATGGAGTCCTTGGCGCTCATGCGCGCGCGGACTTGATCTACGAGAAAGAAACTAGCTCCTTTCCTGCCCCAGACCTGGCCGACTACGAAGTCACTTTTCTTGGCATCCTTAAAGGAAAAGTCCCAGCTCTGGATCATGGTGTCAAAGACTGGGAGCGTATCCCAATGCTGCCACCAGCTCATCGGAAACACATTACCTTCGGCGGGGATAGGATTCTGCTGATAGAGTGCCGACCAATGACTTGGGATCATGGTCTTCTTCTGCTCAAGCAGGACTTCAAGGGGAAAGCGCTCCGGCCACAGGGCTTCCCCAGGCTCGCGGCCAAGGGGATCATTATCTTCGGCGATAGCGGGCAACTTGAGGACGTCCCATGCTGGGCCGGTGCCCTCCTCTGATTGCCGGATGCAGCGGCCCGCTAGATCATCAAGGTGCCAGCAAGTCTGAATATTGAGCATGAAGCCGCCCGGCTCCACGCGCGTCGAGGCCGTCGTCCCCCACCAGTCATGAAGGCGCTCCCGGATTGTCTCCGAGCTGGCCTCTTCTTGGTCCTTCAGGCTGTCATCGATCAGGAGTGCAGTCGCACCCCTTCCTGTTAGCGAGCTTCCGCGGCCAACTGCATAGAACGTTGCGCCGCTCGTCAGGGCCCATCTGTGAGCCGCGGTCGTGGCCGGATCAAGTTCTAAACCAAGGGCCTGGCCATAGTCCCTTATATAATCGCGGAGCTTCCTGCCAAGGGTCTCGGCATAAGACTGGTTATAGGTGCAGAGAATTATCTTGGCGCGGCCGGGATCCTTGCAGAGGAGCCACAGCGGGAACCAAAAGGAGCACATCAGGCTCTTTCCGGAGCGAGGCGGCATCGCTATGATAGCGCGCCTGATTTTGCCTGAATGCAAATCAAGAAGCTTCTGGTTAATTAGGTCGAGGTGCCTGGCGCGGATCCAGGGTTCCCGCGTTCCAGCCGAGAACTTCTCTGCAAAGCTCGCCGGATCCTCCGGGATCTTGTTCTTGTGCTTGCCTTGGAACTCGTCCTGGACCGCGTTCCAGACCTTTGCAACAGCGGCCTGCTGCGGAATCGTTAAATTAAGCCAAGCCTGCTCAAAGCCTGGCTTGGTCTTGTCCTCGAACCATTCCTTAATGAAGCGAACTGGATCAAAGAGGGCCATGTCAGGAGCTAGGATGCCTCAAACTTGGACAAGATTCTTGGCTACTTCTTGGCTCTTAGTAGCAATGTTGAGCGCAGGTCCTTGCATTAGGGCCGACTGGAATCGGAATCAGGTCGCTGCTCATGATGTTGGGGCGCGGACTTGTGCAGATAGTGAAGCACTGGCCCGGAAAGAACCTGACAAGCCTATGATGCTCGTTCCCGGGATTTCCTAGGTCTTCGGCTCCGAAGAACTCCCAAATTGGGCCACGGGGATCATCCCAGTCCCGTCCTCCACAAATTGTGTTGTAGGTGTCGGGGTGGTCTTGGTCGCAAGGGCCCGCGGGGCCGGCCGGTGTCTGCTCATTCGCCACGAAGGGGGCCTGCGTGCTGCCGACTTCACAGACATTCTTATTCAAGAACAGGGGCCCCGTGCATGGATTATGGCAGCCGCACTGCTCTCGTGTCGAGGTACGGTCGACGTTCTGAACTTTCCACCTCATTAGAGTAGGTGGCTTGGCATTGCTCGGGACTGGCGTCCTGGTTGGTTCTGGACTGGGCTCTGGCGTTGGCTCTGGACTGGGACTAGGACTAGGAGTAGGACTTGGCTCCGGGGTCGGAGTCGGCTCCGGGCTTGGCTCTGGGCTGGGAGTTGGGCGCGGAACACACAACTCAGGATTTCGGAGGCATTCCTGGACAGCAGGAGGAAGGAAGCTACAAGCTGCAACAAAGCCGACGAAGAGAACAGAAACTAATCGATATCGCACCTATCCATTATAAGGCAGGAAGAGACAAAAACAGGGAAGACTTGCCGGTTTGGGCAAGTCCTCCCCTCCTCAGAGCCATGAACGAGCCACCCTATAAGATCTTCTCGTGTCTGCCCAACAGCAGACTGGCTCTAGGCCCGGCTATGGGCCTGGACAGGGGCCTGGTCCCAGGCCTAGACAAGAGACAGCTCCATGTCATCGACGGTCCAATCCGAGGCACGCCGGAGCGGGATCCCTTCGGCATCCCTGCCCAAGAGCTTCTGAATGCCTAGCAAACGCTCTGTGAAGATCCTGGCCAGGCTCTCTCCCGAGACCTCGACGAGGCCCCGAGCTACATCTTGAACAAAGAGGCGCATGTGTTCCTGGCTGGCGACTCGGACGGCGCCCTCGGAGTCCCACAAGAGCTGCTCGTCTGCAACAATTGCAACCCTCAAATTACCGTCGCCCCGGACAAGGACCCACTGCAAGCCACTAATGGTGCGAAGCAACTGTGCCCTATAGCCGCCTGGAAGCGGTCCTACGCCCGCAGAGAGCGAGGCCAGAAAGCCTGCAACCTGCTCGGCGGCCTCGCGGAGTCCCTGCGTCACTCTCTTAGTATCAGGTCCCTTCAACCGCAAGATTGCCCGTCTGGTCGTCTCATCGAACTTCATATCTATTGGCCCTCCTCGGCCGATGGAACAGGGCTGCAATATAGGTGCCGCTCTGCTGCTAGCCTCTTGACTAGCGGCTTGGCCACAACGGCCGCAACCCCTGTCCCTATGATGGAAAGGAGCATAGAACCATAGCCGAGGGTTGTCAACCCCTAGAGAGATCTTTGTTTTTTGTCAGCTTGGCGGCTTGGAGGGCGGCTTTGGAGCGGACAGAGAGCGTTCTTGACTACTAGGTCCACCATGTTCGCATCTTGCGTCTAAAGACATGCCAGAGGAGCTGTTCATCGGCCTGACGCACGCTATCAGCATGCTTCCAGATCCAGGGCTCTCGGAGGCCCTCTGCGAAAGACTGGCCTAGTGGCAGTGACTCAAGATAGTCTTCGGTCTGCAGTCTCTTAAGTATATGAGCGCAGAGGAGCATCTCGGAGCGTGCTTGGTCAGCGGCAGGGCCCGCCTCGGACAAGGACTTGGCCATAAAGCGCAACTTAGCTTCCAAGATCCTAGCCAAAAAGGCCCAATCATAATCACGATCGCGCCAGAGGAGAGGGAGCCATTTCACGACATTATGGATGCCGTGGATGCTATGTCTAGCAAACTGCCACACGCGCCACATATTGGGAATCTCCTCTTGCTTTTGGACAGCCCTGGAGCGAAGAGAGGGTTTTTAAACGACCAGATCCCCACAAACTGGTTGGCTGCTGGGAGGAGCGTTGAGCGGGGCGGGGAGAGGTGCCGCACTGCCCAACGGGAGAGAGCCAGCAGCCCTTTTCTGGTGGCTAGCTGCCCTTCTTGGCGGCTTCCTTGGCCAGGAAGTCTGCCAGGACGGGAGCCAGCTTTGGAGCAACCTTTACAAGCCAGCGGGCAAGTTTTGCAAACATTTCTTTTGTGTCTCCTCTGGGGAAGCTGCAGCCTTTAGAGCGGCCCTGACTATCTGCCCCCTACGATCACTATGATACACCCGTTTCACGCCAGCCATCAACAGCAGACGAGCACAGCGGGGACAGGGGCGGGCCATGGCAAGGCGCCCCTCCTTGTCGAAACGAAGGGAGAGCACGGTTGTCCCTCTTCTCTTAGAGGGCCAGAGCTTCGACAGCGCAACTAGCTCGGCGTGGCGGTCCTGGTGATTGTAGCCTTGGGCTAGGAGCGCTCCGCCGCGGAAGACGAACACCGCATGCCAACTTGAGGGAT
>JACCDR010982579.1_pt1 | contig 10788 bp, 11 predicted proteins | sample 7446431 | NCBI WGS metagenome assembly JACCDR01 (sample SAMN15323443, study PRJNA562643) | freshwater metagenome | isolation source: river surface water | place: USA:Blue River Watershed | collected 2017-08-17 | reverse complement strand
GGCCTTGTCCTCGCCCATCAACTGCACCAGCGTGGCCACCATGGTGTAGGCGGTGCCGCTGCTGGCCGGGTTGGCCACCTGCACCTCGCCCTTCAGCGCCGGGTTCAGCAGGTCGGCCCAGGTCTTGGGCACTGGCAATTTTTTCTTCGCCAGCAGCTCGGTGTTGTAGCCAAAACCCAGCGGGCCGCTGTAGATGCCCACGGTCTTGTAGCCGCTTTGCGCCGCCTGCTGTTGTGCCCAGGTGTGCAGTTGCGGCAGCGCAGGGCTTTTGTATTCCAGGCTCAGCCCTTGTTCTGCGGCCTGCAGGTGGGGGTCGCCGGTGCCACCGAACCAGACGTCGGTTTTCGGGTTGGCCCTTTCGGCCACCAGCTGCGCCAGCGCTTCGCCCGAGCCTTTCAACGACATGTTGACCTTGATGCCGGTGGTGCGCGCAAACACGGTCTGGATCATGTTGCACCACTCGGCCTGCACCGAGCAGATGACGTTGATCTGGCCGGCCTCCTGGGCTTGGGCCGTGCCGCTGCACACGGCGGTCAGGGCCAGCGTGCCAAGGGCCCATCGGCGGATGAAGGTATTTTTGCGGGTGATCATGCGGACAAATGGGGTTGAAAGCCTGCAGCATGGCAGCCGGCTGCGCGGCGCGCCATCGGTAATGGCCCTCTCGTTTTTGGGCCCACGGTGCGCTTGTCGCGGCCACCCCGCAAACCCTTGCAGGGCCGCTGGCCCGGCCGTTCCCGGGCGCGGGTTGCGGCGATACTTCGGGCCTGTGGACGTGAACGCAAACAGTGGCACACGGGCTGCTGCAGAGCCGAGGGTGTGCATGGGTGACGGGATGGTGCAGTGCTTGAAGCAGGGCCGGGCCGGCGGCCGTGGCGCGGGGTGGTGGGGCCGGGTCTGCACGGTCCTGGGCCTGTCACTGGGCCTGTCACTGGCCTTGACCTTGGGACTGGCCGCGCAGGCCGCCGCCGCCGCCAACACCCACATCGTGGGCCCCGGCGGCACGCCGCTGTCGATGCAGCAGGCGCTGGCACAGGCCCAGGACGGCGACACCATCGAACTGCTCCCGGGCGACTACATCGGCGCGCCGCTGTTGATAGAAAACCGCCGCCTGCTCATCAAAGGTGTGGGCAAGCGGCCGGTCATCAAGGGCAGCGGCCCGATGGCGCCAGCCCAGGGGCTGTGGCTGGTGCGCGGTGGCGAGGTGACGCTGGAGAACCTGGAATTCCGCGGCGCGCGCAGCATCGACGGTGAGGGCTCGGGCCTGCGCATGGAAGGAGGCCGCCTGCACCTGCGCCGCGTGGCCGCGTACGACAACGAGTACGGCCTCTTTGCAGCGCAAGCCGAGCAGGCCGAGCTGCGCATCGAAGACAGCGAATTTGGCCTGGCGCCGCGTGTGGTAGGCGGCCTGCACCACCTGCTGAACGTGGGTCGCATCCACAAGCTCACCATCACCGGCAGCCGCTTTCAGCAGGGCTTTGAGGGGCAGATGATCAAGACGCGGGCGCGTGAAAACATCATCAGCTACAACTTCATCCACGACGGTCAGCGCGGCGGCGCGTCGTATGAAATCGAGATTGCCAACGGCGGCCTGGCCACCATCTTGGGCAACGTCATCGGCCAGGGTGCCGACAGCCAGAACCCGGTGCTGGTGGCTTACGGCACCGAGAAAGTGGGCTGGGACAAAAACGCACTGGTGGTGGCGCACAACACGCTGATCAACTACGGCTGGACACCGGCTTGGTTTGTGCGCGTGATTGGCCGCAACCTGCCGCCCGACACCGAGGTGGTGGCCGTTAACAACCTGCTGGTGGGCAACGGCCTGCTGTGGCCGGCCTTGTCGGGCGGCCGTGTGACGGCGGCCGGCAACCGCCCGGTGTCGCGCCGTGTGCTGCGCGACGCCGACACCTACGCTTTCGAGTTGCTGCCCAATTCCTGGTGGCGCGGTTCGGCCATCGACCCGCGCAACGTGGCCGGGCGTGACCTCACGCCCCAAGGTGAATTCGAATGGCCGGTGGGCGTGCTGCCCATTGCCCCGGGCCAAACCACCTGGGCGCCTGGCGCTTACCAGCGCTGAAGCGGCGGCCCGACACCCACACCGAAAGTCTGCACCATGGACGCCAAAAAACTGCACCCCGACAGCATCGCCGCCCAGGCCCTGGGCTGGGTGGACGAAACCACCCGCGCCATCACGCCGCCGCTGCATGTCTCCAGCACCTACCTGCGTGATACCGACAACCAGTACCGTTCGGGCCGCATCTATGCCCGTGCCGACAACCCCGCCTTCGACCAGCCCGAAGCGGTGCTGAACGCGCTGGAAGGCGGCCACCAAACGCTGCTGTTTGCCAGCGGCATGGCGGCGGCCACAGCCGTGTTCCAGGCGTTGCAGCCGGGTGACCACGTGCTGGCGCCGCAGGTGATGTACTGGTCGCTGCGCAACTGGTTGATGACCTTCGCCACGCAATGGGGCCTGCAGGTGGAGCTGATCGACATGACCTCACCCGCCGCCGTGCAGGCCGCGCTGCGCCCGGGCAAGACCAAACTGGTGTGGGTGGAAACGCCGGCCAACCCACTGTGGACGGTGACTGACATCGAAGCCACTGCCGCGCTGGCGCATGCTGCTGGTGCGCTGCTGGCGGTGGACTCCACGGTGGCCACGCCGCTGCTCACGCGCCCGCTGGCGCTGGGCGCCGACATCGTGATGCATGCCGCCACCAAGTACTTGAACGGCCATTCAGACCTGATCGCCGGTGCGCTGGTCACGCGGCAAGACAACGACCACTGGCAGCGTGTGCGCAAGGTGCGGGCGCAACTGGGGGGCACGCTGGGTTCTTTTGAAGCCTGGCTGCTGCTGCGCGGCATGCGCACGCTGCACCTGCGCGTGCGCACGGCCTGTGTGTCGGCGCAGCGCATCGCCGAACACTTCAGCACACACCCGCAGGTGGCCGAGGTGCTGTACCCCGGGCTGCCGCAGTGCCAGGGTTACGCCATTTCGCAGCGGCAGATGCAGGGCGGTTTTGGCGGCATGCTGTCGCTACGCGCCCGCGGTGGTGAAGCTGCGGCCATCGCCGTGGCCGCACACACGCAGTTGTGGAAACGGGCCACCTCGCTGGGCGGCACTGAAAGCCTGATCGAACACCGCGCCAGCGTCGAAGGGGCGGGCACGCCGGCACCCACCGACCTGCTGCGCTTGTCGGTGGGCATCGAAGATGTGGCCGACCTGATCAACGACCTGGAACAAGCGCTGGCCACCGCGCACCGCTGATGGGCGCGCCGCTGCCTGAGACAACGGTTGCACCGCAGCTGTTGCCCGGCCTGGTGGCGCGGCCCGCCGCGCTGGCCGCGTTGCGGCAAGACCTGCACACCCACCCCGGAACTGGGCTTTTAAGAACAACGCACCGCCGACGCGGTGGCCGAGCGCCTGGCGGCCTGGGGCATCAACTTTGTACGCGGCATCGCGCGCACCGGCATCGTGGCCACCCTTCGGTGCTACCATTGTGCTTACTTCAGTAACAGGTGCAGATCATGGAAGTCGCGATCCGCAAGATGGGCAATTCTCAAGGTGTGTTGATTCCCAAGCCCATCCTGGCCCAGCTGGGCCTGGAAGGCACGGCGGACCTGCAGGTGCGTGATGGCGTGATCGAGATCCGCGCCGTTGCGCGCAATCCGCGCGAAGGATGGGCCGACGATGCACGGCGTGTAGCCGCCCAAGGCGGCGATGCGCTGGTCTGGCCCGAGTTCACCAACGAGGGCGACGACAAACTGGTGTGGTGATGAAAACGGGCGACATCTGGCTGGCCCAGCTCGACCCCACCGTGGACAGCGAGAGCCAGAAAACCCGACCCTGCGTCGTGATCTCGCCCGACGACATGAACGCGCACCTGCGCACGGTCATCGTGGCGCCCATGACCACGGGGTCGCGGCCTGCGCGGTTCCGCGTTGCACTCACCTTCCAGGGCAAACAAGGGCTGATCGTGCTGGATCAGATTCGAACGCTCGACCGTGTGCGCTTGGTCAAGCGGGTGGGAGCCCTGCGCCCGGCAACGCTGGCGACAACGCTGCAGACTCTGCAGGCGATGTTTGCACCCTGACCCGATGGTCGGCCGCCGCGCAAATTCGCCCGTCAGGTCGTGGGGCGCGGGAAGTCAATGCGCTGCCCGCCGCGCCAATTGACCACCCCCTGAAACATCGGCATCATCGGGCATGTAACTCAATTACATGCACCATGTCCTTCGATCTTGTTTTGTTTGGCGGCACCGGCGACCTGACCTGGCGCAAGTTGATGCCTGCACTCTTTCAGGCGCACCGGCACGGCAAGCTGCCGGCCGGGGGGCGCATCCTGGCGGTGGCGCGCGACGAGCGCAGCGACGACGAATACCGCGCTTTCATCAAAGAGCGTTTCACCGAGGTTGAGGCCAGCAAGCGCCCCAGCGACGACGAATTCGCGGGCTTTGCACAACTGCTGCACTACCGGCGCATGGACCTGTCCCAGCCCGAGCACTACGCCGGCCTGAAGCAGTGGCTGGACGCACGCGGTGCCGACACCGTGGTGTTGTTCCTGGCCACCAGCCCGCACCTGTTCCCCGTGGTGTGTGAACAGCTGGGCCAGGCGGCGCTGAACGGGCCGAACGTGCGCGTGGTGCTGGAAAAACCGCTGGGCCACGACCTGGCCAGCGCGCAGGTGATCAACCGCGCCGTCAGCGCCGCTTTCACCGAACAGCAGGCGTTGCGCATCGACCACTACCTGGGCAAGCCTGCGGTGCAAAACCTGATGGCGCTGCGTTTTGGCAACGCGCTGTTTGAACCGCTGTGGCGGCGCGAGAGCATTGCCAACATCCAGATCACGCTGGCCGAGAGCATCGGTGTGGGCACCCGCGGCGACTTCTACGACCGCACCGGCGCTTTGCGCGACATGATCCAGAACCATGCGCTGCAGTTGCTGACCATGATTGCGATGGAGCCGCCGCCTTCCAGCGACGCCGACGCCATACGCGACGAAAAGCTGAAGGTGCTGCGTTCGTTGAAACCCTTCACGCCCGAGAGCGTGGCGCGCGACGTGATACGCGGCCAGTACAAGGCCGGCATGGTGGACGGCCGGCCGGTGCCCGGTTACCAGGATGAAGCCAAGGTACCGCCAGGCAGCACCTGCGACACCTTCGTGGCGCTGCGCACCGAGGTGCAGAACTGGCGTTGGGCCGGGGTGCCGTTTTACCTGCGCACCGGCAAGCGATTGGCCGCGCGCGACGCACAAATCGTCGTCAACTTCCGTGAGGTGCCGCACCCCATTTTTCCGGGCACACGCCAGGCCAACAAACTGGTCATCAAGCTGCAGCCCGAAGACGGCCTGGAACTGCATCTGCTGGCGGCGCAAAGCGGCGGTGGCAACGAACTGCTGGCGCCGGTGTCGCTGGACCTGGACTTTGACAAGGCCTTTGCCAGCGAACGCGTGGGCGGCTACGAGCGGCTGCTGATGGACGCATTGGCCGGCCGCCTGAACCTGTTTGTGCGCAGTGACGAACAGGAGCAGGCCTGGCGCTGGGTGGAGCCGGTGCTGGACGCCTGGCAGCGCGACCCCGGCGGCCCGCGCCCTTACGCCGCTGGCGGCTGGGGTCCGGCGGCAGCCAGCGCACTGGTGGCGCGCGACGGCTACGCCTGGGCCGAGGAGCAATGACCGGCTGGGCCCGCATCGCTGCCACAGGCGCGTTGTGGGTGGCGCTGGCCTTGCCGGCCGCTGCATCGGCGGTCTGGTCGGTGGCACCCGGGCAAAGTCTGGCGCAGGCGTTGCAGCAGGCCGCCGACGGTGATGTGGTGGAACTGGGCACGGGCACCCACCGCGCCCAGACGGCGCTGCTGGTGCAACGGCAGTTGACCTTGCGCGGTGCCATCGGCGCCACGCGACCGGTGCTGCTGGCCGATGGCCACAGCGCAGAAGGCAAGGGCATCCTGGTGGTGCGCGGTGGCGCGGTGCGGGTGGAAAACATCGAGTTTCGCGGCGCCCGTGTGCCCGACCGCAACGGTGCCGGCATCCGCTTTGAACGCGGCCGGCTGTGGGTGCGCAATTGCGCCTTCATCGACAACGAAAACGGCATCCTCACCAACAACGTGCCCGATGCCGAGCTGACGGTGGAGAACAGCGAATTTGGCCAGGCGCCTGCCGACACGCCACTGCCGCACCTCATCTACGTGGGCCGCATCGCACGTTTTGTGCTGCAGGGCAGCCACCTGTGGGGCGGGCAGATGGGGCACCTGGTGAAGTCGCGTGCGCGGGTCAGCGAGGTGCGCTACAACCACCTGGTGGACAGCGCGCAGGGCCGTGCCGCCTATGAGCTTGAGTTTCCCAATGGCGGCCAGGCCACTGTGGTGGGCAATGTGCTGTCACAAAGTCCCCACACCAGCAACGCGGCGTTGTTGTCTTTCGGCGCTGAAGGTGAAGAGCCCGGCGCGCCGCGCCAGCACAGCCTGGTGCTCATCAACAACACGCTGGTCAACAGCGGTTGGCGGCCGGCGTTTTTTGTGCGTGTGCACGACGAGCAGTTGCAAAGCCCGGTGCGCCAGCGCCAGGTGAACAACCTTTTTGTCGGCCTGGGCGTGGCCCACGGGGCCTGGGGCGACCTGGGGCGGGGCAACTTTTGGGTGCCAGCGGCGGTGCTGCAAAAACCGGCCGAGGGTGACTTTGCGCTGCATGACGGGGTCTGGTTTCGGAGCTGGGGCCTGGCGCCAGATGCGCTGGACGGGCCTGCCGACGCGCCGCTGCGCCAGCAGTGGCCCCAGGCCGAGTTCACCCCGCCGCTGGGCAGCCGGCCGCTGCCCGCATTGAAGCGTTGGTCACCGGGCGCCCACCAGCCCGGGGCTTTTGCTATGCCCAAGGTGCAGCCCCATGCTTGAACGCATACGCGCGTCGATACCCGCGCTGCCGCCGGCCGAGCAGCGGGTGGCCAAGCTGCTGTTGTCAGACCCGCGCAGCTTTGCCACCCTGCCCGTCACCGAACTGGCCGAACGTGCCCATGTCAGCAAACCGACGGTGGTGCGCTTTTGCCGCAGCGTGGGCTACGACGGACTGGCCGACTTCAAGCTGAAGCTGGCCGGCAATGTGAACGAAGGTGTGCCTTTTGTGCACCGCTCGGTGGACGATGACGACAAGGCTGGCGACCTGGTGGTGAAGGTCATCGACAACGCGGTGGCTGCGATGCTGCGCTACCGCAACGCGGCGGCCAGCCAGTCGGTGGAGCGCGCCATTGCCGTGCTGGCGCAGGCCTGCCGCGAGGGCCGGCGCATCGAGTTTTATGGCGTGGGCAATTCCGGCATCGTGGCGCAAGACGCGCAGCACAAGTTTTTCCGCCTGGGCGTCAACGCCGCCGCCATCAGCGACGGCCACATGCAGGTGATGAGCGTGACCATGCTCAAGCCCGGCGACTGCGCCGTCATCTTCAGCAATTCGGGCCGCAGCAAAGACCTGCTGGACGTGGCCGAGATTGCGCGCAAGAAGGGCGCGCACATCGTGGTCATCACCGCCAGTGGTTCGGCCTTGGCGATGGAAACGCGGCTGGCGTCGGTGCAGGGTGCGCAGCAGATCTTGCTGGCCGCCGACCACCCCGAAGACGCCGACCGTTACAGCCCCATGGTGTCGCGGCTGCTGCACCTGTTGATCGTGGACATCCTGACCACCGGGGTGGCGCTGCGGCTGGGCTCGGCCTCGCTGCGGCCGATGCTGCAAGAGATCAAGCGCAACCTGCGTGCGCGGCGCTACGCGGTGTCGGGCCGGCCCGAGCTGGACGCCGATGCGGGTGACGACGCCGGCCCTGAAAAAGGCACCAACGCTTCCAGGCCGTAGAGCCGCGCCAGTTGCTGCAGCTTGGGCGGTGCGCCGTCCACCACCACGGTGCGGCCGGCGGCCTGTGCCAGGCGCCGCGCCTGCAGCAGCAGGGCCAGCGTGCTGCTGTCCACCGCCTTCAGTTCGTGCGCATCGATGTGCAGCACGCCGCTGCCCGCCGCCACGGCTGCAGGCAGCGTGGCGGCCAGTGCGGCGGCTTCATGCAGGGTGGCTACGGCGGGCAGTTTCATCGGGGCGGGGGCGTGCGGTTGCGGCCAGCAGTTAGCAGTCGGCAGTTAGCAGTTGGCAGTTAGCTTTTGGCAGCCGCCTTGTTGCGTTCCACCAGGTTGGCGATCAGGCCGTCGACACCGCCTTGTGACAGCGCCTGCGCAAACTGCGTGCGGTAGTTCTGCACCAGCCACAGGCCACCGACGTTGACGTCGATGATCTTCCAGGCCGGGTCGGCGGCAGCCTTGTCCAGCCGGTAGTCCAGCTTGATAGGCTCGCCCTTGCCACGCACCTCGCTTTGCACCACCAATTGCGTACTGCCTTGCACCGGCAGCGTCTTGGTGATTTCCACCGTCTGGTCGCGCAGTTGCGACAGCGCGCCAGAGTACACCCGCACCAGCAGCGTCTTGAACTCGGCTTGCAGCTTGCTGCGCTGCTCGGCGGTGGCTTCGCGCCAGCGCGGGCCCACAGCAGAGCGGGTCATGACCTCGAAGTTCACGTGCGGCATGACCTTGGTTTCAACCAGCGCCAGGATGCGGTTGAAGTCGCCACTCTGGATGGCCTTGTCGGCCTTGGCGGTGTCGATCACGTCTGTGGAGATTTGGCGCACCAGTTTTTCGGCGCCGCCGTCACCTTGGGCATGGGCCGTGGCAGCGCCCAGACCGAGGCCCAAGCCCAGGCCCAGCGAGAACAACGCAATCAGCTTCTTGATGAACACGGTAGCTCTTCCTTTGGGTCAGCGGCTTGCTGCCGCAGGTCCATAACGCGTGGCGGCGCCCTGCGGTTCACAGCGCCTTCATGGGGGGGCAGCACAGGCCTTTGCACGGCCTATCGCGGCGCCGGCTTGGCCGGCGGCGGCGGGCTGTCGCCGGGGTCGGAATTGTCAACGGCGGCTGGCGCTGCACCGTCCAGCACGGCGTCCAGCCGCCGTGCCAGGTAGGCTTCGCGCACAAAGGTGTACTTGTCCAGCGCCACGTCGTCGATCATGCGCGTGGTGGCCAGCAGGCTGGCGCGCAGGTTCACCACCTCCAGCGTGGTCACACCGGCAGCGGCGGTGCTGTCGCTGACCAGGCTGGAGGCGCTGGCCTGGCGGTCGAGCACCAAAGCGCTGGTGTCACGCAGCGTGGACGGGCCCAGCAACGGCAGCACCAGGTAAGGCCCCGAGCCCACACCCCAGTAGCCCAGGGTTTGGCCAAAGTCTTCGCTGCGGCGCTTCAGGCCCATCTCGCTGGCCGGGTCGAGCAAGCCGCCCAGCCCGAACAGCGTGTTGGTGGCCACACGCATGCCCATCTCCAGGCTGTACTGCAGCTTGCCCTGCAACAGGTTGTTCACGGCTGACCAGACGTCGCCGATGTTGCCAAACACGTTGCTGATGCCGGTGCGCACCAGAGCGGGCAGCACCTTGCGGTAGGTCTCGGCCACGGGCCTCAGGACCGCAGCATCCACCGCGTCGTTGAAAGCGTAGACCTTGCGGTTCCAGTTTTCCCAAGGGTCGGCGGCCGAAGGCGCGGCAGGCGCTGCTGCGGTTGCCGGGCCCGCCGGTGTGGTGGCGCAGCCTGACAGCAGGCCCAGCGCCAGCAGCGGTGCCAGCAACAGCATCAGCAGCCGGGTGCGGGCCAAGCCGTGGTTGTGCGGCCGGGGGCTCATTTGCTGGCCCCTGCGGCGGGTGTCTCAGCAGCCTTGCCGGTCATGAACTGGCCGATCAGGTTTTCCAGCACCACGGCCGACTGCGTCTGCGCGATGGTTTCACCGGCGGCCAGGTTTTTGTCGTCACCGCCCGGCTCCATGCCGATGTACTGGTCGCCCAGCAGGCCAGCGGTCAAGATCTTCGCGGCCGAGTCTTTGGGGAACTGGTAGGCACGTTCGATTTCCATCGTCACCACGCCTTGGAATGTTTTGGCATCCAGCGCGATCTGCGTCACACGGCCCACCGTCACACCGGCGCTGCGCACCGGCGCGCGCACCTTCAGCCCACCGATGTTGTCAAACCGCGCCTGTACCGCGTAGGTGTCGCTGCCGCCCACACCGCCCAGGTTGGCCGCTTTCATGGCCAGGAAAACCAGGCCCAGCATGCCCAGCAACACAAAGCCGCCGACCAGGGTTTCAATGCCTTTTTTTCCCATGAACGAGCTCCAATGAGTGCATGTTTGACGGCCCACCCCAGCGGACGCCGCGGAACCGGCTTTGCCGGGCCGCTGGGGTCGCCCCCTTGAGGGGGAGGCGCCGAAGGCGCTTCGGGGGTGGGCTCATTACGGGGTAGAGAACATCAGTGCCGTCAGGATGAAGTCCATGCCCAGCACCCACAACGAAGAGATCACCACCGTGCGCGTGGTGGCATAAGCCACACCCTCGGGCGTGGCTTCGGTCTCGTAGCCCTGGTACAGCGCCACCAGGGTGCAGATGATGCCAAACACAAAGGCTTTCACCAGGCCGTTGCCGACGTCGCGCACCACGTCCACCTTGGTCTGCATGATGGACCAGAAGTTACCGGCGTCGACCCCGATCAACAGCACCGCCACCACATACGCGCCCAAAATGCCCACGGCCGAGAACAGCACCGCCAGGATGGGCATGGAAATGATGCCGCCAATGAGCCGCGGCGCCAGCACCCGCGCCTTGGGGTCGATGGCCATCAGCTCCATCGCCGACAGCTGCTCGCCGGCTTTCATCAGCCCGATTTCGGCCGTCAACGAGGTGCCGGCGCGCCCGGCAAACAGCAAACCGGTGACCACCGGGCCCAGTTCACGCACCAG
>JACCDR012301144.1_pt1 | contig 10791 bp, 28 predicted proteins | sample 7446431 | NCBI WGS metagenome assembly JACCDR01 (sample SAMN15323443, study PRJNA562643) | freshwater metagenome | isolation source: river surface water | place: USA:Blue River Watershed | collected 2017-08-17 | reverse complement strand
GTCTGCGTGCCTCCCGGGGCAGCGACGCGACCCCACCCCCCGGGGTCACCAGTCCCGCGACGGCGGGTTGTCGGGCTTGCCGTGTCGCCGCTTGTTGCTGACGACGGCGCCCTGTCGTGAGTTGCACTTGTTGTGGCAGATGGCCCAGAGGTTGACGTCGCATGCTAGGGCTACGGCGTCGTCCCATGTGGCGGCTGTGGCTTGGATGTCGCGCACGGGTAGCCGGTGCTCGACGGTGGGGCCTGCGGGGTGGGTGCCTGGGAGGGTGACGTCGACGGGCTGGTCGCACAGCCAGCAGCGGAGGCCGGCCTGCGATGGAAGCCATGCGGCGCGTGCCTTCTGGTAGCGCCTGCTGGTGCGTGGGTCACGGGGTTGCATGTTGCTCCCGGACAGCACGAAGCCCCACCGACGGGGGATGACGGTGGGGCTTCGAGGCTTGGGCGTTCCTACCGACACGACAAGCGGAACGCTACCAAGGTACATGCAAGTCCAGCGGGTCCGCAAGCCCCGACGACAACCTTCCGTCAACCGCCTCCGAATGCGCGCATGAACGTCGCAGCTGCGTCGGGGTTGAGTGCTTTGCCCATGCGACGACCGAGGCTGTGCCACTGCGCCGGTCCCCACTGGTGGGGTTCTTCCTCGTCCTCGCCACGGCTGGTGCAATACAGGACCGAGGGCAGGAGCGAGTCCGCGCGGCGCATGGAGGCGATGACGGTTCCATCGCATGGCCCGATGGCCGGGCCGTCTTCGGTGAACGTCGTTGTGGGTTGCGGGCAGGGGCCGAGTTCGACGAGGTAAGGCTTGTCGGGCTGGACTTGCCGGCGCGCTTCTGCGGTGGTCTCGGCGATGTTGGTGACGAGTTCGGCGGTCCACTCCTGGTTGGCGAGCCAGTTGATGCGGACCCGCAGCCAGCGTGCGATGGCGTCGGGGTTGTCGGGCGGTGGGACGGTCCAGGGGCCTTCCTCGAGCGCGATGCAGGCCCAGGAGACGAGGGTGACCTTGATGTGGTCCCGGGCGGCCACGACGGCGTCGTCGAGTGCGATGCCGACGGCCATGCTGCCGCCGGGTTCGCTGCCGCCGCCGCGGGTGAGGTGGGCGGCGAGTGCGTGGTGGAGACGGGGCAGCTCGCCGAGGTTCTCGTACAGGCCGCGCAGGTGGCCGTCGCAGATGCAGGCTCCGACGGCGGCTCTGCGTGGGCGCTCGGGGTCTTTGCGGTGCGGTACGGGGCACAGACGGTCCTCGGTCACGCGATGTCTCCTCGCAAGACGGCGATGCGGCGCAATTGAGCGTGGTTGGCGTCGTCGTCCGCTGCGGGACGGTTCTCGGCGTTCCACTGGTCTCGGCACGGGACGTGAACGACGTGCAGTCGCCCGCGAGTGCGGATGACGGTCGGTTTGTGCGGGGAGATGGGCTTGCGGCAGACGTGGCACTTGGCTGGCTTGGTGGCCGGCACCGTTGCGGGGTCGACCCTTGGGAACGTGGCGTAGAAGTGGGCGCGGGCCTCGGCGGGCGTCATGGCGTCTAGGTAGGCGTAGGCGTGCTCCGCGGGCTCGGCGACGTCGCGGTGCTTCGGCTGGGCCGTTGAGCGCACCTTGGCCGTTGAGCGCGGCCGGTTGTGCACGATGTTGTGCCGTGGGCCTTCACTCAGAATCGCGGCCGTCTCAGCTGCCAGCGCGGCGGCGCGCGTGGGGTGGGTCTCGAGCTCGATCCGACGGACGTTCGCCCACCACGGCTTGTCGTGGCTGTGCTGCTTGAACCGACTTCCCGGGTTGAGCGTGATGCCGACGTACAGCAGGTCGCCAGCCTCGTCGTAGAACCGGTACAGCGCCGTCGCGTAGCTCATGCCATCCACCGCCACGCGACGAGGACGAAGGTGGCGGCGATGCCGGCGGCGAGGGCCACGATGGCGAGGCCGCCGTTGCCGCAGCGGTCGTCGGGGTCGGTCATGCGTCCTCCCCGACTCGGCGGGCAAGGTAGGCCGCGGTGAGCATGTTGATGCGGGCGTCGTAGTAGCCCGCCGCCAGCAGTGCGTCGGCCTCGGCCTCAAGCCGTTGGGCGATGGCCTCGCGCATCTCGTCGGCGGTCATGCCGGGACCTCCTCGGTGCGGGTGTGGGTGCGGCACAGTGCGCAGCGGCCCTGTTCGCCGCCGTGGCCGCAGCGGGGCGCGTTGCGGTACTCCGTCAGCGTCGGCGGGATGGGGGTGGCGGCGTGGTCGGCGCCGATGTAGCGCAGCCCGTTGGGGTGGTTGACGTCGACGTCGCGGGCCCGGAGGACGGCAGCTGCGATGACGGTGCGGGGCCTGTCGTCGCGCTCTAGGGCTCGGCGGACGGTGGCTGGTGACCAGTCGGGGCGTAGGGCGACGGTGACGGCGGTGAGGGCGTCGAGCCAGTCGATGCCGTTGATGCGCGCGGCCAGGGTCGTCTCGTCTGCCCGGTTGCCCCTCTGTGCAGCACTCAGGCTGGAAGTAGTTTGTCCAGTCTCAGTCTCAGTCTCAGTCTGCGTGCGACTTTCCGCGGACGTCCGCGCGCCGTCCGCCGGACGTCCAGCGGACACGGGGCGCGTCGGAAGGCGTCGGTAGCAACTGCGGGCGCAGTCGATGTCGGTCGTCTTGCCGCAGTCGCACACGTCCACTAGGTACTCGGCGCTCATGCTGCATCTCCGTCCTCGTCGTTGAACAGCGCGGCGCGTTCCTCGCGGCGCTTCTGTCGCTTGCGCTCCGCATCGCGGCGGCGCTTCTCGGCGATCTGCTCCCAGTCGCCCTGCCACTTGTCCCAGGACCGGAACGACCAGCCCGTGGGCGCGGCCTCCCAGTAGCCCTTCGCCACGAGTTCGTCGGCGACCCGCTTGGGGCCGAGGGTGGCGATGTCGCGGCGTGGGACGAAGCCGCTGGTGTTGTTGAGGCCGCAGTAGATGAGCCCGCGATAGAAGGCGAGTTCGGCGGCGGTTGACAGTTCCGTGGTGGCGAAGTCTGTGCGGCAGTTGACGGACAGCTTCACGAAGTCTTCGGCGCCCATTACGGGGTCGTCTCCTGGCGGTTGTGGTCGAGGACGTGGCGGCCTACGGCGGTGGCTGCTTCGCCGGCGCTGGGGTAGGTGACGTCGGGGCACCATCCGCAGGCGCAGGCGGCGATCCAGTGGCCGAGGGGTGAGGTGGCGCGGAGGATGTCGCCTTCGTGGCGCTCGGCGTTGTCGGCGAAGCCCTTGCGACAGCGTCCGCACATCACGGCACCTCCCGTTCCCAGCCGCGCAGCAGCTCGGCGAACGTGGAGCCGGTCATGGTCACGTACCAGTCGGCGGGGCTGCCCTTCCCGCGGCGCTTGTGCCACACGACGGCGATGTCGGCGTGGGCGTTGGTGCCCTCCGCGGCGGCCTCGTCGACCCACTCCGCTAGGGCGAGGTCGCGGCGGTTCTTCACCTCGATGACGACGCCGACGCCGTTGCCGAGGGTGACGTCGCCGCGGTCGTGTGCGCCGTTGCTGGCGCGCCGTTCGGCGTGGGGCCACCACAGGCTGCGGAGGTAGGCGACGACGGCGGACTCGGCCGCGGTGCCCTTGGCCTTGTTGCGGCTCATGCGGCGGCCTCCTTGATGGCGGCCATGAGCCGCGTACCGATCCACTCCGTGTAAGCCGGCGGCACGGCCTCGGACAGTTCAGGCCGTGTCATCCAGTCGATGCCCATGACCTCGCGGGCGTGGGCGAGGTTGCGAGGCTTACGGCTGTTGCCGCCCTTGCCGTCGAGGCGTGCCCCGGTGCGACTGGCCCCGGTGCCGGTGACGTCGACGGGCTCGGGTTGGAGGTGGTGGGCGCAGGGCGGGACCATGCCGACCTCGAAGCCAGACACCTCGAACAGCCGGTGGCGGCGGACACCGAGGCCGAAGCTGCTACCGCACAGGGTTATGGGGTCGTACATCTCGCGCCGGGCACCGGCGACGTTCTCGATGACGTAGGGCAGGCCGGTCGCCTGCAACAGATCGCGTACCGGTGCGATGAGCGCCGGGTACTCGTTGGTGTGCAGGCTGGCCGTGGTGCTGTACGCCTGACAGGGTGGCGAGGCGTGAATGGCCTTAACGAACGGGAAGAAGTACGGAAGGCGCGCGAGAACCTTGAGCGCGTCACCGCGCATGAAGGCGAACGGGTAGCGCGACTGCGGTTCGATATCCACGCCGATGACGTCGAACCCGGCGCGGTGGTATCCCATCGCGGCACCCCCGGCACCCGAGAACAGATCGAGCAGCACGGGCCGGCTCACGACGCCACCCGCTCAGCCTTGCTCAAGTGCGGGCCGGGGCACTCGGGTAGCCACCAAACCCGCACACGTCCGCACTCGGGACACGCGTAGCGGCTCACGACGCCACCCGCTCAACCCGGACCTCGTCGCGGAGTCGCCGGATGGCCCGCGGCCCGAGGTGCAGCACCGACTCACAGAAGGCGTACCCGCCCTCGCGGCGCATGGCGATACGGCCCGCCTCGAGCCGCTCCGACGGGGTGGCGTCGAGCCAGTGCAGCGTCTCGGCTAGCAGCCGTTCGACGGCGATGGGGTCGATGATGCCGTCGTCGGGGAGGCCGGGCATCCGCTGCGTGGCGGGGCGGCTGTCGGTGCGGGGCTGCCGGTGGCAGGCGGTGCAGGGGCGGCCTCGCCACGTCCATCCGGCGCAGGCGGGGCATCGGCGGATCTGCCGGTCGAGCTTGGTCAGCGGGTCGAGGGGGCGGGTCATGCGACACGCTCCACGACGCCGGTGAGGCCGCCGATGGCGTTGCCGTTGCGGTACACCACGCCGCCGCACACGCCGTCGTAGCCGCTGGCCTCGGGCTCGACACGGTCGTGGCACTGCGCCGTGAACGGGCACGCCGCGCACAGGGCGAGGGCCGTCTGCATCCGGGCGACGATGGTGTGCCGTGACGTCTGCGTGACGACGTCGACGGGGAAGTCGGTGATCCACCACTGCCCACGGCATGGGGCCTCGTCCAGCCACGCCTCGGAGCGGGGCAGGCGACGGGCGACGACGTTGGTGATGCTGTAGTCGGCGTGCGGCATCAGGCCACCTCGACCCAGCGGTACAGCGGCTGCAACCGTCCGGCGTTGCTGCCCTTGACGTCGTCGGACCGCTCGACCCCCACCTCGATGAGGCGGCCCTCGCGGCGAAGCGAGGCGTACACCTGCCCGACCAGCCTGGGCGGGATGTCGGCGCCCCACTGCCGGTGTTCGTCGAGGATGCGGCGCACGGTGTTGGCGGACACGACGCCGTCGCGGAAGCCGGCGACGGTGGCGATGGTGTCGCGGATGAGGCGTCGGGCGGCGGCGTGGGGGTCGACGGGGTCTGCTGCGGTGAGGGCGAGCTGCGTGGCGGTCATGCCTCGGCCCCGCGCTCGTCGTAGGCGTCGCAGAGCGCGAGCACGGTGTCAAAGTCCAGGGCCTTGCTCAACTGCTGCCGGGTCAGCAGGTAACGGGGGAGGTCGGCCTCTTTGCATGCGGCGACCAGTTCGCGGAGGGCGTTGGTGTCGACGGGCGTCGTCGCGGTCATGCGGCACCGTGGATCTGCTGGTGGTGGATGGTGCCGAGGTCCCACGCAAGCGACTCGCGGTCGACATCGGTCGACATCCAGTCGCACATCTCGCACTCGGCTCGCCAGTAGCGAACAGTGATGGTGTTGCGAACGTTCACGGGTTGATCCCTTCGTGGCGTCGGAGGGCGGCGTTGGCGGCCTGCACGTTGGCTAGGTCCCGCTCAAGCCGTTCGTTCTCGGCACGGAGCCGGTCGTTGTAATCCGTCAGCTGGTGGAGCAGCCTCCGGAGTCGGGCGGTGTCGGCGTCGTGGAGGGTCTGGCAGCGGCGGCACATCGGCGGCTGCGGGTCGGTCTCCATGTGCGGGGCGACCCGCTTCGGCTCCGACGCCCAGTCGTTGACGAACGGGTGGCTCACCAGGGCCTCGCAGCGCAGTCGTGGCACGTCGTCGGGACCGCCATGTAGACGCCGCCGACGTAGCGGTCGTGCGTCAACTCCGCGAAGTCGTCCGGGTCGTCGCTGGTGAAGTCGCAGTGGTCGCAACTGATGGGGCCGGACGGCTTCACTCCCACCGCCACCCTCGGATGCCCCGGACGGCGGCGTAGGCCAGCGCGATCCCGACGACGACGAGGGCGCCGGCGGTGGCGACGGCGAGGCCGAGGAGGCGGCTCACGACTCGCCCCCGGTGGCGAGGGCGGCGCGGAGTCTGGCGGCCATGTACGGGTCTGTCCGCCGCTCCCACTCGTCGCACAGCGCCGTCACGGCGTCGACCTGGGCGCGCAGCCGGGCGACCTCGGCGCGGGCCTCGTCGCGCTGCTCCTTCATGCGGTCGCCACGCTCGACGGCGTTGTCCCGCTGCTTGCGGTATCGAGTCGCCTGCTCGCGCGCCTTCATCGGGTTACTGCCGTCCCATGCCACGACGAGATCGGGGTCGAACGACACCTCGATGACCTCGTCAGGGTCTACCTGCGCCGCTGCCGCCTCCAACTCGCGGACGCGGGCGGTCAGGGCGGTCACGGCGTCACGGGTCGCGGCGATCAACGCGGCGTCGTGGTCCCAGACGAACGTGCCGAGGTCGATCACCTTGGAGTCGGGGTGCTTGCCCTCCACCGTCCAAGGTGTCCGCAGGTTCCACGGGCCGGGGGTTGCGGCAGCCGCGAGGGCGTCGATGCCGTCGAGGTCGAGGTCAGCCACGGCCGACCTCCACGACGCACACCGTCGTCGGACCCGCGCACGGGTTCCACGCCTCGGCGTTGAGGCCGAGCCATGCGGCGGCGGTGAAGGCCGCGCCGATGGCGATGCGGGACACGACGACCCCGCGGCGGGTGAGCTTCATCGGTACACCTCGAATTCGGGAGTGACGAGGAGCGGAACGCGGCGGCGCTGCGCTTCGGTGAAGCGGCTGATGAGGAGATGCGCCGTTTCGGGAGACAGGGGCTTAGTGGCGCGGAGGACCGTCACCGGCTGGGACCAGCGGCGGCGGTTGGCGCGGATGCGGCGCGAGGTCACGACTCCTCCTCGGAGGTCGGCAGGGGCAGGGGGCAGCCGCAGAGCGGGCAGCCATCGGGCAGCAGCGACAGGCCCTCGTACCGGGCCACCACCGCGCCGCAGTCGGGGCATCGGGTGCCGTCGTCGATGGCCTCGCCGTACATCCCCTCGCCCTCGCTGCGGCCGTCGCGGGTCTCGCCGCAGTAGCCGGTGGACAGGGCCTCGGCGCACTCCCACCGGTTGCCGGCGAGGAGGACGTGCAGCGTGACGTCGCCGTGGACCTCGCAGAACAGCGAGGCGGTGGCGTCGTCGGTGTCGGGGGGCGGGTAGGACGCGAGGATGGCGTCGGTCAGGCGGCGGGCCAGGGCGTCGTCGGTCATGACCCCGTCGCCGTCCGTCGCGGCAGGCCCCGGTTCACCCAGGCCCGCACCTGCTTCATCTCGTCGACCGTCAGGCCCTTGGTGGACTCGACCTCACGGCCCAGGGCCTCGGCGATGGCAGCTCGGGCGGCGTCGTTGTCGCTGCCGTGCGCGTCACGCAGCGCGCCCCACATGGCCTTGCGGGCACGCTCGGCGTCCAGGTCAGTCCCCGGCGAGGTGGCCCCTTCCCCAGAGCGCACCTCGCCGGGAGTCTCAGCGGCGACGCCCTCGGCAGACGCCGCCGCAGTCTCGTCGGCCACAACGACGCCGGGCTCGCTGCCCTCGTCGGTGACGTGGACGGCCTCAACCACCGCCGCGTTGTCATCCGACTTCGGCGCAAACACGCCCCGCACCACGTCGTCGGTGTTGCCGTTGTCGTACAGCGAGAGGCCGAACTGCGACCCCAGGTTCACGGCGCACCGCTTCAACGCCTGCGACTCCGCGGTCTTGAGGGCGAAGTCATGCGCGTCGCCGTGCTTGAAGTCCGGCATGGTCGCTTCGCCCACTGCCCACTCGGAGTAGACGGCCCCGGTCGCGTGGATCGTGAGCCGCACCTGCGCGCGGTAGGCGACCTTGCGGGCGGGCTTCTGCGCCTTCGTCGTGGTCTCGAGGTCGTGGATCAGCTCGGCCACAAGGGTTTCGGCGGACCAGCCGGCGAAGCCAAAGCAGCGGTTGAGGTGGGCGCGGACGTCCCAGGCGGCGAGGTGCGACTGGCCGTCGTTCTTGAACACGCGGCGTGGGTTGATGGGCCGCAGCAGCAGCGCCGTCAACTCCGGGTGCAGGGCGTCGGTCATGACGCGGCGTCTCCCTTCAGCGCAAGGTCGACCTCGGCGGCGCACGCGTTGCACAGCCGGAAGTCGCCCCGGTCGGCTTGCAGCGCGCGGACTCGGGCAAGGGCGACTTCGGCTCGCTCGGCGCGGTAACGGTCGAACGACTTGGGGTCGGTGATGTGGCGGAGGCGGGCCACGCTCTGCCGCCGAAGGCAGCGACGCGCGCGGGCTTCGGCGCTGCGACGGAACCGGGCGTAGCCGTGGCCGAGCTCGTAGGCCGTGAACCCGGCCCGGATGTCGCCGGGCAAGGGCCCCAGGACGCGCCACGCGTAACCGCGACCGTGCGGGCGCACGTCGACTCGGTACAGGCTGGTGGTCACGGCTTGGTCCCCCGGTTCTGCTTGATGAGGTCCACCGACGTCTCCCACTCCGACATCCGCCGGGGCAGGAGGTCGGGGTCGACGTCGTCGGGCTCGTCGATGAAGCGATCGGCGTCGGCGGCGAGGAGGGCCCAGGCGGCGAGGAGCGTGAGGCCGACGATGGCGGCGGTGTAGGCGAGGACGGCGGTCATGCCGCACCGCCCACGGGGGCACCGGAGAAGCGGCGCGCGGCGGCCTCACCCTCGGCGCAGGCGTCCGCCACCCACGACGCCGGGCAGCGGTTCGCCAGCAGCGAGAACGCCGTGGCGTAGGCCATCCACGCCGCGATGGCGGTGTCGGTGGTGTCGGAGCCTCGGGCGAGAAGGTCGAGGTGGTCGCGCATCGCGTCGAGCCGCAGGTTGTTCGCGGCCATGTCGTCGGCGGTCATGTGGTGCCCCTTGCTGTGGTCGTGGGAAGGAAGGGCCGACAGGCCCCGGAGACGGGGGGCGGCCTCAACGGGGCCTGTCGGCGGTGCCGCTCGCACCCCGACCGAGGTCGGGGGTGGGACGCGCGAGCGGACGACTTATGCGGCGGACTTGCGGCGTCGGCGCACCGACGCGGGGGCAGCCGTAGCCGCCGACAGGCTGTCGATGTAGGCCGTCACGTCGGCCTCGGTCCAGCGCCACTCCCGGCCCACCTTGCGAGCCGGGATGCGGGACTCGCGGGCCGCAGCTGCGACCCACTGCTCGGACTTGCCGAGCAAGGCAGCCACGTCGGCCACCGTGAGCAGTCGATCCATTCGGTGAACCCCCCAGGTCCGGGGCACCCCCTCGGTGCCTTGAGCAGAACGTTAGGAACGTTCACCCGCCAGGTCAAGAACCTCGGGTCAACTTTCTGCGCCAAACTTCCTAACCGTCCTAAATGACTACGCAGGGCCACCCAGACACGCCCACCGTGAGGCTTGCTTTTGTGGAAAGGTTGTCCCTATGGGGCGCAACGAGGACACCGGCGGGCGAAGCCGTGCGGCGGCTTACGTCCGGGATCTACTGCGGGACAAGGGAATCGGCGTCGTCGAGCTGTCGACGATGGCGCACCTGAACAAGAACACGGTCTCGGCGTTCCTCGCCGGCACGCGCTGGCCGAACACGGCGACACTCGACCAGATTGAGGACGCGCTGAAGTTGGGAAGGGGCACCCTTGAGGCCATCGCCTCGGGGGAGGCGGTTAGTACGGTTCAGAACGAGGGTTCCCAACCGTCGGCGGTCGGGTCTACGTTGGCTCTCAACACGCTCAAGGTCCGCACCGCGGCCCTGGGGGTGGAGTTCGAAGTCGCGTACACGGATGCAGCTGACCGGGAACGCGCCTTGATGGATGTGTCCAAGGCTCTCGCCGCGATCATGCGGGAGGGCTCGCAACAGGGGGGTGATAGTGCGCAGGTTTCGTTGCTCGGTGATGGGGGGGATTGAGCGCCCCGTGGTGGTCCGCGACTCTCGGACGTCGTGGATCCTTGTCCCGCAGGCACTTTGGGGGACTACCGAAGCGGCTAGGCAACTGTCGGCGATCGTGACGCCGGAGGAGTGTGCCTGGCTCGCGGCACAGTTCCGAGCAACCGCCTAGGCGGCAAGAAGCCCCGACCCAATCGAAGTGGGTCGGGGCTTCTTGTGTGTCATCCCCCGGCGCGAATGGTACACGCCTTGGACCGCTACTGCTCGATGGCGGGCATGGCCTGGACGAGGCCGAGGCTGGCAGCGTTGGCCGTGACGGCGAGGTAGTCCGGCGCGAGGTGGCTGTAGCGGTCGACGGTCGTGGTGATCGACTCGTGTCCGAGCCGCGCCTGCACGGCGTTCAGCGGGACTCCCGCCGCGACGAGGTGCGAGGCGTGCGTGTGCCGCAGGTCGTGGATGCGGGGCCGCTTCGTGAACCCGGCCGCCGCAGCGCGGGCGAGGGCGGGCTGCCACACGTAGCGGTGGAACCACGCCTGCCGGACCACGGCACCGTCGGGGCGGGTGAACAGCCAGCCGTCCTGCGGCCTGCCCTCCACCAACGGGCGGATCGCCTCGGTGACCTCCGACGGGAGGCCGATGGTGCGGACCCCGGCGCGGGTCTTGGGCGGGCCGAGCTCGGTGTTGCCTGCGGCGGCGGTGCGCTTCCACGCCTTCGTGATCCGAAGCCGCGGCGGATAGGCGTCGAGGTCGACGTCGCCCACCTGGACGGCGGTCGCCTCACCCCAACGCATCCCGGTTCCGGCGAGGGT
>JACCDR012161104.1_pt1 | contig 10791 bp, 13 predicted proteins | sample 7446431 | NCBI WGS metagenome assembly JACCDR01 (sample SAMN15323443, study PRJNA562643) | freshwater metagenome | isolation source: river surface water | place: USA:Blue River Watershed | collected 2017-08-17 | reverse complement strand
TTCACGCTGACGTACGCCTACAACTCGGAAGGCAATCTGGCGATTCAGGACTACGAGATGAAGCTCTCATCGACGCCGGTTACGGCGAAGGTGATGAAGCTGAAGACCCTCTGGTCCGAGGAAGCCGACCAGAACCTCCAGGCGATGTACAACATCAAGGCCGAGAGCGTCCTGCTCAACGCCCTGACCAACGCGCTCCAGTACCAGAAGCACCGCCAGGTGATCTTCGATCTGCGCGCCAAGGCTGACGCCGGCTTCGTCGTCTGGGACGCCATCGCTCCGGCGAACGTCAACTACCAGACGCACAAGTTCTCGATCATCGACGCGTTCGAGACCGCCTCGAACATGATCTTCGGTGCGACAAACATGGTCGCGGGCAACTGGGTGCTCCTGGGTCTCCAGGCGGCGACCGTGGTGGCCACGCTGCCTCAGTTCGTGCCGAAGAACAGCCGGGTCCAGATGCAGGGCATCACCTACATCGGTGACCTCGGAAACAAAAAGGTCTTCTCGGACCCGCACTATCCGAACAACGAGTTCCTCGTCGGCCACAAGGGCGACCAGTTCCTCACGACCGGGTACGTGCTGGCGGAGTACCAGAAGCTGTACACCACGCCGGATGTCGTCCTCCCCGACTTCATCCACCAGCGGGGCTTCGCGACCTCCTTTGCGAGGAAGATGATCAACAGCAAGATGTTTTGTAGGGGGTTGGTTCAGAATAGTCCAACGGCCTTCGGACAGACCATCGGCTAATCTGATCCTCCTGATCTTCGAGAAACCCGCAGGAAACTGCGGGTTTTTTGTTGCCTTCGCGCTGGTACAGGATGAGACCTTACTTGTACATGACGTACACGAGTAAAGCCTTATGCAAATACCCAACGAAGGCACGCTGGCGTTATACAGACGCGGACCTAGAGGCTTCGGCCGCTCCGTTTAAGCACCGATCTGCGTGGAAGCAGGCGTGCAAGGCACACTACGATGCGGCTTGGAGACGAGGCATTCTCGACCGCTGCTGCGCGCACATGACTCCGATGGCCAGCCCGTACGGCAAGGACTACGAAATTTATGCGTACGAGTTCACAGACAGGCGCGTTTACGTTGGTCTGACCTTTTTGCCGCGTGCCAGGGCTCTGATGCACCAAGTTCGTGGGCCGGTCGCTGACCATGCGAAGGTGTGCTCCACGTTTACACGCGCCGTGTGCGCGACCGGGCTTACCAGGGAGCAAGCGCCGGAAGAGGAGCGAAGCGCTATTGCGCGGTACCAAAAGGAAGGTTGGGTGCTGCTGAACAGAAACAGTGGCGGCAGCACTGGCACTGTTCGTGGGCGAAAATGGACGAAGGAGACGGTCCTCGCTGAAGCACGGAAGCACAGGACACGGCAAGCGTGGCTCGACAGTTCGCAGGCGAGCTATCGAGTAGCCAAGCGCGAAGGTTGGTTTGCCGAAGCAGCTGCGCACATGCCCCGGCGCGTACTTGGCATCGGTGTCGGACGCAAGGTGTCCGCTTCTACCAGGGCCAAGCAAAGCGCAGCCAAGACTGGTGTTTTGCAGTCGAGCGCTACGCGGCAGGCTCGGAGTGAAGCGCTCAAGAGGTGGTGGGCTTCACAACGCAAGCCGTAGGTATTTAGAGTTGACCGGTGATGAAATCTGTTTACAGTCCTGCGGCAATGGCCGACCACATCGTCGAACAGCTGATCGGTGCACCGCAGCATTGGTACGAGGACATCGCCTCGGCGCGCCAGCTCCTCGAAATGCCACAGCACTTTCCTGGGAAAATTGTTTACCAAAGGGCGACGAAGTTCCTGCCCATCTCGGCGCGCAACTTTGCCTCGTACATCCGCCTGGGAACGGATGGCCAATACACCTTCGTCGTGACTCCGCAGCGCAACGCAGGCTACGCGTTCGCCAACTCGGACATCGAGGCGGTGCCGCGCAGCGGGATGGCTCCCGTATTGCAGCTTGAGCTACGTGACTCTGGCATCAAGGAGTACAAGCAGGCGTTTCGTTTACGCATTCGTGAAGAGCATGCTCGGCGGGGCATTGCGACTACGTGGTATGCCCTCTACGCCTCGGCCTACGGCGGCATCGTTTCTGACTTCGAGCATCTGGAAGGTGGCAAGAAGCTGTGGCGCTCGCTTGTGGATGCCGCTCAGGAGCGTGGGCTGATTGTTTCCCTGGTGGACACCGCCAGCGGAGCCTGGACGCCTGTAGAGGCCAGCACGCCCGATGAGGCGATCTGGTCAACGGACGCTGTAAAGCGCTCTCTACTGCTGGTGCTGGAGGCGTAATTAGGGTGTGGGAGAAGCCACACCTTGGGCATTGGCTGGTCCGCGTACACCGCAGCGTGTACATCGTCGAACCGTCTATAAACGCGATCCGTACTGGTTCGCGTGGGTATCCGTCAGCCAAGGGACCAATCAGTTGCCGGTCAGCATACCAGCAACAGGTCCTGGCGCGGCCGGTTCGACATTTCCAAACAACCAGCCTCAGGTGGAGCAGGTTGAAATAACTGTAGACGGTTTGCCGCCGACGACGTATGGTTCCAATCTCGGCAGACCCGCTGGCCCCGGCGCAAACCTGCCTGGAGGGATATGAGGATGAAGATGACGGCGCGTCAGATCGTTGAATGTCTTCTGGAAGAGGGTACCAATCAGATCGTCATGGTGGTGCTCACACCGGAGAGCCAAAAGCGCCTGCTGGACGCTTTTCCGCCTGTTCACCCGGAGGTGAAGGCGCACCACATGACGGCAGCCTATGACCCCGAGCCCTGGAAACTGGAGCGCTACCAGTCGATGGTGGGCAAGCCGGTGAAGCTCACCGTGATCGGCCACAGCCAGGATGAGAAAGGTCAGGCGGTTGCCGTTATGGGGCCGAGCGAAAACTTGGTGCCGCATGTGACCATTTCCGTGGCTCCCGGCACTGGGGCCGTTTACTCGAACGAGCTGCTGGACCGTGGCTGGGACCCGGTGCGACCGCGCATGCAGCTGGAGGGCGTTTTGGTCATTGAGCCCCTGGATAAGGTCGCGTAGTTACAGGCGAAAGGAACTGCCATGGCTGATACCATCAAGATTGATTTTGATCCCAATGCCCGGTACGACACCGGCCCGAATGCGGCGGGCTGTGGCCGTGCCTCAACGCAGGACGTGCTCTCGTCGGGTGTTTCCCGTGTCGGGTTGCATACTGACGGCGTGCTTTACTCGTCCCATCTCCGTGCTGGTCTGAACGCCGCTGGCGTCAGCCGGAACAACCCCGGTCCCAACGTGGCCGGTGCTCCTCGGTCGTACAACGGTACCTGATCTTCTCTCGTCGGCGATTCGTCTTGGGGAAGCGCGGCCCTACTCCTTGGGGGCCGCGCTTTTCTGTTTACAACCATCGAACCGTAGACACGCACTCATCGCCGTCTCCTGACTTCTCAACCTGAAGGAAATAGTCGGCGTAGTTGTTTACAGCGGGGTTGTGGTCCACGATGAAGATCAGGATGCGCTGAGCCTGGGCAAGGTCGCGGAGGTAGCTGTAGAGGCTTTGGCATACGACGGCGTCCTGATGGGGCACGATTTCGTCGTAGTAGCGGAAGGCGATGCGGTCCGAAACCTGTCCAACCGCGCCAAGGGTCTCCGCCAGGATGAAGTTGGTGAGCCCACCCTCGCCCTTGGAGCTGAAGCGGGCGTCGGAGCTGCCCAGGACGTTGTTCACCGCGACGTGCAGCTTGGGTCTGGATTCACCGCCTGAGAGGATGCGCTTGGTGCTGAAGCTGACGTAGAGCGTGCCGCCCGTCATCATGGACGAGATACGGCGGGCCTCGTGGTTCAACGGCGCAATCGACTCTTGCAGGACCATGTTGGGGATGCCGGTCGGGCTGAACGCGGTGCACCAGTAGGCGACGATGTCCAAAGTCTGCTTGGCCTCAGACAGGTCGGCAGCTGCCTTCTCCAGCTTGGCTTCAGCGTCTGTCTGGGCGCGCAGGCGCTCTTCCAAGACAGTGCGAGCGCTCTTCACGTCGGCGTCTGAGACGGTCATACGCTCCATTTCCAGTTGGAGCTGGTGGATGGTCGAGGTGGACTGCCGGATGGTCGTGTCCAGCCTACGATTCTCCTCGTTCAGGCTGGCGACAGCGTCGAGAACACCGTGGTCGCGCAGTGCCTTGGCAGCGGCATTCTCCGCTTCCACCAGGGCATTGATCGAAGCTTCGTGTTGCTGGTAGGCTTGTTGCGCTTTGGCCAGCTGCGCTCTGGTCGTTTCGTACGTTTTGCGGGCCGCTTCCACGTCCTTGGGGTCAGCCTGCTGTTCCATGGGCCGGTTGCAGGTCGGGCACACGGCGGGTTGGCTGGCCAGGGTGTCGTAGGCTTGCTTGGCCAGGGTGTTGGCGTTGCTGGCAGCTTCACGCGCATCGACAAATTGTTTACGTTTTGAAGATGCGTTCTGGTGCTTGTCCTTGGCCGCGTTGAGCGCGATTTCCAGCTCGTGGTGGCGCTTGGCTTTCCTGTCTTCCACCAGCTTGACCTCGCCCACGATGGCACGTTTGCGCGCTTCAGCTTCCTCCAGGGCTCTTTGGTGAGCGAGGATGCTGTTGAGCTTCAGCTCCTGCTTGGTTTTCAGCTCACTGAGTGCTGTCTGGTAGGCTCGTTCCGCTTTTTCGACGGCCGATGTTGCGCCGTAAACGTATTCTTGAGCGCTGCGCACGGCTTCCTGCGCAGCGATGTGCTTACCCTGCTCCGTGGCGAGCGTGCGCTTGCATTGGAGCACGGTTTTCTTGGCATTTTCGTGGTACTGCTCCCAAGGCGGTTGCTTCAGGGCGGTCATCACTAGGGCGACGGCGTCGTTTTGCTCAAGGTGCTGAAAATTCATGTGCTGGCCGTCTACAAATACGGTCCAGGCAGCGAGCGGAGCGGACATGCCGAGGAGCGCGTCGAGTTCAGCCCTGGTTTGCTGGATTTTTCCACGTTCGATGGTTTGGCCGTCGTAAACAAAACGAAGTGCCTCGCCGCTTTCGCTCATTTCCGGGCACTTGTAGCCCGCCTCGATGGTCAACGGCTTACCTCTAAAGGTCGCGCCAACGCGCACGTAGGTGTCTCCCTTCTGATCGCGGCTGGCATCCTTCAGGTGGCCGAAGCGCGTTTGAATTCCGAAGACGGTGCGGCCGATGGCCTCGCCGAAAGCTGTCTTCCCAGAGCCAACACTCATCAGTTTGCCATTGGACGCCGTGTTGACGCCGCTCACGACCACGAGACCGTATTCTGGAAACTGGACGTGGGCGCTTTCGAATTTGGCCCAGTTTCGGAGGACAATGCTGTTGAGCTGGAGGTCAGCCATACCTCACAGAACGCGTAGTTAGGGGCGTGCGGCAGGCTGAAATCATCGTACGCTCATTGCTTGAGTCTGATCCCCCAAAGGGGCGCGTGATTGCTTTCGGCATGGGCATGCCGCGCCTCGGTGCAACGGCCTTTAGCATCGACGAGCTGTTTCAGCGCCTGCGCGAATATGGTGCGGCAAGGCAGACTGATCCGAGGGAGCTTTTCTCTTTCTTCTACACGGACAATGACGCGGTGGTGCGCCACATGGGCGTCAGCACCCGTTTGAGTGAAGAGCAGTGGGACGAAGTGACCAAATGGCTTGGTGTTGATCAGCACACTTCTACGGTGATGGACGGGAACAACGAAGTTTCTGTAGACGATTTTGTGCAAGCTGGACGTGGACGTGGACGCTTTGCTGGTGAACGTTCAGCTCAAGAGCGTCCCACGGATTCTGAAGTTTACATTGGTCTCACGTACCACGCTAAAACGCTCCCTCCTGTTGTGATCAATTCCGCAGGTCCTGGCCTGCGTGCAGGGATCAAGGAGGACGATCAGATCATCCGCATCAACGGAAAGTCAGTGGCTGAACCCGGTGAGCTGGCCAAGGTGGTCGCCAAACTCAAGCCTGACCAGCCGGTCCGATTTACCGTGAAGAGAAACGGTGCGCTATACGGAACATGGGTCACCCCGCAGTCGGCCGTCGAAGATGATTTGCCGGACCTTCCCTGAACCATGCCCAATCGGCTGACATTCGATAAGCTGTTTCGGATCAGTGATCCGAAGCGCGTGACGCGATCCCTGGACGTAAACGGTCCACCAATGGACATCGACGCGTACCGCGATGCGGTTTACTACGCGTTCAATTTCAAGTCGCACATCACGAATACGACGGGGCTGCGCCACCGGGGCTACATCAAGTTTTTCAAGCCGCGCAGCAACGTTCCGAAGCCGCTTCAGCACCTTCAGTGTATCGTGGACTGCACCTGCCCGGATTACCGCTACCGGTGGGCCTGGGCGAATAAGCAGCGTGGGTCAGGTGCAGTCGGTCCACGGAGCATGAATCAGGCGCTTAACCGTGCGCCACGAATCACCAATCCACGGGCCGTTCCAGGGCTGTGTAAACACATCCTGGCGACGCGGGATTACATCTACGGTTTGCTCAGCAGCTTTCCTGGCGATGCGCCGGATACCTCCGACAAATTGGAGAAGTTGCTGAAGTACGCGACCAAGCGCTGGGCTGACTTTCCGGGTGCCATGGCCGATGCCAGAGCCAAGCAGGCTGCCATGCGCCAGCGCGCTCAAGCACGCAACGTTGCGGGTCCGCCAGCACAGGCCGGTGCCGAAGTGCAGGGACCTGCACAACCGCCCGAGTTACCAGCGCCCGTTGAGATTCCCGTTGAAGCGCCGGAGGAGCCTGCTCTTCAGCAGCTCCCCGCACCTCCGTTGGCTGTTCCACCGGAGGATCGTCGTAGACAGCGTGAGTGGCCGGGTCGGTCAGAACCGAAGGAAGAGCCCACCCTGCACAAAGCAAAAGGCCGCGTGGCAACAGGTGGCTATGGATCGGAAGCTGAGCGACGTTTCAACCGATACGGTGAAAGTGTGAACGTAGTTAGCACGAACAGTGGACCAGACATGAACGATCTCCAAGAAGCCCTCAGGTTGGTGCAGGAACTGGAGGACGAAACCGCAACCATGCCGCCTGAGCCGGATGCGCTACTCGACGCACCTGGGTCTGTGGACAGCGCGGTGGCTTCTCCCGATCTTCCGCCAAGCGAACCTCCCATCGCCGACACGGCACTGGGTTCCGACACCGAAGGTGAGTCTGCGCTCGACCTGCTCCGGCAGATGCGCGACAGCCTCCAGCAGCTCAGCGCTGCGCTCGCTCCGCAACCCGAGATGGGTCCTGGCGGCGATGAAGGCGCTGGCGGTCCCGGTGGTGCCGGACTCGACGTTGACGCCATGCTTGGTGCTGACGATCTGCCCGTGCCCGCCCCCGGTGAGGAAGAAGCCGGTGGTGGCGAGAGCAGTGAAGGCGGCGAGGAAGGTGGCGAGGAAGGCGGCGAGGAAAGCGATGAGGACGAAGGTTCCAATCGCCGTCCCGTAGACGATGAGTAGGTGGTTTCACCGTAACCTGACGACTCGACTATGAACGCAGGCGAATATCCGCAGCCTCTGGTCCGAAAGACCGTCGTCCAGTGCCCGGTCGTCTCCGGTTACGTGGCTGCGCGTTTGTACTCCCAGAGTTTCTACGCTCCGGCCATCTCCGGCTCGAACACCACGGCCCTCGTGACGTTCGAGAACGTGGGCAACACGCAGTTCAGTGTGTTGCTGCGCGAAACGGATGACCGGTCCGTCTCTGGAACGCGCTACACGGTGCTGCCCGCCGTGTCCCTTGCACCGGGAGGTCAGGACACCAAGACCGTGACCAATCGTCGGCCGTACCTTGAGGTCTTTTGCACCGGCACGACGACGGGTCAGCTGCGCATGCAGATCGACTCGCAGCGCACGTGGAATCAGCTTGGGTTCGACCGCACCGATCCCTACTACCCCACGTCACTGTACCAGGGTAAGACGAGCCCGAGCGCCATTCCGTAAACGATTCTACGAAGGACCACTTTTCGCATCCGACAGGACTACGAAAGTCGTGTCGGATGTTTGCTTTCCAGCACCGCTGCGCACGGCACTGGCACCGACGGAGGAAAGATTGAGGGGCTGGCCGGGGGCTTCCAGCTCAGGTACCAGCTGGTTGTCGGCGTTGACAGAGCCTACGACCGTGCCCGCAAGGCGTGTTGTCTCGCCACGCTGGAGGGTGAACACGCACGTGGCTTTGCCGGATACGATTTCGATGGCGGACTCTGTCAAAATGTAAACACCAGAAGCAGGCTGCGCAGCTTTGTCGGTCAACGCAATGTCCAGGCGCACGAAGCAGCCAACACGCAAACTGGTCATCTGGTGGACCGTGAAGGTCGTGTGGAAGGCTCCCAAACGCGTTTGGCTGTAAACGGCTTGGGCCATCGCCACGGTCTCCTGATCGCCGTTGGCTCCGGTATGGTACGAAATGTTGTAGGCACCCTGGGGCGCGTCCGCAGGGTACATGGTATCGGCCAGCTTCAAAGCCTGTTGCGCGAATGACGGAATCTCCCTGGCGTCTCCGGTATATGGGTCATAGCGGATCAGGCGCACGCCACCGATGCCCTGTTCGTACAGCTTTTGGGTGTAGTTGGACTGCACCAAAGTCAGGCCACCCAGGGCCTGATAGTTTGCGGAGAAGACGCTGGCTTGGTAGTCCGGCGTGTGGAAATGCAGCGTGTCGTCCTGCCAGAAGAAGAGGTAGTTGGCCAAACCCTTTTTGTTTACGGCTCGGCGCAGCAGCCGTTCGACGATGAATTCGGTATCGCCCTGGTAGGTCTGGAAATAGATGCCGTCGGTGGACGTTTCCTCGATCACGGTGTTGGCGACGCGGTTTTCATCCGCAATCGCTGCAACGATCTCGCTGATCTTGCCCTTGCGGCAAAGCGTTTTGCTGGATCGGTTCCAGGCGACAAGCCGGTCCGCTGTCTGAACGTGAAGGGTGTAGGCGGCACCGTCGCCAGTTCCCTTGGGGAGCGCAGAATGGGACAGAATCAGGTGCTCTTGCCAGGGCAGCCACACGGTGGATGCTCCAGCGATGACGCCGACCCTGAAGCGCAGCGTTGGCGTGGTTTGCGCCATGGCTTGTCGCAGGACGCCGTCAACCAAGTCCAGGCGCTTGACTACGAATCGGTGTTCGTAAACAGAAGGCTTGAAAACGGACTCGGTCAGAGTGCTTCCGTCGTATGAAGCGACGGAGGGGTCCATCACGGTGGGTTTGCCACTGATCTGAAACTGAAACTGGGCGGTGACAATGCCACCGTAGAGTCGAGCGATGTCCATAGATCAGGTTTCATCGACGGCGGCAAAGCAGCGTTCCACTGCTTCAAGCGCATCGGAAGTCACGTTCAGATCGTGCAGCTCCACGCTGGCATCGTCGGGATAGCCGAGAGCTTCATGGAAATTGCGAACGGTCTGGTTGGAATGAAACACGAACTCGCACTCTTCGCGGTTTAGCGTAAACGAATTGTTCGTCGCAGCGTCTTCGATTTTGGCAAAGGACTCGGAGGTCGATCCGACGGACGATTCGAGGATTTCTGCTCGGAGGTCTTCGATGAGAGCCTGCACTGCGGGTGGTTTCATCTGGAATAGTTACGGCGTGAAGTTTCAAGAACGACGTGAGTTCCTTTACGATCAGGAGCTGTTCGGGCGGCAGGATGTGACCCTGGCGCTTGGGCTGCACGCTGAATACATCAAGGTCCACTCGCCAAAGAACCCGCAACCCCGCGTCATGGAGGTGGATCGTCGTTCTGAAAAATTCGATCCGCTGTGGCATGTCTCGGTGGACGAACGCACGGTGTTTTCACGCGAATTCGAGATGCCCATGCTGGTCAAGGCTCAACGCCCTGATTGGCGCTTGACGCGCATCGGCTTGGTGCCGCAACAGCAGTGCAAATTCTGGATGGCCAATCTGCACCTCCAGCAGGCGGATTGGTTTCCCATGCGCGGTGATTACATTTTCTGGAACGGCTACCGGAACATCATCGTCAACGTGGTTTTGGAGCCTGAAACCTTCTGGCAGCAGACCAACGTTTGGTTGGGGCTGGTCTGCGAGACGGTCATTCCGGCCGAAGGCGATGCCAGACCGGTCACCAACGCTGCGCACGCAGTGCCCCGCGAACGCATCCAAACCCGGCCAGCTCCTGAGGTATGACCTTGCTTCAGGAACTCGACCGCGCTGTGCAGCGGGATTTGGCAGCCATCCTGACCCCTGAAGCCAGGGAAGGCGCGGCACAGGCACTCATGGACTGGCTGGGCCAAGTCCGCAAAGTTCCTCACCCTGATCTTCCGCAGCGCCTGGAAGCTTACCGGGTGCGTATTCAGGCCCTGACCGCTTCCATGACCCTTCAATTCGACGGGCAGCGCGTCGTAGTTAAAGCGACAGGGACCGGTGAGCGCACGCTCAATGAGCTGCGATACGGGTCCGACTGGTTTGAAGGCAGCGACAACATCACTGAAACCATAATGACCGGCGTCACGACCTCCGGTAGGTATTGAAACATGAAAGACCTCAAGCGCATCATCAATGAAACCGTCGAGCGCGGCGGCAAGACCTACGTGCGCGACGCCGTCAATCGCATCCTGAGCGAGGACATCTCCACAGGGCAGACGGTCGCGGTTGTAGACGATCCGATCTCCGGCTACAGCGGGGCCAAGGGCAAGGTTCGGGCCATCTCGGACAGCAACCCCGGTTTCGCCGAGGTTGAGCTGGAGAACGGCACGAAGGTGCAGATGCAGACCTCGCTCCTCGTCCCAGTCTGAGCAACGCTTTCCAGACCGTCAGCCATAGTTAGGTCGTATGGCTGACGGCACACTCACAGTAAGGGCAGGTTCGCTGGGAGGCGCTTCGATGCGCTACCACGAGCTTGCCCTTC
>JACCDR011521201.1_pt1 | contig 10791 bp, 10 predicted proteins | sample 7446431 | NCBI WGS metagenome assembly JACCDR01 (sample SAMN15323443, study PRJNA562643) | freshwater metagenome | isolation source: river surface water | place: USA:Blue River Watershed | collected 2017-08-17 | reverse complement strand
CGATGGTCACACGTTTAAGGTGCCGATACTCATGCTCAAGGTGAAGCGTACCGAGTTGATCGCCCAACTGGAGGCCGTGCGGGGCGGACTGGCCCAGCGGGACATCATCGAACAGGCGACCTGCTTTGCCTTCAAGGGCGGCAAGGTGTTCACCTTTAACGATGAAATCGCCTGCTGGGGGCCGTGCCCGCTCGGCGACCTGTCGGCGGACGGGTTTGCCCTGTCGGCGGCGAGGATCCTTCGCCTGCTGCCGCAGATGCCGGACGAGTCCCTGGAGGTCGAGTTGCGAGACGGACAGCTCCTCATCAAGGGACGGAACCGTCGGAGCAAGCTGCGGGTCGAGGAAAAGCTGATGCTCCCGCTCGACAAGGTGGTCGCCCCCAAGAAGGCGGACTGGAAGCCGCTGCCGGACACGTTCGCCGAGGCGGTGTCTCTCGTCGAGGGGTGTGCCAGTACCGACGAGGCCAAGCAGACCCTCACCTACGTCCACATGACCGCCAAGTACATCGAGGCGACGGACAACGAGCAGATGGCTCGGTATCGGATGAAGTTGCCGGCGTCCGAGGACCACCTGATCCGGTGTGCCGGTTTGAAGGCGGCGGCGCAGGCCGACCCGAACCAGATGGCCGAAACGGACGGCTGGGTCTGGTTCCGCAACGGCGACGGGGCGGCGTTCGCCTGCCGCCGGCACCAGACCGAGGATTGGGCGACCCTCGACCAGTTCATAGACGACTCGTCGGGGGAACCGGCGGCCCTGCCGACCGGTTTGGGGCCGGCGGCCATGCGGGCGCAGGTGTTCTCGTCGGAGAACGTCGAGAGTGACCTGGTGCGGCTGGACCTGGTCGAGGGCAAGGTGAAAATCACGGGCGTGTCGTCGGCCGGCGAGTTCGCCGAAATCAAGCAGGTCGAGTACACCGGGCCGCCCGTCTCTTTCCGGTGTTCGCCGAAGCTGCTGGCCAAGCTCACCGAGAAGTACTCGGAGTGCAACATCACCGAGAACTCGATTCGGGTCGTCGTCGGCCGGCTGACGTTCGTGGTCAGCCTGCACGACATTCCGGAGACGGTCGGCGACTCGGAAGAGGAGGGCGACTGATGGGGTTCTTTCCCGCCGGCGTGTTCCGCGGCAAGAAGATGGCCCTGCCCCTGACGGCCCGGTGCGACCTGTGCCGGTTGTGCGACGGCGGATGCAACACCCCCAAGATGGCCGCCAGGGGCGACGGGTCGGTGCCGGTGCTGTTCGTCCTCGGGTACCCGGACGTGTCGGGGGACATGGTCGGCAAGCCGGTGTCCGGGCCGGGGGCCGACTGGCTGTACGCCGTCCTCCGCAAGCTGGGCGTGTCGCCGGAGGACGCGGCCGTCACGTCGGCCGTCCGGTGCCGCCCCACCGACAAGGCCGGGATGAAGAAGCTGACGCAGGCGGTGCAGCACTGCCGGCCGAACGTGACCGCCGACATCGAGCGGTTGAAGCCGAAGGTGATAATCCCGATGGGGTCGGACGCCGTGCGGTCGGTGCTGCTGCCGTTCTGGCACGACGGGAAGAAGGACGCGATGACGGACACGCGGTGGGCCGGCTGGCAGATCCCCCTCCACCGGCTGAACGCCTACGTCTGCCCTACCTACGATTTGGACGACCTGACGCGGGCGATGGCCGGCGACGGGCTGGCCAAGAACCAGGTGAAAAGTCTGCTCGCCGGCCGGCAGATCGCGGCGGCGGTAAAGTTGGCGGACGAGGAGTTGCCGGCGCAGGTGGACCGCCGGAAGTTAGTCCAGTGCGTGTTCGACGACGAGCGGGCGGCGAAGATCATCCGTCAGGTCAACGACCGGGGCGGGCTGGTGGCGTTCGACTACGAAACCGACCGACTCAAGCCGGACTCCGGCAAGTCGGCCATCGTATGTTGTTCGCTCCGTTGGAAGGCCGGCTGCTGGACGTTCCCGTGGACGACGGCCACGGCCGACGCCATGCGCGACTTGCTCGAAAACCCGAAGGTGGGGAAGATCGCGTCGAACCTGAAATTCGAGCACCGGTGGACGCTTCGTCACCTGGGCGTCCGCGTGCGGAACTGGTGCTGGGACACGATGCAGGCGGCGCACATCCTCGACCACCGGGCCGGCGTCACGTCGATCAAGTTCCAGGCGTTCGTCACCCTCGGCGAGGAGCAGTACGACGCCGACATCCACCCGTACCTGGAGGCGAAGGAGGGCAAGCGGGGGAACGCCGTCAACCGGATTCGTCTCCTCGACCTGCGGCGGCTGTACGAGTATTGCGGACTGGACTCGTACCTGGAGTACGAGGTGGCCAAGCGGCAGGCGGCCAGCCTCGGTATCGACCTCATGACCTGGAGGGCGGCATGATCGGCGGCAAGCTGTCCCCACGAACGTTGGACGCCATGCGGCTGTTCCACGCCGGAGTCGAGGCGCTGGCGGAGATGGAGCACGCCGGCATCCGGGTGGATCTGGGTTACCTGACGCGGAAGGAGGCCGAACTGGAGGGGCGGATCAAGGAGGCGGAGGCGGCCATCAAGGACAGTGAGGTGTGGGAGAAGTGGAAACGGCGGTTCGGGACCAACTCGAACCTGTACAGCCGCGCCCAACTGGCCGAGGTGCTGTTCGTCGTACTCGGCTTCGACCGGCCGCAGGTGGACAAGACGGCCGGGGGCAAGGACAAGACGGACGAGGAGGTGCTGCTCCTCCTCGACGACGAGTGGTGCCGGGAGTACAACCGCCTGCAAAAGTTGAAGAAGGCGTCCGGCACCTACCTGCGGGGTATTCGGGCCGAGGTGGTGGACGGGTTCCTGCATCCGGTGTTCGACTTGCACCTGACCGTGACGTACCGGTCGTCGTCGTCGATGCCGAATTTCCAGAACATCCCCATCCGCAACCACGACGTGATGCAGATGATCCGGGGGGCGTTCGTGCCCCGGCCGGGGCGGCGGCTCGTCGAGGTGGACTTCTCCGGCATCGAGGTGCGGATCGCCGCCTGCTACAACAAGGACCCGGTACTCATCAAGTACATCGAGGACCCGTCCACCGACATGCACCGAGACACGGCGGCGGACCTGTTCCTGTTCGACCGGGAGTTCCTGGCCGGGGCGGGCAAGGATTGGGCGAAGGCGACGGTCCGCGACTTCGCCAAGAACAGGTTCGTGTTCCCGCAGTTCTACGGCAGCGTCTGGTCGCAGTGCGCGCCGCACCTGTGGGAGGGGGTACAGGAATCCACCAGGGAGGTGCCGGGTACGGGCAAGACGCTGGCCCAGGTGCTGGCGAAGAAGGGGGTCAAGAAGTTGGGCAGGTGCGAACCTCGACAGGACGCGCAGCCGGGCACGTTCGGGGCGCTCGTGCAGGAGGCCGAGCGGTCCATGTGGCGGGACCGGTTCAAAGTGTACGCGGACTGGAAGTACCAGTGGTGGGATGAGTACCAGCGGCGGGGCTATTTCCACACTTACACGGGGTTTACCGTCGCCTCCCCGCTCAAGCGGAACGAGGCGATCAACAACCCGATCCAGGGGTCGGCCTTCCACTGCCTGCTCTGGTGCATAGTCGAAATCAACAAGATCCTGCGAAAGCGGAAGATGAAGTCCGTCCTCGTCGGGCAGATTCACGACTCGCTGATCGGCGACGTGGTGGACGAGGAGTTGGACGAGTTCCTAGCCGTCTGCAAGAAGGTGATGACCGTCCTGCTGCCGAAGGCGTTTTCGTGGATCTGCGTGCCCATCGCAATCGAGGCCGACGTGACGCCGGTTGACGCCCCGTGGTCCGCCAAGGTCGCCCACAAGTTTTGAGGTACCGTCATGGCCAGTTGGTCAGGAGTGGGAACGTATTTGACTGCCGAGAGGACGGGGCAGCTGGTGAAGGACATCCGGACCGCGTACCACAATCGGGAGCCTTTTGCCCTGACCCGTCGAGAGTTCGCAATGCTGGTCGGTGCCGGTTTTTCGATTCCTTCCGAGTTCGTCGAGAACCAGTCGGAGTTGTGCAGGGTCGTGCTTCGGTTCGACCGGCAGAAAAAGTGGATTGACCTGCCGACGATGACGGTGGACAGCGATCCGTATGGCGGGCCGTCGGTCTCGTCGAAGCCGGCCATCCCGGAAGGCGAGGACAAGTCCCTCTACCAGCAGATGCCCCCGCCGGCGGTCAAGTCGTCGCCGAGTCAGGAGCAGTTGGTGCCGTGGCAGAACCTGCCGGGGGCCGTGTCCACGTTTCTGATGGATTACTGGATCGTCAGCGCGTCGAAGTATGGGTTGACGTCGCACAAGGAGTGGGAGGGTAACACGTTCGCCGTCCAGGTCGGCACCCGCGGCCTGTCGATCAAGGTGACTGTCGGCATGTTCGTGGCGGATTGCGGGTACGAACAGTCCACCAAAATCTACGTCGGCGACTACCCGAAGTCCGGCAAGCCGTGGTGGTGGATGGGCGACAAGCTGGACGCCCTCATCGACGGTTTGGTGGAGGAGTACCGGGAGGAGGCGAAGGGATGAATGTCCGCCGCTTCCGGCACGGCGTACCGGTCCCGCCGCCGACGCCCGTTGCCGTGTTCGGCCCCGACGACGAGGAGGATTACAAGTTCGTCGAGGCGAAGTTGATCCGGGCGACGTTCTGGCTGAGCAACGTCCAACTCCTCGTCCGGAAGAAGGACTCGTCGCGGGGGGCGATGGACAGTACGGTCGGCGTCGGCGAGTTGGCGAAACGGTGGGCGATGAAGTGCTGGTACGAGGTGAAGGTGTACTACGCCGGGCAGGAGGAATCGATTTTCCATGACTGTCGGGCGGCCGTCGTGTTTCTGGCCGACGGCTTCAAGGAGGGGCCGCAAATCGTCTCTGCGCTCGAAGAACGGGGCAAGAAAGTTCGCGCCGTGAAGTTGCCCGGCTACTGACATTCACATTCCTGACACGCGGGAGTAGTATGGGAATCGAGCTTTACAAGAAGTACCGGCCGAAGGCGCTCGCCCAGGTCGTCGGCCAGCCCGACGCGGTAAAGGTGCTGTCCAGCTTCGGGGCCGGCAAGGTGCCCCAGGTGATCCTGTTCAGCGGGCCGTCCGGGTGCGGAAAGACATCGCTGGCCCGGATCATGGCGACGGTGGTGAACTGCGGGGACCGGGACTTCCAGGAGGTGAACGCGGCCGAGAACCGGGGCATCGACCTGGTCCGAGACATCCAGAAGTCGTCAACCAAAAAGCCGATCTCCGGCGACAGCAACGTCTGGGTCATCGACGAGTGCCAGAAGTTGACCGGCGACGCGCAGTCCGCCTTCTTGAAGATCCTGGAGGACACGCCGAAGCGGGCGTACTTCTTCCTGTGTACCACCGACCCGGCCAAGTTGCAGAAGGCGATCATTACCAGGTGTACGCAGGTCCGCGTGAAGGAGGTGGCCGACGGGGCGATGACCGACCTGTTGAAGAAGGTCGTCGCCAAGGAGAAGTTGAAGGTGTCGGAGGAGGTGGTGGACAAGATCGTCAGTGTGGCCGGCGGGTCTCCCCGGCAGGCGCTCGTCATCCTGAACGCGGTGATGAACGTGGCCGGCGACGAGGAGCAGTCGGAGCTGGTGCAGAAGTCGGATTTCGCGGCGGACGGGATCGCCCTCGCCCGCGCCCTGGCCAACCCCCGCGCCGGCTGGCCGGACGTGAAGACCATCTTGGCCAACCTGAGGGAGAACGAGGAGAGTACCCGCCGGCTGGTCCTCGGCTACTTCGCCAACGCCATGGTGGGCAACATGAAGGACGTGAGGCGGGCGGCGTTCATCCTGGACCGGTTCCAGGCTCCGTTTTACGATACCGGGTGGCCGGGCCTCGTCCTGGCCTGCTACGAGGTCGTCGCCGCCTCCCGCTAAAGGACTCCGACAAACCTCTTGACACCGGCCCGATATAACAGTTGGCCGACAACCGGAGGCGTTATGAGCGACGAGGAAGACGACGGCAAGTCCGTCGTAATCGACATCGACAACCTGGGCGAGACGATCCTGCGCCACGCGGAGGATTTCCGCGTGGCGGCCGAGCACCTGGAGCAGGTGCGGGCGGTGGTGGCCGAACGGAAGGCGGCGCTCGAACTGCTGGAGGCGTCCCTGTCCATCGGCATCCGGAAGGACCCGGGCAAGTACGGCGTCGCTAAGGTGACCGATTCCTTGGTGGCGGCGATGGTGATTGCGAACGAGCATTACCAGAAGGCGCAGAAGAAGTACCTCGACGCGAAGAAGTCCCAGGGCGTGGCCCAGGTCCAGGTGGACGCCCTGGAGCACAAGAAGCGGATGTTGGAAAAGGCGGTGGATTTGTTCCTCGCCGACTTCTTCGCGGACCCGGCGGGCAGCCGGACGAAGAAGTTTTCCGAAGAGGCGGGCCGCGCGGCCCGACGCAAGCTGTCCAAGCGAGTCAACGGTTGACCCGCGTTCGTACCCAAACCGGAGAATGGCATGGCGAAGGTCAAGAAGAAGTCCGTCATCAACTACGGGTCGGCGAAAGAGAAGGCGGCCGTCACCGAGCAGGGCGGCGTCAGCCAGTCGGTCAAGCTGCCGGAGAACATGTCCTGGTGGTCGCCGCCGAAGGCCGGCGGCAAGGTGAAGCTGGAGTTCGCCCCGTTCCGGGTCGGTGAGGGCAACCCGTTCTGCAAGGCCGGCGGTGTCTGGTACGAGCGGACGTACTACGTCCACCGGGGCATCGGCGTCGAGGAGCAGACCGTCGTCTGCCGCCGCCGCACGTTCGCCAAGCCGTGTCCGGTGTGCGACTTCCTGTCCGCCTACAAGTCGAAGCCGAACTTCGCCGAGAAGGTGGCCAAGGAGTTGGAGCCGAAGCAGCGGCAGCTGTTCCTGGTGCGGGACATGGCCCAGCCGGACAAGGGGTGGCAGCTGTGGGACTTCTCGTTCCACCTGTTCGGCAAGGTGCTGGACAACAAGCTGACCCTCCTCGACGAGGACGACCCGAACAACAACTTCTTCCACCTGGAGGGCGGTCGGCAGTTGCAGGTGATGTTCAAGGGGAAGGCGTTCGAGGGCCGGTCGTACTGCGAGTGCGTGGCCATCGAGTTCGGCAAGGCGAGGGAGGAACTGGACGAGTCGATCCTCGACGACATGCCGTGCCTGGACGACCTGCTCATCGACATGGGGGAGAAGAAGCTCCGCAAGCTGATGGAGCAGGGTGGCGGGGACGGGGACGACGAGGACGGCGGTGACGATACCGAGCCGAAAAAGAAGGGCAAGCCGAAGGACGAGGATGACGACGACGGTGATGGCGACGAGGAGGTCGAAACGGACGACGACGGTGACGGCGACGACGATGACGATGACTCCGAAGTCGAGCCGGACGCCATCGTCATCGGGGCCAAGGTGAAGGTGAAGTACAAGGGCAAGACCGTCATCGGCGAGGTGGCCCGCGTCGATGAGGAGACCGAGCGGTGCGGGGTGAAGCTGCCCGGCGTCGCCAAGAAGGAGGTGTTCGACTTCGAGGACGTGACCGTCGTCGCCGATGACGAGGAGGAGCCGAAGAAGAAGTCCGGCAAGAAGCCGAAGGACGACGAGGAAGAGGATGAGTTGGAGTTCGAGACCGAAGACGAGGAAGAGGAAGAGGATGACGAAGAGGAGTCGGACGGCGAAGACGAGGAAGAGGAAGAGGAGGAAGAGGAGCCGAAGAAGTCCGACAAGAAGCCGAAGGGCAGCAAGCCGAAGGGCAGCAAGCCGAAGGGCAGCAAGCCGAAGGGTCGGGCGTTCGAGGAGGAGGCCGAGGAGGACGACGACCTGGACGCCTTCGACACCGAAGACGAGGAAGAGGAGGAGCGGCCGAAGGCGAAGGCCGGCAGGAAGAAGTAACCTCCCCGCAGACGCCGGCCGTCCCTCAGCGGCCGGCGTCAGGGGCGGGCGGTGTTAGTACCCGCCCGCCCCGCCTTTTTGGAGACCGACGATGGACGACGAAACCGTAATCCGGCGGTTGACGCCGAAGAGGAAAAAGAAAGTCAGGGCGGTGGACCGGCTCAGCACCGGATCCACCTTGCTCAACCTGGCGTTCGCCGACCGGGCGCTCGGCGGACTGGTGAAGGGCAAATACTACTTCTTCGTCGGCGACTCCAACACCGGCAAGACGTGGCTCACCCTCACCTGCTTCGCCGAGGCGATGCGGAGTCCGGCGTTCAAGCACTACCGCATCATCCACGACAACCCGGAGGACGGCGCGCTGATGGACCTGGAGCGGTTCTTCGGCAAGACGGTGGCCCGGCGGGTGGAGCCGCCGGCCGGCACGCGGAAGGACCCGGTGTTCAGTTGGACGGTCGAGGACCTGTACTTCCATATCGACGACGCGGTGAAGGTCGGCACCCCGTTCATCTACGTTATCGACTCCATGGACGCCCTGAACTCGGACGCCGACGAGGAGAAGTTCGACGAGCGGCGGCAGGCGGCGCTCAAGGGGAAAGAGGTGACCGGCACTTACGGCGTGGCGAAGGCGAAGGCCAACTCCGGCGGCCTGCCCCGCGTCGTCAAGGGGTTGAAGCAGACCGGGTCCATCCTGATCGTCATTTCCCAGTCCCGCGACAACCTGACGGGCGGGCCGTTCGCCGGCAAGACGCGGGCCGGCGGCCGGGCGCTCCGGTTCTACGCGACGGTCGAGGTGTGGACATCGCTCGTGAAGACGCTCACTAAGACGGTGAAGGGGAAGGATCGGCAAATCGGCATCCGCGTCAAGTTGGAGGTGAAGAAGAACCGCATCACCGGCAAGCTGCGGAAGGTGGAGGTGCCCCTGTACTGGTCTACCGGCATCGACGACGTGGGCGGGTGCATCGAGTTCATGGTCGAGGAGAAGGGGTGGGCGAAGGCGAAAGGGGTCATCCGGGCGTCGGCCGACCTGGGCGACGGGGCCGACCTGGAGTTCGACGAACTGGTCGCCCACGTCGAGGCCAACAATCTGGAACCGAAACTGCGGGCGGCCGTCGCCCGGCTGTGGCAGGAAATCGAAATCAAATCCGCCGTCCCCCGAAAGAGGCGATACAATTAAACCTCCACTCCTGCTGATCGATTTTTACGCTGGAAAACCGTTGCCACCGACTTTTTGGTCGAAGGTGAAGATAGCGGATGAGGATGATTGTTGGATCTGGACTGCTGCCACTACCAGTACTGCGTTGAGAGTGGGGTATGGAAGATTCGGTATCGGAAAAAAGGTTTACTACGCGCACAGATTGGTCTATGTTTCGCTTAAGGGGAAAATTTCTGACGCGAGATTACGGGTTCTACATACTTGTGATAATCCTAGGTGCGTAAACCCCCGCCATCTGTTTTTGGGGACACCGAAGGATAATACTAGGGATATGATGGCGAAAGGGCGGGCGGGATTCGGTAAAAATCCAAGTAAAGGGGCGACGCATCATTCCTCGAAATTGAATGAAAAGAAGGTGAGGGAAATCCGAAAGAAGTTTGCGACGGGAAAATACACCAAGGCATCCCTTGCTCGGATGTACGAAGTAACCGATAGTGTTATTTTCTCCATCGTAAAAAGGAGGACCTGGAAACATGTCTAAGCCCCCGTTGCTCATCGTGGATTTTTTTAACCTGGCGCACCGGGCGGCGTACTCCCTCCGGCGGGCCGACCTGGAGTTCGACGGCAAGAAGACCGGCGTCCTGTACGGGTTCGTGTCCCAGCTGTTCGCCCTGATGGACCTGTACCGGACGAATCGGGTGATCGTCTGTTCGGATCACTTCGCCGGTCCGACCAAGCGGAAAGAACTGTTCGCCGGGTACAAGGCCCGGCGGGAGCCGAAGTCGGAGAAGGAGGCCGAGGTGAAGGCGGCGGTCCGGGCCGGGATCGCCGTCGCCACCAAAGCGCTGAAGGGGTTCGTCGGGTTCAAGTTCCTGCTCGCCGCCGGCCTGGAGGCGGACGACCTGATCGCGGCGGAGGTGAAAGGTCGGTACTCGAAGGAGTCGGAGGACATTATCATCGTGTCCTCCGACGAGGACATGTACCAGCTGCTGAGGCCGGGCGTGTCCATCCACAAGCCGGGCGGGGCCGGGCTGTACACGCTGTCCATGTTCCGGAACGAGTTCGACGGCATCCGGCCGGCCGATTGGGTGTACGCGAAGGCGATTGCCGGGTGCGACGGCGACGACGTTCCCGGCGTCCGGGGCGTCGGCGTCAAGACGGCGGTCCGGTACCTGGCCGGGCGGCCGGTCCGCGAGGACCTCAAGCTGGCCATCGAGGCGTTTAAGGACTCCAGGCAGTTTCACCGGAACGTCGAACTCGTCAGGCTGCCGATGGCTGGGACGCCGGAGTCGGACGGGGCGGACTCCACGTTCTACAAGGACCTGTGGCTCCAGATCGCCCGCACCCACCGTATCAAACTGCCGTACCCTGTCCTCTAAGGTAGGTGCAGCATGTTGGAGGGATTGATTCTTGGTGGACTGGTCGTGATCGTGGTCTGCCTCGCTAAAGTCCATAATGCGGTGATGGCTACTTGCCGCATGGTGGAGCGGCTGTTCTGTCAGCAGGAAGAGATTAAGCGGATGTTGTGGCGGTCGAAGAAAGTAAATCCAGACGGTGAAGGGTACGGTTACCAGTTCGGTGACGGTTCCGGGTACGGAGATTAGACATGGCGGCTGACAAGGGCGGCCCGTTCGAGCGCGACGTGGCCCATCACCTGTCCAAGTGGTGGACGGGCGGGCGCGACGACACGATCTGGCGGACCCAAGGGTCCGGCGGGCGGGCGACGGCCCGCCGCAAGAAGGGCAAGGCGACGTTCGGGCAGGCCGGCGACCTGTGCAGTACGGACCCGGTGAGCCGCGGGCTGTTCCGGGTGTTCGCCTTCGAGTTGAAGTGCGGGTACACCCAGG
>JACCDR010590635.1_pt1 | contig 10792 bp, 28 predicted proteins | sample 7446431 | NCBI WGS metagenome assembly JACCDR01 (sample SAMN15323443, study PRJNA562643) | freshwater metagenome | isolation source: river surface water | place: USA:Blue River Watershed | collected 2017-08-17 | reverse complement strand
GCCCAGAACTCAGGCTTGTAGTTGGCCCGTACGCGGATGCTGCGACCCCCGGCGTAGTCCTCTTTGTTGACTCGGTAGTCACTGGCCTTGCCAGGCAGGTCACCGCTGGCGATGGCAGCCTTGAGGTTGGCGCGGATCATGGCCGACAGCTCGGCGGTGGGCACATAGCGACCCTTGATCGATTCGTAGTGCTCGCCTTGGAACTTGGTCTCGTACATGACGACTGTCCTTTCTGGGGCCTTTCGGCCTCTCCATTCATGTCAACCACGAGGACTGAGAAATTATTCCTCAGCCCTGGCCTTCCACTTTCCTTAGTATGTCTAGCAATGCTTGTGCGGCATCGGCTAGGCGATCTGCTGAGAAGATGGTTCTTTCGTGGATCTCGTAGCTGCGATAGTCGCTGAGCCAGAACTCAAGGTCCTGGACAGCGCTATCTATGTCATTCCACATCAGCGGCGCATGCGGCCGTTGCGTGCCCCGGCGCGCAGCTTCTCAGCTTCGGCCTTGAGGGGAGCCCAGCCGATCCAGACGCGCCCCGTAGGGCTGACCAGGAAGACGTCATAGCCTCCTCCTCGCTTGGGCTTGCCCGTGCTGGTCAGGCGCGGCTTGATGTCGTAACGTTCCTTGACAGTCATGATGATCTCCTTTGTTGGGTGTTGTCCGAGTCAGAAGCTCGGGTCATGGTAGGCGTCTCGGTAGCCCAAGGCCACCCGACTGCCGTTCTTCATGGGCTGGCCCTTGCGCACGTACTGACCATTCCTGCGCTTGGTGTACTCGACGCTGGGCGCATCCTCGTCGGGACTGAACTCGTACTGGGCGCTGCCGTCCATGGTCGACCCGCTGACGACCTTGTAGTGGTCGCCCCGAATCCAGACGCTGTTGCCCTTGACTGCGGTGATGGTGCCGGGAGAGCGATCCGACCAGTGCAGGAAGGTCGCTCCGTCGCCCACCTTGGGCTCATAGCTGGAGCTGGTGCCGCTGATCATGTTGACGAGAGAGCCGGACATTTTGTCTCCTTGCTTCGTGGGCCTTACACCATGTTCAACCTAGAGGACGCGGAAATTATTCCTGTCCTGCCTCCCAGATGAGCTTGGCAGCGAATGCTCCTTGACTCAGGGCATCTTCGCCGATGGACGGCGGCATCCAGGACCAGTAGTGGTCGAGGTAGCGTTCCAGGGCCTCTTCGTGCTCTTCCAACGCCCCCAGTTGTCCCATGAGGAGGTAGGCGGCATATTCGGCAGAGAACTCTTTCCAGCCGTAGAAGGCTTTCTGGCCCATTATGAAGGGGGTGAAGGTGTTGATTGCGGCGTCAGAGTGATCCAGCACGATATGGGCCACCTCGTGGACCGCTACCGAGACGTTGCCGGTCTCGGGATTCAGCGCGTAGATCCGGCTGACGCTGTTGCTGATTCCCTCCTCCTGACTGAGCTGGTCACCGTACTTGGCCTGCCAGTCGTCCCAGCCGATCTCCTTGATGTTCAGGGTGGTCTTGACTTTCTCGATGCTCCAGCTCATGGCTCTCCTTGGGAGTGGGGAAGTCGAACACTAAGTATAAGTCCCGAGACCCAGAAAACATTCCCGAACCCTACAGCGCTATGACAGGAATAAGGGTGCTTGACAGGTCGTTGCAGGAGGTGCAAGATCACCCCCAACGACAAGGAGACACCATGGACAATGGCCAATTCAAGAACCTCTTGGTATTCCTCATTCTCATGGGAGGTACCAGTGTGGTCAGCAAGAGCCCTGACTACATCATGGAGAAGTTCGGTCGGGTTGTCGTGCCCAGCGGTCTGAAGCCGGTGCACCCCGACGATTACGTCGCTGGCTCGCTGGACAGCGGCAACAAAGCCATCTATGACGCCTATCTGCAGAAGTGGGGTATCGAAGCATGATCAAGCTCAGCCAAGCGGTCTACGAAATCCTGGAATCCCAGTATGACGAGGACGAGCTGCGTCCCGACTACAGTGGCCGGGGGATGTATGGAGCCACGTGCCTGGCCTATACCGGGGATTATCCCACCCTGTTCTCATTCGAGCTGGCGCGGACCATAGCCGAGCTGAATGGGTCGGAGGCTGACGTCTGGCAGGTCCAGTCCGTGCTGGAAAGTCTCGGTGAGCCATCCAAGGACTCCATGGGCCTGGGCAGCGTCTACTACTGGCGGGGCATCCAGGTTGAGGGCTACGAGCGGGAGAGTCGATTCTGATGATCGAGTCACTGGAGCGAATACATACCGAGTACCAGTTGTACTGGCGCAAGATTCACTTTCCGCGCTTTGGCTTGGGGCAAGCTGAGGAATTCAGCGAAACCTTCACGGACGAAAACGAATTCAAGACCAGGATTAGTGAGGTGGTGGGGGAGCAGGAGATTCTGGACAAGGCCCAAGACCCTCCCTGGAGGATCAGGGATATCATCGCCAATGAGCGTGAGGTATTCGCTTCTCCCTGGAAGAGCAGGAGGGTCTGATGGCTATCGGCGTGGGATCTACCACCGACCAGCTCTTCCTCGCAGGAAAGGACCCGGCACAAACCAGCATGAAGACTGAATGTGATCTCAACTGCCCATTCCACGAGGAGCAGAAATGAAATACGTTGTCATGTGTGAAGATACAGGCGAATTCCTCGCCTATGACAATAAGCCAGGCCCCATGTCCTCTGGATATCCTTACGGGACAACCATTCCTGGTGATGCTCACCAGTTCAGTAGTCGCGATGCTGCCCAGAAAGCCTTGGAAGACAAGTACTTTCAAGAAGCTGAGGTGGGCCTTGACGACTGGTACATCGCCGCTGTCCGGTATGACCGAGACGAGTGTCCCAAGTGAAATACAAAGAGGCCCTTCTGCTTTGGGGCCAGCGAAAGTTCCCTGACCGCAAGGTGATTCACGTCAGTCTGGACGTGAACGCTAGCACTGACTATGGGTGCTGTGATGAGTGCTCGCCCTACACCGTAGTCGACGTGGAGGCGTGGGTGACGTGGGAGGATGACTCCAAGCCTCGCAATCCCGGCAAGGCGGTACCCATCTACAGCCTGGATTCATTCCTGACCGAACTGTTCGACCTAACCGAGGAGAAGACAAATGGCTAGCATCGTGATCTGGCTGGAAGACAAGATCGAACCGTATGACCAGCTCAATGTATCCCGAGAGCTGGAGGACACGCTCGGTGACCTGGGGGTGGCAGTAGAGCAAATCGAATTCGTCTAGTAAGGTGGGTCTATGAGTATCGGTATCCGCGCCATAGAGCGTGACACAAACGTCCTCCTCCCCCAGGAGGCTATGCCCTCCTTCTTCCAGTTCCCTGGAGGGGAATGGGACCTCAAGGTCAAACCCGACACGATTGCACCTGTGACCTGGGTGGCCATCGTGCGCGGTGCCGATGCCAACGACCTCGCCAAGGCTGCGATACTGGCGAATTACGCCTATCACTACGACGATAAGAATGCTTTCGCACTGCTCTTGCCATATGCACCAGCAGCTCGTGCGGACCGTGGAACCCCTTGTGGCGCACAGGTTTATGCAGCTATGGTCAATGAAGCTATTGACCCTGATTGGCTGGTCACCTTGGATATCCATTCGCCGCTGGCCAGGGATCGTTATGACCCGATCATTGAAGCTGATCCGGTGCCGCTGGTACTCAAGGCGATGGAGGGAAGCCTTACTCCCATTCGCTACAGCGCCGTCATCGCTCCCGACCACGGAGCCAAGGATCGTGCCAAGGCGGTGGCCGATGCTCTGGGCGTCGACTATTACGAGGCCGAGAAGAAGCGCGATTTCGAGACAGGCAAGATCCTGGACTGGACCATTGAGGAGCTGCCCAAGAGCGGGCACTACCTCGTGGTGGATGATATCTGTGATGGTGGAGGCACGTTCATGCGCCTAGCCGAGGTCACCGGATTGCCGAAAGAGCGTCTGGGACTATGGGTTACACATGGGATATTCAGTGGAAATGCTGATCAACTCACGACTCGCTATGCGAAGATCATGACAACCGATTCCCATCCTGGTCATTCTCGTGTAGGCTTGGGGCAGACCATTGTTCCAGTGGTGAACCACATGCTTTCCTACATCCCCAAGGATTGATCTATGGATTTTGACGACATCATTGCTCAGGCCTCAGAAGAAGCTGAGAAGCAAGGCAAGAACTCCACCAAAGGCATCATCTTCTACGAAGAAGACGGCAACTGGGTGTTCCAGAATGGATCCTGGAAAGCTGAAATTGATGGCACGACAGGCAATGTCGCCATCTCAGATGGTGCCGAGGCGAACTACGACGATCTCGCATTGCTCTTCCAGCGAGCCATGGAAGAGTATCGCAATTTCACCATCTCCACCATGGTCGGCATCTTCAGCGGCCAGATCTCTGAGGCACTACAACAGTCTGGAGCGTTTGATGTCAAACCGTAAGTCTCCCTTCACTGTTGACGCTTTCTTCTGGCTACTCGTAGCCATCTCAGGAGCCTTTCTCGTAGGCTTCATCATCACCGTCCTAGCTACAGGAGCATGACCATGAGCATTCGAGTGTTGTTCGAAACCGACGCCTACAAGCTGGACCACCGTCGCCAGTACCCTGAGGGTACCACGCGAGTGTACAGCAACTACACCAACCGTAAGAGTCGGGTCCAGGGTATGGACCATATCGTGCACTTCGGCCTGCAGGCTTACCTGCACCAGATGATGGATGGCTTCGCCAAGTTCTTCGCGGCCGACGTCAATCAGATGTGCGAGGACTATCACGACCGCGTGACCAGCATTCTCGGCCCTGACGCCGCCAATGCTATTGGCACGGAACACATTCGAGCACTGCACGAATTGGGTTATGTCCCACTGGAATTCAAGGCTGTGCCCGAAGGGACGCTAGTGCCTATCCGCATTCCCAGCTTCACCGTCGAGAACACCGTGGACGGATTCTTCTGGCTGACCAACTACCTGGAGACTGCGCTGTCCAATTCGGTGTGGGGTCCATCTACCTCAGCCACCATCGCTCACGCTTACCGTTGCCATCTGGAGAAGATCGCCCTGGAGACAGGGCAATTCGAAGCGGTGGACTTCCAGCTCCACGATTTCAGCTATCGAGGCATGAACAGCCTTGCCAGCGCCCAGTCTTCAGGAGCGGGACACTTGTTGTCCTTCAGTGGATCTGACACTCTACCCGCTGGTGATTGGATCGCTGATTACTACGGTGGCCCATTCGATCTCATGAGCGTGGCTGCCACTGAGCACAGCGTCATGGCTACCGGCATCCTGAGTGCTGTAGACGATCTTGGCCTCACCAAGGAGCAGGCTGAGCGAGAGGTGTTCCGACGCCTGCTCGACCTCTACCCATCAGGCATTCTGTCTGTTGTGAGCGACACCTTCGACCTGTGGAAGGTGCTGGAAATGTACTTGCCTACACTCAAGTCTGAGATTCTGTCACGTGACGGAAAGCTGGTGATCCGACCAGACTCGGGTGATCCTGAGAAGATCCTGTGTGGCAATCCAGCCGGTCGCACTGTTGCTGAACAGCGCGGCGTGATCGACCTGCTCTGGGAGCACTTCGGTGGCACTGTCAATGACAAGGGCTATCGCGAGCTGGATCCGCATATCGGTGCCATCTACGGTGATTCGATCACGTTGGATCGTGCCAAGAGCATCACCGAGCATCTGAAGCGCATGGGTTTCGCCAGCACCAACGTGGTGTTCGGTGTGGGCTCGTTCACCTACCAGTACAACACTCGTGACACCTTCGGCTCTGCGATGAAGGCGACGTGGGCTCTGGTGAATGGCAGGCCGGTCGACGTGCTCAAGGATCCTGTCACCGACGATGGCACAAAGCGTTCTGCCACAGGACGTTTGGCTGTCTTGGGCGGTGGAGACGAACAGCTCTATCTGGTGGAGAAGGCTACCCCAGAAGCTGAGGCCCAGAGCGCTCTGCAAACCGTCTGGAGGGACGGAGAATTCGTGAAGCACCAGTCATTCCAAGAGGTGCGTGACGTCCTCACGAAGGGCAGAGAGCGAGTGATGTATGGCTTGCACTAACTGTAGCCACCCACAGCACCAGAGTGCACCAGAAGGAAAGTGCGCCTTGGCAACTCCATGGAAAGTGGGAGGGTTCGACGGAGGATTCAAGCCGTGTGGCTGCACCGAATACAAGGAGCAAGATGAAGACGGTAGCTGACGTTATCGAAGAGCTGACCCAGTTCGATCCACTTCTGCCTGTCGTGGTCTCCAAAGACGCTGAAGGGAACGGTTTTTCGAACTTCGATGAAGCCACAGCAGAGGTCTATGACTTCGAAGACTGTGAGATGGTCTCGGATGATGGAGACGGTGAGAGTCCTCCGAAAAATGTGGTGGTCCTATGGCGGGTATAAGGCAGTGCTTCTGTGAGCACGGCACCAACAGTCCCAAATGCTGTGTCAATCGCCTGCGTTACCACACAGAGAATACGCCTATCCATAAGGCGTCCAAACAGAAGCCTCGTAGAGTCGTAGGCTATCCTATGAAATGGCTAGTGCCAGAGGAGAATTCGCAGTGAATATGGAAGATTTCGAAAAGTATGTCGCCAGCAAGATCGGTGACGATGTCGACGTGAGTCCCGAAAGCTATGAGAAGCATCTTGCCACTGCTGCCCAGTCGGTGGCAGAGATCTTCACCAAGCTCGACGGTCTCATGGAACAGGCTGGACAGATCAAAGTCGCCTTCTCTCGTGATGGCAAGACCCCTCTCAATGAGGTCGAGCTGGCCTCTATGCTCATGGCTTCGTTCAGCTATGCCATGAGTAAGGATCAGGCCGCTCTCATGCTGGCTGTGGCTGTTGTACGCCTGATGGCCATGCAGGAAAAAGACCTAGACAAGACCCTATAGTGGGTCTATAGTAGGGTCATGGACGCACAAGTGTTCGGGATCATCTTCTGGGTTGTACTGGGGATAATGGTCATCCTCGTCATCCTGAAGGTTCAGTCTCTACTACGTGGCAAGCCCTCTCGACAACCCACACACGAACATCTGGGAAGCTTCGAAGAGCAAGAAGACGGTTCTCAGGTTCGCTACTGCCTGACCTGCAACTTCAAAGAGGTTGTGCCAGCTCCCGCTCGGGTCGATTGTGACATGGGCAGGCACAACTGGGGGAAATGGGTAGAACTGCCGAACGGCATCAATAAGCGGGGAGTCGATGGAGTGATGCGCAATCTATATGCCCAGCAACGTTTTTGCCTAAGCTGCGGTTTTATCGAGAACCAAACGATTAAGTCGATCTAATGACTAGCGTAGAGCCCGACATCGACATCGAATCGCTGGTCGGCCAAGACACCCCGTGCAACGTTTGGCACGATTGCCAAGAAAAAGCCATATGGTACGGGCCAGGACACCAATGCGCGTTGCGATTCCTCTTCTGCGACAAGCATTATCGCTATGTCAAAAAGCAGTGCAAGCAAGTGGATGTCTATGTCGTTTGCCAGGGGTGCTCCCAGACATTCAGGCACGATGGTCGGTTCAAACGTAATGTCTTCAGCAAAGTGTTCGGAAAGGTAATCCGTCTATGATCAGCAATATCTCCCTCGACAAGATCGTCATCGACTGCGGCTCTGTGGACTGCTCGGTGAAGCAGTGGCAGGATCCGGTGACCGTGATCCAAGGCCCCTTCTGGAATCAGTGGTGGTTCATCGTCATTGTGGCTCTGGTGACCCTTGCTACCATCGTGGCCATCGCTATCGTACGCTACCGCAGGCACGAGCGACTGGAAGACGAGCGCCGTCGAGAACTCGACGCTCAGGTAGCCATGACCAAGGAACGTAAGTCCTGCCACATGTGCGGCGCTGTTTACGATCCGCAGGTTCAGTGATGACCAACCTCACCTTCTATTGGGTCCTGCTGGGAACGTATGTCGTCACCGCCCTACTGACCATCTGGACCCGTTGGGGCGCTTTGTGGCTCGCTCCCTTAGCCACTGTGCTCGCGATATTTGTGGGCATGGGGCCTTCGGTCCTGCTCTTAGATGACATCTGGCAGATGGCCATCCTTTCTGTGTTGGTGGCATTTGTGGGATCTATCCCCGTGGGATGGATGCTATACATACAGAACCAGGACGTCCAGGACTATCGCCATAAGCGTCAGCAGGAAGCGGAGTCTTTTCTGAGAAAGCTGGGAATCTAATGGACACACTACAGTTCGGGATTGGTGCCTTCATGGCCTTCACTGGAACTGTCATGGCGGCAATGGTGGCCTCGCGTCAGCCTCTCATGATCGCGCCGTGGATCTTCGTGGCAGCCATCGGTGGTTTCCTGATCGGATCGTCATGAGCCACAACAAGATTGCCAGATCCCTAGAAGACCTGCAGTCCATGAAGATTGTGGGTGAGATCCTGCGCTTTCCTCGTGGCAGTGATACACCAGGACGCTACACCGTAGTCACGCTGGAGCAGATGCTCCACGAGATCCTTTACTGCGTTGCCAACGGCCCTCCTGCATGCTGTGGAGAGTATCCGCCGCTGGCCTTGACTGTTGACTACTCACCAGGTGAATCTGAAGAGGAATCGGCAGCTCTGGAGAGTCACTTCACGAACCAGCCAGAGAAGTATCCGCCAGGCAAAGGTCCCTTCGATGGCCTGTGGCACTACCGTAGCAGGGGACACCACACTGTCTCATGCTGGAAGTCGGAGTGGGAAGAAACTGAGTCCCATACTGGTTGGAACAATGACATCACATGCACGTTCATGTTCCACACCGAACCAGAGGAGATGTACTGGAATGGCATCTGAAAAAGAACTCGGCCAGCCCGAAACCTGTTCTGACACTTCATCATTGGATGATGAGCTGGTCTTCAGGGCCACCATCCTTGCCTTGCGCTACTTGACTTTTGAGGACTGCGCTGAGAAAGCGGAGTACTGGGAAAGCGCCAAAGCGTGGGTTCAGGAAGCGTGGTTCCGTCTCAATGCTCACCCTCTGGCAGAAGCATCCTTGTCACCGTGGGCAATTCCTGTGTACGATGCAATTGTGGCACAACAGACAGAACAGGAAGGGAAGGCGGAATGATTCAGGAACTGGGAGACGGTACCTTCAAGGTTCTCGTCCAGGGCAACGTTCCTTGCTGGACCAATGACGGCAAGACCTGGGAGCTGCACTTCGGTGCAGAGCAGATGAAAACCCTGGCGCAGGATCTAAGCGCTCACTTCGACGGGCAAGAAAACTAGGTCTGTAGTGAAGGCGACTTCCACCGCCACGCATATCCTGTCTGGCACGTTCAATCCTGAGTACTATTCCCTCCAGCAGATTCGCCATACTATCTGGGATTCGGCTGATGATGACACGATGTCTCCCCTCTCTTCGGTATATGGCTATACTGTGAATAGGGAAGACGTCACACTCATCGGATGGAAAGAAGACCCGAAGTACCCAAACATGCAGACCTGGTATGCCACAGTGGTTTTCACCAAAGAGCATGACTTCGGAGAGTTACACCCACCCACAGAAGAAAAGGAAAACGCATGACCATCACTCTAGCCAAGATCGAGTTCGTGGAAGAACTTCCGCGCTCTTCTCGTGGCATGCCCCGCAAGAAGCTGAACGAGCGTGACAAGTTCGCCAAGCTCCTTTCCGAGCATCCCGGTCGGTGGGCCAAGTGGCCGTTCAAGATGAAGTCGGTGAAGACCGGCTACGCTCTGGCTCAGTCGATCAAGGCGGGAAAGCTCACCGCATTTCGCGGCTACGAGGCTGCTGTGCGAGGTGGAGAGCTGTTCGTCCGCTACAACCCCAACCCAGAGCCCAAGGCTCCCAAGGCTGCTGCCAAGAAGGCTACGTCACGCCGGACGGCAGCCAGCAAGGGCTAGAGGCACTAGCCCCTAACCCTACAGTCCCGTGACAGTCAAAGTGTAAGTTACTTTCAACCCTACAGGAGTAACAAAGTGGCACCGTATAAGCTTCATGCATATTGCCCAGAATCTTCGCGTGCTCTTGTAGAAGTCGCAGGTCATGGGCCTTTCATCTACCAGTTCAACATCGGCATGGGTATATCGTGCACGTATCATCGTGTAGACTTGGATGCTCCTCTGTCAGAAGTCATTTCGAAGGACTGGGTCGAGATGAATGAGCCCTACTACACCCTCGCTGCCCTGAAGCACTTCGTGGACACCATGCATGCTTCGTACGTCCTCGATGGGGCTCTGTTGTAATGCTTTACCTTCTGCTCTTCGCTTATGTCGCAATAGCTTTCGCGCTTGGGATATGGCAGGCCAGAGTCGCAAGGTCCAATAGCTATGGTGATGGCGGTGTCTTCGGGTTCTTCCTCATGGCCTGGCTCTGGCCGTTGCTCTTCTTCGTCTTCATGTTCCACGGCATGGAGACTACTGAATACCTTGCGAGGACCAGGGGCAAGCGTAAGCCGTTGCCTGTCGTCGGAGATGTCGGCCGAATCCTCAAGGCGCTCACTACATTTCGCAGTGAAAGGAAAGCTCATGGCTAACATGGAGCTGATCGAACAGGTGATGACCTTCATCAAAGACCACCCCCATAAGCACGATCAGAAGGTGTGGTATAGCCCCTTTCTCCGGTCAGATAAGCCTGACGCAGACCCTGAGTGTGGGACGGCTGCTTGCTTCGCCGGATGGACCTGCATCCTCGGCCAGGCAGATATGAAAACGCTGGACTCAGGACCCATCCTCTTCCCCGGCGAAGAGAATCATATCAACCACATCAAGTCGAAAGCCATTGCACTGCTTGGACTTTCATCCCAGGACGCCACGATCCTCTTCGATGCACACAACAGCATCGAGTCACTGGAACTCATGGTCAAGGACATCGCCAATGGCGTTGCCCTAACAGATCGCTG
>JACCDR012485520.1_pt1 | contig 10793 bp, 12 predicted proteins | sample 7446431 | NCBI WGS metagenome assembly JACCDR01 (sample SAMN15323443, study PRJNA562643) | freshwater metagenome | isolation source: river surface water | place: USA:Blue River Watershed | collected 2017-08-17 | reverse complement strand
TAACCTTTGACCACCCCTTTTCATTCGCGGGGATGTAGCCGCTCGTCGCGCCGAAGTTCATCGCTCGGGCATCCGCGAGGAACGGCGGGATGATGTCGCCGTCGATATTCTCGACGACCTGGAATACGCGATCGTCCTGGGCGACGATGCCCGCGAAATCGACGATCGTTAGGCGAACCATGTAGCCACCGACGACGTCCGGCGTGAAGACCGCGGAACCGGCGGTCGAGAAGATCGCCGTCGACCCGTTCGGAAGCGCGCTCCCGTCGGGGGCGTCCATCAAGGTCCACGAGAACGACTGCGCCCCGACGTTGTTCGAGCTGAGACACGTCACCGGAACGCCGGTCACCCCGATCAAAGCCTCGCCCGCGGGCGGGTTCAAGGCGCCTTGAGAGAACTTGATCAACGCCGTCGCCATGCGTGACCTTACCACCTCGCGACGATCGGCTCAGAACACCGTCAGTCGATGCAGGTACGCGGGCCACCCGTAGCGATCAAGCGCGTCGCCGGAGTCGAACGGCGCCGACAAGAAGTAGACGGGGTTCGAGCCGGGATTCGGGGCGTTCGAGATCGTCGACAATCCGAAGTCGTTCCAGGCGCCGCCGTTGACGGAGTATCGCGCGACCGACGGGAGGTTGTTCCCGACGAACAGCTCGACGACGACGTACGACAGCAGGCCGGCACTCATCGCGTTGGACGAGACCACTTCGGTCATCGAGCCGATCTTGACCACGAGTCTGTTGTCCGACGCTCGGATGTACGCGTACGAATTGACGCCCGAAACCGTATAGCCGAAGAACGCGCGTCCCGCAGCAGTCGTCGTCGACGTGCCGAAGTAAATCGCGTCAGCAGTCGACACGAGAGGCGAGAAGACGACTCGGATCTTGATCTGGCCGTCCTCCGCGACCGCGTCGTCTCCCGTCTCGAAGAACAGGTCGCGCGCCGCGTCGATGCCTCCGGTGAGCTTGATTGCCTCCCAGACGTATTTTCCACGCGTGAGGTTCATCGCCCAGAAGTCGGCGCTGATCGCGAAGGGACCACCCTCACCTGGCTCCGGATCGAACCCGTCGAAATCACGACCGTCGGCGAACGTGATATTCGCGTACCTCTCTACGTCGTCGATGAAAACGCATCGCTGCCAGCCGGCTGCCGAGAAATACTTCACGCGAGCTAGGGTCATCGTCCGACCCGGCGGGTGATCGGTCGGGTTTCCGCCCTGGTTCGATTCGAACTGCGTAGCGCCGTTGACCCACGCGGACATGCAAGTCGGCGCGGCGACACCGCCTCCGCAATAGATCCCGTAGCTGCCGTCCATAGCGGCGGGGCTGTACGCTGGCAGTCCGCGAAGAGCGTGATCCGTCGTGATGTGAACGGCGTCGCTGCCTCCCGTCGGGGCTCCCACGCCGTCGGTGGCCGTGGAACTCGCTCCCGTCCAGCCATTGGATCCGTTGGTCTCGCCCGCGGACCATCCGACCTTCGTGCACGGAAACATCGACCCGGAAAGGAGCAGCTGGCATCGCGGCCCCATGACGAGCCCGCGCGATGCCTGCGACGACGACCGGCACCCGATCGGCGCGTCGTTCACTCCGGGCGTGTCGTCGACGGTCGTGGCGCTCGTCTGAACCGTGCACACGCTCGCGTGCGAGAACTTGACCCCGCACACGTTTCCCACTGCCGTCGTCGAGAGCAGGCTCGACTGCGAGACCTTCCCGAGCGACAGCGTCGTGAAGTCGAAGTCGAACCGGGCCTTCTGAAAGCCCATCATGGGCATCGCGGGGAGGAAGGTCATGGCGTGAGAGCCATCGTGACGACGTACTGGCCAACCCAGTTCGTATCCCCGACTTCGGATCCTCGGATGTTGATCTGGTTCGTTCCCGTCGTGAACGACAGCGTCAGCGACGCGTGAACGAGTTCGAACGGGGTGATATCGACCGCGGTTCCCAGCGTCACCGCCCCGCTCGACGTCGTGTAGGGGATGATGACTTTTCGCAGGCCCGTGATCGCCCCGGTCGCTGCCGCGGCTTTCGCGCTCACCTCGAGAACGCCCTTGTGATCGCTCGAAGACAGGGTCGCGGTGACGAGAGTGCTCGTCCCGTCGCCGCTGTCGATCGCGAAGTCGAACGCCTGGGCGTCGGACGCTCCCGCGGCGTTCTGGGCGGGGTATTCGACTCGACCCCGAAACTTGGGGCGCTTCGTCGACTGGTCGAAGGTCAGCTTGTCCGATCCAGCGAAGACGCCTCCCGTCCCGTGGAACTGGGCGTCGTCCTCGTCCCCTCCGGGTTCGACCACGGGAACCGTCGGCCCGCGCCCGGCGATCAGCCTCCACCGGCCGTTCCCGTAGTAAACGATCGCGACCGAATTCTCCGCGACGGTGACGTCTTCCCCGATACCCGTCGTGATCCGGTTACCAGCGGTGCTTCCCCCGTCCTCGTCTCGAACGATCAGAGGATCGCCGCTCGGGTGCAAGATCAAGCGTTGCCCTTCGTAGCCGTCCGCGAGGCCGCCCAGCTCGGGGAGCGTGCCGACGAATCGAATCGCCCCGACGCTCTCGCCGTTCGCGTCCTTCGTGGGAGCGGCGGCGATGAGCCCGTTGGACGCGTTCGTCAGCGCGGCGTTCCCGTCGATGTAGCGGAACCACGCGTCCATGATCTCCGCCCAGCCGCGCGGAGTGCTCGCGAAATTCAAGGCCGGAGCTTCCGCGTCGAACGGGGGGTTCTTTCGTCCCGACAGCTCCTCGACCAGGAAGACGAGGCGATGCGTCTCGCTATCTCCGGTCGCGTCCGAGAATTCCCAGACCTTCAGATCGACGTGATACCCGCCTCGCACGTCGGGCGTGAAGTCGAGCGTCGACGTGGCGCCGTCCGAGATCACGCCGGGCGTGATCGCCGATCCCGCCGGCGCGTCCACGATCGTCCAGCGCCAGCGCTGGATATTCGTGTTGTTCGCGTTCGAAGCGGTGACTTCCGCGCCGAGATTCCCGACGAGCGCGACGCCCGCGGTCCCGACGAGTGCGCCCTGAACGAACTTGATCAGCGCGGCGACTGCCATGCGCGAATCGTGACGCGCTAGGCGTTCGCGCGCTCGTAGACGTGGACGTCGTCGAGGATCACCCCGAGGTACCTCCAGCCCTCGTCGTCGCGCGGATCCGGGACTGCCATTCCGAGCGGGATCCCGAACCCGACGCCCAGGCTACCAAGCTCGTCGCGCAAGACGTCCGCTTTCTTCGCCGTCAGGTGGACGATGAACGGGGGGTCGTGGTTGTCGTTGACGAGCTTCGCGCGACCTTCGGCAATGCGGAGCAAGAATTCGATCCCCGACGCGTCCCTCATTTTGACGCGCGACGGCCGCGCGGATCTTTCGGTGCATAAAGAGCCTTTTCCATCGGCCAGTTTGCTTCATCAATTCGACGCTTGAGTGTTCCAGTCGCGAGGCCGGCAAATTCCGCCCATTCAGCAAGCGTCTTCGATTCCCCTTCGTGCTCGATAAATCGACTCGTTCGTCGATTTCGCGCCTGCTCTTTCGAGGTCGCCCATCGAACATTTCCAGGTTCATAATTTCCCTCGTTATTTTTCCGTTCGAGAGAATATTCGGGACCTGGCTTTCGACCCACGTGCTCCAAAAAAGCCAGAAAATTGTCCACCCAACCTGGATATACAGAAATTCCACGCGCCCCATACTTGTGAAATCCGGATGATCCGCGCATGAAACATCGCGCCTTCATCGAACGCCATGCGCGATATTCCGCCGTAAATCCTCCCGCCGCTTCACCGTGTCGAATACTCATCGTGGATCCTCAGCATCGAGATCCACGAACCGAACTTTCGCCGTTTCTTGCCCTCGACACCACGCTGCCGTCAGACGATGCGTTCCATCGTGAACAAAGAGCATGCCGTTTTTCCGAACGACGAGAGGGCGGTCGACCAGCATCCCGTGCCCGGGCGCTCGCGTGCCAGGCTGCACCATGCGCGGATCCGACAGGTGCTGCGAGACGCGCTCCGTGTTTACCGAGCCCTGGATCGCGACGAGATCGGACAGGTTGACGAGGGCGATCGGCGCGAACTGGGAACGTCGCGCGATCCCGGATCCTCGCACGCTCGCCAGGTACGACTCGCGATCGATCGTAGAAAACGGGTGCTGAACGGTTCCCGTCGATTCGCCCGGCTCCATCTCCTGAAGCCGGGTGCTCGGATCCGGCTCGCTCGCCCAGGCTTGCAGCGTGGGCGGCTGATAGGTGCCGGAATCCTGATATTCGCCGGGAGCTTGCTCTTCGCTCATCAAAGCGAAGGTAGCGCCTCTAGAGAGGCTTCGCCGCCCACTCCTGCATCGCGGCGAGATCCTCCGGCGACACGAGCAAACTAGATTGCATGGAAACGAGAAACTCTCGAACGAGCTTCTTCGCGTGTCGCGCTTCCTCGAGGCACTTGGAAGAGCGCGCCTGCGTCGCCTTGATGTTCTCGCGCAACGCGGTTCGCTCCTGAAGGAGCTTCAAGTTCTCGCGCAGAAGGCGATCGATGCGAGCGTCGATCTCGACCTCCGAAGGCTCGTCCGGGATCTGGCAGTCCGGAACGATCGCCGACGCGATCGGCGTCTCCGCGAATTCGGCCGGTGCGACCGGCGGAACTGCCTTGAAGGCCTGCCCGGACACGCACGATTCCGGCGCGTTTTGCTGCTCGTCAAGCTTCTTTATTGCTTCTTCAATCCAGATCACCATCCGACCACCTCGAGCAGGACCCCTGCCACTTCTTCGAACTCGGGCTCCGGAGCGTCGCCGCGACGAACCACGACGCCCGGACCGTTCTCGTCTTCGACGACTTCCGCCGGGTGTTGCGACCGGCGCTTCGCCTCGTTCCAGATCCGGATCGCTTCCGCGATCCGGTCGGATCTAGGGACTTCCTCCCCGTTCTCGTCGCGATTCCCGACCCGAGCGATCACCTCGTACTCGCGTTCCTCGACGACGGTTCGAATCATGAGAAACCATCCTCCCGTCCGTCTCGAACGCAAGCGAAGCCCCGAACGAATTCCACGGATGCCGAGAAGCGCTACCCGATCCTTCCGAACCGAGGATCGACCACGTCGAACGTCCCGAGCGCGTACGAGCCGTTCCGCGTGACGACCAGGCGTTCCGGGAACGAGCGGCGTGCCGGAAGCCAGCGAAGAAACCCCTCGTCCACGAGTGCCCGCGCCATCGTTCGCTGATAGCGCGAAAGGCAGGCTGCCGGAAGGCAGTGCGCGTACCCGTTATCGATCATCCGCATCAAGCGGATCGCCGAGCGCTTCGTGATCACGACGTCACCGGGCGGATTTCGGTGATCTTGACGCTCGTCGCGACCGCGGTGCGGCGGGACCAGAACGTCGTCGACGACCTCACCCGCTCGAGAATGGTGCCGCTCTCGAGCACCACGCGATCGCCGGCGATCAGCGCGCGCTCTTCTTCCTCGCCGAGGTAGCCCTCTTCCGCGAGGAGCCGATCCAGGTTTCCTTCCCAGGCGGCCCCGTTGCTCGTGATCTTGACCTGGCGAGTCGGCTCGTCGCGATACAGGACGAGATCGCCCGACAGGCCGGCGAGTCCGAGCTTCGTGCGGATCGTGCGCTTCAGGCGCCCGAGCTTCCAGCCGTCGAAGTAGGTCCCGCCATACTGCGGGAATGCTTTCATCTGCTCGCGGGCTTCGGCGCGAAGCACCTCCGCGAGGTTTTCGGGGGTCCCTACGTAATTGGAAAACGCGAACGAACGAGCTGCCATGATCATCCTCCTCGGAATCGAGCCGGCTCCTCGCCGACCCCCAGAACATGCATCTTCCCGATCGCGGTTTCCAGGAATTCGAACGAGCCCGGCGTCGATTTGTCCTACTTTATGCGTGAGTATCTTCGCTGGGTACTAATCCGGCCAGGATAGTCTCGAGAGAGGCGACGCGCTCGCCCGACATTCCCGCGATCGCACCCTTGCCCATCGCGACGCGCGCGGCGAGCCGGCGAGCCTGGTACAGATCCCGTTTCACCCGATCTCGAACGCGCTTCTGGTCGCGAGATTCTCGCCGCTTCTTTGCCTTGATCCCGAGGCGGATCAGGCGCTCCGCCAGCCTGCGAGAAGCGCGATTGACCGGACCCCTTGCCAGGGCTTCTAGCCGCCGTCGAAAATCCCCCGGCAGCGAACGAACGAGCTGCATCGCGGCGTCGACCTTGGCACGGTGAAGCATCTCGTCGGGCGGGGGATGTGCCTTCGAAGTTTCGCCGTAGACGCTCGATGCTTGAATTTTTCTCATCGCCGATCGGATGCCGTCAGGACGTGCGGCTTCGAGAAGTCCGGTCCCGTGCGCGGGAGGATGACCGGCGCGGAGATCGTTTTCCCGTACTCCGAGTCGATCATGAAAAAGCTCTGTTGTCGCGGCTCCGGCGGGTAGTGGTGCTGCATCGAGTAGGCCGTGATCCCGATCATCGAGCCGTTGACGCTCACGTCGGACAGGTCGAGGCGCGTGTGAAAGTGCCCCATGGAAACGTGATCGACCCGGCGATACTTCCGGTCCTCGTTCAGGCCTCGACGAACGGGGATTAGGAGGCCGCCGACGCCGCCGAGGTACCGGTAGCAGTCGCCGTGCGTGAACCCGAACGTCCGGTCGTACACGTCGACGTAATTCCAGACGCCGTCCGCGATCTGGAACTGGAACCGCGGATCGTCCTTCATGCGATCGGCGAGGTTGAAGTACAGGAGCCACTCGAGCGAATTCGCGGTGCGGGTCGACGCGCGGATCTTCTTCGTCAGGCGCCCGTGGTTGCCGTCGTTGCAGGTGACGATGAACCGCTCGACCGACGGCAGGTCCTTCGCGACCTGGCGAAGCATCCGCTCGATGCGCGGGAGTAGCCACGCCGTGACCTGGACGGGCGACAGGAAGTTCGTCTCGACCAGCTCCTCGTGAATGTGATTGCTGAACAGGTCCCCGAGCAGCGCGATGATCGCCTCGCGGCAATCGAAGTTGGTGTTCTTGACGAGCCAGGCGAAGTTCTCGCCCAGCTTGGTGATGCATCGGTCGGCGATCTCGAGATCGTATTCGTTGAGGCCGTTCACGACCTTCGGATCGACTCGCTCCTCGACGTGCCAGTCCGAGCACATGAGCACCGGCGTTCCCCGGCGCTGCGTCGCGCCGACGCGCTTCCCCGCGACGATCGGCTTGAGCGACTTCGCGAACTGCCCGCCCTTCAGGATCTCGACCTGCTTCTCGAGATCGACCAGCGCCTTGATCGCTTCGTCCTTCTCGCGTCGCATCGACTCGAGTTCGTCTCGCAGGCGATGCTCTTCGACGTCGCGCTTCACCGTCTGAGGCGACGGGATCTTTGGCTTGTTTCGAAACAGGATCTGCGAGATCGTCTCGTACCCGTGCCGTCGAAGTCTCCAGTCGATCGCCGGTCGCGTGCACGCGTCCTTAGGAAACGCCTTTCGCGATCCCTCGAGGATTTCGTCGTGGGTCTTCGCGTGCTTGATCGCGCGATAGAGCTTCTCGACCTCTTGCTTCGTCCATGCTCGCGTAAACGCCATGTGGATTCACCTGTCTCCGAAGACGCAGGCGTTCACCTCGCGCGCGACTTCGTAGTTTTTAGGCCCCTACGTCGAGCCGGTCTCCCGGGCAACGCCGGGAGCTTCAGCAAGCCCGCGCGCAGGAGCGTGGAAACGAGCGCCGGGGTGAGCGGTCGAATCAAGAAATCCTCCTCGAACTTCTGATATTCGCGCACGCTCATTTTGAGCCGTTGCCTGATCTGCCATGCAGTCCCCGGGTTCTCGAATACCCAGTGAAGAACCTCGTGGATGAACGTGTCGAGCAATCGCCAGAAAAAGACGGGAGCGCCGTCGATCTTCGTCCGGAGCTTGATCATGCCGTCGTCGAAGTGCGACTCTCCCTGCCCGCGAAGGTCGTTGTCCTCGACGATTCGAATCACCTGGCCGCACACGTCGATCGGCGGGAGCACGTCGACGTAGGTTTTCCGCCTGGGAGTCTTCTTCTTTCTCGAAGCGACCTTCCGCGAAGCCATCGTTCTCCATGATGCTGGATCACGGATGCCGGACAATTCCGGGCGGTGTCGTTCGCGGGTTTCCCCTATCGGGACATGAGGTCGCCGCCGAGACCGCCGAACCCGTCTCCCGGCCGTAGCGGCGAGAGGAGGCCCCACTCGCGAGCCTGCTCGCGCGCGAAGTACCACGCCATGACGGCGTCGTTGACGTGCTTCGCCGGCGAGTAGTACAGGCAGCCGTCGATCCAGGCCTGGACGTGGGGGTGCACGTTCCCGAAGCGATCGTTCGGGATGAGCCACGCCCCGTTAGACATCTCGACGAACCCGCCGGGGACGCCGTACTCGGGGTGAGCCTTCGCGCGCCCGGTCGTGTGCGGCTTCAGCGGGACCGAGATGTCCTGATGGCGCACCTGCTGGAGAAGGAATTCCTGGGCGGCGTTGTTCTCGATCCGGATCGTCGAGTTGTAGGCGCGGTGCTTGGCGATCACCTTCGCGACGATGTCCGGGCCTTTCCACTTCCCGATCTCGACGTCGAGGATCTTGCGGCGGCGATCCGCCATGACCTCGAACGTGAAGAACGCGGTGTCGTCGTGCTCCTCGCCCAGGCCGATCGCCAGGTCGACGCCCGTGAACGTCGGGTTCGGGCCCGCGTACCTCGAGACCATCTCGAAGTGCTCGGCCTCGCGCGCCGCTCGCTTGCAGGCCTCGATCCATTCCGTCTTGCAGAACGCGGTCTCGTCGTCTCTCGCTTGTGCCATGAACGCCCGCGCGAACTCCACCGGGCCGAACTCGCGCCGCTTGTTCTCGATGTCCTGGCGCGCCCGCTCGATAGCCTCCTCCATGGTCGTGGCCGGGGGCAGCTCGGTACCGTCGGGAAGCTCCCAGGGCAGGTACAGGAAGCGCTCGGGGAACAGGGGGACGTCGTTCTTCGAATCGTCGACGCCGGGCCTCACGAGGCGGCAGGAGTAGTCGGAGCCCCTCGCGAACTTCGGCCGGAGCAGCTCGTGATCCCAGGGCGCGAGGCCCTTGGACAGCCGGTGCGGGTCGTCGCCGACGAGGACGTCGCCCGTGATGGTCATCCGCAGCGACGGCCACCTGCCTTTCTTCGGATCCGAGAGGTGGTGGACCAGGTCTTCCGGGTGCCAGGCCGTGTTGTTCACGGCCATGCGGAAGTTCGACGGGTCTCCGCGGGACATGACCGACGACATCACGAAGTCGATCGTCTTCTTCCGGGCCTCGGGGGTGCTCGTGTTCTCCAGGTCGAGGATGTCGTCCACGACGGCCCAGGAGAGGCGCGAGCCGAGGATCGACCCGCCGATGCCCAGGGCGACCAGGGAGGGGTCCGGGATGCCCGGAGGGCGGTCCACGGTGATGGCGGCGTCCGTCCAGTGCCCCTTCATCGGGCGGAGGTGCGGGAACACGAGGCGCAGCTCGTGGGAGTTCTCGACGTAGTCCCGAACCACGCCGACGATCTTCATCGCCAGCTCCTGCGTCTTCGAGACGATCGCCCCTCGAGACGTCTGGTCGCGGCCTAGAAGCCAGAGGGTGATCGCGACGACGAGGTACGTCTTCGCGGCTCCCGCCGGCCAGATCAGCACGCTCTTCGGGTGCGCCTGGACGAAGTCGAGGCCGACGCGCTGGTGAGGGGCGACCGCGATCTTCCGCTTCGTCACCTGCTCTCGCATGACGAACTCGACGAAGTCCGGGAGCGACGAGCGAGCCTTCTCGGCCTTCCTGATCAGGATCTTCTGGATCGCCGCGACGTGTTCGGGATCGTTCGGGTCGTACCTCGACATTCGAGGGTCATCCTGGATTCCCGGGAATCCAGGAGCAACCGACTCGAAAAACTAGGGCCTTCGTCCCCACGTCTTCAAAAGGTGCTCTTTCTGGGCGGTAGTCATCGGCGGTTTCTTCTCGGGAAGCGGCTCCTCGCCCCGCTTCTTCTTCCCGCGCATCGCGTCGCGAAAGCCCTTGTCGAAGCCCTCGCTTCCCGCCTTCGTCAAGCGATCGTTGTAGTCGTGCAGCGCGCGGGCGTACTCGGCGTCCGAGTCGAAGTCCTCGCGCTTCGGCTTCTCGATCGGCTTCCCCTTCGCGTCCACGAGGATCGTCATGCCGATCGATCTACCACTCTCCGAAGAAGGATCACTTTCCGACACCACCCCGTCCCTCCGAAGGAGGGACAGTCGCCCGTAGGGCGACGCTAACTTCGAGTGCACTCGAAATGCGACGATCACTCCCTTCGGGAGTGATCACTTCTGATCTTAAGATCTAGATCCTCTCCGCCACCCCCGACCTCCGCCCCGACCCTAAGCTAAAAGTCTGTAAACGCAAGTCGGGAAATTCAGCGCGCGAGCTTTTTCACCTTCGCGAGGCATGACGAGCACGACGGCTCGTGCCTCCGTCCACGGCCCCGATCTCGAAGTTCACGACGTCGCTCGCGTGACGTCGGGGTTCAGCTCGAACAGCCCCTTCTCGACCGTCGAGACGCGCCCGGAGACGTCTTTCAGCTGGAGATCGTAGTAAAGGCGCGTGAGGCCGTCCGCGAAGAACTGCGTCGCCGTGGCGGGGACGGTGACGCGCACCTTCCCGATCGACGTCTGGACGATCTGGCCGCCCGCGTACGTCCCTTGCCAGACGGCTTGAGCGTCCGGCTTGCTCAGGTAGTCCTTGATCGTGAACCAGACTTTCGCCCCGACCGCGGAGACGTCGACCGGCGCGCCGTTCTGGTCGAGAAGGTCGTAATCGATCTCCACCGTGTCGCCGCGCGTGACCTGGCGCTTGAGCACGAACCCTCG
>JACCDR012138157.1_pt1 | contig 10793 bp, 11 predicted proteins | sample 7446431 | NCBI WGS metagenome assembly JACCDR01 (sample SAMN15323443, study PRJNA562643) | freshwater metagenome | isolation source: river surface water | place: USA:Blue River Watershed | collected 2017-08-17 | reverse complement strand
CCTTTGCGTGCGTTAGAGTCTGCAAGCTGTGCAGCTTCTGCTGCACCAGCAGCATTGTGGGCAACTTCTTGAACGGTTGCCGACATTTCATGAATGGCTGAGGCGACTTGATCCGTCGCACTTTGGCTGCCGGTGGTATCTGAAGAAATTTCGCGCGCGGTCAAATTAATATTTTTTGAGGCGCTCACTAGGGTTCGTGACGAGCGTTTAACGGCGGTAATAACATCCGCTAAGGCATTTTGCATGTGATCAATATTGCGGTTGAGCTGATCTAGCTCTCCGGTTTGATTTAAATGCAGGCGTGTTGAAAAATCACCTTTGGCCAGTTTCTCTATGTGTTTAATCACGGCCATCAAGGGGGTGACAAAGTTCTTTTTCAGTATGCTCAACACCAGAAAAATAACGCAAACACCGCAGGTGATAACCAACACTTCAGACCAAAACACAACGTTTGAACTACTTTTGGTGATTTCGTCATCTACAGCCTTGGCTTGATCGCGTATCAATGTAATGCAGTCGTTGAGGTTTTTGCTGGGTTCGTTATCGATTCCGATGACGGCTTTATCGCCAGTGCTAGGTTCAAATTCGGCAGCTTTAAATAAACCTGCGCCCTCTTCGTAGCGACGATAATTGGCTTCATGTTGTTGAATAAAGAGTTCTAGCAAGCGTTCGCTATCGCTTTTGGGTAATTTTCTCAGCAACTCTCGGCTGTGAGTTTGAATGTGTTGCTGCAGTCTGGCGAACTCAGCCCAGTACCTTTGGTATTTCTCTGGGTCCTTTCCACGTAGGAGGAGGTTTTTCCACTCTTGGCCCTGCAGTTTGAATTGCTGGTTAATATCGGAAAGTGCACGGTCGTACTGAATACCCGTTTCCAGCAAGGTTTCATATTCGAGAATATGGGCTTTAAGTTGAAAGACAGCGATGCCGGCAACAATTAACATAACGGCTACACCACTTCCCACAAGGGCGATCAAACGCGATTCCAAACTAGAAAAAAAGCTTTTCATAGGCGGGTCCAAAACGGCCAATCAAGATTTTTTTAAGTATAGGCGGCATTTGCGGAATTTCAGGCTCGGAGAAATTGAATTATCCCATGGGCACTAACGAGGGAAGCATGAGTTAGACGGCAATAGTCATTAACTCCATTTCTCATTAGGGCAGCTAGGGTTACCCGTTACCCAATGAATCCACTGCGCCTAGATTAAGAATACCTAACAGCTTACAAGTTAACGTCGCCCAAGTGATTTTGATCATCAAAGAATCATTATTTAGCTGTCAAAAATCTGTAATGGGGCCAGGCAATCAGTTGGAGCATGATAATCACACCAGCGACATCTACGCGACGCTTTTATTGGACATACTGCCCGTACAAGGGGTTAATTTACTTATGCAAACCCGAAAGGACGCAAAAAATTAAGGTGTCATTAAGCGATATTCAATAAGTAATTTCAGAATTTCATGATCACTAATTGCAGCGCTGAGTGATTCGTTCATGGAGCGTCGTTGGGGTAGATGGATATTAAATTTACTGCGGAGCATCTCTTCAACCTGCTTGTCTGAATCTGGGTCTATTGGTTTTCCTGCATAAACAGCTATTCGTTGGGAAATAAATTCTTTGCTCGCCATTAGCCTACCTATTTGAAATTGTGCATTACACATGAGGGTGTGAACGGAGCCGAAATAAAAACTGATGCGGGCTCCCTGAGCGTTATAGCGTCGTTTGCATGATTTTTTGATCTATTCATACGCCGCGCATGTCCTTAGCCTTATTCAATGAAATATCCACAGAGCTGGTCTATGGAGTCTAGCAGGGATAGAATGAACCGATTTGCCTATCTTTGTAAGAGCGTTAATTACATTTCTGGGATTATCAACAAAAAATCCGTCTTCCAGCGCTTTGCGAGTGAAAACAGGCCTTAAATCTTTCCTTTTTCGAGATGAATACCGAGCTCTATCATGGCCCGATCTAAAAGCAGTAATCGTTGGTTGGAAGAACATGTCAACGACCCTTATGTTAAACGCGCACAAATCGACGGCTATCGAGCCCGCGCCGCTTACAAACTCATTGAGCTAAACGAAAAAGACAAATTGATTCGCGCTGGAATGTTGGTTGTCGATTTAGGTTCGGCCCCTGGCAGCTGGTCGCAAATTGCTGGGCGCATGGTGGGGGTGAAAGGGCGAGTGGTTGCCTCGGACATATTGCCCATGGACACTTTAGAAAATGTGGAATTTATTCAAGGGGATTTCACGGAAGAAGTGGTGTTCAATCAAATTTTAACTGCCCTTGGCGATAACCTAGCCGACGTAGTCATTTCCGACATGGCTCCCAATATCAGTGGGGTGGACGCAGCCGACCAAGCGGCGTCAATGTATCTCGTTGAACTCGCATTGGATATGGCGTGCAAAATTCTAAAGCCTAAGGGCGACTTTGTCGCAAAAGTGTTTCACGGCGAGGGTTACGATGATTATGTAAAACAAGTTCGCGTGCATTTCGACAAAACCCTTATTCGCAAACCCGATGCTTCGCGCCCGCGCTCTCGCGAAGTCTACGTTGTTGGCAAAGGGTTCAAGGGATAAATTATTTTTTATCCATCATATCTTTCAATTGCGCGAAAGGGTTGAAAGTGGCGGGAGGGATTTCCTTCGCTTTTGTCGAACCGTAAAGCACGTGCTCGTGAAACTTTGTGTGTTCGTTATCGTGGCAATAGAGGCACAGCAGTTCCCAATTGCTGCCGTCCGCAGGATTGTTGTCGTGATTGTGATCGCGATGGTGTACGGTAAGCTCGCGGATATTTTTCGAATTAAATTCCCGCGCACAACGACCGCAAATCCAAGGGTACATTTTTAAGGCTTTCTCGCGGTAGCCCTGTTCCTTTTTCAAATAGTTTTGGCTGGCGCCGTCTTTGTTGTTTACCATATTAGATTCGCTGTTGATGGAACTTGTTGAGAGTTTATCCTGTCGGCGGTGATTATGCAGTAGATTCCTTGGTGTGAACGGACTCTAGGCATTGCGGCTAATGGCGAGATTTTTTCAACACAGTCAGTGTGAGGTAATTAGAATGGCCTTTGTTAAATCCGCACCACATGAAATTGCGAAAGTGCCCCAACCCAAGGAGGAGATTCATTTTGCCATCGATCAATGCAGCCTCGGCAAGATATTAGTTGCGCAAAGTGAAAAGGGAGTCTGTGCGATTTTACTAGGCGATGCTACCCAAACCTTGACGCAAGAACTGCAGTCCCATTTTAAAAAAGAGCAATTAATTTATAGCCATGAAGCTCTTGAATCCACTCTAAAAAAAGTAGCTTTTTTTGTGGATAATCCGCAATCTGGATTGCTCTTGCCCTTAGATATTCGCGGCACCGATTTTCAGCGCCTTGTGTGGCAAGCGCTCAGTAAAATCGGAATGGGCGCTACGGCCACCTATGCTGAAGTGGCGGCAAGTTTGGACAAACCAAAAGCCTATCGTGCAGTTGCACAAGCCTGTGCGGCCAATGTATTGGCTGTGGCGATTCCCTGTCATAGAGTTGTGCGTAGCGATGGCGATCTCGCAGGATATCGTTGGGGTGTCGCACGTAAAAAAATACTCTTACAAAAAGAGCGCCCACTTATTTATTAGTTATTTCTGGCAGTTAACGCAATACACGGTAGTGCGATCCGCCATGCGAATTTCCTTTAAGGCTTTATTACAGATGACGCAAGGTTCGCCGCCGCGTCCGTACACCAAGAGTTGCTGTTTGAAATAGCCCGGTTTACCGTCGCCCCCCACAAAATCTCTCAAGGTAGTTCCGCCTTGTTCTATGGAACGATTGAGAACAAACTTTATATCTCTCACCCAATCGGCACAGTTTTTTCGCGTCAATGTTCCTGCCTTACGAATGGGTTTAATCCGCGACATAAACAGTGATTCATTAGCGTATATATTGCCAACTCCCACCACCTGATGGCTATCCATAATAAATTGTTTTACAGATTGCGAACGCTTACGGCTGCGCTCAAATAAATACTCTGCATGAAATTCGTCGGTTAAGGGTTCGGGGCCAAGTGCGGATAATAAAGCGTGCTCATGGGGTTGGCCTTCTAGCCAAAGCAAACAGCCAAAGCGGCGTGGGTCGTGATAGCGGAGAGCAATATCGCCAAACATCCAGTCGAAATGATCGTGGATCCCAGCTGGCTCGGCGGAGGCCACTATGCGCAAACTTCCGGACATGCCCAAATGAATCAGGGCATGTCCATGAGGGAATTCAAAAAGCAGATATTTGCCGCGTCGCTTAATTCCTAGCAGGGCGCGACCTTGGAGGAGGGCGGGTAATTCTATCGGAATCGGCCAGCGCAGCCGCCTTTGGCGCACGACGACTTCACTCACTGATTTTTGCCAAATGTGGGGTTTAATACCACGCAGCGTGGTTTCTACTTCAGGTAATTCAGGCATAGGTTTCTAAACTCAAATTTAGGCGCCATATAATTGGCGCTTTAGCAGCGACTACGGCTGACGTAAAACGTCATATTGTGTCGCAAATCACAACATGTTGGACTTAAAATTAATCATAGAGATTTGCTTTTGATCTTTCTTGTCTAGAAAACACACACCTCTTGACTCTTTGTTTCTGTTGGCGCGCTGATTGCTGTAGGCAATAGTAAGCCAGACTTTTTCTGGTAACTATAAAGACTACATTTTGGAGTGTCGTTGAATGCGTCAATTTTACAGCGTATTGGCAGTTGCTACAGTGTCGTTAGTCATGTCCACCCAAGCCCAGGCGGTATTGATTACTACGTCAGATATTAACCAAACAACGTCCACCGTTGCGGGCGTTACCAATATCAGTTTTGATGGGAATAATTGCGCAGGATACGCCAGCTGTACAGGTAATTTTCTCATTGTTAATGGGAGCCAAAGAGGACAATATGCAACCCCCTACACGGATACTACAAGCTACCTGACTGTTGGGCCCTACGCCACCGGAACGGGTAACAGCGCGACCCTCTCTCTAGGAGGGGCGGCAAATTATTTCGGTCTCTATTGGGGTTCTATAGATACTTACAATATTATCAGTTTTTTCTTGGGTGCTGCCAAAGTCGCTAGCTTTTCGGGTGCACAATTGCCTTCATTATCTGCGGATGGTGGTCGGTCACTGTGGGCTTCAAATCGTTACATTAATTTCGATTTTGGAAGCAGTGCATTCGACCAGGTTGTACTTGCGAGCGCAACGAGAGCATTCGAAACCGATAATCACGCGTTTCGTCGTATTTCGGTGACAGAACCTATGACATTGGTAATGATGGGCATAGGTTTACTAGGCCTCTTAGCTACTCGTAGGCATACCCGAGATTTGCATCTCTAGGTTAACTGCGATTGATAAAGTCAAAAAAGCCCGCAGCTGCGGGCTTTTTTGTGCGTGAAAGATTATCGCAGCGCTGATTGCATAGCGTTAATCTGCAACATCAAATTCAATTGACTGATGATGAGTTGAAAATCCTCGAATTGACCAGCGGAAAGTCATTCGCCTTTACAGAGCCTATCTAGTATTGGCATTTTCAGAAAACTCTCTGACGGCTTCTTGTAGAGTTCTAAACTCCTTTTCTAAATTCAAGTAGTCTCCCTGTTCATTACCAATTAATTCTCGCAAGTGCTCCATACGCTTGTCGCTGGCTGGGTGAGTGCTTAAAAAAGTCATGGCGGTTTTGTAAGTCTTTTCAGAATCCTTCATGCCCATTTTTTCCAGTATTATTTTTTCTTCGGCAATCATTTTTTCAAAAAATGTTGGCAGGCCTTGGGGATCTACCCTAGCCATTTTCATCAGTTTTAAGGCATTTTCATCCGCATCTGTTTCAAAACTACGTGAGTACTGCTGGCTGATCAACAGAGGTGCAGTATTGGCAAGAGTCGCAAGCACGCCGCTGAGATCGCCGAAGAGAAGACTGGCGCTCATGTAAATTCCCGCATTATTTACAATGCTGCGCATGCCATGACGCTCCTCAACATGGCTGATTTCATGAGCGATAACGCCAAGAAATTCTTCAGCCGTTTCCGCTTTCAAAATTAAACCGGAGTGAATGGTTACGAATCCGCCTGGCAATGCGAATGCATTCAATGTGTCATCATCGACAATAGTAAAGTTGTATTGATAGGGGGTGCCCTTTAATGCCTTAATTAGCGGATCGGTTAGTGGTTGTAGGAGTTCATCGGATTTTTTCTCTTTCATCAATTTTTGATTGGAACGATATTGTGTGGAGGCCATTTCACCCAACGTCGTATCCCAAGCTACAGGCATTTGTTTAACCGCAAGCGCTGAAAAATAATCAAGACTACTGATAAATGTTAGGGGGGTAACTACAATCAACAGCGCGACAACAACAATAGCGGCTACATGCAAGTGTTTTGTTTTTCGATATTTCTTTAATTGCATTGCGCATTCGGGGTGCGCGTTTACAAAATTGTCTTTAAGTACTGTTAAATCGCTGGTGTGAAGCGTTAGTTGAGGCGTTGATGGGTGGGTAATAAGAAGCAAGCGATTGTTTGCACCACCTAGCCGAAAATGCATGCCCGTAAAGGAAAGCAAACCGCGTAGCTCGCCCACTTCGTATTCAATCCCGAGTGGGGTCGTTCTAAAGTGCCCAGTATTGTCTAGGCCTTTTAGTGAATCGTGAAAGGCTGTGCAGGAGTAAAAGGTATTTACGCTCATAGTATTCCTGAATAAGTTGAAATCATTTGTTAGCAAATATGGAGCTAGGGCAAAAATCTATTGCCGGTTCTATCTGCATTTTCATCGATTCTACCAATCATTCTTTGCTAGCAAAAAAAATTAACGTGATTGACGTTGAGTAGTTGATGATGATGAGCCCAATTGAATTGCTTTATTCATATCTGAAATGAACCAATGACCATTGCGTTGTTTAACAAGCTCATTCGCTTCGAGTATGGGTAACAATTGCTTCCATGAGGCGATCACCATAGGCGTATAAAAGGTAGATACCATTTGCTTTGCGCCCGTAATCGACTTTATTTTTTCTGCGGCAGGCACACCGCCTGGAAATGCAGCATCAAATTGCTTCAAATCAGTTCGCTGAGCAATTTCGCGTGAGCCAGATTTTTGAACGCTGAGTCGAATCCCATTTTTTAATAGGACGTCCCTAACTCTAGCATCCGTTAAAAAAGGCACACTTTCACTGCCCGAAATCATATTCACGGCTTGTGTATATGCCTCTCGTGATTCAATCGCAGTGGCTTCATTTTTTTGAGCATTGGATTTCCAAATACCAAAACCAACCCCTGTAGCCAAAATGAGTGCTAAAAGAGGCCCCAATATTCAACGTAAGTTCAATTTAAATCCCCTTGCTTCAATGCCAGACTGTCATAATTCAGCTTTGTTAAGGCTGAGTTTCCAAATGGATGCGAGTTTCACTGATGACCATGAGTAAGTGTTGTAGTAACAGTGGATTGACTAAATTTGCTTTAGTCATCTGTGATGTCGCTTGGCTCTTGATCATTGATAAATGTGAAAGCAAATGTCAACAGACCCTAATATAATCGATAAACTGCCCATCGTCAGTAGCCGGTGTATGCGGTTGCAGTTGATCATTTGGCGATAGTCAAAACGACCCACATCAGCATAGCACCAGTCATTGTTGCTGCTTGTACGAGTGGCCTCAGAGTTGTCGAGCACGGAACTTGCGTCCTTTTAACTTCCCCTCTTGCAACTGTCGCAAGGCCCTTTTTGCTATAGATTGGTGCACTGCAACATAAGCACAAAATTCAAAAACATCTATCTTGCCAATTTTATCAAAATCCAAGCCAGCCTCTTTTGTAAGAGCACCGATAATGTCGCCGGGGCGAAGCTTTTCTTTTTTTCCGCCATCGATACACAAAGTTACCATGTCAGGTCTGATACTGACTACGCCATCGTTCTGAGGGAGTGTTTCGAGCTGAATAGATTTTTGTAGATAATCTTCGAGTCGATTAAGGCGCCCCATTTCGTTAGGGGCGATCAAACTCAATGCCAAACCGCTTTCGCCAGCGCGTGCAGTGCGGCCGATGCGGTGAATATGCACTTCACTGTCATGAGCTAGCTCAACATTGATCACTGCATCCAAGCCTTTAATATCAATTCCCCGAGCAGCAACGTCGGTAGCAATAAGCACAGAGCAGCTTCTGTTAGCAAAGCGCAACAACACTTGATCGCGATCGCGTTGTTCAAGATCGCCATGCAGGGCTAGAGCGCTAATACCTTCCGCTCTCAATTGATCGAAAATATCTTGGCATTGAATTTTTGTATTGCAAAACACAATGGATGATGAAGGTTTAAAATGCGCAAGCAATTGTTGAACTGCTTGGGTTTTTTGATCGTTGCTTTGCAACTCATAAAAATGTTGCTCAATGTTGATATCTGTGTGAACGGATTCAACACTGACGGTGTGCGGATTTTTTTGACAGTGCGCACTTATTTTTTGAATTTCTTCTGGGTAAGTTGCTGAGAACAGCAGAGTTTGTCTTTCGCTCGGGCATGCCGCGAGCACGCTTTTTAAAGCGTCAGTAAAGCCCATGTCCAACATGCGATCTGCTTCGTCGAGTACAAGCTGTTTTAGGTGATTCAGTTTTAATGAGCCTTTTTCAATATGATCAACAATCCGTCCCGGTGTGCCGACAATTATATGTGCCCCATGTTCCAGTGAACCTAATTGCGGCCCTAATGGGACTCCGCCACATAATGTAAGCACTTTAACATTGTGCATAGCGCGTGCTAAACGCCGAATTTCTTTCGCAACTTGATCTGCAAGTTCGCGGGTCGGGCAGAGTACCAAAGCTTGAATTGAAAATTGTTTAACATTTAATGCTGTCAGCAAGCCAATACCAAATGCTGCCGTTTTTCCACTACCCGTTTTTGCTTTTGCAATTATATCCTCGCCTTGAAGTATGATTGGCAAGCTCTGTGCTTGAATGGGTGTCATCTCCTGGTAGCCAAGAGATTCTAAGTTAGCGAGCATCTCGGCGCTTAAAGCTAGTGAAGCAAAGGGTGTTGCTGTCATAAATAACTCGGGTAGTGATGAAGGATTCAGAAAAATTTAACTTGTAAAACTAAAATAAAAATAACAGGACGGCAAAAATTACAATCGCCTTAATAGGCCCAAACTTTTTATTAAACAGACGTTTTCAAAAAGCCCTGAACTCTGTGCTAATGTCCAAATTTCAAATGGTGGGCGGCCACCTTCCGCAGGGTTTGGAAATACATCATGAATAGCGAGTATTCCGCCGCGCATCACATGGCCAGACCAAGCGCGATAATCATTTAACGCCGCTTCCATACTGTGGCTGCCATCAATAAAAACCATTGCCAAAGGCGTCGACCAAAAACGCGCAGCTATGGATGACGAAGCAACAATAGGAATCACTGTATCTTCCAATGCAGCACGCGCTAAGGTGTCGCGAAATTGTGGAAAACTGTCCATTTTTTTAAATCGTTGATCGTACAATTCTGGATCGTGATAGGCTTCGCCTAGCTGATGTTCTTCACTACCGCGGTGATGATCCACCGCAAAAAGTTGACTGTTAACTGCCTTGCAAGCTGTACCTAAATAAACAGTGGACTTTCCGCAATAGCTGCCGATTTCTAAAATTGGACCACGAACCGCCATGGCGAGCGCTTGTTGATATAGTGCAGCGCCTTCCTCGTTATCTAAAAATCCTTTGACGCTATTGATATCCAGCGGTAATGAAATATCACTTGGTGCCATGGCTACATCTCGTTGATAATTGAGTTTTCTATTCTAACAGACAAGTTTTTCATGCGTCGCAATAACACTCCTTATTTTATCAAACGCTGTTACAACGCCCTCAATCGCTTTTATGTGCAACGGTTTCTAGCACCGCAATTTGATTCATTGGGTGTGGGTTTGGAGGTTGCTCATCCTCGCAGTGTTGTGATCTTCGGCCGCAATATACATCTTGGGCGCCATGCTCAGTTAATCGCATCGCCAGACAATTGTATTCGTTTAACTACATGGCCGAGTAAAAAATGTTCAGGCGAAATTAAAATGGGTGATTATTGTTTGATTTCCCCTGGTGTGCGCATTTCTGCTGCTGAGTCGATTCAGATTGGTGATAACTGTATGTTTGCGGCAAATGTGTATATAAGCGATAGTGATTGGCACGGCGTATACAATCGAATTCGTCCATTTCGCTGCACAAAACCTTTAGTCATTGCCAATAATGTGTGGTTAGGTGAAAGAGTGATTGTCTGCAAAGGTGTAACAATTGGCGAAAACGCCATTGTAGGCGCCGGTTCGGTTGTCACTAAAGATATTCCAGCAAATAGTATTGCAGCCGGCAACCCAGCGCGGGTTATCAAAACCATTAATCCAACGCGACGCATGCTAAAGCGCGAGCACTTATTTAGCGATCCTGAGCATTATGCGCACAATCAGAATCAATTAGATGAATACATGCTAGGTAAAAATTCCTTGTGGAATTGGCTGCGAAGCCTAATAAAACCCACTCAAGAGGATTAAAAATGGGTTTTTGAGGGCTAGCGTGAAAAAAAATAATTTGGCGAATCTGAAGAGCAAATAGTTACGTCTAAAGTAGTTAAAGCAACAATTTTAAATGAACCTTTGTTGGCGTGATGGGTCAACAGCCTCAAGCTTGTGCGTAGGTATTATTAAAATGCGAGCAAACGGAATTAAAGAACATTATGATTAAACTCCACAATATCCATAAATACTATCGCTCCGGCGAACAGCGGTTACATGTATTAAAGGGAATCGATCTGCATATCCGGGAAGGTGAGATGGTATCGATCAT
>JACCDR011530857.1_pt1 | contig 10793 bp, 12 predicted proteins | sample 7446431 | NCBI WGS metagenome assembly JACCDR01 (sample SAMN15323443, study PRJNA562643) | freshwater metagenome | isolation source: river surface water | place: USA:Blue River Watershed | collected 2017-08-17 | reverse complement strand
GTCCAGCCGGTCGGCGTGCGGCTCGGACCGCAGCATCGCGGACGCCGTGCCGTCGCGCCGGATCCGGCGGCACCGCGCGCCGGCGGCCACGTGGCATCGGGGGCACGGGGGCAGCTCATCCCATTCGTCAGCGCGCACCGGCTGCTTCCCTTTCCCTTCACGGCGTAGGGCCCCCGGTTCGCACCCGGGGGCCCTACGTGGTTCTCTTCCGACGCCGCATCAGAAGAACGGTGTCAGCGTACCGGTGTCGTTACGGTGCCACGCACCCGTCGTGGCGCGAGCCGTCGTCGCTGGTCGGTCACCGACTGCGCCCGGTCAGCGCCTCGTGGGCCTGGGCCCGGGACGGAAACCGTGCAGTGCCCTCCGGAAGCCTGCCGTCCGGGCTGGCCAGCCAGGCGTCCGTCTCAGGCCCCTGCCAGAAGACCGGACAGACCAGGAACGGATGTCCGTACGGGACGTAGCGGAAGAAGACGAAGTCGCCGCCGATCTCGCGCAGGAGAGAGCCGTTCTCGGGCACCGTCCCGACCGGCTGCGGTCTGGGGATCGATGCCATCAGTTCGTCATCCCCCGGGCGGCACGCACTGCGATCTCGGGTTCCGCGGGAACGAGCCGGCGGGGGATGACCAGCTGGCGCAGTAGGGTCGCGGTGAAGCTGCGGTATCCGCCATCGATGCCGAGAGACAGGTCGTGTGCCTGAGCCTGAACTTCCGGGTCGTCCAGCATGGCGAGAACGGACTCGACCGGGAGCCCGGAAATGATGACGAGGCCGTGGTTGATTGGCAGTCGGCCGGCGGGAAGCCGGACGCCGGTCAGGCGGCGAGCAATGCGCGGGACCAGCACTGCGTCTCGGTCCAGCGGCAGCTTCCCGGTGAACGTCTCGGGCGGCAGCCAGCGCACGGCACGGCGGCCGCGACCGGGCATCCGGTCCAGGGTCGCGTCGAGGTGCGCCAGGACGGCCGGCGCCGGCTCCGTGGTGTCGGTTGCCAGCGCCCACTTGCGTGGGGCGCGTACCGTGCAGCCTTCGATGTCGGCCGGTTCCACGATCGGGACGAGGTACTCGGTGGGCAGCCCGCTGTCCGGGCCGACGACGAAAATGCCGTCCGGGCCGAGCCAGGGGGCGAGTCGGATCTGCACCATGTCGCGCAGCGGCACGCCGTCGACGGCCGGCCGATGTGTCAGCCGGAACGGCTCGGCGCCGAGTGGGCGCCCCGACCGGTTGGGGGCCAGGATCAGGCTCACCGGGTGCACCCTGGCCACAGTTCCACGGCGGCGGGACTTCGGCCGGTAGAACGTGGACCCTGCGTCCAGGCGGCGAACGCCGGACACTGAGTATCTGGCGCCGAGCTGCCGGCGGAGCTCGGCGGATCCGGAGTTGAGTAGCCACCGGTCAGCGGTGATCAGGCCGATGTGCCCGTCGCTGGTGATGATGTCCGCAGAGCGGTCCAGGTACGCGTACAGCAGGTCGGCGCGGGCGTGCGCTGGGACGCTGGCCTCGTAGTCGATTCGGTACCCTGCCGGCAGGTTCGCCAGGCGCCAGTACGGTGGGTTCGTGGCGATGACGTCCCACGTTCCGACGGGGACGTCGGACAGTAGGAAGTCTCGCCCCTCGACGATCATTTCTGCGGCGCGCCACGCCGCCTGTGGTGTCCAGCCAAGCTCGCAGAAGTGGTCGGACACTGCGTTGCGGGCGTCGGCTACGGCCCCGGGATAGAACTCGTATCCGCGCACGCGCCGTGCGGCGCCCTCGACGTCTCCGGGGGCGAGGTTCACGCGGCGCAGCGCGGCGACCAGGAAACCGCCGTTGCCGGCCCCGGGGTCGAGCAGACGACGACCTTGCCTAGGCCAGCAGAGTTGGTCAAGCAGCGCCTCGATCTCCGGGGCGGTGGTGTAGATTCCCGTGCCCTGGTGGATCGCGGCGATGTCGATCCGTCGCTGGTCCCGTGTGTCGGGGAGTTCCAGGACGAGCTGTTTGGCGGTCATCGTTTGGGCAGCTCCTATGCGGTCAGTTCGTTGGGGTCTCGCGGTACGAAAGATATGTTAGCTACGATTCTCGCGTGACTGATATGCCAGCCATCAAGATGCAGGCCCTGGTGAACCTCAGGTGGAAGACCATCCCGCTCGTCGAATACCTGCTGGACCACGCAGCTGAAGAGTTCTACGGCAGCAAGATGGCCACCGACCTGGGCATTGCCAACGCAGTGAGCAGCCGGTTTCTGAACCAGGTCGCACGCGTCGGCCTGCTCAGCTGGCGCTGGGAGGACGACGCCGAGATCGACGGGCCGCGGCCGCGCCGCCGGTACTTCCGCTTCACGCCCGGCGGCGCGCTTCGCCTGCGGCAGGAGCTGGACGCCTGGCACGCCAACCCGCGACGTGAGCCGGAGCCGTCCGGCGGCTGATGCCGAACCCCGTCGAACCCCACAGGTCCGGCGGGGTTCGACGGTCCGTCAGAACATCAACGCCCAGAGATCCGACGCGACCGCGCTGGCCAGGCTCAGCGCCACAAGCAGCCCGCCAGCGGCGAGGTACACCTTGGCCGCCTTCTCGCCCCACCAGCGTTCGACGAGCATCAGGCACTGCTTGCCGTTGTCCAGCGGCGGGATCGGCAGCGAGTTAAGGATGCCGATCGTCACGTTGATGACCGTGAACAGCAACAGCGTGTCCCGGAAGGTGCTCGGCGCGAACTGGCCCATCCCGGCGAACCCGAGACCGGTATCGCCGGCAGACCAGGACATCCAGAACGCGTAGCCCATGAACGCGAGGAACGGCAGCGACAGCGCCGGCAGCACGTACACCGCGAACGGTCGTCGGAAGAACCACAGCAGCACGACGGCCGTAGCGACACCGGCCGCCAGTAGGAACGATCCCGCGACCAGGCTCAGCACGGTCAACCCGATCGCGGCGACTAGGAAGTTGGCGAAGACGCCGGCGTTGTTGACCCAGGCCTGCTGCTTGAACGACAGCCTGGACACCGGGCTGTCGTCGTAGCACGGTTCGTCACCTTTGCCGTGCACGTGCGTGGCGCCGGAGACGTAGGCGCCGAGCAGCCACGGCGAGACCTTGAACTTGAAGTTGTCGTTTCGGTAGACGGTGAGCATCGGCGGGATCGGCAGGCCGAGACCGGCCTCGGTCGTGCGGATGCCGAAGGTTCGCATTGCGAGGGAGTGCCCGAGTTCGTGTAGGCCGATCGCGACCAGGAACACGATGACGAGCAGTGCGATGGACATGGGGTGAGCGGGGTCCTTTCGTTGCGGTCAGAACATGGAGGTCTGTACGGCCTGGGCTGCGGCGATCGCCTCCTTCGCCTCTTCGGAGGTGACGAACACGGCGGCGTCCTCGGGTAGCTTGTCGTGGTCCCCCGGGGTCCAGCCGTCGCTGCCGGAGCCGGTCCAGAACATCGGGACCAGCACGTTGCCGTGCCTGTTCGGCACCCACTTGAACACGATGAACCCGCAATCGACCCGCCGGAGAACCCGGCCGGGCGGAACCAGCTCGGACATCGGCATCGGCATCGGCATCGGCGCGGTCATAGCGGCAGTCCTTCTTCGGCTCGGCGTCGTCTCAACTGGTCGATGGCGGCCGCGAACTCGTCGACATCGAACAGGTCGCACTGGACGTTGGTCGGCTGGCCCTGGTTCAGGGCGGTCACCCACCGCCAGAGCTCGTCGAATGCCGGGCGTTCCTTGACGGCTCCGGACACCCCGACCGCCAGGTAGTGCTCGACGGACGGGTACGGCGCGCTGGCCCGCTCGAACACCAGGCGTGGCCCGCCGGCGCCCAGCTCCAGCGTGCCACCTCGGGTCTCCTGCTGGGCTTTCAGTAGGTCCAGCATGTCGTGTCGGGGACCTGTCTCGAGGGAGCGGAGCGACCGCCAGACGTCGCTTCCCTTGTCGTTCGGGTTCGGCCCGAGGACCCAGCCGCGGCCGTTGTCCCCGCGCTTGTCACCGCGGCGCCGGTAGATGCGGCGAACCTCGTACAGCTCGGCGGGCATGCTGTCGAGCACCGCCGCCGCCTGGTCGACGACGGCGCCGAGGCCGGCCTCGCGGGCGAGCTGCTCGGCGGACACCTTGCCGAACAGCAGCATGCGCGGGTTGAGCGACCGTGCGTTGCGTTCCAGCGCGACGGTCTTGCGCACCTGCTCGGGCTCGTCTGCCCAACGGCGGAACATGCGGGCCCGGTCTGGTCCGGCCTGGAATGGGCAGAACGAGCAGCACGAACGCGGCCACTCGATCCCGAAGACCCCGGCGAGGAACCGCAGGCACTGGTCCCGGTCCCAGCCGGCGTCGATCAGCGGGTACCACGGTGTCTTGCCCTCGGCATTCAGGGAGTAGCCGAGGTCTCGGTCGCGGCGGCCGGTTTCTTCGGCGGCGAACCCTACGACGTGCAGACGTTCCGCGCCGCCGTACTCCTGCAGCGCCCACTGGTCCAGCACCCACCCCTTCCACTTGTGGGAGCAGGTGCGGCTGGACAGCTGCGGGATCGTGCCGGCGGCGAACAGCTCCTCGGACAGGGTCACGTCGCCGCGCATGACCATCACGTACGGGTCTGGTGCGCGGGTCGGGTCACTCGGCCGGGTGTCGGACAGCACGACGATCCCATCGGCGTCGCGCATCGACCGGCGGGCGACCTGCACGTAGCGGATGCCGTGGTGCTCCATCAACGGCAGCATGTGGTCGTTCATCGCGTCGCGGGTCGCGTCTGACTCGTCGCCGACCATGGCGGTGACGACTGTCAGGTCCGACCGGTCGTGCGGGAACGGCAGCGCGCCGGTGAGGACGCCGGCCAGCCAGGCGGCGGAGTCGACGCCCATCCCGTGCGTCTGCGTGACCAGGATCTGTGCTTTCATTCGGCTTCTTCCCATTCGAGTTCGAGCTGGCCGGTGTCGCACAGGAGCATGAACTGCTCGCCTTCCTCGCGCTCGGCCTCGGCGATGAGGTCGCGCATCGACTGGTTGTTGCGGAACGTGTGACCGATGCGGTCCTCGAGGTCGGCGTACCGCCGGGCCAGGCCCGGCCGGAGCTGGATCGCGCGGAGCAGGTCGTTCTTCGACCCGAGCACGCAGAACGAGCACGACGCGCGGGACAGGCCCTTGCTGTAGATCGGGTGGACCGGCGTGCCAGCCTGCTTGATCTGCGCCCACACCTGTTCAACGGTCCAGGCGTGGATCGGCAGCCACCGCCATACCCACTTCGTCGTCGGCGACGTCGCGCCCTCTTCCAGCTCGAACGGCTCGGCGTTCGCCCGGGCGCACGACTCCTGACCGCGCATGCCGAGGCAGTTCAGGATGCGCACCGGCCGACCGATCTTGCGTTCGCCGGCGAGCTTCGTCATCACCGCCCGGGCGGGGCCGCGCTTCTGCCCGGACGTGCAGTACCGGTTCCGCGCGTCGGGGAACTTCCCCCGCCGCTCGATCTGGTCCAGCAGCGTGTCGGGCTTTCCGTCCTTCCCCAGCGCGCGGACCGCGATGAACCGTAGCCCGTACGCGGCGGCCTGCCTGGCGGCCAGGTCCAGCGTGCCCTTCCAGTCGGGGCCGAGGTCGACGCTCTCGTCCCATTCGACTTCGCCGAGGTCGGCGTGCACGACCACGATCCGGTCGGTGACGCCCTGCACGGCGGCGAGCCGGGACACGAAGTCGAGCATCCCCTGGGAGTCCTTGCCGCCGCTGGACTCGATGACGATCCAGTCGAACCAGCGCAGGTCCAGCAGCAGCCGGGGCAGCCGGTCGGACCAGCGCACGGGCAGCAGGTCCGTCAGCGTGACGACGTCGGTCAGCCGCGGGGGAACGGGCAGCGCACCGAGCTGCTCGTACCGCCGCGTCCGGGCGCCTACCTTCGAGCACGGCCAGCTGGTGTCGCATTCGGCGCAGACGTTGCCGTCCTCGCCGCCGCGGCGGTGCTTGCCGTATCCCTCGGCAAGCACCACCGGCGCTTCCTTGCCGTAGTCCTTCACGCGAACATCTCCTCCCATCCGAGCGGCGCTTCGATGAGCACCTCCAGCTGCTCGGCCGGCTCGGCGGCCGGCGCCGGGGTGCGGGGGCGCCACAGCGCGGGGACGGTGAGGTCACCGGCGGCGGCCCGCTCGTCGTCGACGGCCTGGGCGGCGAGCTGCCGCTTGCGGTGCGCGAACCCGTCGTCGATACGGTGTTCCGACGGGCGCTGGCACGGGCCGCCGACCTTGGCCGGGCAGCCCGGGCACGGCACCGCACGCACGCACGTGATGTTCAGGATGGTGTCGGGTTTGCCGCACACCGAGCAGGTGCCGATCTCCAGCGGCCGGCCGGCCATGTCGATGATCCGCCCGTCCCTGACCAGCTTCGCGTAGTCGCTGGAGTTCCCCGGGTCGGGGACCGGCTGGTAGATCGGTGCGTACGGCGCGAGGCGGAACCCGACGGAGGCGAGCGCATCAGCCATGCTCGGGAACGACGTCTCCTCGACGCCGCGGCCGTAGCGGAAGGCCCGCCAGCGGACCGGCTTGCCGAGCTTCTCGTCGGCGTCGAACCGCCACACCTCGCCGAGTTCGGCGGCGTGGTCGTCGCGGCCGGGCGGGAGCAGTTCACGCAGCTTCACCACGTGGTGGCGGAGCTCCAGGTTGTAGATCGGGGTGCTGGTGTAGACGATGTCCGGCTGGCCGGTCTCGTTGGCGACGGCCGGCCACGGCAGGTGCCGGCCCTCGCCGATGACCATCATGTCCGTGTACTCGTGGGCCGGGACGAGGAAGTTGCGCGGCTTCGGCCGGCCCACCCAGTTGAGGAGTCCGTCGACCGTGGCGACGACGCCGGTCCATCCGGCGGGGACGCGGGTCCAGCCGTTGGCGTCTTTGCCGCCGTGCTGCCAGTCGGCGATCGCGTTCCAGGTCAGTTCCTGTTCGGTCGTTTCCATGGTCAGGTTCCGATCAGGTCGAGGTCGAGGGTGAGCTGGCCGGTGTCGGAGGCCATCAGGTCGAGCAGTTCGGTGAACGTCGGCCAGCCCGGTTCCAGGTTGGTGCCGTGCAGACCGGCGAGGACGAGCTCGCGCCAGGTGAGCGCCCAGCGCAGGCAGTTGTTGCAGATCCCGGCGTGTGTGCAGCGGCCCCACTCAGTGTCGGGGAGGCGGATGTTCTCCATCCGGGCGGCGTAGGACCAGGCCATGCTGTCGGCGGAGTCGAGGAGGTGCCCGTACAGCTTCAGGCCGTCGGTCTTCACCCCGAATCCGTGCAGGCGGTAGCCCTTGTCCGCGAACGTCTGCACGATCTGCAGGACCTCGCTGGTCGCTTCGCGGCGGCAGACCGAGCCGAGCCCGATCAGCGGCCGGCCGGTGCCGTCGCCCATGCTCTTGCCGGTGAGGTCGACGCCGGCGTCGAGGTACATCTGCTCGCAGAGCAGGTAGTCGTCGAGGGTGTAGCCCTGCAGGACCGGGATCCAGGGGACGAAGTAGAACTCCTCGGCGAGGTGGAGGTAGTTCCAGATGGTCAGTTCGAGGTGGTCGCGGACGGTCAGTTTCGTGCCCTTGAACGTCACGCCTCGGTAGGTGCCGCCGGCGAGGACCATCGGCTCGCACATCCAGTCCTGCGGCGCGGCGAAGTCGGGCGGGAGCATCCCGTATTCGTCCATGAACCGCACGACCATGCCGCCGTACTCGTCGGGGTGCATCCGCCACTCGCCGTGAATCTTTAGCTCGGTGAACCCGCCGGAGTCCAGGGCCCAGGGGGCTTTGCCCATGCCGCCGCGGACCGCGATCGGCCACTGCTCGCCGTGCCGTTTGTATTCGCCGAGGGTGGCTGCGGAGACGAACATCGGCACCGGGGAGTCGGCCAGCCAGTACGGTCGGTGCCCGCCCAGGTAGAAGCTCATGTTCTGGGCGGGGGTGCCGTTCTTCGGGTGGATCCAGCTGGTGTGTTTGCCGCGGTCGACCCGCCCGGCGGCGGCGGCGATGATCGCCGCGCGGCGCGGCGAGCAGGTGGACATCGTTGGTCGGTTCCTTTTCGGTTCAGCGCGGCAGGAGAGCGAAGATGACGCCGACGAACACGGCGGTCATGAGCACGGCGGTCGTCTGGTCGGGCCAGAGGACCATGCAGGTCATGCCGACGGGGCCGGCGGCCTTGATGAGGAAGCTTGCGGCCCGGCGGGTCAGGTCATCTCCTTCGGGGTCTTGCCGGTAAGTGCCTCGAGGCCGGCGTCGGCGTAGCGGTAGAAGTTGGTGAGGCTGGTGCCGCTGTAGCCCCAGCGGCGGGCGATCTGCAGGCGGGCCTGCACGTACGTCATGTCGGGGTTGTTGGCCTTGAGGTCGAGGACCTCGGTGGCGGCCTTGACGGAGATGAAGTCGGTGATGGTGGTGTCGTGCTTGTCGCGGGCCCAGCGCATGAACTGCTGGAAGTTCTGGATGCCGACGGTCTGGATGAGTGTCTCCAGGCCGTCGAACCCGTCCTTCCGGGTGGGGAGCTGGAACGTCGTCTTGGTCATGTCAAGCCTCCAAGCGTGCGTGTCGGTGTTAACAACACAGGCTAGTCACAGCGACTTGATGTGTCAATCAGGAGAGGCTGCCGAACGGCGGCAGGTCCTCCGGCCGGACCAGCATCCATGCCTGCCGCTCCAGGTCCGTGCACCACTGATCAGCCCGCCGGTGCTCTCTGGAGTACGTGGGGAAGCTGCCACGCTCGTCGAGCGCAGCGTTGATCTCGGCGATCAACTTCGCCGGGATCTTCCCCCGGATCATCTTCACGACCTGCGCCCATGTCACCGACAGGCTCCCACCGTCGGGGCCGTGGTCCTTGACCGTGAACCCCTTCTTCGTGTTGTCGTACCAGCAGCCGTCGCCGGCGCCGCCGCTCATGGCGTTGTCCCGGGCGATCGCCTCGACCAGCGGGTTGTTGTCCCGCAGGTAACTGGCGTGGACCGTCTTCACACCGGCCACCCAGGCGATGTGGTGCAGCGGCGTGGTAGCGGTGGCCGTCCGCATCACGTTCCTCGCGTCGGCCATCACCATGTCGGCGAACAGCTCCCGCTCCTGCCACTCCGCGACCGAGTCGATCACGGTGACCGCGGAGGCGGGCACGTCACACGTCGTCGTCACCTCGTCGGCGAACTGCCGCGCGGAACGCCGGTCCGGGAAAGCGACGTGCGCGACCTGCCGCGAGTTCGTCCAGCCGAGCCGGCCGGATCGGTTGGTCCGCCACGCGACTTGCTGCCACTTCGGGTTCGTCTCGGTGTCCGCTTCCACCCGCACGGTCACCTTCATCCCCGTCGCCGGCGGCTTCGACCGACGCGCAGTCGGCGCGATCTCCGCCCGCCACGGCGCCGGGAACCGCAGATCACCGCCGTTGTCCCGGAAGAAGTCCTCCATCTCCGCAGCATCGAACCGCTCGGCGTGCCCGCAGAACCCGTTGTTGCGGCCGAAGTTGATCGGCGACAGCTCCCTCGTCGACCGGTCGCAGATCTCGCCCGGGCCTGCACCGCACTTCGAGCACGGCATCTGCCCCGGGCACGTCAAGCCGGAGATGATGTTGTGCTGGTTGGCCCACGAGCCGTTGCCGGCGGCGAAGCACGGCTCGCACCGCTTGTGGGTGAGCGGACGTCCCGCCTTGTCAACGGCGGTGCCACGATCGATCAGATCGATCAGGAGGTTGTCGCCGAACCCGTTCGGCCGGCAGATCGGCTGGGTCGGCGCGTCGAACGGAACGTCCTGCGGCCAGGACGGTGTGAAGTCGTGCTGCCGCTCGTCGCAGTGCATGAACCAGGCGGTGCGCGCCTCGCCGGGCGTCTTGAACTCGGTGCGCCAGACCGCGCAGTACGGGTCCGGGCAGATGAACGACCATCCGGGCATCGGCGCCCGGTGCAGCCGCACCAGCGGGGTGCCGGTGACGTAACGGCGGAAGTCGGCGAGTGCATGGTCACCAGCGATCGTGCTGACGTCCATACGTTCCAGCAGCTTGAACGGGTCGAACCGCTCACGCGGCTCGTCGACGGCGGACTCCACGTCACCGGCGAACAGCGACTCCAGGTCGAGGTCCATGTCGAGCATCGGGTGTCCTTTCCTTCGGGCACGGTTGCCGGTGCTGCACAGCTGACGGCCGGCCCCGACGTGCAGGGCCGGCCGTCACTGAACTGCGCCGGGTCAGGCGTTGACGCCGCTGCGCGGCTCGATCGGCCGGTAGCCGCGGTGCAGGGATTCGAGCATGTAGTTCGCGCTGTCGACGAGGTTCCTCAGGACGAACAGCAGCCGAGGGATCTGCGGGTGCTCGTCGTCACCGACCCGACCGTCGGCGTAGTCGCGGGCGAGCGGGAACAGCCCGGTCAGCGAACTGACCGGGCTGGCCAGCGTGGTGAAGCCGTCCGGCAGCGTCACCAGCAAGATGTACGACCAGTCCTCCGGGTCGTAGATGCCGACGAGCTGGATGTCCCTTCGGTTGGATGCCGTCGAACAGGGTGTCGGGCATCTCCCCGATCAGGTCGGAAAGCTCGTCGGGGGTGCCCTCGGAGAATTCCTGCACGATGCCCTGGCTCTTATCCTCCTGAACGCACCAGTCGGGGTCATCCATGAACGACCGGACGGTCGAGTCCGTCCCGTTGGCGGGGTCGACAAGCCATGCCCGGACGGCGGCCGGGTCGAACGAGATGGTGTTCATGCGGTGATCAGCGCTCCTTCAACGAACGGATCTGGGGTCTTCGGATAGGGCAACGGCTCCTGAGCGACCGGAGCCGACCGGCGCTGGCTGCGGGTGCCGAGGGTGAAGCAGAACTTGTGGTTGCCCCGGTGCCGGACGCGGCGGGCGCCGATCGCGGCGAGTTGCTCGCGCAGCGGCGCGCCGGCCGGCGCGCCGAG
>JACCDR011251913.1_pt1 | contig 10794 bp, 6 predicted proteins | sample 7446431 | NCBI WGS metagenome assembly JACCDR01 (sample SAMN15323443, study PRJNA562643) | freshwater metagenome | isolation source: river surface water | place: USA:Blue River Watershed | collected 2017-08-17 | reverse complement strand
GTGATGATGGCCCAGCTCAAACTGACCGCGGAGGTCTTCCACCCGCAGCGCTACAGCCAGCTGGCCGGCGCCAACACCATCGTGCAGTCGCTGATGATCGCCGTCGTCATCAGCCCGGTCTGCGGCTGGATCCTCGACGCCCTCAAGGGCTGGTCGCACACCCTCACGCTGCCCGGCGCGGGCGAGGTCGTGATCGGGCCCTACCGCCTCGTTTACCTGATGATGGGCGCGTGCTACCTGCTGGCGCTCTTCGGCCTCAACCGCGTCGGCCACCACATGCGCCGGAACACCGGCCCGGATGGGAAGTATCTGGCGCCGTTGTGAGGATTGCGGAGGGGGAGAGGAGTATCTCTGAAATTGAGCGAGCTGAAAAGTCGTGGAGGGCCCAGCTCCCGCTGGGCCGCGGCACATCGGGAGATGTGCCCTCCATGTAATCAAATCACTTCGCCTGGGTAGCCCGCTGCGGAAGCGGCGGGATGAGTTGAGGCCATCACTCAAGTCGTTCCCTGCGCTCCCGTGCAGGGCTACGGGGAGATCGTGGTTGGGCAGCGAGCTACGGAAGAGGTCGGCCCAAGGGCCGCCCCTCCAGTAATGTAACTAAGACCGCCCGCTGTCCGGCAGGCCGTCGCAGTCGCGGGTGCGGAGGGCGGTCCCGCCGGTGAGCACCCATTCGTTCTTGGAAGTCTGGCCGGGCAGGCGGACGCCGGCGAAGTCGGCGGCGCGCACGTCGTCGAGCTCGACCGCGGGGCGCGCGTCGCCGCGCTGCAGGTGCAGGCTGACGTCGCGCACCTGGATGCGCTCGGCGTGGCGCACGTAGAGCCCCCACGCGGGCAGCGGGCCGAAGAGCATCGGCTCGGGATAGTCGCGCACCATCTCGGGCACCTCGCGCGCGGCGTCGGCGGGCGTGCCACCGCCGCGGCTGTGCAGGCGGATGCCCGAGAGCCGGACGTCGGTCACCGGATGCCCGGGCAGGCCGGCGATGAAGAGACCGTGCTCGGGCGCCACGTCCGTGGCGACGACGTTGCTGATGGCGATGCGCGTGGCGGTGCCGGGCTGGGTGGCGCCGGGCGCGCGCAGGCGGCCGGCGAGGCGGATGAAGACCGGGGCGTTCATCACCTCGCGCATGGTGAGATTGGAGACGACGATGTCCTCCATGAACGCGCCGTCCACCTGCTCGAGCGCGAGGCCGCGGCAGAAATCGAAGACGCAGTTCGTGATGGCGATGTTGCGGAAGCCGCCGCTCGCCTCGGTGCCGAGCTTGATGCGGCCGATGGGGCCGCCGCGGTGCCGGATCACGCGCTCGCGCGTGCCGTCGTAGAGCGTGCCCTCGGTGAAGCCGCTGACGAAGCAGTTGGTGACCGTGACGTTCTCCACCGGGCGGAGCACGCCGGCGCCGTAGGAGGACTTGATGCAGATGCCGTCGTCCCACGGCGAATTGACGGAGCAGTTCGAGATGCGGACGTTGCAGCAGGCGTCGATGTCGATGCCGTCGCGGTTGGTGTCGATGAAGACGTTGTCCACCGTGACGTTGTCGCAGGCGGTCGCGAGGATCGCGAAGTGCCCCGCATGCAGGATGGTGAGATCCTGCACCGTGACGTGCCGGCAGGCGCGCAGGCCGATCGCCTTGTTGCCGACGCCGGCGGGCAGCGTGTCCTTGGCGTGCGGGTAGCCGAAGGGCCCCGGCGTGAGCGGACCCGGGAAGGGCGCGAAGGCGCCGTCGGCCTCGAGCACGTCGGGCAGGTGGCCGGGCGGCTGCGGGGCGACCTGGCCGACGGGCAGCGCGATGCGGCCGTTGCCGCGGCTGAGGCCGCGGCCGTAGATCACGCCCGGGCCGCGGAGCGTGACGTGTTCCAGATTTTCGCCCCAGAGGAGGCTGTTGCGGAAACGCGAGTGGCCGAAGTCCTGGTAGTGGTTGGGCGGGCCGTCCTCCGGCGCGTCGTAACCGCCGGGCTGGCCGGGGAGCGGCGGATCGGCGGCGATGAGCGTCGCCCCCGCGCGCAGTTCCAGCGTGAGCCGGCTTTGCAGCCGGATCGAGTGGCTGAGGTAGTCGCCGGCCGGCAGGAACACCGTGCCGCCGCCGGCCGCGGACGCGGCGGCGATGGCGCGGTTGAGCGCGGCGGTGTCGAGCGTCCGCCCGTCGCCGACGGCGCCGTAACGGCGCACGTCGAACTCGGGCGGAGCGGACGCCCGCTCCGCCGCGGTTGGAGCCGGAGGATTCACGTCGGCGGTCGGCTTACCAGTTGATCGTCGTGGTCAGACGAAGGTTGCGGCCGGGCATGGCGGTGATGCCCGTGCCGCTGATGCGGCCGCCGGCGACGGAGACGTAGTGTTTCTCGTCGAGCACGTTGTCGATCACGAGGCGCGTGTGGTAGCGCTCGTTCCAGCGGTAGGAGAAGCCGAGGGTCGTGGTGTATTGGGGCTTCAGGTAGAAGCTGACCTGCTTGACCACGTTGAGCTGGGTGAAGTTGCCGTCGGGGATGTCGCCCGCGCGGCGGCCGTTGTAGACGATGCCGCCGTTGATCGCGAGGCCCTTGAGCGAGCCGTCGGCGATGCGGTAGTTGGCGAGGAAGGTGGCGTTCTCGTCGGCGACGGCGCGCACGCGGCGGCCCAGGGCGTCGCGCATCTTGAGCTGCGACCAGGTGGCGATGCGGGACAGGTTGTCGGTGACGCTGCCCATCAGCTCGAACTCGAAGCCCTTGTTGCTCAGGTCGGAGACGAGCGTCTGCGGCTGAGTCGGGTCGGTCTGGAAGGCCGGATTGGGGACGGTGACGTTGGTCTGGGCGATCTCGAAGTAGGCGACGTTGACGGAGAGCTTCCGGTTGAGGAACTCGGACTTCACGCCGATCTCGTCCTGTTCGCCGGAGCGCCAGAGCGGCTGGTTGTTGGCGATGACCGCCGAGGCGTTGATCGAGCGGCTGGCGTAAAGCGAGACGTTCTCGGTCACCTTGTAGAGGGCGCTGAGGTTCCAGAGGTTCTTTTCGTCGTCGAGGACCGCGGGCGTGGCGCCGGTGAGAACGTTGGCGCCCACCGTCTTGGTGCCATACCGCAGCAGGCCCCCGGTGAGGTAGAACCGGTTGTCGAAGAAGCCGAACCGCTGGTTCACGTAGAGCTGCGTGTTGGCGTAGCTGTTGCGGTTGAAGAAGGAGAAGGCGCCGCTGTAGGTCGGCTGGAACTCGCGGTCGGGCTGGCTGAGGTCGATGCCGGGCATGGTGCCGTTGCGGCCGCGCCCGTAGGCGAGCTGGCGCGAGTAGCCGAAACCGGCGACGGTCTGCGAACTCGTGTTGCCGAACATCGTGTTGTAAACGAGGTCGGTCTGGAAGTTGAGCGTGCGGCGGCGGGTGTCCTGGCGGTCGCCGCGGTTCGGGATGTTGCCCGGGTTGAAGAACGGGGAGAGCGTCGGCACGTAGGGATTGGTCGTGGCGTTGTGCGCCAGCGCGGTGTTCTGCAGCGCCCAGGTCTGGTTCTGCGTGAGTTCGCCGGTGTAGGGATTGTAGCGGTTGCTCAGGCCGGGCGTGGAGAGGAAGTTCTGGTCGGAATCCTCGTAGTAGTAGCGGCCGTTGGCGGCGACGCGCAGGCTGAGCTTGTCGCTGAGCTGGGACGTGAGCGTGGCGAAGACGTCGGCGCTGTGGGTCTCGACGTGGCTCCAGTCCTGGATGCCGTTGTTCGTCTTGGGATTGATGCCCGGGGCGAGGTAGGGGTCCTTGGTGGCGGCGGTGACGTCGGGATGGATGATCAGCAACGGCTCGCGCGACAGCCACTGCTCGGTGCCGATGAGCTTCACGGTCAGGAGCGTGTTGTCACTGAGGCGCCAGGCGAACATTGGCGCGATCGTGCGGTTGCGGATGTAGGAATCGTCCCAGTAGCGGTCCGAGTCCTGCGCCGAATGCACGAGGCGGTAGGCAAACTCGCCGCTGCGGCCGAGCGGGCCGGCCAGATCGAGCATGTATTTCTGCGCGTCGAAGAGGCCGACGGTGGCGAGGAAGGAGCGCTGCTGCCTGAAGGTCGGCGATTTGGTGATGATGTTCAGCGAACCGCCGGGCGCGCCCGCGGGGGAGAGGATGGCGTTGGGGCCCTTGGAAACCTCGATGCGGTCGATCACGGATTCGACGATGTTGTCGGCATCGGCCGACTGGAGGAAGTTGTCCACCGTGCGGGCGCCGTTCTGCGTCTCAAAGCCGCGGATGATCATGCGGTCCTGGAACTGCACGCCGCGGCCCTCCTGCACGCCGGCGACATAGCGGGTGACGTCGAACACGCGCGTCGGCCCGAGGTCATCCATCATGTCGCGGGTGATGACGGAAATGGAACTTGCGGTGTCGAGCAACGGGGCGCGCACGCGCACCGCCGAGATGGCCTCGCCGGCGTGGTAACGGTCGGCCGACTCGGCGTTGACGGTGAACGGCGAGAGTTCGACCACCTCGTCGTTGTTCGCGGCGGCTGGGGCGGCGGACTGGGCCGCCAGCGGGGCGGCCGGAAGGAGGGTCAACAAGGCGAGCACGGAGAGTGCCGGCGTCAGGGAACGGCGAGCCAGGGCTCGCGTGGGTAGCAGCTGGTTCATGGTGGGGTGGGGTCGGGGGTTGGCCGGCGGACCGGGCGGCGAAACCGCGCGGGCACACCGGGATTCGCTCGGGCAAGGGAGCGATGGCGGCACTGTGCACCGCCCGCGGTGCCGGCCAAGTGCGCCGGGGCTTTCCACGTAAAATGAATTGCGCTTCCCGCGGGCCCGCGCACGTTGCGCGCATGGCCTCACCCCGTGCCACGTCCAACCCGCCCACGCTGCGGGAAATCGCCCGGCGCGCCGGCGTCAGCCACACCACCGTCTCGCTCAGCCTGCGCAACCACCCGTCGATCCCCGAGGAAACCCGCGAACGCGTGCGCCACCTCGCCGACGAGCTCGGCTATCGTTCGAACGTGCTCGTGTCGGCGCTGATGAGCCAGGTGCGCCTCAAGCAGCACAAGTCCGGCCCCGAGGTCGTGGGCTTCCTCACGGGCGGACCGACGCCCGACGAATGGAAGCAGCACTCCGCGAGCGTGGGTTTCTACGAGGGCGCCCGGAAGCGCGCGCTCCAGCTCGGCATGCGCATCGAACCGTTCTGGCTCGGCCCGGGCGGGGCGCAGGCGGCCGCCACCTCGCGCATGCTCCAGGCGCGTGCGATCCGCGGCAACCTCATCACGCCCTTCGCCGTGCCGGTCTACGACCACGAGCTCGACTGGGCGCACCTCATCTGCGTCGGCCTCGGTTACGTCTACAACCACCTCGCGCTGCACCGCGCCACGCACAACCACTTCCGCGGGGCGACGCTGGCCTTTGAGCGCCTCCACCAGCTCGGCTACCAGCGTATCGGCCTCATGCTCGACCAGGACCAGAACCGGCGCGTCAACTACGGCTGGCTCGGGGGCTACCTCGCGGCGCAAAGCACGCTCGCGGCCGCCCGGCTTGAACCCCTGCTGACCACGCGCGCCGAGGAAGCCACGCAATTGAAAGCCTGGCTGCGCAGGGCGCGGCCCGATGCCGTCATCGGCTTCGGCCCGAAACAATTCCTCGCCCTCGAACGGGCGGGCCGCCGTATCCCGCAGGACCTGGCCTTCGCCGCGCTCGACGTCGAGCAGACCAACCTCGACCACGTCGAAGAAGTCACCGGCATCAACCAGAACCTCACGCTCATCGGCGCCACGGCCATCGACATCCTCGCCAGCCAGCTCTACCACAACGAGCAAGGCCTGCCGCAGCGCCCGGTTTACAGCATGATCGAGGGCTTCTGGGTGCCGGGGCGGACGGCGCCGGCGAAGCGCTCCGCCTGAACCGGATCCGGGCCGGGAAGCTGGGACGCGGTCCCGGGCGCACAGTGGGAGCCACTCCCTCGGCAACATGCGACGGGATGGCACACCGGGTGCTTTGATTCCGTCAGCCCATGCCCCCCATTAATTCGTCTATCAACACCATCCGCCAGATCATCGAGGAAGTTTTCCAGCGCCACCGAAAACTCACCGACGGCACCCTGCCTGATTACATCCCGGAGCTGACGCGCGCGAATCCGGACTGGTTCGGCATCGCCATCACCACGGTGGACGGCCGCCAGTATATCATGGGCGACGCGAGCATCGAGTTTTCCATCCAGTCGGTCTCGAAACCCTTTGTTTACGGCCTGGCGCTCGATGCCAACGGCCTCGATGCCGTGCGCAAGCGCATCGACGTCGAGCCCTCCGGCGAGGCCTTCAATTCCATCAGCCTCAAGCCGGGCACCGGCCAGCCGCGCAATCCCATGATCAACGCCGGCGCCATCGCCGCCACCGGCATGATCGCCGCCGGCTCGCTCGCGGAAAGGTTCCAGGCCATCCAGACCCGCTTCGGCGACTTCGCCGGCCGGCCGCTCCGGCTCGACGACGGCATCTACCGCTCGGAAAGCTCCACCGGCTTCCGCAATCGCGCCATCGCCAATCTCCTCCGCAACTTTTCCATCATCGAGGGCGAGGTCGACCCGATCCTCGAGGCCTACTTCATGCAGTGCTCCCTGCTCGTGGACTGCACCGCCCTCTCGGTGATGGGCGCGACGCTGGCCAACGGCGGCCTCAACCCCCTGACCCGCAAGCGCGTGCTGAGCCCGTGGGTCGTCGAGAAGGTCACCAGCGTCATGAGCACCTGCGGCATGTATGACTACTCGGGCAACTGGGCCTTCGAGGTCGGCATCCCGGCGAAGAGCGGCGTCGGCGGCGGCATCATCGGTGTGCTGCCCGGCCAGCTCAGCGTGGCCGTCTTCTCCCCGTTGCTCGACGCCAACTTCAACAGCGTCCGCGGCATCGCCGTCTTCCGCGATCTCGCCAAGGCCTTCGGGCTCCACCTGCTCAACCGGCCCTCGCTGACCGATTACGTCATCCGCCGCACCTACACCCTCGACTCCTTCCAATCCAACCGCTTCCGCCCCCGCATCGCCCGCGAGGTGCTGGAGCGCGACGGCCGGCGGGTCCGCGTCTTCGAGCTGCAGGGCGACCTCTACTTCGGCGCGGTGGAACGTGTGATCCACGCCTACCTCTACACGCTCGACGAGAACGAACGCGTGCTGATCGACCTCACGCGGGTCGGGTCGATCGACGAGGCGACCCGGGCCATCATCTTCCGCTTTGCCCGCCAGGCCTTCGAACTGGGCCGGCGCATCATCCTGGTGGACCCGGGCCAGATCTTTTCCGCCCCGGAACGCCGCAGCCTCGTGCCCATGGTCTTCGTGTATGACGACTGCAACGCCGCCCTGGAAGACGCCGAGGAGAACCTGCTCGCGCAGTCGGGCGTGCGCCATCAGGTCAGCGCCCGCGTGGACTTCGCCCGGATGGATCTCCTGCAGGGCCTCGAGCCCGCGGCGGTCAAGGACCTGCTCGCCTACGCCGAGCTTCGTGCCTACCCGCCCGGGGCGCGCATCATCGAGCAGGACACCGCGCCGGACGAGATTCATTTCCTCGCCGACGGCATCGTCGGCATCGCGCTGCACCAGAAGGATTCCACCGACGTCAAGCAGGTCTCCAGCTTCAGCCCCGGCATGAGCTTCGGCGAACTGTCGTTCCTGCAGGGCCAGCGGCGAACCGCCGACGTGGTCGCGGTGACGAAGGCCGAGAGCTACGTGCTCTCCCGCGTGGCGTTGACGGCGTTCCGGCGCACGCACCCGGAAGCCTACGAGCGGATCCTGCTCAACACCCTGCAGTCCCTCTCCGAGCGCCTGGTGCGGGCCAACCGCGAGGTCGCCGCCCTCCGCTAGCCGGGCCCCCGTGGCCACGATCTGCGCCGGGGACCCAAGAAACTCTTGGCGTCCGGCCGGCTTTCCGTGAAACATCCGGCGATGAATCCCGCCGTGACCTCACCCCGCCCAGCCCGGGCCCCCGCCGCTGTGCCCTCCTCATGACGTTTGCTGAAATCAAATCCTCGCTGCCCGGCCAGGCCGTCACCGCGATCGAAGGCCTGCCCGTGCCCCGGATCGCGTCCGGCAAGGTGCGCGAAATCTGCGACCGGGGCGACGCGCCGCTGCGCACCGCCACCGACCGGCTATCGGCCTTTGACGTGATTTTGCCCGACGGCATCCCCGGCAAGGGCGCCATCCTCACGCAGATGAGCCACTGGTGGTTCGCCCAGACCAGCCACCTCATCCCCAACCACCTGCTGCCCGACCAGGCCGGCGAATTTGCCCGGCGCGGCCTCACCAGCCGGGACCCGCAGCCCCGCAGCATGATCGTGCGCAAGCTCAAGCCGCTCACCATCGAGTGCGTCGCGCGCGGCTACCTCATCGGCAGCGGCTGGAGCTCCTACCAGAAGACCGGCGAGGTCTGCGGCCTCAAGCTGCCCGCCGGTCTGCGCCAGGCCGACAAGCTCCCCGCCCCGATCTTCACGCCCACCACCAAGGCGCCCAAGGGCCAGCACGACGAGCCGATCAACGACGCCCAGGGCGCAGCCGCCATCGGCGCCGCGCTCTACGAGAAAGTGAAGGCCATCAGCCTCCAGCTCTACACCTTCGGCCACGAGCGGGCGAAGCAGGCCGGCATGATCCTCGCCGACACCAAGTTCGAGTTCGGCACCGACGCGGCCGGCAACCTCTTCCTGATCGACGAGGTGCTCACGCCCGACTCCTCGCGCTACTGGCCCGCCGCCGATTACCGCCCCGACTGCTCGCCGCCGAGCTACGACAAGCAGTTCGTGCGCGACCACCTGCTCGCCATCAAGTGGAACCAGCAGCCCCCCGCCCCGCGCCTGCCGGCCGCTGTCATCACGCGCACGCAGGAGAAATACCTCGCCGCGCTGAAGAATCTGCTGGGCTGAACACGCGGGCTGGAGGGCAAACCTCTCCTGTAGGGGCGTGGCTTGTCCACGCCCTCCACGGGCGCGCGTCTCGGCGCGCCGTGGTCAAGACGCGGTCCGCAGGGACGCGGACCCTCCCCTTAGGCCGATCCCGGCCGGTGCGGAGACCGGCCCTCCTTGCGCTGCCCGCGGGAACGCGCGGTTGCCAAACGCGGCTCCGGCGTTTTCCGTGTCGGGTGTGAGCCGCCGTCTGCCGATCCTCCTCGCCTGCCTCCTGCTGTCCGTCGCGAGCGCCCGCGCCGCGCTGGGCGAGACGCTGACCGACCTGCGCAAGCGCTTCGGCCCGCCGGACCCGCAGCAACCGTATGCCCCGAAGAACGTGGCCCACTGGTCCATCGAGACCGAGCAGTCGGAGCGCCTCATCTACACCGTCACCTTCAACGCCAAGGGCTTCTCGATCGCCGAGGGCCTCAAGCCCATGGGCCGCGCCGTGCTCGTGGAGCCGATCGCGCAGTCCTTCGTGGACAGCCAGTTTGCCCTGCACCGCGAAGCCAACACCACCCGCCAGCCGAAACCGGGCGAGAAATACCGTTTCGCCGGCCAGGAGTTCGTCTGCGCCGCCAACGAGGCCGTGTGGGTGGACGAGACCAACGACTTCATGATCGTCTGGGTGAAGGGCAAACAGGCCCTCGTGATGGCCGTGCGGGCCGAGATGCTGGCGGCGGCGCCCTGAGGCCCGGGCGAAATCCCTGTAGCCGGCCTCGGAGAGGCCGGTCCGGGGTCAGCGACCCCGGCTACAATCAAGCTTCCCACGCCGCGTTTCCCCTCGCCTGCCCTCGCGGCTGTGTTCCAGTGGCACCATGCCCGTCCGACTCCTCCTCGCCTCGGTCCTGACGGTTTCGCTTCTGTTCGCCGGCGGCTGCCGTCGCGCCGAAAAGGCCGCCGCCACGGCCGCCGCCAGCCGCGTGCTGATCGTGGGCAATTCCGTCGAGCCCGCCACGCTCGACCCGCACATCAACACGGGCTCGTCCGAGAGCGCCATCCTCGGCGAAATCTACGAGCCGCTCGTGCAGCGCGGTGACGACGGCCTGACCCTCGTGCCCGGCGCGGCCGCGCGCTGGGAAATCTCGCCCGACGGGCTCACCTACACCTTTCACCTGCAGCGCGACCGGCGCTGGTCCAACGGCGACCCGGTCACCGCGCAGGACTTCCTGCACTCCTTCCGCCGCATCGTGGACCCGAAGCTCGGCGCGGAGTTCGCGGTGCGCGGCACGAGCATCGTGGGCGTCGCGGCCTATCTGCGCGGCGAGCTGACCGACCCGGAGCAGCTCGGTTTCAGCGCGCCCGACGCGCACACCTTCGTCATCCGCCTGGCCACGCCCAACATCGCGTTCATCCAGAATCTCATCGCCTACCCCTGGGTGCCGGTGCACCTGCCCACGCTCGACGCCACGGGCGGGCGCTACCGCGACAACCCAAAGTGGACGCGCCCGGGCGTGATGGTGACCAACGGCCCGCTGCAGCTGGCCGAGTGGGTGCCGAACGCGCGCGTCGTGCTCACGCCGAACCCGCACCATCCCGACGCCGCCACGATCCGTCTCGACGCGATCCACCTCCTGCCCATCGACAACCTCGACACCGAGGAACGCGCCTTCCGCGCGGGCCAGTTGCACGCCACCTACTCGCTGCCGGCGGCGAAGGTCCCCGTCTATGAGGCGAGCCGCGACCCCGCGCTCCAGATCACGCCGCGCCTCGGCACCAACTACATCGTTTTCAACACCAAGCGCCCGCCCTTCCACGACCCGCGTGTCCGCCGCGCGCTCTCGGCCGCGATCAACCGCGACGCCCTCGCCAAGGTCGCCTACCAGGGCGGCTACCAGCCCGCGCGCTCCCTCAGCCAGCCCGGCATGGGCGGATACCAGCCGGTCACCGTCATCGCCGAAGGCCCCGCCGAGGCGCGCGCGCTGTTGGCCGCGGCCGGTTATGCCGGCGGCAAAGGGTTTCCGCCCATCACCTAC
>JACCDR011301528.1_pt1 | contig 10795 bp, 9 predicted proteins | sample 7446431 | NCBI WGS metagenome assembly JACCDR01 (sample SAMN15323443, study PRJNA562643) | freshwater metagenome | isolation source: river surface water | place: USA:Blue River Watershed | collected 2017-08-17 | reverse complement strand
GGCGACGGCCCCCGCCGTCACGCAGCACAGCCGCTACGGCCTGGTGACGGCTGACCTGCAGCCGATCGATCTGACGGCGGCGTACACGGTGAGCGAGTGGCTGTGCCGGAGCAACCTGTACCCCCAGTTCAAAACCGAGGCGCAGATCTTCGCAATCATCGCGCGGGGTAAGGAGCTCGGTATCGGCATGACCACGGCGCTCGCCGGTCACCACATGCTCGGCGGCAAGCCCGTGGCGAGCGCCGACCTGATCCGGGCGCTCGCCGAACGGGACGAGAATTTCGAGTACCTGATGCCCATCGAGATGAGCTCGACCAAGGTGGTGTGGGAGGGCAAGCACAAGCGCCAGCCGCGCCCGGTGCAGTTTGCCTATACGATCGAGGACGCCATCCAGGCGGGCCTCGCCCGTAAGGGCAACTACGGGGGCGAGGGCAACTGGTCCAAGCGCCCGCAGGATATGCTCATGAAGACGGCGGGCTCGAAGCTCGCGCGCCTCTTGTGGCCCGCGGCCTGCCTCGGCCTCTTCTGCGCGGAAGAGATGGGGCACACGGAAGAGGAGCTCGACCTGGCGGCGGCGGCATGAGCACGGCGCCCCCCAAGGTCCGGGAGAGCGGGCTCTACTGGGTGTTCATGCGCGAGGACCCCATCGTTACCGTCATGCGCTGGACAGACTTCCTTTCCACCTGGCGCGACACCCGGGGCGACTCGTACACGGAGGACGAGGTCGTGGTGCTGAGCGGGCGCCTGCGCCCACCCGAGGTTGACCAGGGGTGGCCGCCCGAGTTTACGGCGCGCGCGGACTCTCCCGAAGAGGTCGAGCGGCTCATGAAGATCCGCTGGGATTGAGCAGAACCTCCACCACCAGGGCGGCCCACTCGGCCGCCCTTCTCTTTTGCCCCGCGGGAAAGCGGAGCGTGCGCCAGCCGACGCGGATGCTCTCGTTGGTCTTCTCGTCGTCGCTCGTCATGCGCCCGGCGAAGTGCCCGCGCCCGTCCACCTCGAGCGCCAGCTTCACGCTCGGGAACGCGAAGTCGAACCGCCAGCGGCGCACCGGGTGAAAGCGGTACTCGCGTACCAGGTCCCACCCGGGCAGCGCCACCCGGGCGAGCTCAGTAGCGAGAGCCTCCTCCGCCGCGTTTGGGGCCCGCGGGCGTGAGCTTGCCCCACTCGCTCGGCGGGGGGATGACGACGGTCGGCGCCTCGCTCTTTTTCTGCGCTGCATCGTTGGCCTTTTTGATCTCGAGCAGGTCCTTGAGCGACAGCCCGCTCGGCGTCGGCCGGGGCAAGCGCTTCTTCCGCGCGCGCTTGTCTAGCCAGTCGCTCACGTGTTCCGCCAGCGCAAACGCGAGGTCGATGACGAACAGCGCAATGCGTTCGGTCTTCATGCTTCCTCGATGTGCGGCAGGTCCACGAACGTCTCGTCGATGCTCCGGCCGTCGCCCGAGAAGTCCATGCCGACGCGGATCGGAATGCCGAGGTCGATGGCCACGCACTCGATGAAGCCGATGAGCCGCGCGAACCGGAGCGTGTCCTTCCAATCCTTGGAGCTGAACGGAGACGCCGGGCGCACGTCGACCGCCCGAGACGGCAGCTTGTTGTGCTTGCTGTCGGGCCAGTGCTTCGTGCTCGTGCCGTCCTTGAAGGCCTTCTCTTGGTCGACCTGGTTGCGGTGCCCGCACGTGATGGCGAAGTCGAGCCACTTGGGCACGCGCCGGATGCACTCCCGCATGAGCCGCTGGATGTTCGGAGTGCACGAGCTGAGCTCGTACTCGCTGATGGTGCCGAAGCGGCAAACGTCGAGGTACTTCATAGGCCGAACGCCACGAGGAATGCGTCAATCGCTTCCGCGTAATCGGGGAACTGCTTGGCAACGAGCCGTAGCGCCACGGCCGCCGCCGTCGCATGGCTCACGAACTTCACCGGCACGGCGAGGATCGAGCGCGCGCGCTGCGCCGGTGTCTGCACGGGGAGCTTGATGAGCCCGCTCTCCCCACGATCGTTGGCAGGGTGGGTCACGGACACACGCAGTAGGGCGGCCTCTTCGTGGAGCACATCGATGCGGCGGTTGAGATTGCCGCCGAGTCCGTCGACCATCAGCGCGGTCTGCTGAAGGCGCTTGAGCGCCTGCTGCCCGAGAATTTCGAGCTGCCCGAGTCGCTCGTTGATCTGCGACATCGTGGGGCCTACGCGAGGCGGGGCGCCCACTGTGGCGTCTTTGCCTGTAAGCACCTGAAATGGTGGGGTCTTCTCTTCGTCAGTCATGGGCCACCATCCGGTGAGGGAAGCCTGCAGGCGCGCACTCGCTCGTAGATGGCGATTGCGTCGTAGACAGTCAGCTGCCCGTAATCCTCAGGAAGTTCGTCGAGTGCCCGCAGTCGGCACAGCGTCTCGGCGGTGAGCTGGTGACTGCCCGTGCACGCCCACGGCACTCCGATTCCGACGAGGCCTAGAACGAGGCCGATGGCGATCTGCACGACGGGGCTGGGCTCCCCGGGATTACGAGCCTGCATGTACAATTGTACGGCTCGCACGATCAGGAGTCCAGTTGCGCCGGGGGTGATTGCCCCCATAATGGGGGGAGCAACACCCGTGGGGGAGGAACGGTCATTCCTTCTCAGGCCGGGGCTTGTGGTTCCCTGTGTGCCCCGTGCGCGGGCCCCCGGCGCTGGCCGATCAGGGGGCAATTAACGCGGGTTTGTATTGAATCGGGTGTGTTGCACCGAGTGTTGCACCGACTCATCTTATGAGTCGTGAAGCATTCTCTCTTGTGCGCTGCCGGCATTCTGGTAACGGTCCACCTGGCTCCGGGGTGCGTGTCGTTGAGTAGCCCCCCCTCCTCCGATGTGAGCATCCCGGGGCCACCTACTTCCGACGCCTCCGTCGAGTGTTCGTTCGCGGTGACGCCCGATGACTTGGCGCTGCCCGCTGTCACTCGCGCGGCGGCGCGCTGGTCGGCGGCGATGGGGTGCGATGTGCACGTGGCGCCCGGCGGCGTGCCGGTGACCGCGTCGCGTCTGCTGTTCGTGACTTACGACGCGGCGGGTAACCCCACGACGTACGAGGCCAACGCGCCCGGGCGTAAGCCACTGTGCGGGCTGTCGACGTGGAACGAGGCGCGCACCGATGTCGAGGCGATCCGCATCGCCCTCGACGACAGGGCATGCACGGGCGAGTACGCCGCCGCCCACGAGATGGGGCACGCGCTCGTGCGAGCTCGGGGGCACACCCTGACGGGCGTGCTGGCGGGCGGCCACGACGTGGGCAAGAGCGACCGCATCGATGATGCGTCGCTCACGGCCGTCTGCTCGATGCGCCCGTGCGGCGCGTTTGAGCCCGAGCGTTAGAGCCCGTCTGCCACGGGCAGGGGTCCCGAGTAGAACTCGATGACCATGTGTCCGTCCGCGCCACTGCCACCGGTCGCGCCCGTTGCGGCGCCCGTCGCTGCGACGATGCGCGCTCCACCCGAGCCGCCGCCGCCGGTGCCCGATGTCGCACTCACGCCGTTTCCCGTGCCCGCGCCGCCTTGCACCATGGCGCCCCGCGCACCGTTCACCCCGCCACCGTTGCCGCCGATGGCGATCGCGTTCGCGACGGTCGTCCCGCTGCCGTACATCATCGCGGGCTGTCCCGCCTGACCGGCGAGCGCGAGATAGAAAATGTGCCCGGCGCCGGCTGAGCTGTGCGACCCGCCAATCCCGCCGAAAAAGCCCTTCATGTTGACGGTGGCGCCCATGCCTGCGCCTGCGCCTGCGGCGCACCCCGTGCCGCCTTGACCGGGGAGGCAGTTGTACGTCTCGCCGTTGTACGTGAACGTCGAGGCCGTGCCGTTGCTGCCGCTCGTGCCCGCGTTCGTGCCTTGGAGGCCGCCCGCGCCGATGGTGATGGCCGTGATGCTGCCCGACACCACGGGGTACCAAACCTCGAGATAGGCACCTTCCCCGCCGCCCCCGCCCGCGCTCACTTCGCCGTTGGTCTCGGCGTCCGCGCCGCCGGAGCCGCCGCCGCCGGCTCGCATCTTGACCTTGAACCAGGTCGCGCCCGTCGGGACGGATTGTGACGCCCCGATGACGCCGGTTGCGTTGTAAGAGATCTGGATGCAGCGCTGAACGGTGGTGTCGAGATCGAGATCGGTGGGGTCACCCGTGCCCGCGCCGGCAGCGCGCCCCTTGAGCGTTGACTGCGCCATGTTGGCGAGCTTCGCGTTCGTCACCGCATCGTCGGTGATGCCCGCCGTCGCAATCGTGCCGAAGCCAACGGTGCTTCCCGACTCCCGCAGGACAGAGCCGCTCGCCGCCACGGCGCTGATGTCGGCGGGGTCGCCCGAGCTGTTTGCCGAGCGCCCGATGACAGACAGCGCCCCCGAGTTCCGGAGCTTCGCGTCGGTGACCTGGTCGTCGCCAATGCCCGCCGTCGCAATCGTGCCGAAGCCGAGCGCGGTGCCGGAGCGCCGGAGCACGAAGCCGTCGGAGCCCGCCCCGATGTCGGCGACGTCGGCGGTCGCGTTGCCGGCGACTCCGATCACGGTGAGCGCCGCGCCCTGCCGGATCTTGGCGTTCGTGACGGCGTTGTTGGCAATCCCGGCGGTGGCCACGGTGCCAAAGCCGAGCGTGGTCCCGCTGACGCGCAGCACCTGGTCGCTCGACGCCGTGCCGGCGATGTCGGCGACGTTGCCCGTGCTGTTTGCCGAGCGGCCAATCACCGAGAGCGCGCCGCCCTGGCGGAGCTTCGCGTCGGTCACGGCGTTGTTGGCGAGCCCGCCCGTCGCGATCGTGCCGAAGCCCAGGGTGCTCCCGCTCTCCCGGAGGACGCTGTCGCTCGCGGCGACGGCGCTGATGTCCGCCGGATCGCCCGTGCTGTTGGCGCTCCGCCCGATGACGCTGAGCGCTCCGGAGTTACGGAGCTTCGCGTCAGAGACGACGTCGTTGTCGATCGTCCACGTAGCGCCGCTCGCACTGACCGTGATGTCGCCTTTGTCGGCGTCGGTGAGCGCGAAGCCTCGCCGGGTAACCGACACCACGCGATGACGGTTGCTGGTGAAGATCGTCCAGACGCAATCGCCGGGCCCGATGGTGAGGTCCACGGCGCCGGGGCAAAAGAACCGAAAGCCCGTCGAGACGAGCCCGCTATTGTGCGTGAAAACGAGCGTGCCGGTGGTGCCCGGCTCGACCGTCCACAGGAACATCCGCCCGCTCGTGTTGTTGTCGACCCCGTTCAGCGTGTACGCGCCCGTGAGGGCCGTGAAGCGGATCCAGTTGGTGTCCGCGGCGACGGGCGTGTACGGCGAGGACGTGCCGCTCGTCGAAGCGTCGTCCACGCGGGTGTCGATGCGCAGGTTTTCCCCGAGCTCGGTGCCCGTGAGCGCCACGGGCACACCCGTGCCGGCGTCAATCTGGCGCCCGATGACGGTGCCCGCAGCGAGGTTCGCCATCTTGGCGAGCGTGATCGTGCCGTCCGCAATGCCCGCCGTGCCGACGACACGCCAGACGCCGCTACGCGACACCAGGATTGTCGCGTGCCGCTGCCCAAGCAGGTAGTTGGAACTGTCTGGGCAGTTGAAAGCGCTGTTCGCTGGCGCCGTCCCGCTCGCGTGCGCGATGGTGCCTACCGCCGAACCGCTGAGGCGGGTGTGCTCCAGGATGACGAGGCGCCCCGCGGTCGCCGCGCCGCTGAGCGAGTTGACCGTGAAGTTCGTTCCGCTCGACTCGATGAGCAGACGCACGGTGCCCGCCGCGAGCGTGATGTCCATCGATGCGGCGGCGGTCTCCGTCTGGATGGTGCCCGAGAAGTTCAGGCCTCCCGAGAAGGACTGCAGTGCGCTCCACGTGATCGCCTCGCCGTCGATGATGGCGGCAACCTGAGTCGGCGTGAGGTCGGTGGGGTCGCCTGTGCCGGCGCTCTCGGCGCGACCCTTGATGGTCGACTGCGCCATGTCGGCGAGCTTCGCGTTCGTGACGACGTCGTTGTCGATCGTCCAAACGAGGGAGCCGCCGGAGACGGTGATGTCGCCAAAGTCGCGGTCCTCGACGACGGTAGCGCGCCCGGTCGCGACCACGCGCCAATCGCCGTTGTTCGTCTCCCACCGGAGGATCGCCGTCTCCCGGAAGCGGAGCGCCACGGGCAGGGCGTTGGGGGTACGGATGCGGTTGGCGGTGAGCGAGCCCGCGTCCAGGCTCGTGAGCGAGATGGTGTTACCGGCGGCGCTGATGTTCTCCACGAACAAGAGCCGCCCCTGCACGCCGCCCGTGATGCCCGTCAGGCTCTGCGCGCCGGTCGTGCTCGTGAGGCGGAGCACGGTCGCGTCCGCGTTCAGCGCAAAGTCGTTCGTGGTGGCGGCGAGCGTTGCCGACTGCGTGGTGCCGAAGCGGATGAGCTCGGCCACCTCGAGCCCGGTCAAGTCGACGGGCGCCCCGGTGGCCGCGTCGATCTGGCGGCCCTTGACGGTGCCCGCCACCATGTCGGCGAGCTTCGCGTTGGTAATCGCGCTGGTGTTGACGGTGACGGTGTTGCTGTTCTGCGCGCTCGTGACGTCGCCCGTCAGCGCGGCGCGTTGAAACGTGTGCGTCGTCCCGTCGTAAACCAGGCTGGTCGAGTCGATGTCGGAGAGCGGCGTCGGGATGGGCGTGGTCGTTGCGCCCGTGATATTCGCGAGGAAGTGGTCCGTCAGGATCGACGTGAGCTTGAAGTTGTGCGTCGCCGTGTCGAAGCCGATGCCGAACAGGTCCTGCCCGAGCTGCGCCAGGTCGGTGTAAGCCGGCCGCGCCGTAGCCCCCGACACGTTGCCGACGAACTTTAGGTCGCCGATCGTGGGCATGTCGACGAGCGTCCAGTTGCGCCACTGGATGCCCAGGCGCGTCGATGCCACGCGCAGGAACACGCTCTCGCCCGTGAACGTGCCGGTGCCCGGGACGTCGATGCCCGCGACGTGGGTACCGAGCACGCCCGCTCGCCCGAGCACGGAGAGATCATTGAGCGGGATGGCGACCGGGGCCGCCGTCGAGCTCGTCGGGTTACCGAGCACGCTCTCTGCCGTAATCGGGGTGAGCGCCCCGACCGGCACCGTCGTGCCCGTGCTGGCCACGCCCGGGATGAAGGCCACGACCACGGCCTCGCCGTCCACGAACGGGTCCGGGTGGCTCGCCTCGATGGGCGAGACACCCAGGTCCCAATACGAGCCGTTGTCGGTCATCGTATTGAGGTCGAAGCGGACGAAGCGACCCGGGTTGACCGAGTCGCTCATGGTGATGACCCCGAGCGGGGTCGTCGAGCTGCCCGCCATGACGTCGAGCCACGGCACGACGTCGTTCAGTCGAGCATTGAGCTCGTTGATGCGGACGACCGTCGCCGTGTCCTGCGGGCTCGCGTTCAGGCGGATGCGCCCCGGCGTCGGGTCTGCCGCTCCCGTCTCCGCGGAGAAGTAGAACGCGAGCGGGTTGGCCGTCGGGGCGTTGTCCGCCACCTGCAGATAGATGTCGTTGACCGCGTCGCGGCTCTGCCGGAGCGCCGGCACGAGCTCGCGATTGATGTAGTCCAATAGGTTCGGCAGAGTTGCCGAGCCGGTGAAGGGTCTGAGCGCCCGCTGCACCCCCGTGCGCTGCTGCTGAAAGCCAGCTGCACGCTGTTGTTGCGTGAGCTGGCGATCGTCGCACGCCATCTAGTTCTCCTTAGCCGTCCACCAGCACCGCGTTAGCCGTGACCTTGCTCGTCGCCTTCCAATGGTTCAGCGCGAGGTTCACCTGAAACACCGTCGGGACCTCCCCGGCGTTCGTGTATTGGAACCGGATGTCGCGATACAGGCCGACGTACACCTCGTCCTCGCTGGTGAGCGGGGTGGCGGTGACGGCGTCGGCGATGGCCTTCGAGTAGAAGGTTCGCCAGGTCGTGCCCTTGTCGTCGCTGAACGCGCCCACCAGCGTGCCCGACGCGCCATCAGCAGCCGAGCCGAGCGTGACCGCGTATTGGAACCACTGCTGTCCGAGCAAGTGGAAGCTGCCGCCAGGCGGGAACGCCGTGACGGAGTTGAAGAGCGTGACGGTCCCGGTGATTGTGGGAGTCCCGCCCGCGTAAGTGATGATGGTCTGACCGTTCATTCGTCTTCCTCCTTGCGGCGGCGAACTTTCTTATCGGCGCTCCGGCGCCGAACCTTCTTGCCGCTCGTGCTGCTGGCGGCCTTGCGCGCGGCGGCGGTCTTCTTCGCGTAGGCGGGGGCGCGCTTCTCGTCGCGCTGCTTGCGGCGGTCCTCGCTCTCGCGATCGCCCTGCAGCACGCGGCCGACCTTGCCCGTCTCCCGCGTCGCGGGCTTGGCGAGCTGGCGCGTGATCGGGTAGGCGATCTTGATGTTGCCCTCGTCGTACAGACGCGACGGCGACCAGGGGGCGCGGTTGCCTCCCTGCAAGCGCCGACCGAGCCGCTCGAGCGGGTCGAGTGTGCGGGCGCCGCGGAGCTCGTCCGCCACCCCCGCGCGCTCCGCCATGGCCTGCATGGCGTCGAGGTCCTTGCTCTGCCCCTTGGCTTGCTTGGCGACCCGGGAGACGGCCTTGAACGTGCCGTCGCTCTTGCCCTTGGGAGCCACGCGCCGGGTGACGTCGCGAGCCGCGCCGATCTCTCGCTCGTGCAGGCCTTGCAGCTTCGACCACCCGCCGGGCTCGCCGCGCCAGGGGCGGGCGTCCCGGTCCCGCAGGGCGGCGTGGTAGACCTGCACCAGGTCACGGTCCTTGGCGGTGTTGTCGCTCGCCTTGCGCAGCACCTGGATGGCGCTCTCGTGATGCTGCGCGTTGTAGCGCCGGGGGGTGACGTACACGGTCTTCACCCCCTGCGCCCGCAGCTGGTCGCCGAACGAGGCGCTCGTGTCCCGGGGCTGGCCGCCCTTGGGCTTCGCCTCCGATGCCTCCGTGCGGCGCCAGCGTGCCCCCGCCGGCGGGTCCGGGCCGAGATTGCGGGCTGTGACCTTGGGAGTCTCGGAGCCCGTCCGCTCGCCTGCCGTGGGCCGCCGCGAGCCACGCACGGGAGAGTCGGGCGCGGCCTTGGCGACGTCGCTACTCGTGAGCTCGGGGCGGCGGCTGCCGCTGTAGCGAGGGGTGCGAGCCAGGGCCTTGCCGGCGTACGTCAGGTCCTCGGGAGCCTGCGACGTGCGGGCGAGCTCGGTGGAATTGCCGAGACGCTTGGGCTCGGGGGCGACGTCGCCGCGGGCCGTGTCGGCGCTCGGGGTCTTGACCGCCTTGCCGCGCCGCATCGAGTCGAGCGTGCGCCGCTGCCAGACGGGGTTCAGGTAAGCCTCGGCCTCCTTCACGCTCATCGGGATTGCGCCCTCGACCGGGTGCACGCTGACCCCCCCGAGATTCGCGTTGAAGATGCCCCGCACGGGCTTGTCGGCGTTCGGGACGCCCACGGCCGTCGGCCTGTTTCTGCCGATGGGGGCGCTCCGCTTGCGGAGCAAGTCCAGGCTCGTCTCGACGGTCTGCTGAGCGGGCAAGAGCATGCGCCCCTCGCGGCTCCGGTACACCTCCGCGCTCGAGTCCCGCACCCGCATGCGGGCCCCGGCGTCGTTCGCCTTGGCGGCAGTCGCGAGCGGCTTCTCGAGGCGCTCGGCGTAAACGTCGACGGGCGAGACGTCGCGGGCGCGGGCCACGTCCTGCACTTCCGCCACGGCCTTGGGAGCGGTGAAGCCCTTGCCGAACTCGGGCTCGACGCCGAGCCGCTCGAGCCGACCCGGCAGCCCCTGGTAGCGCGGGCCCTCTTGGACGCCCGCCGCGTGGCGAGCTCCGGCGACCTGCGCGATGGCTCCGGGCGCGCTCGTGCCGCCGCCCCACAGCGCCGCGTTCGTCACGTTTGCGGCGACGTTGCCGAGGCTCGTCCCGGTGTCGCCCGTGCCCACCAGGTTTGCGCCCGCGCGGACGCCCTCCGTCACGGCCTGGTTCACGCCGCCCGCGACTGCTCCGCCCGCCACGTTCTGCAGCACGCGCCCGCCCGATGCGATGAGCCCCTTGGGCGCCTCGGTGGGGATGCGGCTCGTCACCCACTCCCACAGGCGGTTGGACGGGTTCCACGCCGAGATGGCCTCGAGCCCGCCGCGCGCCGCGCTCTCCGCGCCCTCGAGCCCGAGCTTCTTCGTGACCCCGCCAATCGCGCCGAGCGCCGCCTTGCCGCCCGCCTCGATGACGCCCGGCACGGCGCCCACGATCTGCCCCGCCGTGAACGCCGTCGGGTGCTCCTCCCGGAGCTGGTCCGTCATCTCGCGCGAGTCGCTCGTGGTAATCCCCCCGACCATCTCGTCCTTGGCGCCCGACGCGACGGCGCCCGGAACCACCGTCGGGTTTGACGGCAGACCGTGGCTCTGCTGGTCGAGCAGCCCTGCCTCGGTGGCGGAGGTCGCCGCGCCGAAGCTCGCCGTGTCGTCCACGCCCATGACGAACGCCGTCGCCTGGCTGATGCCCGGCAAGGCGCCCGCCTTCACCTTGGTCCCGAGCGTCGAGAGCACGCCCTGCCCGGCGCCGTCCTTCAGCCACGGCGCCTTGCTGTAGCGGTACGGGGTCTTGCCGCCCTTGACGGCTGCGTCCGCCGTCTGGCGCCACAGGTAGTCGTTGTAGGCCTGGTGGATCGAGTCGCCGCTCTGGATGCTCTGGACGGCCTCGGGGGTGAGCGGCGCGTCGTAGCCGAGCGCCCCGAGGATCTCGGGGTTCTCCAAGATCTTCTGGCGGACCGTGGCGGCGGGCGCGTCGTAAACGATGACCTGCCCGTTCGGGTTATCGAGCTCGCCCCGCACCCATTCGTCGGCGGCGGCCTGGTCGCCACGGGGGTG
>JACCDR010679666.1_pt1 | contig 10796 bp, 5 predicted proteins | sample 7446431 | NCBI WGS metagenome assembly JACCDR01 (sample SAMN15323443, study PRJNA562643) | freshwater metagenome | isolation source: river surface water | place: USA:Blue River Watershed | collected 2017-08-17 | reverse complement strand
GTGAGCAGTTCGCGCGCCAGGCGACGCAGAACTTCTCGCCGCAGGGGCCCGCGAGCGCGCTCTTCGGCAACGCGATGAACCAATACGGGCAGTTCACGAACTACTCGGGCCCGCAGAACACGCAAAGCCAGTACGGGCAATCGAGCGCCCAGCTCGCCAATGGCACCCAGGGCGAGCGCGGGCTCGCGGGCATCGCGGGCGGCTACGGCCAGAACGGCACCTACAACGGCGCGAACAACGCGCTCGGGCAGTACAACCAGAGCGCCTCGAGCCTCGCCGGCGGCACTCAGGGCGAGCAGGGGCTCGGGCAGCTCGCGGGCATGTACGGCCAGCTCGGCCAGTACCAGGGCGGCAACAACGCGCTCGGTCAGTACCAGCAGAACGCGGCGAGCGGGCCCATGGCGGCGCAGAGCTTCTACGACCAGGTCGCAGGCAGCTACGGCTCGATGGGGCAGTACTCCGATCCGAACCTCGCCGCCGGGCAGTACGCCCAGACGCAAGCCTCCTTCGGGGCGCTGCCCGTCGCGAACTCCGCAGACCCCTACTATGACCGTGCCGTCCAGCTCGGCACGCAGGACTACAACCGCCAGGCGGCGGGGCGCGGCGTCTACGGATCGAGCGAGGCGCTCTCGGGCGTCGGCAACATGATCGCCGACTTGAACGCGCAGCGCGCGCAGACGACGTTCGGTAACGAGATGAGCATCGCGCAGGAGAACCGCATGCGCCAGCAGCTGCTCGGCGAGCAGGCGCGCATGGGCGATCTCTCCTCACTCGCCGCGTTCGGCGCGAACCTGTCGGGGCTCGAAACGTACGGCAACCTCGCGAACCAAGCCGGCAATCAGACGCTCGCGCAGCAGACGATGCTCGGTAACCAGGCGCGCTCTGCCGACCAGACCGGGCTCGATGCGTTCAATAGTAACCTCGCCGGCGTCAACACGTTCGCCAACGTGAACAACATGCAGGGCGGGCTCGAGCTCGACCGCAACCGCCTGCTCGGCGACATGAGCCGCAACGCCGATCTCTCGGGCACGGACGCCTTCCGCGCGAACCTCGAAGGCGCGCAGACGTACGCCAACATCAATAACCAGCTCGCCGACACCGCGCTCCGCCGGAACGAGCTCCTCGGCAACCTCGCCAACCAAGCCGACAGCCAGGCGCCCGGCGCGCAGAACGCGAACATCGCCGGGCTCACTGCGTTCGGCAACCTCCCCAGCTCGGCCGACAGCGCCGAGACGAACCGCTACAACGCGACGACGGGCGCGATGAACAACGCCGACCGCACGGCGCTCGACCGGCTGAACACGGGCGCGACCATAACGAACAACCTCGACGCGAACCGCCGATCGAACTTCGATTCCTCGATGAACGCGGCACAGAACGCGGCGCAGCTCGGCCAGAACCGGATCGTCAATAGCAGCAACATCGCAAACCAGCTCTCGGCGAACGATCTGAACCGGCTCAACTCCTTCATGGGCTCGGCGAGCCAGGCCGAGGGCAGCCGGCAGGCGCGCCAGCAATCGGCGCTCGACGCGACCGCGAACCTCTCGACGTCGGTCCAGAACGCCATCAGCCAAGGCCTGCAGAGCGTGATGAGCGGCAGCCAGCAGGACTTCGAGCAGGTGTGGCAGGCGCAGATGCTGCCCGCGATGCAGAAGGCCGGCATGGACCAGAAGCAGATCGATCAGCTCTATGAGGCGGTCAAGGGCGTGGCCGAGAGCTACGCCGGAAAGCGCTGAGCCATGGCACTCGACTTCGCACGGATGATGCTTCAGCCGACGCAGACGTCGCCCTGGAACCTCGGGCGCGGCGGCGGCGGGTCGACCTCGCTCGAACGGCAGCGGCTCGAGCTCGCGCGCCAGCAGATGGAGCTCGAGCAGAAGAAGCTCGCCGAGCAGCAGAAGCAGCATGACCTCGCCCAGAAGGCGGAAGAAGCGCGCGCGGCGGCGCTGGTCGAGAAGGAGCGGCTCGACCGAGAGGCGACCGCGCAGGCGGCGCTGCTCGAAAAGCAGCAGGGCGCGGTGCAGAAGTTCGGCGAGCTCGCCGGTAGCGGCAAGGTCGAAGCCGCGCAGGCGATGGTGCCGTACCTCGACCAGCTCGGCTACAGCGTGCAGGATCTCGGCGGCATCGGCGGGCTGCCGGTGTTCGAGCTCAACAATCGCGCCGAGCAGGCGGCGAAGGAGAGCGCCGACTGGGAGAAGCAGCCGCGACCGCTCGACACGCTCGACGGCGGCGAGAGCGCGACGGGATCGCTCGCTCGCATGGGCTCGATGGGCTACGACGAGTCGCGCGAGCGCGGGCAGCTCGACCAGCCGCAAGGCATCGGCTCGACCGAGGCGGCGTTCGGCGCGGCGCTCCAGGCGAGCCAGCAGGCGCAGGAGGCGGGAGGGCTGCCCGCGCGCGCTCCCGACGAGGAGGACTATACGGGCGCGGTCCCGCGCAATGTCATCGACCTTCCGGCGCAGCAGCAGGCGACGCTCGCGCGGCTCCGGCCCATGCTCGGCGCGATCCAGGAGTCCTACCCCGACGCCTACCAGGGCAGCGCGGGCAAGACGGGCGAGGCTGTCATGGGCTCGGGTCTCGGCGCCATCGACTCGCTCGCGCTCTTCAAGGATCTGCGCCAGAGCCCCGACGAGCTCATCAAAGCGGGCATGCAGGCAGACGCGCAGAAGGAGCAGTTCCGGGAGAAGCGCGACGAGCTCACGCCGAAGGACATCAGCGTCCTGCGCGCGCGCGGCGAGAACAGCGCGCAGGCGCTCGCCAAGGAATACAACGTCAAGGGCGCGGCGCAGGCGATCACGACGAGCGACGAGATCCTCGACCTGCTCCACGACGACAATCCCGAGAACGACACGATGATCGCCGGCGCGCTCATGACGCTGCAAGACATCAAGGGCATCCCGAGCGACAAGGATCTCGCGATGGCGTTCGGCATGGACAAGGCGAGCACCATCACGCAGGTGCTCGACTTCATCGGGACGAAAGTCTCGGGCGGGTTCCAGCCCGAGCAGCGCCGCGCGATCGAGAGCTTCGTCAAGCGCGTGACGGAGACCCAGCGGCAGAAGGCCTACGACTTCCTCGACTCGGTCGATACCGTGGGCGACTTGAACGAGCACGAGCGCGTCGGCTACCGGGGCGGCGTGCTGCGCGCCGTGCCCGGCTGGCTCCGTGCCGAGTACGAAGAGGACCGCAAGGACAGCAAGCGCAAGAAGGCCGACGCGGGCGCGGCGCTGCTCGGCACCGACAAGTCGAGCCGCTACGATCCGGGCGACGTCTCGGGCGACTTCGATGCCGACCTCGAAACGCTCGCGGCCGAGGCGGGGCTCGACCCCGACAAGGTGCGGGGCATCATCGGGAGCGAGAGCGGCGGCAAGGCGGGCGCCGTCAACGGCAAGAGCGGCGCGACGGGGCTCATCCAGTTCATGCCCGAGATCGCCAAGGACCTCGGCACGAGCACCGAGGAGCTCAAGACGATGAGCCCGAGCGAGCAGCTGCCGTTCGTGATGAAGTACTTCTCCGACCGGGGCATCACGAGCGAGAGCGCGCCCGAGGACTACGCGATGGCCGTCGCGGCGCCGAGCTTCATCGGCAAGCCGCCCGAGACGGTCGTCTACCCGAAGGGCAGCAAGGCTTGGCGTGACAACGCGCCGTGGCGCCCCGCGGACGGCGGCGACATCACGGTCGGTAGCATCCAGGCCTACTACCAGCGCGGCAAGGGCAAGAGCGCGGAGGCGCCGAAGGCGGCGCTGCCCGAGCCGACGACGGAAGCCGAGAAGCGGATCAAGGCGCTGATGGAACGGGAGGGTCGCTGATGGCTCTGTCGGCTGAAGAGCTGCTCCAGCTCAAGAAGGACCTGGACACGCCCGGCGTGATCAAGGACGACGCTTTCAGGTCGTGGGCGCTCCAGCAAGTGCAGGCCGCCGAGGACCAGAACCTCGAGGGCTACGCGCAGGCGGGCGGCACGCGTGCGGACAGCGCCGCGCCCGCGCCGGGCTCGCTCGGGCTCAAGGGCATCATCGGGAACGAAGCCAAGCCCGACGAGGCGGAGGTGCTCGCCGGGCAGCTCGATCCGCGCTTCTCGTTCGTGCCCCAGGTGCTCGCCATGCAGCCGGCGACGACGCACCCGGGCGGCGACGAGGCGGCGAAGGCAGACGCGGCGAGCGGGCAGACGGGGCCGGCCGTCTACGCCTACGAGCCGCCCGTCTCGGTCGTGCAGAAGATGCTCGTCGATAACCCCGCCTTCGCCCGGGTGCTGCGCCCCGACGCGCCCCCGAGCATGGACGAGATCGGGGCGCTGAACAGCACGAGCCCGCTCTACCAGGACGCGAGCAACTACATGTGGCGCGAGACGGCGAAGGCGGCCGCCCAGAGCGGGCGCACCGTCTATCGCTACTCGAAGCTGCCGTACCTCTGGGGCGACGCGCCGCCGGAGGCGATGGGCGGCGCGGCTCCGCCCGAGGCGCAGGGCACGCTCGATAAGCTCCGCGTGAACCTCGGCGGCGCGGGCAAGCCCCTCATCGACGCGAAGAACGCATTCGTCATCGGGGTCGACGACACGGCCGCGCTCGGCGCCTCGCGCGCCGCGCAGGAGACGCTCTCGCCCGAGACCACGATCACGCCCGAAGAAGACGGCGCGATGGGCATCAACGCGGGCTCGCCCCAGAGCACGAAGGACGTCAACGCCCAGGCGATCGAGCAGCACCCCGTAGCGCACGGCGCCGGGCAGGTGCTCGGGATGCTCGCCCCGTGGGGCGCGACCGAGCGCATCTTCGATGGTCTGGGCAAGGGCGCGCGGTTCGTGGCGGACGCGATCGCGAAGACCCGGCTCGGCGGGCTCGGCGGCTCCGCGGGGCGCGTGCTCGGTCGGACGGCGCTCGATGCGGCCGCCGGCGGCCTCGGCGCGGGCGCGGTGCGGGGCGGGCAGGAGCTCGTCGATACGGCGGCGGAGGCGGCCCAGACGGGCGAGCTACCGAGCATGGACCGGCTGAAGCAGGGCGGGCTCGAAGCGCTCGGCGACTCGAAGGCGGGCGCCATGTGGGGCGGCGCCGGTAGCCTGCTCGGGCAGGGCGCGCACGGGGGCGCCGAGCACATCCGCGATTCTCCGCGCTTCTCGAGCGAACGGGGCCCCGGCGCCGTGCGGCGCACCGAGCAGAACCTCGACTGGCGGCTGCGCCGCACGATCACGGGCCCGCGGCTGAGCGAGGAGACGAAGGCCATCGTCGGGCAGGGCGCGCGCGCCGGCGACCAGCCCGGCGACATCCTCGCCGAGCGCATCGCGCCGCCCGTTCGCGACGTGGCCCTCGCCGACGTGAAGAAGGCGAAGGAGGGCGCGCTCGCCGAGCGGCGCAACTACCAGGCGACGCCCGAAGGCGCGGCGTACCAGCCCGTCAGCCATCTCGAGCGGATGAGCCTCGAGAAGCTCCGCGACCATCACCAGCCGCAGCCCGACGGGACGCTGCGCCCGGTGGACGAGACTTACCGCGACGCGCAGCGGGTGTTCAATCGCCACATCGACAGCGTGTCGTTCGAGCCGACGAAGGGCGCGATCGAGCTCAGCCCCGCCGAGGCGGAAACCTTCCTCGGGCCGCGCGCTCGGTACAAGCTCCTCGAGGAGGACATCAGAGCGGCCAACGCGAGCGCCGCGAACAAGGGCCCCGAGCCCACGATCGAGCGCGACGCCTATCTCAGGACGATCAAGGACAGCCGGGCTCGGGCGGCTGCCGACGAGGAGATCGACGCGAGCATCGACGACATCGTCGGCGATCGGACGCCTTCGGCGGCGGCGCGGCAGAAGGCGGAGCAGCAGGTGCTTCGCGAGCTCGTCGATGAGGCGAGCTTCGTCGAGGCGAACGGCTCTCTCGCCAAGTACCTCGAGCAGCGCGGCAAGGCCACCGTCTATGTCAAGCCCGCCGCCTACGATGCGCGGCGCACCGACACGCTCGTCGAGGGGCTCAAGGATCCGGACCTCATCGAGGCCGCCAAGTACGATCGGCAGCAGTTCAAGAAGGGCGGCGAGCGAGGCGGCTACGAGCTGATGCGCCGCGGGCAAGACGAGAAGATCGCGCAGGCCGAGAAGGTCGAGAAGCGCGTGGCTCCCGAGGGCGACGCCTTCGGGCCCATCGCTGGGCTCTATAACTCGCGCCCCGGCGAGAAGCAGCTCGTCGATGACGTGCGGTCGCTCGCCGATCGCGCCGGGGTGCGCAGCCAGCTCGATAAGCTGCGCGGGCTGCAGGAGACGCAAGCCATCGCCAATCGCGCCAATGCGCTCGGTCCGACGGGGAACCCGAGGAACATCTTCTCGCCGACGACCTGGCTCGACGTCGGGCAGCTGCACGCCTTCCCCGTGCTCAAGGCGCTCGAAGGCCCGCTCGGCCCGCTCGGGGCGAACGCGGGCAAGGCGGCGCTCGTCGGCTCGAACGAGCCCCGCTTCAGCGCCGAGCCCTCGAAGCGCAGCCGCTACGAGGAGGCGCGAGACCGGCGGCTCAAGGAGCTCGCGGCCAAAGAGGACGAAGAGAGGGCGAAACGTGAACGGCGCCGCGCTCGGCGCGCGGCAGGGAGATAGCCATGATCAACGGACAGACGAACTTTGCCTACACGGGGTCAGCCCCCACCATCACGGGCACCGTCACGCTCTTCGATTCGACGACGAGCTTCCCGCCGGGCGGGAGCCTGCACCTGCTCGGGCAGCAGTGGTTTCAGTACTCGGTCACCTTCGGCACGGCTGCCGATGGCGGCACGGGCACGCTCGTCGGGCAGTACTCGGATGACAAGGGGACGACCTGGCGCACGTTCTACTCGAAGACGGTGAGTGACGCGGTCACGGCGACGCCGCTCACGACGGAAGACGAGGTCTACATCGGCATGTACCGGGACGTGCGCTTCCGGTGGACGAACGCAGGTGAAGCGCCGACGGTCTTTCAGGTGAACATGGCGCTCAACGGCCACAAGCCGACGAGCAAGGCGCCGGCCAACGCCGTCATGGTGGACGGATGACGCTTTCGCTCGCTGCGCGCGCGGCGATGCTCGACGGGTTCGAGACCTTCATGGTCTCGGGCACGGGGCAGGCGACGCTCACGCTCTATCAGACGAACACCGCGCTCGCGGTGTTCAACCTGGGCGCGGCGAGCACGGGCACGCCCTTTGGCTCGGCCGTGCTCGACAGCCTCTCGCTCTCCTCGACGCTCTCGGCGCCCATCTCGAACACGGGCACGGCGGTCGGGGGGACCGCAAACCGCTTCGTCATCACGAACCAGAACGGCGAGACGGCGCTGTCGGGTTCGGTCGGCGCCGTGGGCTCGGGCGCGGACATCGAGGTTCCGGCCATCACCGTAACGGCGGCGGCGACGCAGCGGCTCAATGCGTTCGTGCTCCGAATGGACGCCTACGGGCAGCTCGCGGTGGAGGCGAGCCTCACTCTGCAATGAGCGTCGCACTCGGCACTCGCTACGTCTTCGGGCCGCACACGTTCAGGAACGCCGCGGGCACGGCGACCGATCCGACGACGATCAAGTTCTTCATGCGCGAGGAGGTCGACGGGACCGAGCTCGAATGGACGTACAACGCGGCCGCCGTCGAGGGCACGCACTACCCGGTCGGGATGCAGCCCATCGTGAAAAACGGTACGGGCATCTATCAGCTCTCCTACGACGCACGCAAACCCGAGCGGGTGAGCGGCGCGCTCGTCGGCACCGGCACGGTGGTCGAGTCCGTGCCGTTCACGCTGTTCGTGCGGCACTCGGACATCGAGACGCTCGACGACCCGAGTAGCTGATGGCTGATTGCGATGATCGGCAGCTGACGGAGGCGCAGCGCCAGGCGGGTTACCAGAACCAGCGAACGGGCGTGATGCAGGCGGTCCGCCCGTTCAGCGGACGGCCGACGCTCGACAACCTCATCGACTACGTGAACCGTGAGCTCTACCCAGCGCTCCGGCAGACGCGCAACAAGGTCAACGACATCTATCTGCCGGTCGTCGACAACGCGCCGAGCGCGAACCCGCTCCAGTACTACTTTTCCGGCAGCACGGTGAACGCCGATCCGACGGCGGGGCGCATCCGGCTGAACGCTGCGCCCGAGAGCGGGGCGACGGTGATCCGCGTGAGCGAGACGAACGCGCGGCTCGCCGACGCTCGCCCCTGGCTCGACGTGATGGCGGGAGGATCGACCGATCCGCTCGGGGTCGTCACACTCACCGACGCCATCAATCCCGCCCGCTTCATCCGGTTCGACCTGAACACGATGACGGATCAGGGGACATACTGGGACCTCGGGGTGACGCCCATCGAGTCGAGCGACGATGACCCCTTCGCCGAAGGCGGCGGCCTCGTCATCTCGTTCATTCCGGGTGTCGCGTCCACGGGCACGACGGTCCCGCCCGGTAGTGTCTCGCCGATCGCCGCCAACACCGTGCTCGGGAACCCGACGGCCGTCTCGGCTTCGCCTGTCGCCATCTCGGTGCCGACGAACACGGTCGTCGGGCGCGTCGCGGGCAACATCGTCGTCCAGCAGGTCGCGACGGCGCAGATCGCCAACGACGCGGTGACGGACGGCAAGCTCCGCAATTCTGGGGCGCTCAGCGTCATCGGCAGGAGCGCGAACAGCTCGGGCGATCCTGCGGACATCAGCGCGACGGCGGCAAGCGACGCCGTCTTGCGCGAGAGCGGGAGCGTCCTCGGCTTTGGCACCGTAGCGACCGCCGGCATCGCGAACGACGCAGTGACCGATCCGAAGCTCAGAAACTCCGGCGCCTTGTCCGTGATCGGCCGGAGTGCGAACTCTTCCGGCGATCCGGCGGACATCAGCGCGGTCGCGGCGAGCGGCGGCGTCTTGCGCGAGAGCGGAAGCACGCTCGGCTTCGGGACGATTGCGACGGCAGCCATCAGCGACAACTCCGTCACGAACGCGAAGCTGCGCGATAGCGGAGCATTGTCCGTCATCGGGCGCTCGGCGAACTCGACGGGAGATCCTGCGGACATCAGCGCGGTCGCAGCGAGTGGCGCGGTGCTGCGCGAGAGCGGAAGCGTCCTCGGCTTCGGCACGGTAGCGACCGCCGGCATTGCCGACGCCGCGGTGACGGTCGCGAAGCTCGCGGCGGCCGCGGCGCACACGGTGCTCGCCAACACGACGAACGCGAGCGCGACCCCTGCCTTCTCGTCGCCGACGGCGGGCGGGCAGGTGCTGCGCGCGAACAGCACGCTCTCGGGGCTCGAATGGGCGTCGCCGGCGGGCCTCGTCGCCTCGGCTGCTGCTGCCGCGAGCTGGTTTGGCAACGGCACATCGAGCTCGGGGCCGATGGTGCCGAATCTCTGGTCGAGGACCACGGGGCCCAACCTCCGGTTTGCAGCAGGCACGGCGAACAACGGCTCGGCGTCGGTGCTCACGCTTTCCTCGTCGGCGGCAAACCAGAGCCCCGGCACGACGACCTCGGTCGTGATCGCGCTTCCGGCAATCGACGCCTCCGGATCGCCGATCGTTGCTGGCGATCGGGTGGTGCTCGTCTTTCAGTGTCCGAACACGTCAACGGGCGTGACGCCCCCGTCGGGCTGGACCGCGACGGCGTCGATGAATGTCTTTTCACACATCACGACGGTCTATACCCGCGTGCTCGATGGTACGGAGGGCTCGACCATCACCTTTGGGCTGAGCGCGGCGCGTGCCACGAATACCCATATCATGGTCATCCGGGGCAGCGACACGGCCATCGCCGTTGCGGCCTCCTCGCTCGTAACGGTCGGTTTCACCCATAGCACCATCAACCCCGCGAACTTCGCACCGAGCTTCTCCTCGACGTCGATCGAGACGCTGTTCGTCACGTTGATGACGCTGAGCGCGCCGAGCTCGCAACCGGCGGTGACCACCTACCCGTCGGGCACGACGGGTCAGTTGGAAGTCGACTTCGTCGCGGGCGGCTACACGTTCGCTCGCGCGCAGACGAGCCTCTCCGCGGCCTCGTGGGATCCGTCGGCGTGGACGTACCCCACATCGGGGGGCGAGGGCGCGGCGCTCACGCTGGCGTTTGCGCCAGCGAGCACGGGCATCCTCGACATGGCCGCGATGGCGGCCAATACCGTCAAGGGCAACGCGACGGCGAGCACGGCAGATCCGCAAGACATCAGCGTAGGCACGAACAGCGTGCTCGGGCGGGTCGCTGGCAACATCGTCGCCGCCCAGGCAGTGACGGCGCAGATCGCCGACGACGCAGTGACCGACGCGAAGCTCCGGAACTCGGGCGCTCTGTCCGTCATCGGGCGCAGCGCGAACAGTTCGGGCGATCCTGCCGACATCAGCGCGACGGCCGCCTCTGGAGCGGTACTGCGCGAGAGTGGGAGCACGCTCGGCTTTGGGACGATCGCGACGGCGGGCCTCGCCAATAACTCCGTCACGAACGCGAAGCTCGCGCAGATGGCGGCCAATACCGTCAAGGGCAATGCGACCGCGAGCACGGCAGATCCGCAAGACATCAGCGTGGCCGCGAACAGCGTGCTCGGGCGCGTTGCCGGCAACATCGTCGCCGCCCAAGCAGTGACGGCACAGATCGCCGACGACGCCATCACCGATCCGAAGCTCCGGAACTCGGGGGCGCTCAGTGTCATCGGCCGGAGTGCGAACAGCTCGGGGGATCCAGCGGACATCAGCGCGACGGCAGCGAGTGGCGCGGTGCTCCGGGAGAGCGGAAGTGTCCTCGGCTTCGGCACGGTAGCGACCGCCGGCATTGCCGACGATGCGGTGACCGACGGCAAGCTCCGGAACTCGGGCGCCCTGTCCGTCATCGGGCGCAGCGCGAACAGTTCGGGGGATCC
>JACCDR010241358.1_pt1 | contig 10798 bp, 13 predicted proteins | sample 7446431 | NCBI WGS metagenome assembly JACCDR01 (sample SAMN15323443, study PRJNA562643) | freshwater metagenome | isolation source: river surface water | place: USA:Blue River Watershed | collected 2017-08-17 | reverse complement strand
TCGAAGGGGGTGCAGGTCTGTTTACGGGCGCAGGCTGGGCAAACCATGACCATGCAGACTTTGCAAAGAGAGCCGACTTGGTCGGGAGTCGTCCCGTGGGGGACGACCTTCATCGACTGGCAGTGGCCACAGGTGTACGTGTCGCATTCCGTCGTCTGGCCATCAGGACCGGTGACGACCAAGTGGCCGCGTTGCCGGCCCTGAAGACCATGACGGATGAGCATTACTCGTAGAACCCAATCTCGGCGGCAAGGTTGCCAGCGGCACCGCCGACGGCGATGCACTGGAAGCCGATGCCGTTGTTGGCCGTGGCCGGGACGATCAGCTCGGCGCGCGGATCGTACGCGGCCCATTGAATCGTGGCGCGCGGGTTGAAGTAGAAGTCGCTGAGGACGCCCGAGTAGGTCGGCTCCACCGTGAGGTTTTGGAGCGACGTCGAGAGGGCGGCCGGAGCACCCGGGTCCGTCGGGGCGGGCGTGACCGAGGTACCGGTGCCGGCGGTCGTGGCACGGCGGAGCTGAGCCTGGACGGCTTGGTCGCTCGTGGGCGTGCCGCTCGTGGCCATGCGCAGCGTGCAAATGCGCGGACGAACGGTGGTGCCACCGGAGACGATGAGGGGGGATTGGGTGGCGGCGATGGCTCGGGCGCCAGCAGCGTTGTACAGCATGGGTTAAACCTTTTGCTCGTCGATGGGGGAAGAGGGGTTAGCGGGCGACGGACCACGCTGAGGAGACGGGAGTGTTGTATCAGCGCGACGAGAGACGAACAACCCGCGGTTAAATCTTGCCCAAGGCTCGGAGTACTTCGGTCTCGATGATGTTGTCGAGACGCCACTCGACCAGTTCCTTCAGGATGCCCAGACCACTCTTACCATCGCGGTTGAAGATACCGCGCTTTTGCATGTTAACGACGATACTCCAAGCCATGGCGAGAGCTTCTTTGGGGTCGTTGGCGAAACCCTTGCGTTGGACCCAGCGAGTGAGGGCCTCGATCATGGCGCGGCCGGGTTTGACGTTGGAAGCGCGAACGCCTTCTTCGATGATTCCGGCGACAGGTTCGTCGTTGTAGATCTCGACGTAGTCGGGGCCGATGCGAAGTTTCCATCCGGCTCGATAGAGGCCGCGGTCGACAGGTTGGGGGACGCGCTTGGGGAGGATTTCGACCAGGAGAGTTTGGAGACCGCGAGCACCGGCAGCGACCAAACCCTTAAAAGCGGCGGTGCGCATTTCAGCAGCAAGCTCTTCGAATTGAGGAGCAGCCTTCGCTAGAGGGACGACCCAGTCACTCATGTGTCGTCGGCATCGAAGCGACCGGGAAGCTGGTCGATCTTGGGCTTGCCTTGGCGGTCGAGGGGGTCGGAGGCGGACTCGAGCATGGCGACCCACTGAGCGTTGCCGGCGTCGCGAGTGACGCGGGAAAAGAGGCGGAAACGAAGACGCTCGGGCTCTTCATCACCGCGGCCGTCTTCGTGGATCTCCCAAAAGAAGTCGACTTGGGGGGCGACCATGGGGCGGTCGAGCGTGCCGGCGACGGGAGTGCCGTCGGGAGTGGAGGGGCAGCAGCAGTAGTCGAGGGGGAGCTGGCGGGGAATCACCAGGCCTTTGAGGTTGTCGGCGGTGAAGAGAGTGGAGACGCGGTCGACGCGCACCGTGCCCTCGGGGAAGGTACCGGCGGACCAGGGGCGATAGCCAACGCCAGTCAGCTCCATCACGCGGGGCGTGGGGAGCAGCTCGAAGCGGGCGAAGACCGACTCCTCGCCGGCGCCGCGTTCACTACCGGACCAGCGCGTCCAGACGAGGAAGACGCGGTAGGGGCGGACGCCGAAGCGCGTGCTCAGTTGGCGGATGCGGTCGACTCGAGCGCCGAGGCGGTTGGCGAGGGAGTGCTGCGCTTGGAGGCGGGTGAGCGGCTTGGGCGTGGGCACGCCCCACAAGCTAGCTCAGCGCATGACGGGGACGTTCAACCCGCCACGCTGGAGGCGCTTGTCGAAGGGATTGCGCTGGATGCCGAAGAGGTTGGCGAGGGCGTCGACCCAGTAGTCGTAGGCGCGCGTGAGCTTGCGCTGCTCGTCGGGGTTGATGGTGATCTCACCAACCTGGTTCACGGCGAGCAGCTCGAGATTGCAGACCATCTGCTCTTCGGCTTGGTCGCAGATGGCCAAGAGGCGCTCCAGCTCGGGGAGCGCCTCTTCGAGAAGACGCTGCATGGCGCCTTCGATGATGAACTGGGTTTCGACCGCTGCGGGGGTACCGAGGGCGAAGGTCGCAGCCGCTGCCACGTTGAGGTAGCCCAAGTGGTGGCGAATCTTGACCTTCACATGGTCGGGGATGACAGCGGTCGGCACCGGGTTAGCCCGTGATTTCTTCGAGCTTCACCCCCTGGCGACGGAGGCCGGGGATGTCGAAGTTGGCTTCGTCCAGCTCTTTGCCGGGGTTGAGGTTGAAGCGGTAGCCCGGGCCGCTGACGTTCTTCGGCTTGTCGCCGAGGACGCGGTAGCGCTTTACCACCCGGGGGGCGGCTTCGAGGGAGTCGATGTCGACGGCGGAGACGACCGGGTCGCCACCGACGCCACGGGCCAGGTTGGGGGACGATGCGATGGCGTCGTGCTTCTCGGCGATGGGGAGGTCGCGGTTGAGAAGCGAGGAGACGGAGGTGCCGGAGTATTCGGCGTGGGTGCCGTCGGGAGAGGAAACGACACGCGAGGGAGCTGCGCTCGGCGCAGCAGAAGGAGCACCAACACGAGGGAGCGAAGAGCGACGAGACATGAAGACGAGTCCTGCACTCTGGGGAAAGTAGAGGAGGGTGCTCGCCGAGTCCTAGGGTGGGCGCCTCTCCCCAGAGAGACACCCACCACCAGGGGCGGAAAGCCGAGCGTAGCTCAGCCGTCGAGGGCGTGCTCGATGATGACGGCGCGCTTGAAGCGCTCGTTGCCACCAGCGGTCACGTCGGAGGGCGTGGCGAAGGAGGTCGTGATGGACCAGCTCGCCGAGACGGTGTCTTGCAGGCGGTTCACCGGGGCGCGGACGATGAGCTTCACTCGCTCGGTCGAAACGTCGACGCCGGCGTTGACGACCTGGAAGTCGCCGATCTTGCCTTGGATGCCGGCTTCGCTGACGTAGCTGGACTCGTCGAGGCCCTTCTCGTACAAGGCGCCACGACCCGTCACGAGGATGCGGCCGATGTTGACGCCGCTCTCGTTGGTGGTTTCGGCGCCGATGTCTTCGGAGTAGGCGGCGAGCGTGCCGGTGGCGGTGCGCGTGCCGGCGTTGAACTGGTCGGGGCACTCGTTGTTCAGATAGAACGAGATACCCGCCAGGCGACCAATGAAGGCCTCCTGGTAGCGCTCGCCTTCGACGAGGCCTTGGTTGATCCGCTGGAACGCCGGATCCGTGAAGATCTGGTTGTTGCCGTCGGTGGAGATGTGGGCGTGGTACGTGCCGTCCTCGTGGGGCGGCACGTTGTTGCGACGGAGCCAGTTGGTGGCCTGGATGGCGTCCTGCAGTTGGAAGATGTCGCTGGTGCCGATGCCGTCGACGCTGTTGCCGCCGCCCGAGCGGATGACGCGGGGGCGAGCAGCGCTCAGCACGGGAGCTCGAGCGGCGACGATGGCGCCGACTGCGGCCGAGAGGAACAGCGTGCCAGGACCGTTCGGGTCGTTCGGGTTGTCGAGGTCGACGCCGATGACGTTGCGAACGATGGGGGTCAGACCGTTCATGATCGTGATCGACAACGGGCTGCTGGTGCCGACGGGGGTCGGGCGGACTTGGACACCGCGAGTGACGACGTCGGTGAAGCCGTTGACGCTGGCGACGCGGATCTGGACATCGCCCGAGGCCGTGGCCGCGATGAGGTTCGTTTGGCCAGAGAGGTAGTCCGTGAATAGGCGGTTGCGCGGGATGCGGTTGAGCGACTGGCCCGCCTGCATACCGAGCTGCTGAATGTTGCGGAGGAACTGGTCCCCGTTCGACACGGCCGAGGTCGGCATGTGGGTGTCGATGGTGCCGCTGTAGCGGTCGAGACGAGCAATCCACTGCTCGTACGAGATGGCTTGCGGGACCGGGTCGGTGCCGGCGGCGATGGGCTTGGTGATCGGGGAGAGCAGACCCGGGCGCGTCATGAACAGCTCGGTACCGCTGTTCGTATCCCAGTCCTCGAACTGTGCTTCGGCGCGGAACAGGAGGGAGGGGAAGAGCGTGTCGTGGAAGGCGCGCTCGAGGAGGCCGGTTTGGACGAGGTTCAGGATGGCGGGCGGGATGCCGAGAACTAGGGGCATGGACGAATCTCCTACAACGGTCAGTGGAAACCGCGATGGATGACCCGCTTACCTCGGCCTGAGTACCACCTTTGTTTTACCGCGCTGGTGGGCGCGCGGGAGTTGGCCTGCGGTGGAGCGTGTGTCGGGGTCGCTTGTGTCGAGTTACTTGTCAGACGAAAGCGAGCGGCGCAAGTGGGGCAAACCCGGCAACGCGGAGCCAGCTGGATTGGGCTGGCTCCGCGTTGAACACGGGAAGGGTCAGAGGCTGATGGAACCCCGGGGTTCCATCAGCGCATGGTGATGTTGAGCTTGGACTTGGCGTACTCGCGGACTTCTTTGGGAGTCATCGAGTTGGGCAAGCCGGGCTTCATCGTTTTGCCAGCGAAGGGATCCGCAGGGGCAGCTTGGCGCGGGACCGGAACAACAGGACGCGCCCCTCCCGCCGGGAGGACCCGACGCAGGGGAGGGGCGCCGGCAGCAGGAGCCGCCGGCGGAGCAGCAGCGGGAACCGGCGGCGTGGCAGCAGGAGGCGGAGCAGCAGGAGCGCCAAGGGCCATGTCGGGGTTGTCGGTGGCGAACTTCTTGAACCACTTGTCGATCGTCACCTCGTTGAGGCGGCGCTTCTCGACGTCGGTGAGCTTCACCACGTACTCGCGAAACTCCTGCTTGGCGTACTTCACGCGGTCGAGACGCACGTGCTTGATGGCGATGCCCTGGATGCGGGAGTCCTGCTCCTTGGCGACGACGTCCTTTTTCGTTTCGGCGAGCTGGCGCTTGAGGTCTTCGTTCTCGCTCTTGAGCGAGGCGACCTCGGCCTGCAGTTGCTCGACCTCGGACATCTGAGACCGCTTGCGTTCGGCTTCGGCCGCGACGAGGGCGTCGTGCTCGTCGAGCTTTTTCTTACGCTCGAGCCGGATGCGGGCGACTTCGGCTTCGTCGTCGGTGCCGTATTCCTCGCGGAGGAGGCGGCGCTTTTCGCGGTCCTTGTGGTCGTTGAGGCGGGCCTTCTCTTCGTCGCTCAGGGCGTTGGAACGACGCGCGGGAGCCGCCGGCGGCGCCGGAGGTGCAACGACCGCGGCCGGCGCGGGCGGAGCCACTACCGGCGCCGGAGGTTGAGCTACAGCCGGGGCAGCCGGCGGAGCGGCGCCGGGGTCGTAAACAGAGGTGGGGTCGAGGGTATCGTCATCATCGGGCATGGGGGTTTCTCTCTTGACGGGTTAGAGAGACCGAAGCCCGGCGACGCTACCCCCGACCATTCGGGGGACTCACGCTCACACGTAATCGTCGGTCTCGTCGAGGACAGCTTGGAGGTCGGCGGCGGGAGTGACGCCGAGGAGCAGGGTGACTTGGGCGCGGGTGACAGCATCGGCGACGGCGAAGGTGATGGTGTTCTTCGCGATGTTGAGGCGGGCTTGGCCGGCGGCAGGCGCACCAGCGCCCGGAGCCAGCACGATCTTGGAACCGACGGAGGTGCCGTTGAGAGCCGTGGCAGCGAGCAGCAGAACGACGCCGTTGGCCATCCACGGAGCACTGGACGGGAGCGTCAGGACGTTGGAGACGACCGGGAACACGGGGCTCATGACTTCGCCACGCTCGGGAGCGTAGACGACGTCCATGTCCGTGATGGCGTCGGCGGCGAGGACGACGATGTCGCCGTTGGGGGCGACGGCGATCTGGCCGGTGGTCGGGGTCGTGCCGTAAGCCACAGGCGTCAATTCGCCCGTGACACCGCCGGCGCGGACCGTGGCACGGAGCACCGAAGCAGCGCGCGCGTTGTTCCCGAGTTGGAGCGCGTGGAGGGTGCCGAGAGTGGAGGGGTTGACGCCGAGCGCCGACGGGTTGAGCTTGCGCTTGCTCTGGACCATTTGGCCGAGGAGCAAGTCGCCCAGCTTGAGGACACGGAGTTGGTCGGGGATGGAACCGGCGGGGGCGCGGTTGAGGTCGGAACGAGACATGGTGGGTACTCTCCTAAATTGGGAACGAGCGGGGAGGACCGCTCAGGGAGGTTACGATAGCAGAGTCACTCGAGACCGGAAACGAAGTACTCGAGTTGGGCAGAGCCTTGGGCTTCGAGCTGCTTGAGAAATAGGAGGGAGTTGAACTCGAGAAGCACGAGGCCGAGCACGGGGAGGAGCGTCATCACGGAGCCACCGGAGCCGTCGTCGGTGGTGAGACGAAGCACAACGGAGGAGCTGCTCTTCAGGTACAGGAAGGTGGCCTTCGTGACGGCGGAAGAAGTACCGAGGCCGTCAAGAACAGCATACGAAGGGGAGAGCGTGCTCAGGCGACGGGAGAGCACACCACTCGCGACGTTGAACGCTTTGGACGTTTCGAGGAAGGCGAGCGGGACGGAGAAGCTCGACGCGGGGAAAGATTCCGTCGTGACGGGGGGAGGCCCCGCGTCGAGCGAACCGCTGAGGCGAAGAAGCCCCATGGCTCAAGCGCCGAGGCGGAAGGGCTTCGTGCCGTTGCCGAGCGAACCGACGCCGAGGGGGTTGCCCTTGTCGGGGCCGGGGTTGGCGTTCTTGCTGTCGACGCTGGTGCCGGTGGGGCCGGGGATGATGCTCTGCGGAGCGAGGCCGCGTGATTGGGGGGTGGCGCGCGGTTGGGGGCGGGGACCAACGAGAAACGAATCCGAGAGTTTCGACATGGGGGTACCTCGACCGAAACCGTAGCGCACCCTCAGCGAAAGACGAACGGGAGGCGTGGTTTCACGATCGGGGGGTACGGGCGGCTACCGCCGTTGCGCATGTTGGCGGTATTCTGGTCGCGACCAGGGAGGAAGGTCGTGTCGGCGCGGAGGATGGAGGTGGGGTGCATCCGGTTGCCGATGGGAGCGGGGGGCTCCGTAAGGACAGCGGTAGCACCCGGAATTTCGAAAACGAAGGGCTTGGCCAGCGACATCCGGGGAGGCTAGCCGATGGAACCCCGGGGTTCCATCGGACTTACAGGTCGCGGGAGTCGACGATGAGAAACCGGTCGGGGTCGAGGGCGCGGCAGAGGATGGGGTAGACGGCGCTAGGGTCGAGGCCGCCGTTGCCACAGCCGGGAAAAGTCAGGGCGATCTGGCCTTCGATGAGGGCAAGTTGACGGGCGGACTTAGCAATCAGGTCGAGTTGAGCTTTTTGGTTCCAGCTGATTTCGGGGTCGTCAGCGTCGAGTAGAGGCTTGACGGGGAAAAAAATGAGCGGAAGGTCGGGATGCTCGAGCACGGGGGTCGAGGGAGCCGTGGAGGCGCAGAGTTTGCCGTACCAAAGCGGGAGACCGGGCCACTTGGTGGCGGCTTGGTAGGCGGTGCCGGCGCCCATGTTGTTCTGCTTGGAGACCGGGTCCCAACCGATATTCGTGGTGATGACGAGCTTGTGGGTGGGAAGGAAGTCCCAAAGGTTACCCTTCACGACGCAAAGAGCAGCGCGCGGGTCGAACAGTTCGGACAGGGGCTTTATCGGTTGGAGGCCAGCAAGCAATTCGGTTTCGTCACCAGAGTTCATTCGTCGATCTCCTCGAGTTCGAGGGTGGTGATGCGACGACCATCGGAGCTGAGGATGTTTTCGGGGAGTTCGCTATGGCCGGTGACGCGGAAGCGAACGCCGCGGTCGACCAGCAACTCGCGCTCGAGGTTGCCAAATTTGGAGATCGAACCAATAGGAACACCGCTCTTTTGCTTGATGCGGAGCAAGAGCGGGTGGGAGCCGCCGGTGAAGTCGATGGCGACGGTGGGGTCGAGGCTGACGGAAATGAAAGAAGGGGAAGTCCACTCACCCTTGGCGATCATGGCTTCGATGGCTTTGGGGTCTTGGAGGGAGATACCCCGATAAACCTCACCCTCCATGGCAAGGCCTGCGTCGCGAGCAGCTTTCAAACCGGCGGAGATATTCTTGACGGTGGTTTCGACCTTGGTCACGACAGCTGCATCGGTGGGTTTACCCTCGGCTTGGTTACGGAGAACCTCATTGACCTTGTAGTAGCCAGCACCGGTATAGTTTTCGATGCTGCTCGCGACTTTTTTGCCGTTGGGCATGCGATACAGGTTGTCCTTGACCATGTCGCTCGTTTTGGTGAAGTCCTGGAGGACGGTCTTCAGCTCTTCGCGTGAACGAAGCGGGCGATGCGGGACAGAAACTGCTGGGCGAGGACCCGACAGAATCGGAGCTGCCATGGGAGGAGCAGCAGCAGGAGGAAACGAAAAAGCGGTAGGAACTGAGGGAGGGGGAGAAATATTGGGGGGAGCAGGAGCAGGCGCAGTCGGAGGAGGAACAACCGCCGCCATGGGAGGAGTAGCGGCGACGCCGATAGATTCGAGCGGGACCGTCGTCATACGAGGGCGTGGTGGGGGAGAACCCTTGCGACCCTCTTGGGCCCAGCGCGCGGCGACATCGCCATCGCTCTTCCACCGTAGCTCGGCGGGGAGCGGCCACGAGAGGTTGTGGGGGACGACGATCTCGCGGTCGTTGGGACGATTCGGAGGGTGCATGTAGGCACCGAACCAAGATTCGAAGGCTTCGTTGGTGCGGCGGATCTGGCCGTGGACCGCGTAGGAGTCAGCGCCGGTGCGGTCGTCGAAAGTGGCGACGAGGACCTTCAGCATGGGGCCGACGATCTGCTCGACGTTCTGGAGCGTTTGCTGAGCGGCGGCGTTGTGGGCGTTCATCGACTCGGTGCGGAGGATGCGCTCGGCCCAGGACGCAGGAGCAGACTGGAGAAAGGGGGAGGCGGCGATGAGGTCGTTGCGGGCGGCGTCCCAGCTCTTGCCTTGGAGGAGACGTTGCTGAAGCACTTCCTCGAACTTGCCGATGACGTTGACGCCGTAGCGCTCGAGCACGCCGGGGTTGCCGGGGTGCTTGGGGTCGGAGTCGATGCGGCGGAGAATGGTGGCGTCAACACCGCGGATCGACTGTTCCATCATGGAGATGGTGTCGAAGGGGAGTTGTTGGGTGGAGCCGCGGAACTCCTGCTCGGCGCGCGTGACGTATTCGATGACGTCGTGGGCGGCGTACTCGGCGGTTTCCTTACCCAACTCGAGTGTGGCCTTGCGCATGCCCTGGGTGAGGGGGACGAGCACGGCGCGCACTTGGGCAAGGGCGGCTTGGAGTTGATGGACGGTGAAGGTGTTGTCGCCGAGGCCGCTGGCGCGGACGGACTTGAGACGCTCATTCAGCTCGAGCTGGGCGCGTTCGAGCATCTTGCGCGTCTTAGCTTTGGACGCACGTTGAGCGAAGCGGGCGGCGTTCTCCTTGTCGGCGGCGAGGATCTGCAGCGCGGACTTGGCCACTAGTCACTCAGTCCTGGGATGGGAGCGGGAGCGGGAACAGGGAGGTCGTCTTCGGGGGAAGAGAGAGCCTCGGCTTCAGCCTCGAGCGTGCCGGCGGCTTCGAGCTTTGCCATGTAGGCGACGAAGGGCATGGCGCCGTCGGGGTCGGGGGTGTTGTCGGGGAGGCGAAGAGGACCGAGACCCATGGCCTTCGACCGTACTTCGTTCACGGTCATCGTCTTGATCTTGTCGGCGGGAGCAAGCTCGACGAGGGCATTGCCAGCATCAATCGAAGCGGCATTCTCATCGTCTACGACCTCGCCGCCCGTGCCGCCGAACATGGCACCCTCGCGCGCAGCCTGTTCCTCGGCAGCGGCCTGGATGGCTTGCCACTCGGCGTTGGCGTCGCGGTCGTAGAGGTTGGCGACCAGCTCGACGCCGGCACGCTGGGAGAGAACGGGCTTGCCGCCGGTGGCTTGGGAAATGGAGCCGACGACGGTTTGCTTCTCGGCGCCGGTGGGCTTGAAGTAAGGGCCCCACTCGACGGTGATGACGCCTTCGCCGGGGGAGTGGGGGATGAGCTGCTCGATGATTTCGCCGGCGGCGTTGTTGGTGGAGATCTTGCGAAGGGGGAGCGAAAGGTCTTGAACGGCTTCTTCGAAGATAGGGGGGTCACCGTCTTCCGTGCCAGGAGCATCCGTACCAGGTTCGACTTCGACCGGGACTTCGACCGGGGTGGAGCGAAGACGCCGCCACGAACGAAGCATTTGGTTGAAGAGCTGTTCGATGGCGGGGCCCCACATCATGCGGAGCACGTCGCACCGGGAAATCATGGGGGCGTAGACGAGCTTCTGAGCTTCGCCGCTGGCGGCGGCGGCAGCGGCCTTGTCGGGGTCGAGGACGACGCATTCGTTAACCTCGAGGATCTGCTGGCGTTGGGCCTCGATGGTTTCTTTACCGATCTGGGTATCGGACAATTGGAGGTACTTGGCGTCGCCGGAGACAGAGGTGATGATGGCGTTGTCGGTGCCCTTGCGGATGACGCCGGTGCCTTCGCGATCTTCGCGGTCGAGCTTGAGGTAGAGCGTGGGGTCGAGGTTAGCCTTGGTGCCGTTGAGGTGGACGGAGTTCAGCTCGTCGAGCTGATCCATCTGTTCGTAGGTTTCGACGTAGTCGCAGGAGCCGTCTTCGGTGTCGTCCTCGCTGGGGAGGTTGGCGACCCAAACGAAGTGACACTCGCCGTCGCCATGGAGGCGGGAACGCTCCTCGTCGATCTGCCAGATGGGGAGGTC
>JACCDR011332844.1_pt1 | contig 10799 bp, 24 predicted proteins | sample 7446431 | NCBI WGS metagenome assembly JACCDR01 (sample SAMN15323443, study PRJNA562643) | freshwater metagenome | isolation source: river surface water | place: USA:Blue River Watershed | collected 2017-08-17 | reverse complement strand
GCACCGCAACATCCACGAGATGATCCGGCTCCTGAAGATCCACCGCGGCGTCCTGCCCTACAGCGTTCGACGCACCTTCGGCTTGGAGGAGCGCCGCCTCGCTCAGCTCGGCTACGACCGGATGATGCGACGGGCGATGTGACCGACCCGCACGAGCTGATCGAGCAGTATCTGCCCCTGGCGCGATCGATCGCGTTGCAGGAATGGCGGAAGGCGCCGCACGCCCTCGAACTGGACGAGATCCGCTCGATCGCGCACTTCGGCCTCGTCGGCGCCGCGATGCGCTGGCACCCCTACTGCGCCGAGAAGGGCTACAGCCCCGACGCCCTCGAATTCTTCAAGCCGTTCGTCGTCCTGCGCGTCAAGGGCGCCATCGTCGACGCGGTCCGCTCTGCCGACCGGGCCTCCCGCGCCCTGCGGGACCGGTACAAGCTCATCCGCGACGCCGGCCAGGACCAGGGCGCCACCGACAGCCAGCTCGCCGAACGCACCGGCCTGTCCGAGCTGGAGATCCGCCACACCATCCGCGACATGGCCCACCGGCACACCGTGTCGCTGGAGGCCGAGGAGTACGAGCCGCAGGCCCAGACCGACGTGGAGTCCTCCGTCCTGGCCGGTGACATCCTTTCCGCCGTCGTGGCGGTGATCAAGACCCTCACCGACGAGCAGCAGGCGATCGTGGCCCTGCATTACCACCGCGGACTTCAGCTCCAGCAGGTCGCCCGCGCGTTGGGCATCACCGAATCGCGGGCATCCCAGTTGCACGCACGAGCGGTCCTGACCATCAAGGCCGCGATGCGTGAAGCCGCCGAGCAGTGGGAGACCTGATGTACATCGCCACCCTGACCGCCGACGTGACCGAGCGGGCCGACGAGGACGGCGAGCGCTGGGCCGAGGTCCATCTGATGTTCGGCGAGGCCGTCATCTGCACCTTCCGCAGCGACGCCTGGTGGAACCTGTGCCAGGCCCCGGACCGCCAGGGAGCGCTGGAGGAGTTCGTGGCCGAGAAGATGCGGACCCTGCTCCGTGCTCCGGCCTGACGAGAAGGTCGCGGGACGGGCGTTCCGCGACGAGGAAGAGTTCCTGCTGCTGCGCTACAACCAGGAGCAGCCGCCCTCCTTCGTCGTCCCCGTGTTCATCGGCGTCTACCGGCACAACTGCGCCGGGCGCGGCGGACGCTCCACGGAGCTGGCCCTGACCGAGCGCTACGTCCTGTCCCCGGCGTTCGAGGTCGTCGACATCGGCAACCAGCGCGTCGCCCGGCACATCGTGGAGGGCAGCCACCCCGAGGGCTCGGTCATCGTGCCCGAGGGCCGCTTCGCGTTCCTGTACCGCGAGGGGACCTGCCGCTCGTGCGGGCTGACCGCTCGATCTGAGTCCGGCCGATTAATCGAAGCGGAGGAACGCCCCCCGATTCACGGTTGGGCGACACGGAGCGGAGCAGATCATGGCGGACACCAAGAAGTCGACGGGGCACGAGAGCACCTGGGGCGCCAGCACGCCGGCCAAGGAGAACTGGACGGACAAGAACGCCGAGCCGGTTCGTAAGGCCGTGGAGCGGGAGAACGCCAAGAAGGAGGCCGGCGATGAGTGAGCCGACGGCTGAGGAGAAGGTCGACGGGACCGAGAAGAACCCGAACCAGGACCAGCAGTCCAATGGCGACTCTCGCGGTCAGGGGCAGGGCACCGGTTCCGCCGGCGAAGGTGGTCCGGCGGCGCCGGCGGGTCCCGCGTGAGCACCGAACTCGACGAGTCGGCCGAGCGGTTGGTCGAGGCGATGGACGACTACGTGGCGGCGACGCACCGCCTGTTGCTGTTCATCAAGGCGAACGAATCGAAGTTCGCCGCCGGCGGTAGTGACAGTAGCCCGTCAAGGTCCGACGACGGGAACTGACCGCCGAGGAGGCCCGGGACAGTGACCGAGATCAAGAGTGTTGTTGTCCCGGGCGGGGCGCCCACCCCGAAGGTGCGAAAGAAGCTGCCTGACGCCTTCGCCCGTCCCCGCATCGATCTCGACGCCGGGCGGATCAAGCGCGAGTGGAAGCGCATCCCGGTCTGCAACATCGTCGAGGGCGATATTGTCCCCGAGGTCGGCCGGGTCGAGGAGATCGTCTCCGCGTTCTCCGCTGATGGCGACGAGCCCTACGTGATCACATTGTGCGGGGCCGGCGGCATCGCCAAGCGGTTCCCCGGCACCGCGGAGATCCTCGTCTTCGCCCCGGAGAACGCCCGGTGAAGACCGACCTTCCGGCGGAGCTGCAACGGCCGGTCGGCGGCCGGTTCCACCGCTACCGCTCCACCGCCTGCCTGCACGAGCAGCACGGCGAGTGCCGCAAGACCTGCAAATTCTGCAAGACGATGTGCGTCTGCTCCTGCCACGATCTGGACCCGATCGACGCATGATCGACAAGGAACACACCGAGAACGTCATCAGTCTCGCCTACGACCTGTATCTGAGCCTGAGTGCGGGGCCGCCCCGCGCCCTGGACGCGCCGACCCCTGAGGTCCCCACCGACTTCCGACGTGCCTTCGTCGCATCGTTGGCCGCGCTGGAGATGTCGTCGCTGAAGAGGCCGTCGACGTGAGCGCCAGCGAGCACGCCCGTACCGTCCTCGCCGCGATCATCCCCGCCCAGCGCACCGCGCTGGAATCGGCGCTGACCCGACTCACCCCGACGCACTTCGTCAACCCGACCTACGCGGTGCTGTTCGAGATGCTCGAACGCTACTTCCAGGTCACCGGCGACGTGCTCTCCCGTACCGGCCTGCTCGACCTGCTGCGCAACTCCCGGGCCGACGCCGGCAAGGTCGCCCTCTACAGCGAGCTGTACGACTCCCTCGCCGGCACCACGGTCACCGACTCGTCGTTTCGCTGGTCGGTGCAGCAGCTCCGCGAGCTGGCCGCCGAACGGGCCACCCAGACCGCGCTGACCGAGGCGATGGAGATCCTCACCCGCGGCGTCGAGACGCCCAAGGGAGAGCTGCTACGCGGCCACGAGGAGGCCCGCACCCACGTCCTGAAGGCCCTGGCCGACATCGACCGGCAGATCGCCGCTCAGGCCGCCCCCGAGGGCAACATGCGCGCCGAGGCCGCCGACATGCTCGCCGACTACGCGGCCCGGGAAGCCGACCAGCGCCACGGCCACGACTCGACGGTCCGTTTCGGCATCCCCGCCCTCGACGAGCGCGTCGGCGGCATCCAGCGTGGCGAGCTGGCGCTGCTGGTCGGCGCGACGGGGGAGGGCAAGACCTCCCTGGCGGTCCAGCTCGCCTGGTCCGCGGTCGTGGAGCAGGGCAAGAACGTCGTCATCCTCACCACCGAGACGATCCGCAACCAGGTCCGTCGCCGGCTCATCGCCCGGCACTCCCGGCTGGAGCACTTCGGGCTGCGCAACGGACTGAACTCGCGCGACATCAAACGCGGCACCCTGGACGAGGACGGCCGCAAGAAGTTCGGGGAGATCGTCTCGGACTTCACCACGAACCCGGCCTACGGCATCACCTACATCGTGCAGGTCCCGCCGCGCTCGACCATGTCCTACTGCGAGGCGAAGCTGATGCGCCTGTCGCAGGAGTTCCGCATCGACCTGGCGATCATGGACTACTTCGCGCTGCTGCGCGCGGACCGGCGACGCAACACCAACCGGGAAGAACTCGCCGAGATCCTCAAGGACGGCAAGCAGATCGCCACGTCGATCATGGACGGCGCCGGGATCCCGTTCGTCACCCCGTGGCAGGTGTCGCGGACCGCGTGGGCCGAAGCGCTGAAGCTCGGCGCGTACCAGGGCGCGGCGGCGTCGGAGACCGCGGAGGCGGACAACTCCTCCGACCTGATGGTGTCGCTGCTGGCCAAGGGCGACCGCATCGGGCGGATCCAGAACCTGACCATGCAGGTGATGAAGGCGCGCGACGACGAGCGCACCGCCCCGTTCGACGTGACCGTCGACTACGCCACGAGCTGTTTCAACCTGCCGCCGTCGCAGCAGGCCGGCACGCTCAACGATGCGATCCAACTGTGGTGAGTCCCAGCCGTAACCCGTATGGGGGTACTTCGTTGAGGCGCACATGACCGACTTCCGCATCGACCTGTACTTCGCCGAGGTCGAAGAAGACGCGGCCGTCGCGGTGCACGCCGTGGCCGGCATGAGCCAGGACTGGACCAGCCACTACACAGAGGCGGATCGCGCCGCCACAGTGTCGATCCTCGCGAACTTCCCGGACATCCGCAGCGCCATCGCTTTCTCCTGCTCCCACCACCTCGTCACCTCCGACGGTTTCGAGGGTGGCCGGCTGGTGAAGGTCACCGTCACCGAGGTAGTGGAGACGGCCCAGAGTGTCGCAGCCGCGTAATCCGAAGCTCCTCGGCGGGCCGTACCACGGCCGCGAGGTTCGATCCATCCGCGCATCCGGGACCAGGGCGTTGTGCACCCGGTTCGCCGGCGGACCCTGGAGTCATCACCGGCGCACCGACTTCGGCGACTTCAGCTACGTCGGTGCGTGCGCAGATGTCGGCTGCGACGCCGGCGCCACCGAGCTGTGTTCCCAGTCGTGGGGGATCGCCTCGAACGGATGGTCCGCCGAGCACCAGTGCGCGAAGATGGGCGAGCACCCGGTGTGCGTCTGCTGCTGCGGGCAGCAGAAGCCCTGAACCTCCGAATCCGGACAGACCGTTCTCGGTATGTTCGGTATGAACATTCCTAATCTGCTCACCCCTTCCGAGGTCGCGCAGCTCTTCCGCGTCGATCCCAAGACCGTGACCCGGTGGGCCGCCACCGGCAAGCTCACCGCGATGCGCACCCTCGGCGGACACCGCCGTTTCGACAAGGCCGAGGTGATGGCCCTGCTCGAAAACTCCCGCACCGGCGCATGATCGCGCGGCGGCCGTCGGTGATGGAGACCGCGGACTCGATCGTCTCCATCACCGTGGTCATGCGACTGCTCGGCGTCCGCACACCCCACGACCCCTACGGCCGCAAGCTCTACTGCCCCTTCGGCGAGCTGTACCACCGTGACCGCGGCGCCGAACCGGCCCTGCGCGTCTACGAGGACAACCACGCCTTCTGCTTCGCCGGCTGCGGATACCTGTCGCCGGTGTCGATGGCCGCCCTCGGCTGGGGGATCCCACGCCGGGCCGCCGCCGCCGAACTGCTCAACCGCACCGGCGTCGGACCACCCTCGCTGAAACAGCGGTGGAACGACGCCCTCGACCCGGTCCCCGAGGTCGACACCGCCTCCCTCGCCGAGGCACTCAAGGTCTTCTGCGCCCGAGTGAGCCTCGACTGGTTCACCGACCAGTTCCGGACCCACGTCGCCGAGCGACTCGGCCAGTGCCTCGCGCTGCTGGAGCAGGTCCGCACGCCACACCAGGCCCAGCAGTGGCTGGACGGGTGCAAGACGGTTATGGAACGGGTGCTGACCTCCGCAGACCCTGGTCAAGGTCAGTAAGCGAACTAGACTCAGGTCAACACCCACCCTGGAGGCAAACCGTGTCCGACCCCGCCAATCCTGATGTCGAGATCGTCGAACTGGAGATCCCGCGCCTGCCCGGATACATGAGCATGTCCGAGGCCGGCAAGATCCTCGGCGTGTTCAGCAAGCAGGGCATCCACCGCCTCATCTTCGAGTCCGGCGAGTTCACCATCACCGACAACCCGCAGACTTCCGAGGTGTTCGCCGTCGGCGAGCGCCCCATGTACGTCGTGAAGAGCGAGGCGGTCCGCCGTGTCGACGATCTTCGCCGCACCCAGGGTCGGTGGCGTAACCACCGCGCGGTGGCCGCCTGACGCAACCCGCCTACGGGTGGGCGGTATGAATAGCACGGGTCCCTGTGACGGCGTCTGGCGGCGCACCGACGCGACCTAGGGAATAGGTGGTCCGGCAATCGTGTGGGATTGCCGGACCACCGCCATGTACGGGGGATCACGATGAACTGCCTCGACAGCGGCCCGCTCACCGAACTCGACTACGCCGCCCGGCTGCGCCGGCGCGAGGGGACCGAATGCTGCGGCCCCCTGGTGAACCTCGAATTCGTCGGCCCCGCGCGAGAGCTGGTCACCGACGCGCTGGAACACGATCCGCCCATGGGGCACCGGTTCTGGATGGGCTGCGTCGAAGACACCGCCGAGTCGGCCGCGTTCACCCATTGCGTGACCCACTGGTTCGACCTGATCTACGCCATCTATCTCGGCGGCAAATGGCATCACCTGCCCAGTCGAATGCTGATGGCGGCACGACTGTTCCGCAAAGTGTGTACCGCGGCCGGTTGGGACCACCGCGAACTGGCAAATAGGCTGACTCCTTACCGCAGTAGTTGACCCACGGCACTTCCCGCGTTTACCGTCATCGGACACCCCTTCACACGACGGCCCGATCCGGAGGATGCCGATGGCCGACGGGACAGCGCAGCCGGGGCCGGACACGCGATATCGCGTGATCATTCAGCAGTTGGCGCCGCCCGATCACCCGACGCAGCCGCCGAAGGTCCTCATGGACCATGAAGTGCGCGGGCCTATGAACCTCGTCGCGGTTCTCGCGACGCTCGCCGACGACATCATTCTCACCGAGGAGTGACCCCACCATGTCTGTTCGCTTCGTGGAACACCGCAACGACGACCTCGACGGCAGCGAGAACGCGAGCATCCGTCGCTTCTCCATCGAGGGTGTCCCTTACGAGATCGATCTGTCCGACGAGAACTACGAGAAGATGTTGGGCGCGTTCCACCCGTACGTCAGCGCCGGCAGGCGCGTGTCGAAGGCCCGCGCCGCCGGTGCCCCACGCACCCGCCGCGCCGCCGTCGCCCGTCCCGCCGCCCGACCGGTCAACCTCGACGAGAACGCGGCCGGCAGCAACGGCAACGGCGCGGTCCAGGAGGAGAACCTGACCCGTGACCAGCGGGCCGCGATCCGCGAGTGGGCCAAGACGCAGGGCATCGCGGTGTCCGATCGCGGCCGGCTCAAGCAGCAGATCGTGAGCATGTGGGACGCCGCCCAGCGCAACGGCGAGAAGCTGGAGACGGTGTCGGCCCCCAGCCCCACCCGACGGGTCGTGCGCCGCCGCGCCGCCGCGCCGGCCGGGGAGGACAAGGCGAAGGCCAACGGCCGCAAGGCGAAGGAGGCGAGCGCGGCGTGACGCTCAGCCTCGACCTGCCCCTGGACGGGCTCACTCTCGATGAGGTCGCCGAACTGGCGCAGAAGTACCCGGAGCACCGGTTCGAGCTTCAGGAAGGCAACCTCATCGTCATGACCCCACCCGACTTCGAGCACCAGCAGATTCTGAGCCGGCTGTTCGAGTGGCTGTTGGCGCATGGGTACTCGGGGCGGATTTTCGCGAGCATCGGTGTCGCCGCCGGCGCGCGAACCGGTCGAGTTCCGGATCTGTCCGTCCTGAGTGACGTACCGACCGGCCTCACCGGATCGTGGCAGGACCCCGGGCTGACCCTCCTCGCCGTGGAAGTGGAGTCACGTTCGACCGCGGCGACCGACCGGCTGGTCAAGCCGGAGGAGTACGCCAAGGCCGGTATCCCGAACTACTGGCGCATCGAACGGCCCGGGGGAGAGTCGCAGGTGCACCGGTACGTTCTCGCCGGCGGGGTCTATGCCCGCCGGGCGGTCGACACCCTGACGGACCTGCTGGGCCGCCCGGTTCCGGACCTCCGGTGAGCGACCATGAAGCCGCCGCGCGGCACGCGGCGGATACCGGCGCGGCCGATGTCGGGTTATCCGTGAACCTGACCGCCGGCATGGTTGCCGACCTCGTGGCCGGGTTCCAGGTTGACGTGTTCATCGAAGCCGATCCGCGCGAGGGGCTGGACCGGGATGTGGAGATCTTCCTCGTGCCGCCGCAGAAGTGGAACGGGTCGTGAACAGCGAGTCTTGGGACGGGTTCCGCGAGTACACCGTGGCGCAGTTGATCGAGGAGCTGCGCAAGCGGGACCCGCGGGAGGTCGTCTCCGTCGAGGTACACGACTCGCGCGGCAACGTCGTGGAGAAGGAGCTGGTCCAGATCAAGATCGGCACCGACAACGACGTGGACGGCACCGGCGTGTACCGGTGGACGAACATCGTGGTGCGCAAGGAGCCCTGCGCGAACGAACCGGGCGCGTAGACTCAGGTCTTCACACAGGTGGGGAACCACCGCATTCCGAAACTGCCTCACTTTAACCGGTGGGGCAGTTTTCGCATTCGGCCCCGATGTCCGTTTCCACTCGGCAGAATGTTTCCGTGCGTGTACTTGTCGTGGGGGACACCCATGGAAATATCGACTTCTTCGAGCAGACCGTCTTCCCGGCCGCCGAACGGATCCGTGCCGACTGCATCGTGCAGGCGGGTGACTTCGGCTGGTGGGAGCACGAGCCGGACGGCATCGTCTTCCTGGACGTGATCGGGCAGATGGCCCTCACCCGGGGGATCTGCCTGTACGCGCTGCACGGCAACCATGACAACTGGCCGTTGGTCATGTCCTACTACGGCGAGGACCGCGTCGAGGGCGGGTTCGTGCGCGTACGGGAGAACCTGTTCTACATCCCGCAGGGCCTCACCTGGCAGTGGGAGGGCTTCACGTTCCGCGGCTTCGGCGGCGCCTACTCCGTCGACAAGCTCGACCTCGTCGCCGAGGAGCAGCGGCGCACGCGCCGCGCCCGTCAGCAGGCCGAGGGCCGCCGCAGGGCCGCCGCGACGTGGACCCCGGCAGACGGGCCGCTACCGCCGCGCTGGACGGTACAGGCGTTGGACTACGCGGGGACGCTGTGGTTCCCCGAGGAGGAGATGACGGAGCAGGAGTTCCGGCAGATGCAGGCCGAGTTCACCGGCCGCGTCGACGTGGTGTTCTCCCACGACAAGCCCCGCGGCGCCAACCCCGGCCCCACGTTCTACAACATCCCGGAGTGCCTGCCCAACCAGGACCGGCTCCAGACGTTCCTGCGGCTGCACCGCCCGTCGTTCTGGTTCCACGGCCATCTGCACCACCAGTACACCGACGTGGTCCGCGCCGCGGAGTACGAGGCGACCGTCGTGGTGGGGCTGCACTGCGACCCGATCGGCGCGAAGCGCTCCCGCCGGCTGGATGGCTACGACACCGGCCTGGCGTGGGCCGTCCTCGACCTGGACCCGGTCGAGGGCACCTGTTCCTACAAGCTCGGGGCCGAGTTGGGCTAGCCCTCCCAGGCCGGCGCGTTCTCCAGGCCGTCCAGCGCCTCGCGCAGCACCCGCACCGCCTCGTCCTTCGTCAGCTTCTCCCGCCCGACGTTGTGCACGGCCACGCCCACGCGGCCCGGCATGCCGATCGGGTAGATCTCCACGAGGAGCTTGGCGCTGGGTGGGGCGGTCGGCTGCGCGCTCATGTGTCCTCCTGCGGATCGGATGGTCCTCGACGTTCAACGAGTGGGCCGCCGATGGGACGCGGCATGGACTGCACGCGCTACTGCCCCGACTGCGGCGCCCGCTGCATGGGCGGGCACGCCGAGGACTCCGACGCGCACGTCTGCGGCAACGGTCATCAGTGGGGCAGTTTCGACGAGTGATTTCCGGTGTGTCGGGTTGACACGCCGTAAAGATTATTCATGCGGTCTGGCAAATCTGCCGCAGAGTGCCCAAGGTCTGCCGTATCTTTGTCAAGACAGACGGGGAAAGTGCTCCCGGATCCACACTTTCGGTGGACACTGAGTGTCGACGGCCATACGATTTCGCAATCGTCGCCGATCGGAGGACTCATGTCTCTGGGGCGGTGCTCCGGATGCGGCTTCTCCAGCGCATCGACAAAAGTAAACAATCATGTATTGACCTGTACTGCGTATGCCGCGCTGTATCGACAGAATCCTGGCCGGTGCCTGTCGCCGACGGCTGAATACGAGCGGTACCGGACTGTAGAAGACAGTCCCGAGGCGCGATCTGAGCGCCGGGAGAAGCGGATACAGGTCATCTTGGCGGACATGGAACAGCAGTACGCCGCGCAGGCCGCGCGGTGGCGGCGTCCGAAAGACATTCTGGCGGACTGAACGGGGGGCGTTCATGGAGCAGGTGCAGGAGGTCAAGCGCCGCGCGTCGGCCACGAGGGCGCAAACGGTGACCGAGGTCCGGCTGCGCAATCTGGACGCCCTGTTCGCCGGGCGCAGCTTCGAGATCGTCAGCGAGGTGCACCTGCCGGTAGGGCAGGCGTTCCGGACCGTCGTCGGCTCGCTCGCCCGGCACGGCTACGTGCTGAAGGACCGCGAAACCGGCGAGAAGATCGCCGTCGGGTTCAAGATGCTGAAGGTCATTCACGACCGCTACCTGGGCGTGGATCTGCCCCGCAAGAGAGTCATCAAGAAGACCATCGCCCGCATCAACCGCGGCGAGTAGGACAGGGGGCTGGTCCGGGTAGTCGGTCAGGACGGTCGGGTCAGCCCCCACCCACCCCGCGAACAATAGCCTGCACGTCATCGTCAGGGAGAGCCACGCCGTGTCTGAGAGCAACGGCGGAGTCGACTTTCGGGTCGCTCCGCGGGATTACGCTGAGCTTTTTCAGGTCTATTACCCGTACGTGTGCAACTTGGTCCGCCGCGCCGGGATCGATGAGAACAACAAAGAAGATGTCGCGTCCGAGATTCTGCTGAAGTTCATGGATCACGACTGTCTGGCGCAGTTCGACCCGACGATGACGTTCACCTACAACGGGCGCACGCACCGCGCCCGCTTCGGCACCTTCCTGTCCCGCTTCGTCGCCGCCTACGTGCGCGGCCACAAGACCCGCCAGGACGAGCTGACCAAACGCGAGCCGCTCTACTGCGACCAGACCCTGTCCACCGGTGTCGAGTCGGAGCGGTG
>JACCDR011078024.1_pt1 | contig 10801 bp, 8 predicted proteins | sample 7446431 | NCBI WGS metagenome assembly JACCDR01 (sample SAMN15323443, study PRJNA562643) | freshwater metagenome | isolation source: river surface water | place: USA:Blue River Watershed | collected 2017-08-17 | reverse complement strand
GGCGACGTTGTTGCCTTCGAGGCGAACGACGAGCGGGAGTTTGAGGCCGACTTCTTTAACAGCTTCAACAATGCCGGTGGCGATCACGTTGCAGTCCATGATGCCGCCGAAGATGTTAACGAAGATTCCCTTCACGTTGGGGTCGCCGAGGATGATTTTAAAAGCAGCAACGACTTGGTCTTTCGAGGCGCCACCACCGACGTCGAGGAAGTTGGCTGGGTTGCCGCCGAAGTGTTTGATGATGTCCATCGTGCTCATGGCGAGGCCGGCGCCGTTGACGAGGCAGGCGATGTTGCCGTCGAGGGCGATGTAGGAAAGGCCGTACTTAGAGGCTTCAATTTCCTTGGAGTCTTCCTCGTTGAGGTCGCGGAGGGCGACGATGTCGGGGTGGCGGTAGAGGGCGTTGGAGTCGAAGGAGACTTTGGCGTCGAGGGCGAGGACTTCGTCTTTGGGCGTGGTGATGAGGGGGTTGACCTCGATCATGGCGGCATCCGTTTCCCAGTACATGGTGTAGAGGGAGCGGATGAGCTTGGCGGCGTTTTTAGCTTCAGCGGGATTGAGGCCGAGTTTGAAGATGAGTTCGCGGACTTGGAAATCGGCGAGGCCGTAGGCGGGATCGACGTGGATCTTGAAGATTTTTTCCGGGGTGTTGTGGGCGACGGTTTCGATGTCCATGCCGCCTTCGGTGGAGGCGACGATCACGGGCTGCGAGGTGGCGCGGTCGAGAAGGATGGCGAGGTAGTATTCTTTCTTAATGTCGCTCGCGACGGTGAAGTAGATCGTCTGGACCTTGCGGCCGGCGGGGCCGGTTTGGATCGTGACGAGGGTGTTGTTGATCATCTTGCCGGCGATGTCGCGGGCGTCGGCTTTGGTTTTGCAGAATTTGACGCCGCCTTTGAAGCCGTCGGTGAAGGTGCCTTTGCCGCGGCCGCCGGCGTGGATTTGGGATTTCACCATCGTGGGGCCTTCCGGGAGCGTGGCGAGGGCGGCGTCGAACTCGGCGGCGGTTTTGGCGGATGCGCCCTTAGGGACGGCGATTCCGTATTTCTCGAATAGTGCTTTGGCCTGATACTCGTGAATATTCATGGATGGGCGGAAAATGGCAGAAGGAGCGCGGGGGACGCACGCCGAAAACGGCACGAAAATGACTTCGCTCAAGTTTCCGTAATCAGAGCGTGAAACGAGGGCGGCGACACACTTTAGCCAAAAAACGCACAACAGCTGCGGGATTGCGTTCGACTCGCAGGAACACAACGTCGGCGCAATGCAGTCGCACGAGTTGCTCAAAGACATCCTGAAAAAAACCAGCGCGAAACAAATCGCCTCCGACATGGGCCTGTCACTTTCGCTGATCTATAAATGGACCGAAGAGGCGGAAAAATCCTCTGAAAGCAGCGGCGCCCACAACCCGCTTGACCGGGTCGAGCAACTGCTCCGCATCACCGGCGACAAACGCGTCGCGCAATGGGTCTGCGAACGCGCAGGCGGTTTTTTCATCACCAACCCCGACGCCAAACCGCACCCGATGTCGGTCATCCCCGCCGCCAACAACATCGTGCAGGAATTTGCCGACATGCTCCAAGTGATCGCGATGGCCGCGGCCGACCAGAAGGTGACGCAGCAGGAAGCGAAAACGATCCGTGCGCGTTGGGAAGAGCTGAAGAGTGCCGCCGAGGGTTTTGTGCGAGCGGCCGAATCCGGCAACTACGCGGAGCTGCAGCACGAGATCGAAGCGAAGATGCAAAAAAAGCCCTGAGCCCGCCCGCGGCTCAGCGCTGCACTGGCGCGCCGTCGTGAGTTTCACCACGGCGTGAGGCTTTCCGTTTTAACACTTCCCCCAGCGCAAAATCTGCGGCCTGCTCAGCCCCTCGCATGATCGGCCTCCAAGAACATTCAGACGCTCCCCCGCCTCCACCCCCGTCGCGCGCGCCTGAACTTGCCGAAAAAATTTTCGCGCCCAAAGGCTGGCTCCACCACGGGCTCAGCTTGGAGCATCGCCCGCAACAAGCCCAGATGGCCCGCGCCGTCGCCCGCGCGCTCGCCGACGACGCGCCGCTCCTTTTCGAGGCCGGCACCGGCGTCGGCAAATCGCTCGCGTACCTGCTCCCAGGCATCATCCACGCCGTCGACCAGAGCCGCCAGATGATCGTCTCCACCCACACCATCGCGCTCCAGGAGCAGATCGACACCAAGGATCTCCCGCTCTGCCGTCGCGTGTTTGCCTCCACGCCTGAGCTGGAAAAGTACAAAACCTTCAAGAGCGCCGTCCTTGTCGGGAAATCCAACTACCTCTGCTCCACCCGGCTCGCCACCGCGCTGCGCGATAAACACGAGCTCTTTGCCACGCCCGAGCACAGCGAGCTGCAACGCATCGCCGCCTGGGCCGAGACTACCCGCGAGGGCCTGCGCCACGAACTCTCCCAGCCGGTCGCCCCCGAAATCTGGGAGCTCGTCAACGCCGACTCCTCGGCCTGCGCCCGCAAATACTGCGATTGCGACAAATGCCCGTACCAGCGCGCCCGCGCCCGCATCCGCTCGGCCAACGTCGTGATTGTAAACCATTCGTTGCTCTTCGCCCATCTCAACGCCGGCGGCGCGACCGACAAAAGTGGCGCGCGCGGGGTGTTGTTTCCCGATGATTTTGTGATCCTCGACGAAGGCCACACCGTCCCCGAAGTCGCGACCGAGCACTACGGCCTGCGCCTGAGCAGCTACGGCGTGGACCGCATGTTGAAATACCTCTTCAACCCCAAAACCAAACGCGGCCTGCTGCAAAAACACGGCACGCCCGTCGAGCGCCAGCTGGTCGTCGACGCTCTGGACGCGGCTCATCTTTTTTTCACCCACATCGACGAGCGCATCCTCGGCCAGAAAAACATCATGCGTCTGCGCGAGCCCGATTTCGCCGAGCCGTGGCTCGACGGCCCGCTGCTCGCCTTGATCAAGGCCGTGCGCCAGCTCGCCGATCGTTTCGACGAGGGCCGCGAGCGCGACGAACTCCTCGAGCAAAGCCAGCGGCTCAAAGGCCTCCAGGCCTCGCTCACCCAGTTCCTCACCGTGGGCGACGAAAAATTCGTCTACTGGACCGAGCGCACCGGCCGCCGCCAGAGCATCATCACGCTGCGCACCGCGCCGATCGACGTCGCACCGTTTCTCCGCGACGATCTGCTGCGACGCGACACTGCCGTCGTCTACACCAGCGCCACCCTCGCGATGGGCGGCACGATCAAACCTTTTCAAGCACGTATCGGCGCTTTGGGCACACGAAGCGAACTCGTCGCCTCGCCTTTTGATTTTGAGCGCAACATGCGAGTCTTCCTCGCGACCGACATCCCGCTGCCGTCGCCGCAGGACGCGCGCCTCGCGCTCGATGCGCTCATCGATTACATTGAGTTTTGCTGCCTGAAAAACCCCGGCGGCACGCTCACGTTGTTCACCAGTTATCGCGACATGCAGGCCGCCGCCGAGGCGCTCGCCCCCGCGTTTGCCGCCGCCGGTCGGCCGTTGTTGATGCAGGGCGCCGCCCATTCCCGCACCGAGCTGGCCCGCCAGATGCGCGAGCTGGGCAACGCGATCCTCCTCGGCACCGAGTCATTCTGGACCGGCATCGACATCGCCGGCCCCGCCCTTTCCCAGGTCATCATCACGCGCCTCCCGTTCGACGTACCAACCCACCCGATCCTCGAAGCGCGTACCGAACACATCCGCGACCAGGGCCTTAACCCGTTTAACGAGCTCACCTTGCCCGACGCCCTGATCAAGTTCCGCCAAGGCATCGGCCGCCTCATCCGCTCCACCACCGACACTGGGGTCATCACCCTACTCGATTCCCGGCTCACCGCCAAAACCTACGGCCGTCAATTCCTCGCCACCCTACCCACCGCCAACTGGCAACGAATGAATCGCAACAACCGCACAGAAATTTTCCAACCCTACGCTTGAACCAAGCGGCCGAATCCCGACGCTCTCACAGCTCCAATGCAGCTACGCAGTGCCGCCATCACCAACATCGGGAAAGTTCGTCGCCAAAACGAAGACCGCCTTCTTCACGTCCAAGATTTAAACCTCTTCGGAATTGCTGACGGCATCGGGGGTCTGCCCGGCGGAGCTGAAGCCGCCGCGTGCACCGTCGCCCGCATCGAACAAACCATCCGCGGGCTCGGCGATTCCACCATCGATCTCAACGAAATCACCCAGCTCGCCAACAAGGCCGTGGCCGACCTCGGCCAGCGCATCAGCCCGCATTTCGGCATCGGCTCGACGCTGACCTACGGAGTTTTTCGCAACGGAAAGTTGCAACTCGCGCACGTCGGCGACTCCCGCTGTTACCTCCTGCGCCAGGGAAATTTTGAGTGCCTGACCATCGATCACTCCGTCGAAAACGACGCCCGCGCGCGCCAGGCCAAGGGCGAAGTCGTCTGGTACAACGAACAACAACGCGCCGCCCTCACCCGCTGCATCGGCCAAACCGTGCCGCTCGAAGTCGACCTCTCGCTCCACACCCTCGAAGCCGGCGACCGCTACTTTTTCACCACCGACGGCATCACCCGCCTCATCCGCGAAGATGAACTCGCCGAGATCATCGCCTCCGAATCCAAGCCCAACGTCATCCTCCAATCCATCGTCGAACTCGCCAATCTTCGCGGCGGTGTAGATAACTCCACCGCTGTGCTCGTGATTGTGGAGTAAAACAACGCCTGCTCCCATGAGCGCCACGCCTTCCCGCTCGGAAACCTTTGCCTCCCTCGTCGCCCGCCAGCCGGAGAACGAGCTGTTTCGTTTCAGCCTGGCCCAGGCGCTCGTGGCCGAAAACAAACTCCTCGACGCGCTGCGCCACTTTCAATTCTGCATCCAGAAAAAACCCGACTGGATGATGGCGCGCATTTTTCTAGGGAAACTCCACCTTGAGCTCGGCCAGAAAACCGAGGCCCGAGTCCAGTTCCAGGAAGCGCTCAAGCTGGCCATCGAGCAAAACCACGAAGGCCCGCAAGACGAGCTGCGCGCGCTGATGGCTCAGCACACCTGATCACCGGCTGAAATCGCGATATTCAGGCGGTGAACATGCGCCAGTCCCGACCTCGCCTCGGCCTCACCTCACGCCGCCACGACCGGATGCAACCGGTTTTGCGCCGACACGAGTTTCTCCATCAGCCGCAGATCCCGCTCAGAAATTTGCTTCACGCAATCCACCCAATGAGCCACCACCACCGTCAGCTCATGGTGCGTGGGCCAAAGCGCCGTCAGCCGCCGCGCTTCCAAAAACCCTTTGTACCCGCGTAACTGTTTTCTCGTGACGCGGATAAAGTGCTCCACCGCCTCACGCCCCAGCCCAGGCTCTGCAATCTCGTCAATCAGTCCCTGCATCTGCAGCGTCTCAGCGAGATAAGACTGCCCACCCAGAATCATCTTCTGCGCGACCTGCGGCCCCGTCTTTCGCGCCAGCAAGCTAAACGCGCCCATGCCCGGAAACAGGTTAAACAACACCTCAGGGAAACCGAGTTTCACCCCTTTTTCCGCGATCATAAAATCACACGCCAGCGCCGCCTCGAAACCGCCGCCCAGCGCATCGCCGCTCAACTCCGCGATCGAGATCACCTGCCGGTCAAAGCCCGAGACCATCCCGTTGAGCGTGTCCACGCACAGGCGCGCGTATCGCCCCAACCGGGTCCAGTCCTGCGCGAGCACGCACTCGCGAAACAAATTCAGATCGCCACCCAGATTAAAAACCCGGCGCACATCCGATCTCAGCACATAAAAATCCACCTCCCACTCGCCCGCGCGAATCCAACCATGCAGCTCCATCGCATCGCGCAAAAATGCTTCGGAAAAACAAGGCCTCGGCTGACTGTGCATCCCATGCCAGATCGTCCTGCTCTCGGCATCATAAACCGCCGTCATCGACTCCGACTGGAAGACATCGCCGCCCGTCACAACTGGCATTTCAAGAACAGCATTCATGGGGTGATTTGAAAAGCGCTGAACATGGGACCGTGGATTCCTCACCAAAGGGAGGAGTGGATTTGAATGAATAACATGATACAGGTTTGGCGAAAAATTGCACGCACCGTTTCTACCTTATGCACAGTAGCGGCCCTGCAGAATTTCTCCGGACGCGTTGCCTAGAGGTAACACTTTATCATTCTATGTTCTCCTCCATGTCTTCTCCGCCATCGCCCGCCGTTTCCGCAGCACCTCTCTTTCGCGTCCGCTCACTCACCAAAACCTACGGCACCGGCCACGCCGCCGTGCATGCGCTCAACGGCATCGATCTCGATTTGCACCGCGGTGAACTCGTCGTGCTGCTCGGCGCTTCCGGCTCAGGGAAATCCACCCTCCTCAATCACCTCGGCGGCCTCGACCTGCCTTCGACCGGCACGCTCGTCTACCGTGACCAGGATCTCGCGCGCGCCGATGAAGCCGCCCTCACCGACTACCGCCGCCACACCATCGGTTTTGTTTTTCAATTCTACAATTTGATCCCCTCGCTCACCGCTCGCGAAAACGTCGCGCTCATCACCGACATCGCCAAGGACCCGATGTCGCCCGAGGATGCCCTGCGCCTCGTCGGCCTCAACGACCGTATGGATCACTTCCCCGCCCAACTTTCCGGCGGCGAACAGCAACGCGTCGCGATCGCCCGCGCCATCGCGAAAAAACCCGCCGTTCTCCTCTGCGACGAGCCCACCGGCGCGCTCGATATCCGCACCGGCATCACCGTCCTCTCCGCCATCGAACACATCAACCGCCAGCTCGGCACGCTCACCGTCATCATCACCCACAACGCAGTGCTCTCCTCGATGGCCGACCGCGTCCTCCACCTCTCCGATGGCCGCATCACCCACGAAACCAAAAACGCCACGCGCCAGCCCGTCTCTTCGCTCAACTGGTAAACCTCCGCCGCCGCTTCGCGTCCGCCCTGCTCGCAACCAACCACCCGCTCCACGCTCCTTCCAGTGAGCCTTCTCCACACCAAACTCCGCCGCGACCTCTGGTCCTTGAAGACCCCGGCGCTCGCCGTCGCCCTCGTCATGGCGTGCGGGATTTGTATGCTCACCAACACCCGCAGCCTCATCCTCTCCCTTGAGACGGCGCGCGACGCGACGTACCAGCGCTACCACTTCGCCGACCTCTTTGCCCACCTCAAGCGCGCCCCGCTCTCGCTCGCCCAAGACCTCCGCAGCCTCCCGGGAATCGCCGCGCTGGAGCCTTCGCTCACCGTCCGCGCCACGCTCGATCTCCCCGGCGTCAACGAGCCCATCTCCGCCCACATCCACTCCGTCCCCGATCACGCCGAGCCGATTCTCAACCGTCTCCACCTGCGCTCGGGAAAACTCCTTTCGTCCGCCTCGCATCAGGAAATCCTCATCAGCGAAAGCTTCGCCCTCGCCCACCAGCTCAAACCCGGCGACACGCTCTCCGCACTCATCTACGGGAAAAAACAACCGCTCCGCATCGCCGGCGTTGTCCTATCTCCCGAATACGTTTTTGAATCCCCGCCCGGTGCCTCGCTCCCCGATCCGCGCACCTTCGGCATCCTCTGGATGCGCTACGAGGAGCTCTCCGAAGCCGCCGATCTCTACCGGGCCTTCAACACCCTCGCCGTCACTCTCGCACCCGACGCCTCGGCCGAGTCTCTGAAAAACGAACTCGACCGACGCCTCCGGCCCTACGGCGGCAGTCGCGTCTACGACCGCAACAGCCACCCGTCGCACGTCCGGCTGCGCGACGAACTCGGCGTGCTCCGCGCGCTCGCGATCGGTTTCCCGTTGGTGTTTCTCTCCGTGTCCGCGTTCATGGCCAACACCGTCCTCACGCGGCAGATCAACCTCCAGCGCGACCAGATCGCCATCCTGAAGGCCTTTGGTTTCACCAACCGCCAGATTGGTTTTCACTACATCCAACTCACGCTCGTCATCATCGTCGCCGGCACCTTGCTCGGCGTCGCCGCAGGCATCGCGCTGAGCTACCAATTCGTCGAGTTGTACCAACTGTTCTTCCGCTTCCCGCGCCTCGACTACTTCTTTTCGTGGCCCGCGTTTTTCTTCGCCTTTGCTGCGAGCGGCGGCGCCACACTCCTCGGCACGCTCACCGCGTTGCGCAGTGCGTTTCGCCTCGCACCCGCCGAGGCCATGCGGCCCGCTCCGCCCGCCAGCTATCGCCCGGCGTTGATCGAGCGTTTGCCCAAACTCCGCCAAAAGATCTCCACGCCGCTGCGCATCGCCCTGCGCAACATCGAGCGTCGTCCGTTCAAGGCGCTCTTCACGTCCCTCGCCCTCGCGCTCTCGACTGGTATCCTGATCATCCCGACCGCGCTCAAGGAATCGATCAACTTCATCCTCGATTTCCAATGGGACATCACGGTGCGCTACGACGTCACGCTCTCGCTCTCCGAGCCCGGCCCGGCGCGGGCGATTTCTGATTTTGCGCATCTGCCCGGCGTGATCCACGCCACGCCCGCCCGCATGGCGTCGATTGAGATTTCGTCCGGCGCCACCTCGCGGCGCGTCGGCCTGCTCGGCCTGCCGCCCGATTGTGAGTTTCACCAAATCCTCGGCGCAGACTACCGCCCGATCCCGCTCCCCGCGCACGGCATCACGCTCTCGCGCAAGCTCGCCGAGGTTCTCGGCGTCGGCCTCGGCGACTCCGTCACGCTCAACTTTCTCGAAGGCAACCAGACCAGCGCGACGCTCGCCGTCTCCGCGCTCGCCGAAGATTTTTCCGGCCTCATCGCCTACACCCAAATTGAAACGATCAACCGCCTCCTGCGGGAGGGAAACATCATCACGAGCGCGCACCTCACCATCGATGAACCGCAACTCCCCACGTTTTATCGCGCGGTGAAAAACACCCCGCGCACTGCCGCGATCATCATCAAAGACGCCTTGCGCGACAGCTTCCGCAACACCACCGCCCAATTCATCGGCCTGCTGCAGGCCATGTACTCGACGCTCTCGATCATCGTCTGCTTCGGCATCGCCTACAACAGCGCCCGCATCTCGCTCTCCGAGCGTTACCACGAGCTCGCGACGTTGCGCGTGCTCGGGTTTTCCCAACGTGAAGTCGCCACTGTGCTGATCAGCGAACTCGCGATCTTGACGCTCATCGCGCTGCCGCTCGGTTTGCTTTTCGGCAGCGGCCTCGCCTACGGATTGTTTAGCACGATACAAAACGAAAGCATCCGGCTGCCGCTCATCCTCACGCCGTACAATTACACGTTCGCGATACTCGTGGTGCTGTCGGCCACGATTTTCTCCCTCTATTTCGCCACGCGAAAACTCAACCAACTCGACATGGTCGCCGCCCTCAAGGCGCGCGACTGATTATTCCTGATTCTGCCCGCCACTCTCTGAAATCCCAAATTTTAGATTACAGATTAAAGATTAAAAATTTTTCTTCCCATTCGTCATGTCCCGCCCCCGCCGCACCACCCTCCTCATCTCAGCCGCCATCCTCGCCCTCGTCATTTGGGGTCTCCTGCCCAAACCCGTCCTCGTCGAAACAGGCCAGGTTTCGCGCGGCCCGCTCCGCGTCACCATCGATGAAGAAGGCGAGACGCGCGTCCGCCAGCGCTACACCGTCGCCGCCCCGGCCTCGGGCCTGCTCCAACGCGTCCCGCACAAACCCGGTGCCTCCGTCGCCGCGGGCGATCCGCTCTTCACGCTCGATACCGCCGACTCCGATGTCCTCGACGCCCGCACACTCGCCCAAGCCCAGGCCCGTGTCGCCTCCGCCACCGCCGCGCGCGATCAGGCCGACACCCTTGCGCTTCGCGCCGCCGCCACCGCTCAACTCGCGCAGACCGAACTCGCCCGCGTGAAAACCCTCCGCGAGCAAGGCGCCGCTTCGCAGCAAGACTTCGACCGCGCGACACTCAACGCCACCGCTGCGAGCCAAGATGCTCGCGCCGCCACCTTCGCCCAACAAATCGCCACGCACGAACTCACACTCGCCCAAACCCTGCTCACCCGCACCGCGCCGTCTTCCACGTCTTCCTCATTTCCCATCTTCAGCCCCTTCGCCGCACGCGTTCTGCGCGTACACCAAGAAAGCGCCATGCCCGTGCGCGCCGGCCAGCCCATCCTCGAACTTGGCGACCCTACCGATCTCGAAATCCAAGTCGACGTGCTCTCCCGCGACGCCGTCTCCCTCCAACCCGGCGCTGCGGTCGAACTCCTCCAATGGGGCGGCGACACGCCGCTCCCCGCCCGGCTCCGCCTCGTTGAGCCGTCGGGCTTTACCAAATACTCCGCACTCGGCGTCGAGGAGCAACGCGTCTACGCCATCGCCGATCTGCTCGCGCCACCCGAAGCGCGCCCCACGCTCGGCGATCTCTACCGCGTCATCGCCCGCATCACGCTCTGGGAAACAGCCGACACCCTCCGCGCTCCGGCTGGATGCTTTTTCCAGAAAGACAACCAATGGTTTACATTCGTCCTAGACGGCCGCCGCGCGCGATTGACGCCCGTGAAGCTCGGCCGCTCCAACGGACTCGAAACCCAAATCCTCGAAGGGCTCTCCGCCGGCGACACCTTGATCCTTTACCCGGGCGACCGCGTCAAAGACGGCACCCGCGCCAGCCCGCTCTAAAGTTTAAACAAAAAGGCCCGGCGCGGGCCGGGCCTTTGTTCAAAGCAATAAACGGGGCGTCTTAGGCGACGCGTTCGACGACCAGCGGGGGCGGCGTCGGGCGTTTCGGCGCGAGGCGGTAGGCGTCTTTGAAGTAGTTCAGCGCCTGCTCGAGTTTCGCTTCGTCGTTGTAGTGAATCATCATGAGCGGCTCGCCTTGTTTGACCTGCGTGCC
>JACCDR010708275.1_pt1 | contig 10801 bp, 10 predicted proteins | sample 7446431 | NCBI WGS metagenome assembly JACCDR01 (sample SAMN15323443, study PRJNA562643) | freshwater metagenome | isolation source: river surface water | place: USA:Blue River Watershed | collected 2017-08-17 | reverse complement strand
CTGCTCCTGGCCGACTTCAGCGTCACGCTGAACGGTGTCTTCAACGACGCCGCGAACCAGGCGCACGACGTCTTCAAGACGGTCTCCAGCACCAGCGTGGCGCGCACGGTGACGCTCACCGTGTCGGGCCAGACCCTGGCCAACGAGTGCCTGTTCACGGACTACCCGCTGACCCGTGCGGACTCCGGCGAGCTGACGTGGGCGGTACCTGGCGTGCTCAGCGATGGCACTGTCCCCACGTGGGCATGACAACTACATAGCAGGCTTCGGCAGTCCATCGCAGTAGCGGTGGGCTTTTTTCATGCCCAACTCCGGGGAGAAAGCATGGCGTTCAAGCGCAAGCGCAAGGTGTACAAGCTCGACTTCAGCGGCACCGAGTACGACGGCCTGGAGGTCCGTGTCAGCGGGCTCACCACCGGGGAGTTCCTGGAAGTCGTCATGCTCGGTGCCACTGACAAGGACTCCAACGAGACCGAGAAGACTATCCAGCTGCTCGCCAAGCACCTGATCAGCTGGAACCTCGAAGACGAGGACGACAACCCGGTGCCGCCCACCTATGAGGGCCTGAAGTCCGTCGACTTCTCCATGGCGCTGTACATCTCCAACGCCTGGACCGACGCCATCATCAACGTCTCCGAGGAAACGGAAAAAAAGTCGCGCTCTGGCGAGACATTCCTGGCGGAGTCGATCCCGTCGATGGCTCTGTAGTCACCAAGCCGGTCGAGCTGTCGCATGCCGAATGGCTTCTCAGCATGTGCCGACAGTTCCACAAGCTCCCCAGCGAAATCCTCGCTGAGGATGCCGACCTGCTGAAGCTGCTGCGGCTGGAAGCCCTCGGCACCCCGGAGAAAGGCGTGAGCGATGGCTGACGACATCACTCTCACAGTCCGGGTCCGGGACATGACCCGGGGGGACTTCCAGCGGCTGGACCACCAGCTCGACCGGCTCCGCCGGAACATGCGGGAAACCGGAGAATCCGGCGGCCGGGCCGGGGAACGCATGAACCGGCTGAACCAGTCGCTCGGCGCGGTTCAGGGCCGTATGCGGCGCCTCAGCGAAACAGGGCAGCTGACGCGCCGCGAGATGGACCACATGCGGACGTCCCTGTCCCTGGTCAGCCGTGAGGCTGCCAACGCGGCGCGCTCCGGGGAGATCTCCCGGAACCAGTACCGCACCCTGCGCACGCAGGTGGACCAGACACGCATCACGTTCGACAACCTGAACCGCGATCTCAACCTGCACCGTACGCGCCTGGACAACTCGGCGGACTCGGCCAACCGCCTGCGCATGCAGGAGGAGCGGCTTCGCCTTGCGTGGGCACGCACACAGCAGGCTGCTGTGCGGATCCGTCAGGCTGAGGACCGCATCGTCATCTCGCGGCAGCGGCTCAGCGGTGCCACCCGCACGATGAACGACGACAACCAGTTCGCCGGGGGCATGTTCGACCGGTTCCGGCAGAAGGCCATCGGCGGCGCGGTCGCCCTGGGCGCCACGCTGCTGCCCACCATTGGTGCTCTCGCCCCGATGGTCGCCGGTCTGGGCAGCATCGTCGGTGTCGCGGCTCTCGCCTTCAGCGGCCTGGACAAGCCGACCAAGTTCCTCAGCAAGAGCGAGAAGGAGTTCCTCAAGGATCTCCGGCCGGTCACCAAGGAGTTCCGTAACCTCCAGCAGGCCGCCCGTGATGCGATCCTTCCCCAGCTCTCGAAGTCGTTCGGTGACATCAGGAACGCGGTAAAGAGCCTCAACCCCGTGATCGAGATCGCGGGCGGAGCCTTCAGCAGGCTTGTCCAGAAGATGGCCAAGGGCATCAACTCGGACGCGTTTTCCGGGCCATTCCTTCAGAACGTCAAGATGGGCACCAAGTGGGTTGAAGACTTCACGGCGTCCTTCGGCACATTCCTGATCAAGTTCTTCGAGTTCGGCGCCAAGTCGCAGCCTGCGCTGGACGCCTGGCAGCGACTGCTGGGCGGCTTCCTGGACACCGGTCTTCCCGGAATGTTCGAGGGGCTGGAGCAGGGTATCCAGGGATCTTCGGAGTGGCTCACCGCCCTCGCGGACATCATCAACGGAGCCCTGCTGCCTGCGCTCGGCAAGATATCCGGGTCGTTCATGGAGGCGTTCGGGCCGCTCATGAGCGAGCTGCTCGGGAGTGGCGAGTCCGGGATTAACGGATTCGCCAAGTCTTTCGAATCCGCCATGGAGATCATCGAGCCTGTCGCCCTGACAGCCGCCGACGCAGTAAGGGCGCTGAACGAGGTCTTCTCGATCGGCTTCTCCGTTATCGGGTCTTTCGCCAGCGCTCTGGGCGGCGCTCTCCTCGAATCGCTGGCCGAGGTATCCGGCAAGGGTAACGCATTCGACAGTCTCAGGGACGGCTACCAGGGATTCTCCCGGTTCGTTACGGAGAATCAGGAGGCCATCCGTTCGGCGTTCGTTGCGGGCACGCTGGTCCTTGTTGACTTCGTGACCACAGGCGTCAGCATGATGCCTTCGCTGATCGGAGCTTTCGCCACTCTCACCGACGTTGTCCTCACGGCGTTCGACACCATGGTGTCTGGCGCCGCCACCGCATTCGGCTGGCTCCCCGGTATCGGAGACAAGCTGATTGCGGCGAATGAGCAATTCGACACGTTCGCCTCCGGTGTCCGTGAGGGCCTCGACAAGGCACAGACCAAGGCCCAGGAATTCTCGGATTCCTTCTCTCCAAAAGCTAACAAGATCAAGCTGGAGATCCAGGTCAATGAGGCCGAGGCCAATCTCCAGCACATCAAGGAACAGCTCCAAGACCCTAACCTGACCACGCCTCAGAAGATCAAGCTTCTCGCTGACAAGGAGTTGGCGGAGCGCGCCGTCAGAGACGTACGGGGAAAGCTCGACGCGCTCAACTACAAGAAGTCAATCCCGAAGATCGCAGCCAACGCATCCCAGTTCTTCGGGGAGGCGGCGCGGGTTGAAGGCCGTTCCATCAGGTCCAAGAGCGTCCCGATCTCGGCTAACACCGGATCTTTCTGGGGCAGCGTGGCCAGCGTCTCCGGCCGCATTCTCGGAACGTCGTACATCAACGTCCAGTACCGCCAGGTGGAATCGCAGGCTTCCACCCGGTTCGGGCGTACCGGCGGTCTGGCTGGGACACTTCCCCGTAAGCGATTCGCGGAAGGCGGATCGATCTCCGGGGGCGTCCTGGACGGTCCCGGCACGAAGACGTCGGACAGTCTGGTTGCGCGGCTGTCGCGTGGCGAGTTCGTCATGCAGGCGAAGGCTGTGGACAAGTACGGCGTCGACTTCATGCAGCGGGTGAACTCCGGACAGCTCGATCTCCCCGGGTTCGCCAAGGGCGGCATGACGCCGAAGCAGAAGGCTGCGGCGAAGGCCAAGGCAAAAGCCAAGGCAGACGCCGCGCGACGGAAGAAGGCCGCCGCCCAGAAACGGGCTGATGCCGCCAAGGCCGAGAGGGAAGCACGCAACGATCTGGCTGACCAGTTCGGCATATCCCACTTCGGCAAGATGGCCGGATATCAGCGCACACCGTTCGAGAAGGGCATCGCCGCCCCGCAGGACATGGGGTCGCTCACATCCGCCCTGAACGCCGCACGGGGCACCATCAAGAAGGCCACCCACGGGGGCACCGAGAGCCGCCTTCTCAAGCAGCTCGACAGTGCCGGTCGAGGACTCATCAAGTACGAGAAGAACCTCACCGCTGTCAACAGTCGGCTGGAGAAGGCGAAGTCCACTCTGGCTGATCTGAAGACCTCCTTCAAGCAGCTGAAGGAGTCCGTGCAGAACAGCGTTCTCTCCTTCGCCAACATCACCAAGCTGGCGCAGGGAGACAAGCCCGTCACCGTTGCCGGTATCTCGGCAAGTATGTCGAACTCCCGGGACAAAGCCACGGCCTTCTCCGGTGCTTTGAAGGGGCTCCGTGACAAGGGTCTGTCGAAAGACCTGATCTCGCAGATCGCAGAAGCAGGCATCGACGGCGGCGGTCTGGAGACGGCGGGGGCCCTGCTCACTGCGTCCGCATCCGAGATCTCCTCCATCAACAGCCTTCAGTCGCAGATTGCCGGTGCGGCAAAGGCTGCGGGAACGACCGCTGCCGACGCCATGTACGGCGCCGGTATCAAGGCGGCCGACGGTCTCGTCAAGGGCCTGACGAAACAGCAGAAGGCCATCGAAGCGGCCATGATGAAGATCGCCAAATCCATGGAGAAGGCGATCAAGAAAGCCCTGGGAATCAAGAGCCCCTCCCGCGTCATGCAGGAGATCGGTCACCAGACCGCTGAGGGTTACGCCCTGGGCATGGAGAGGAACCGTCGCACCGACCGGGCCTGGGAGTCTCTGCTGGGCTCGCCGTCTTCTGTCGGCGGAACACCCGCTTCAGCGCCTGCTTCCGGCGGTCCGATGGTGGTCCAACTCCATCTGGCCGGAAGGCCGTTCGGCGAAGTGGTGGTCGACACCGTCCGTCGCGAGGTACGTACACGCGGCGGAAATGTTCAAGCCGTCCTCGGTAAATAGGCAGCACTCACCGAAAGGGGCCCCTCTATGGGGCCCCTTTCCGCATGTTCGGGGTGATCACGATCCACAGGTACACGACGAGAAATGCCGCGATGGCAACTACCGCCGCACAGGCGACGGTTACCACCGGCACCGCCATCAAGACCATGCTCCAGATTGCCACCCCGTCAACCCGGCAGATCCAGCTGATCAGCTGGGGATTCACCATTGACGACACCTCTGGTGCGGACGGCGTGGTGGAACTTCTTCAGACCGACGTGGCCGCCACGGTGACCGCGCATTCGGCGTCCGGCATTCAGCCTCTGGACCCGAACGCCCCCGCTTCTTTGTGTGTCGGCGGTACGGCGCTCACCGGCTTCACGGCGTCAGCGGAAGGCACGACCACGGCAAGCCGCATGTTCGACGTGGTCTCCCTCAGCGCCACGACCTCGGAGTCTCCGTACACCTACATCTACCAGTGGATGCCCGACGAGCGCCCGATCGTGGCGGTGTCGCGATTCCTGAGGGTTCGCGTGACCACGCCTACCACAGCGGTCGATATGCGCACGTTCGTGTGCTGGGACGAGTGACCAACCACCAGATTCCCCGGGGAGGGTAGCCCATGCCGGGAAGTGTTGCCGCACGGGTAATGGGCTGGCAGCGGCGTATGCGCGTCTCTGGCGCCCCGCTCGGAGCCTCGGGGGAATCTTCCGGTACGGACCCCGTACAGATCGAGCTGTACATCAACGGCTCCTGGGTCGACATCACTTCGTATGTCATGGTCCGTGACGACGGCGGCAACATCGCCATCTCGTACGGCCAGCGCGACGAGGGCTCCAAAGGTGAGCAGTCGTCGTGCACGCTTTCGCTCGACAACCGTGACGGCCGGTGGTCTCCCCGGAATCCCACGGGGGCGTACTACGGATACCTGGGACGCAACCAGGAGCTTCGCATATCCGTGCCGAACGGCCTGGGCGGGAAGTCCTACCGCTTCTGGGGTGAGGTTTCCTCCTGGCCGGTGAAGTGGGACCCAACCGGCACGGACGTCTGGGCGGAGATCGAGGCCGCCGGTCCGCTGCGGCGGTTCAGCCAGGGCTCGGTGCCGGTGACATCCCTGATCAACCGGGCTATCGGCGACCTGGACACGGCGTCGCTGCGTGCGTACTGGCCCTGCGAAGACCCGTCGGAGTCCATCCAGATCGCTTCGGCGGTGACCAATGGTTCGCCCATGGTCTTCTCCGTCGCCCCTGACCTGGCGACCTTCGAGCAGTTCGGCGCCAGTGACCCGCTGCCCATCTTCACGGGTGCCGCGATGTCGGGCGGTGTCACCAAGTACAGCGACCCCACGGCCACACAGATCCGCTTCCTGCTGTACATCCCGCCGGAGGGGACGACTGACCGCCGGGTAATCGCGCAGGTCAAGAACTTCGACGACATCGCTGTCACGCAGGCCACGGTCTGGGAACTCGTCTACAACACGGCGGGCAACAACCTGAGTCTCCAGCTGATGGCGGGCGACGGGTCGAACTTCAACGACATCGCGGACACGATGGATGTCAGGGGGAAGTTCCTCCGGGTTTCCCTGGAGGCGCGGGAGAACGGCGCCAATGCCGACTACACACTGCGGCTGCTGAACCTGAGCAACGGGGCGACCAGTTCGGCGACGGGGACCCGGACGACCGAGGGCCTCACGCGCGTACTGAATGTCAGCCCCTTCGTTCCGTCGATCTCTGCGGTGAACCCCAACACCTCGACCGGCCTGACAGGCGGCGTGATGGGGCACATCACTGTGCAGGACACCATCACTCCGATGACAGACCTCGGCACACGTCTCAGCCCGGCGGGCGAGGTGGCCGGACGGCGTATCCAGCGGGTGTGCGACGAAGAGGGCATCCCCTTCGACTTCCTGGGGGACCTGGACGACACCGTCTCCATGGGCGGTCAGGAGAAGCTCCTCCCCCTCGACGTGATGCGTGAGGCGGAACTCGCCGACGACGGCATGCTGACGGAGAACCGGGCCGCTTTCGGCCTGGCGTACCGGACCCGCGTGTCGCTGTGCAACCAGGACCCGCAACTCACCCTGGACTACACATCGTTCCAGCTTGCCGAAGTCCCCATCCCGGTGGACGACGACCAGCGGACGCGGAACAAGGTGTCCGTCACCTCCAACAGCCTGAGCGCTGTCGCCGAGCAGATCACGGGCGTGCTGAACACAGCGCCTCCTCCGGCCGGTATCGGCGTCTACGGGGACGACGTCACCCTGAACCTTGAGCCCGGGGCCAGTCTGCTCGACCAGGCGACCTGGCGGCTGCACACCGGAACGGTGGACGAGTCCCGGTTCCCGCAGATCAGCATCAACCTGGCTCACTCCACCTTCACCGCCAACCCTGCCCTCAAGCAGACGGTGCTCGCCCTGCGACAGGGCGACCGGCTTCAGGTGACCAACCCTCCGGCGTGGCTGCCGCCGGACACGATCGACCAGCTGATCCTCGGCTTCGAAGAGACCATCTCTCACTTCGAGCACCGGATCACGTTCAACTGCGCACCGGCCAGCCCGTATGTGGTGGCCATCGCGGACGATCTGGACTACCGCATCGACACCAGCGGTTCCGAGCTGGTGGAAGCTGCCACTTCATCGGACACCGACTGGTCCGTGATCCCGAAGACCGACCACTACCCGCTGTGGACGACGGACAGCGCCGACCTGCCCTTCGACATCCGGGCTGGTGGCGAGGTCGTCACCGTCACGGGCGTCACCGGCTGGCTGGAGGACGCCTTCGGCCGTTCGGTGTCGAATGGGTGGGGAACATCCGACACCGGGCAGTCCTGGTCTACGGGTGGCGGAACAGCGGCGAACTATGCGGTCGGCTCCGGTGTCGGCTCGCACACGCTGGCCAGCGTGGACGCTTCGCGAAGGACATTCGTCGACACCACGTTCACAGAATTCGACTACTACGTGGACGTCACCACATCGGCGACGGCAACAGGCGGCTCGCTCTTCGGCGGTCCGACCGGTCGTTACCTGGATTCCAGCAACCTCTATCAGGCCCGCATGGAATTCACCACGGCGAATGCCCTGATCCTCTCGATCCGGAAAATCGTCAACGGCAGCGAGACACAGCTCGGGACCTACACGCTTCCGGATACCTACGTGGCCGGAACGTACTACCGCATCCGGTTCCAGTCCGTGGGCGCGACCCTCAAGGCAAAAGCCTGGGAGGCCCTCGATGCCGTGGAGATGCCCGGCTGGCAGATCACCGTTACGGACACCGCCATCACCACAGCCGCATTCATCGGCGTCCGCTCAATCTCGTCAGCCGCAAACACCAATGTGAACCCGGTCGTTTCGTACGACAACCTCGCTGTGGTCAGTCCGCAGACCCTGACCGTGACCCGGTCGGTGAACGGCGTCGTCAAGGCGCAGACCACAGGAACGGATGTCCGGCTGGCGCGGCCTGCCGTCATCTCACTTTAGGAGGGGCGCATGGCCGCCGAGTCTTATCCGTCCCTTGCGGCGGGACAGCGCATAACCGCCGAACTTCTGCGATCGATGCTTCCGCAGATCATCCGGAAGACTGCGGACACATCCCGTTCTGCCACCGCAACAGCAGCTGACGACCCGCATCTCACCTATGCGGTAGAAGCCAATGCCGTCTACACCATGCACGGCTGGATCAAGTACTTCGCCGATCCGACGCCTGACATTCAGTTCAAGTTCGTCGGGCCCACCGGAGCGCTCGGTGAATGGGGGTGGAACCCGCCCGGATCAAGCACAGCCGGTGCATCCGGAACGGTCGGTTATTCGATCCGGACCGAATCGAATGACATCAACGTTGCGCGTGCCGGTTACGGCACCACCAACGGCCAGATGTACACGCCAGTTGGCGGCATGTGGCGTATCGGATCCACGGCCGGAAACATCACGTTCCAGTGGGCGCAGAACACATCTGACGCTATTGCGTCCATCGTCTACACCGACAGCTGGCTGAGCTTTCAGCGAATCGCTTAACCAAGAGACCGGGGAGACACATGGCAACACCCCTTTCCCCGGACCGGCTCGTCGCCGCACTCAAAGCTGAGGGCGTCAAGGTTGTCGAGCAGTCCGGATGGCAGACGCACAACCGCAACCACAAGGGCCCGTGGGGTCCCGTCAACGGGATCGTCATCCACCACACAGCAGGATCGGACAGCCGCTCCCTGGTGTGGGTCGGCACTTCATCCCTGCCGGGCCCGCTGTGTCACACCTACATGGCCAAGAGCGGCGTCGCCACGATGGTGGCGAACGGGCGGGCCAACCACGCCGGAACGTTCGCTCAGAACGCGCATGACGCCGTTGTAGCCGAGTCCTCAACTCACCCCCGCCCGTACGAGGCTGAACCGGTCGACGGGAACCAGCACTACTACGGCATCGAGATCGAGAATCTCGGCAACGGCACGGACCCGTACCCCGAGGTCCAGTACGAGGCCGCCGTCCGCTGGGCCACGGCCATCTGCCGTGCGCACGGCTGGTCGGAGGACTCCGTCATCGGCCACAAGGAGGGGACCCGGCGCAAGATCGACCCCTCCTTCGACATGAACACGTTCCGCAAGGACGTGGCCGAACGGCTCGCGCACCCCGCCGACTGGAACGGCACTCCCGAGGAGGACGACTTGCCCACTCCCAACGAGGTCGCGAAAGCGGTTCTCACCTATGACGGCCTCATCGCCATCCCTGGCGCGTCGCCGACCAACCCCACCTACACCCTGTCCTCGACGCTCACAGAGATCCTCAAGCGTCTCGACAAGGCCAATGTGTCCATCGCTGCACTGAGCGCGGTGAACGCCGAGCTGGTCCGCACCGTCGCCGCTTTGGCCGCCGGAGTCGGATCCATCGACCCCGCCGCCATCGTCACCGAGCTGCGCGAAGCGATCGAGTCCATAGACGTCCGGCTCGATGTGGCCGGTAACTGAGCGGGAGAAGACATGATGCCTGAAGCCACCACGGTCCTGAAGACCGGGAAGACGTACGCCAGAGACCTCGCCGAGCGCGTGGTCTGGACGTTCCTGATCGCCGCTGGAGGTGTCGCCCTGGCCGCCGGTCCGGCCGACATGTTCCGTGCGACGTTCTGGGAGACCGTCGCCACGGCCGGAGTTGCCGCTGTCGGCTCCCTGCTCAAAGGACTCGCCGCGAAGTTGATGGGTGACCCCAACTCGGCGTCGACCGTCCGGGGTGTCTGACCAGGGGGAGCAGTTAATGCCTGATGAGCCGTCGAACGGTGAGCTGGGGCGGCTCATCACCGCTCTCCAGCAGGAAATGCACCGCCGCATGGACACACTGAATGTGCGGTTCGGCGAGTTCGTCCCCCAGAACCTGTATGAGCAGCAAAATCGCTATATAGCGGAAACACTCAGCCGCCTGAACAGCGATCTGCAACGCGTCACCGATCTCCACGCCAAGCTGGAGGATGATCTGGAGGCGTACCAGCGTGAAGAGTCCAAGCGCAGGGAAGCCGAACGTCAGGGTCGGCTGTACCAGATGATTGTCCCTGTGTTCATGGGTCTCCTCTCGGCCGCGATTGCTATTTGGGCGGTGTCCAGTAAATGAAGACGCCTGAGAGGAAACACCGCAGAACATGGCATGTCCGCATGCCACGAGCGGAATGGCTGGTAGCCCTGACGCTGGTCCTGGTGGTGTTCTTTCTGGGCTGGCTGGCCGTTCAGGTCATCGTTCTCACCCATGACCTGCGGTCCGCGAACATGGCCCGCGACGCTCTGGCCTCCCAAGTGCAGTCGCTGGGAGGCAAGCCGGTCGCTGGCCCTCCGGGGAGCCGGGGTGAGCCGGGTGCGTCCGTCGTCGGACCGCGCGGACCGCAGGGAAAGCAGGGTGACGTGGGTCCGGTCGGGCCTACGGGACCCGTCGGCCCGTCCGGGGCGCCCGGGAAGAACGGCGAGAACGGGGACAACGGCGAAAACGGCACAGACGGAGTCGGCCAGCCGGGCGCCAGCGGCTCCCCCGGCACGGACGGCGTGGCCGGTCCTGCCGGTCCGCAGGGAGAACCTGGACCCGCCGGACCTCAGGGCGAACAGGGGCCGCCTGGAGCGGACGGCAAGGACGGCGCGGACGGGCAGACCTGCCCCGACGGCTACAGCCTCCAGCCGCCGCCTGATGACCCTGACGCCCTGGTCTGCCGACGGGACAGCGCACCACCGCCGGACTCGGAATCCCCTACCCCATTGGTTGCCGGACTGGACCCCCAGCGCCGGGTGTACGCCTAAGGTGTCGTCATGGCCCGCATGATGCGCAACAACTCCTGGATCAAGGTGACCGGTACAT
>JACCDR011500262.1_pt1 | contig 10802 bp, 14 predicted proteins | sample 7446431 | NCBI WGS metagenome assembly JACCDR01 (sample SAMN15323443, study PRJNA562643) | freshwater metagenome | isolation source: river surface water | place: USA:Blue River Watershed | collected 2017-08-17 | reverse complement strand
GCGCCGGTAGCACCACCAGATGCAACGGCCTGTTCGGCAGACTGCACATACAGACGACCAACACTCGTGTACTTCGGATAGCAGTAGTCGCCGTCCGCCGATGTCGTGGAGGAGATGGTGTCCTGTCGAACACCCATTGCAAGAATGCCTTCCTCTGACCCGGTAGACGCCACATCCTCCGTGACACCCTGCACGCCGCCACTCGCCACGTTGACGCGCAGCGCGCCGGCAGTGGTCATTGATGGGATGCTGACCTGCCCGTCTACGAGGGTTGGGGCAACAGACTCAACACGGACACCGATAGGGGTTTCTGTTCCAGAGCCTCGAGTAAAGGAGGTGGCATCCGTGATGGACGTACCGCCAGCAGCTGCACCCGCCTTGATGTTGACCTTGAGATAGCCGTTGGAATCGAATTGCATCGGCGCGTAGTCACCGTCGCCGCCGAAAGCGCCATCCGCGTTCTTGGTGACGCCGAATGCAGCGACACCCACGTCACCAGACGCATGCGCCGTATCCTCAGCCTTGCCTAAGCTCGTGGCCGCAGTGCCGGGAGTGATCGTGCCGACCGCCGACACGGACGACACAGCAGAGACGGTGGAGACGGTGGTAACCGTGCCTATGTTCCACGTACCTGACTGCGTGGCCGCCACCGTGCCATCGACGGTGAGCGATCCGCCGTTGTCATCGACCGATAGCAGGCCGGTGGAGTCGTTCGCGATGGTAACGCGAAGGACGCCAGACTCAGTGCCGCCGCCCACTGGAGCATCGTTGGCAACGCCATCTGGTCCCAGCGAGAGCTTGATGCGCTGGTACTGAACACCGCCGATGTCGTCTGACGCAATGACTGCGCCAGAGGTCGTGTTGGTATTGAGGGTAACGTTGTCAGCCACGGCTATACCTCACTGAGAAACTGCTTGATCGAATGTTGAAATGATTGTGACCGTGCCTGCCGTCTGTCGAATCGCGAAGTACCAGCCCATCGGCAACAGGAACTGTATCTGAGATGCCGACTCGGTGTTGACGCCGACGCCGACTATCACAACGCCTGTCATCGTGTTCCGGTAAGTCCCGATGACTGTGCCGGTGCCGCTCGCCACGCTCGTAGTTGGACCGATAATCACGTCTGCCGTGTTCGTCGTTCCGCCTCCAAGCGTGAGCGATGCTGTTGAGGTCAGGTTGATGTTGATTACCGCAGGACGCTCCGGGATGTTCGCTTGGTATGCCGTCGCAAACGACAGCGAGCGTGATCCCGGAATGCCGAAATCGACATCCACGATGATAGAAACGGCTTTGAGGCCCATGGCTTTTCTCTTTTTTGTTGTTAGCCATTAAGGGGAAAAGAATCACGTACCGCTGCCTCGCGTGAACACAACCGAGGTCGATGACGCCGGAGCGCCCTGAGCGAACACCGACGCCGCATTAACCTCCGGATCTACGGTGACGATCACCGATGCGCCAGGACCGACAGGGTAGTCAGTCGCGATAGCGGCGCGTACCGTCTCGCCGCCCTCAAGGTGACCGAAGTTGACGCGCACCCAGACAGACGTGGTGTTGGCGATCTGGATTTGCAGTGCCGCGTTGTTGCCAGAGCCGGGGAAAACAGTGCTGGGAACAGCGGTAGCATCGACAGCGGCCACCGTCACGCTTGGCGCAAGCTGCCCCTGATAGGACAGCGTTGATGTACCATCTGGGTTCCTCGTGTACTGCGTCTGATTGTACAGCGGCGCAAATGGCCGGATGTCGTTTGACATGGCCGTTAACCGATGCCGATGGGGATCTGAGCAACGGACGGATACGAGTGTCGATCCACCTGAATGAAGTAATCCTCCGTAGCCGGCAACGACGGCGTACCGGCCGTGTAGTTACCGAAGGTAATCTCAAGCGTGTCCTGCGCGGACACTCGCGCGTTCGCGATACCAACGCCAGCCGTATGCGACGGCTTGTTGATGGTGATGACATCGCCCACGATGAGGCCAGGCACGGTATACGTGCGTGCCGTCGTGGTGCTCGCCGTGAGCGCAGCGCCCGCAACCACCGTGACCTTGAGCACGAATGAGTTAGCGACACTGCCAGTAGAAACGTTAGAAGGACCGGGCATCTTTTTTCTCCTAAAAAGTCCCCCGGCTGTTACACCGGGGGTAGAGGGGGTCCTCTGGTTACGGGGTGTAGTCGCTCAAGTCGTAGCCGTACAGATACAGGTCAACCGTACCAGTCGCGACTGCAACGCCGACGTTCACGAACAGCGACTGCGCCGTCTGAGACGACGTGAGCGCGGTCGCAGCACGGTCATATACAAACGTGGTCGTAGTCTGGCCAGTGAGCGCCGCCGTGGTCAGGATCGCCGTACCTCCGGCAGCAGCTGCCGTGTAGAGGCCGACCGTGGCGGTGGCCATCGACACGTTGGCATTCGCCGTGACGACACGAGTCGCAGCCCAGCGCGAGGCGTTGATGATCGGCATGACGGCAGGGTCGCCGACCGCCGAGACACGCAGGCCCTTGACGACACCCAGGAGGCGGATGTTGTTGCCGGCCTGCGGATACGCGCCCGCGTTGGCGTTCTGAGGGGTGAGCGCAGCCGTGCTCTGCTGCGTGGTGAGGACCGCAGGTCCCGCATTGACTGAAGGCATGGTGATTTCTCCTTAACCAGCCACGCGGACAGCCATGTTGCGGTACAGGCCGTCATAGCCGTACAGAACATCGCAGCGCGTCGGCATTGCGTCGTTGTTGATGGTGTAGGCAGTGACCATGCGCATGGACATGCCGATGTCGGAATCGGCCGCTCGAGCCGCGCTCTCCACGCCGTGCGGCAGCGGAAGATCCGCGAACGCCAGCGCAAAGGCCGTCTTGTGGTACACGATGCCCTGTGGCGACACCTTGCTCGCGTTGCCCTGACCGCCGTTGACCGTAATGGCCGACGTCGAGGTGAACGCAGAGGTGGTGGCGACGTTCTGGAACTGGCCGCCAGTGATTACAGCCTCGCCGATGTAGATCGACAGCGCGCCGCCAGCCGTGGATGTGTAAACGCCGGTCGCGGCGTTGAACGTGCCAGAGGTGAGCGTCGCCGGAGCGAACGACAGGCCAGGAGTCGCAGAGCCAGCAGGGTTCGAGACGTAGCCGCCAGGAGGCAGAACGACAAACTGCTTGAGCTGGTTGCCGTACTGCGTGCGGGACTGCGGGTTCGCCGGGAAGACGCCCGCAATCTGGATCACGTCGCCGACCTTGAGCACCGCAGCAGAGGCACCCCAGGTGCCCGTCTCGATGAAGCCAGCGTTGGCCCACCCCGACGTCAGGAACGCACCGCCCGTGTTCGCAGTGAGCACAGGAGCGGCGGCGCCGGCAGAGGTTGTGAAGGCCACGACGTTCTGATCGCGGTACCAGTCGAGGCCCGCAGTGTTCTTGGCGATGAAGCCACGACGGTAAGCGTCAGCAATCTGCGCCTGCGGGTTATACAGACCCTTGATGCCATCAGCCGCAGCGGCGGCCGACAGAGGATCCAGCACGCAGCGGCGCTGCTCATCAGCCGGACACGCCTCCATGTCAAGGATCGCATTCGCCTGCGCGAACGTGAGCCACGCAGACGGCGCGACACCCGGGGTGCCGACCGACTGTGCGGTGTTCTGGTACGCGTAGTACAGGCCGTCCGAGTCGATGCGATTGGCAACGGTCGCCATCATTGGCTTGAGAACGCGCGTCTTGAACATGTCCATCGACAGCAACAGGTCGCCCGTCGTGAACTGCACGTCCACATGGAACTGGTTACGCAGCGTGACCGGCGTGTAGGTTTCGTTCGTGTCTTCGACGTTCAGCGCGGGGCCGAAGGTGCCGAGGTAGCGGGGCGGGCGACGGATGTTGACGGTAGCGCCGATTTTGGCGCCTTTGATCGCAAACTCGTCGGAATACTGACGCTCAACGCCGTCAGCGAAAACCAGCGTGTTCTCCAGCACGAGCATGCCCGTGTTGACGATGTAGCTGGTCGTAAGCAGTGTGTTAGGGATAGTCGCTGCTCCTTAAGCAGTTGTAACTGGTCTGGAATGGTTGATTTTTCCAGCCAACACCATCGAGATCAGTGGGCGACTCACATGCATCCAATCGGCTATTTGCTGCTGAGAATGGCCTGCGCTTCGCAGATCACGGATTCTTTCTCCGTCAGTTGCTTGCAACTTTTGCCAAGGAGTTCCGTTGCGCCATCCATGGCGGCTCTTCGCCACCATGTCTTGCACGTTGTCTGCCGGAGTTCCAATGAACAAATGATCTACATTCACACAAGAAGGGTTGTCGCATCGATGAAGTACCAAGATTTCAGGCGCAATTGCGCCCCGTTTCAGTACCCATGCAAGGCGATGCGCAGTGGTTCTTTTTGAGTTGGCGCCTCTTAATCGCACAATCCCATAACCACGATGCGTTTTCGATCCCAGCCACTCGATGCATCCATGCTCGTTTGGCTTGCCACACTTAGTTTCAAAACGCCGCTGCACGCTTGGAGAAGCGTCTGACGGGTGAAGACTAGAGCTGATGATTGACATGCCCGTTACCCGCGTTTCGCCGCCGTCTTCTGACGTTCGTACTCACGCAGCTCCTGAAACGTCATATTGGCTGGGTCTTTCTGAACCACAGCCTTTTTAGACGCATCAATAGGAGTGATGGGCGCCGGGGCTTTGGAGACGACTGGCTCCGCCTTCACCTCTTTCGGCTCAGGCTTCTTATCCAGCGACGCCTCCAGCTTGCCGAGTTCGGCAATGCCGCGAATCGGCGACAGTTTCTGAATGCGCGAGAGTTCATCGGGATTCTTCGCGAAGTAGTAGCCGAGCTTTGGGCCGAGTTCGCTTTCCGCGATGTACGACGCAACATGCGGCGCGACATCGATGTCAGCCTCCCCAGTCACCTCATCGAAGTCCGGGATTTCCTTACGGACAGCGTTCAAGCGGTCGATGAACTCGGCCTGCGCCTTTGCTTGCGCGGCCTCGACTCGCTTCTGCTGTTCCTGGGCTTCTTTCTGCTCGAATCGCCACTCCACCATCGCATCGATGTACTCAGCATTCGTCTTGTAGTCCTCCGCCTTGGGCTCACCCTTGACGTTGGACTTCTGCGGATTCTTAAGCGCCGCGAGTTCTCGCTCCGCTTTCTCCGCCCGTTCCTCTGCCGCAGTCTTGTCCGCCCACCACTGGCGCGCGGTCTCCTCGGCCTCTTTCATAGCCCTGTGCTTTTTCCCGATCTGCCGCCGCACACGCTCAGGCAGATCCTTGTCATCGTCATCCTCGTCAACTGCGGATTTCTCCGCCTTAGCTTCCACCTTGTCAGTGGTTGCCGGTGAGTCCTCTTTGACTTCCTTCTTCACGAACTGACCCGTGATTGGATCACGTTCGGTCTCGATGGTCTTGTCGTCGGTCGCAGGCGCTGCAGCCTTCTGCTCGCTGGCAGGCGCGGCCTCAGCCTTTGCATCCGGCGCTTTGAATTCAGGCACGGAGCCCTTCTCTATCAACGTCTGGAAGTTCTCACTGGTAACAACTTGCATGGCCATGGTGTCTAGAGTCCTGCGCTAGTGGGCGCCGTTAGTGCTTCGATCTGTTTGACCGGCCTTAATGGCCTGTTTAGCGGCTTCTTTCTCATGCGCCGCCTCCGCATGCGTGTTGAGCAAGGATCCAGCTACCTGGATCTCTGCCACATCAAGTTTGGTCTGCCGATTTACCTCGGCCTGGTTGTGCCACTCGCGGATCTCCGCAAGCCAGCCCTCGAAGTCGAGCAGAGAATTCTGCTTGTCCGACGCTGCCTTAGTCTCCGTATCGTGCGCCTTAGAGGTCGCCTGAATAAGCGTGCGGCGCGTCTGGCCCTGGTCCTTCATGGACTCAATGTCTCCCTTGTACTTGATCTCAAGCGCTTGCTGCTGGATCAACTGATCCTTCTCCTGCAACTGCGCTTGCATCGCTCCGATGATGTTCTGCGCCTGCTCGGGGAGGTTCTTTACCACCTCGTCCATCGCCTCGGGATTAGTGATCATGGCGCGATCAGCAAGGATGTCGGCGCCATTGAAGTCCATCTCACGCAGCACGACGTCTGCGCCGGTCTTCACGATCACCTCACCAAGCGGAGTGCCTAGCAACTCCACCATGTTCTCTGCCGCTTCTTCGCGCTTGGTGGCATAGCCTGGGCCAGTCTCCATCACGACGTCGTATTCGCCCGTCGTCATGTCGTTGATGTCGTTGCCGTCGTTGATCTCGACCATCTGCGGAATACCGTCCTCGCCGATGATTCGCTGTTGACGCCTGGTGTCGTAGTAGTACGGGATCAGGTCCAGCAGAATGATGCCGGTCCACATGATCGCGAGCGTCTGATTGTCGTAGTAATGCCAGTGCGTGAGGTCCGCCATGCCCTGCTTGCGTTGCAGAGCCTTGTTGCCAGACACGACGCGCGCGACGAGCGCTGGATCCTCAGTGGGCATGCCGGCCACGGCCATAAGGTCGCGCTCGGCACCTTGAGCAGCCTGCACGAACCCTTCAGACACGGGCGCAGGCGGCTGCCGTTCAGGCAACGGCAACGTCTCGCCATTCGGACCCGTCACAGCCTTGCCAATGAGCACGGAGTACGACTTCTGATTAGCATCGTGCCACTCGTCGTGGCCCTCGATCACGCCCTCGTAAGCCTTCCACGGGGCTTTAGGCGCCAGTGCGATTTCCTCGGTCTGCGCCGTGCGCCAGTAGTTGTACATGCGCGCCGGGTCCATGAGGTCTTTGACCATGCCCTTGCGCTTCACGCGACCATTCACATCGAGGACATTGCCCTCGCAGCGGATGATGGGGACGTATTTGCCTGGGAGAATCTTTTTCTCAACCACCTCGCGCCCGTTGATCCGATACCACTCAACCTGGCAACGAGAGGTTGGGCGAGTGATTGGCTTGCCTTTGCCATCGAGCGCAATGCCATTACCAACCGCATCGAGCACCTCGGGATCCGCGAGCTTGGAGCGCAGCCGCGTGCTGCCGTCCTGCATCAATACCAGCGTGTCGCGCACCTCGTGGATGCGGAAATACTCAGCTAGCCGAATGTTCTCTTTCGACTCCCAGTTAAGTTGCATGTCACCTGGGGCATCGAAATTCCATTCGGTGTTCTTCGCGTTCGGATACTTCCTGGCGTACTCCCGCCGCGTCATCACTTCGCTAACCAGACACCACTGCTGGTCTTCGCCCGCAGGCATGACCGCTGACGGGTCCATGTACACGGTGAACGTGTTGCGAATAGGAAGGATTTTTAGGTCCTGCTCGAACGAGTTGTATGCCGTGTACTCGCTCACGATGCGCCAGTAGCCCCAACCTATCTTGATGGCGGACGTGCCTCCAAGGTCGTAGGCAACGGAGGCGTTGGACTTGGTCTCGATGTGGCGGATCAGGCCGTTGACACGCTTGGCCTTGTCAATCGTCGAGTCTTTCGTCGGCTGGCACTTGATGCGCGGTCGCTGCTGCTTGAGCGTGTTCTCGATGCGCCGGCAGAAGGTCTGCGTGTGGTTGATCGTGAGAGCAGGCCGCGCCTCAACCGTGCGTTGGCGCTGGATGTCGGTATCCCACTGGTTCCCATCCACGAAATCGAGCGCTTTCAACGCATCGATTCGGTTCTCCGACTCCGCCTCCTCGCAAATCTTAAGGCGGGCAGCGGCCTCTAGGAATATCTCCTCATCGGTGGTCGCGTCCTGTGTGGACACGTCATACACCGGGGAGCACGCCTCTCAATTTCGCAGACACCTGCGTCAGCGTGAGCTTCACTTCCCGCTGGATCTCCTGGTGTTTGGAGTCGCTGTCGTTCAGCCCGGCGCGCAACGTAGCGGCAAGCTCGAGTGCAGCTGCGCTCTCGAACGCGCAGCGACGCAGCGCCACGAGTTCTTCGGCGGCTTGTAGCATCGTGGACTTGATGGACTTCGGTGCCTGCGGCTCAAGCGCACGCAAGGACTCGACCACGTCAGGGATTTCTTGGGGTAACGCAAACTGCACAGGCGCTCCGGAGGTAGGACAGCACGTGTGCGTGTCCCTCAACCCATCCAACCAGTCGGCCTGTGAGATACCCCTCTCACCACGGGTTTGGGCGCCGGCTTGTTCGCTACCACCGCGTGCCGCCGCATCATCATGGCGTAACGCGAAGCGCTGAGTAGGTCGTCGCCCTTCTTGACTATAAGACCATCCTGACGATGGTACAAGCGAAATTCCTCGAACCAATCCCCCAAGTGGCTGAATACCTTCCACCTTCCCGTCTGCATGCGGTCGAACATTTCGGCTACACCGGCCTCAACGCCGTTGCTGCCGTCCTCGAACGTCGCACGCTCGATCAGCATGTTAAGCCCTTGATCGCGGTACTGTTTCGCAAGCTGCTCGCCAGATCCCTTGTCGTGCTGTAAGCCATCGTGCGGCCACGCCCATGGCAGCCACTTACCCCACGGCATGATCGCTGTGGCGAACATCGCAGGCGTTGCCTCGCGCTGTCGGTGCGCGGCTGTCACATAGATCGTGTCGCTGTCCCGATCCCACGCGAGCTTCGCAGCCGCCGATGGGTGATCCCAGCCGAAGTCCAGGCCGCCGATCTGTGGCCAGTGCGGCGGGATGTCGAACGCAGCGCACCTGATCTCGTCTTCGTCTATGGGGAACACGCGGCCACTCCCGAGCTGAGGTATGCCCTTGGTGCGCGCGGCACGCTCGTGGGCAGGGTATGAACTGATGATCGCGGCGCGTTGCTCTTCGCTGTAATGCTCGACGTCGTGAATAGTCATCGACGTGATGTGCGTACCTGGCACCTTGTCGATGATGAACCTCTTCACCACCTCGGTCACACCCATGAGCGGCGTGAACGTGACATAGACAGGCATCAGGCCGACGTTTGTTCTAGTTAGTCCTTCGCTATACACGTCCTCTGGAGGTTCTTCGTCAAACCACACAAGGCCCAGCGTCGGCCCCTGCCACTTCTCGCGGCCCTGGTCGTACGACTTGAACCCCATGATGGTCTCACCAGCCTGCACATCGCCGCCGCCGCCGAACTTGATCACGAGCGTATCTAGCGCATCAGCCAGGCCACGGCGAGGCGACGCGTCCACAATAGCGTCTTTGGGCAGCATGCCAGTGCCCGGCGCGCCAAGGGGTCCGTACAGGATCCGCTGCGGGTTGTCTCGAGTAGACTCTCCCGTAACACCTGACACCCAGCAGTGAAATGGCTTCTGTTTAACGTGGCCATCCCACCAGTCGGGATAACGGCCAGTAGCGTGCATCGCAGTTTCGGCGCCAGCTGAGAGCGTCTTGCCCAGCTGGTTTCCTGCCATCAGCAACCTTTCACGGAACGTCTTGCCAGCAGCGTGAAACTCCCGCTGCCTCGCGTACGGCTTGTACTCAGTGAGCCTTTTGAAGCTCTGCCGCCTCGCCTGCTCCGTCTCCAGCAGCGCCAGTAAGTCGCGCTCGGAGTAAGGCGATACCTGCGACGAGTTCTGCATCGGTGAGATCATCCATCGGCTTGGTTTGCTCAACCTGCTTGGGCAGTAGGCCCGCAACGACCTTCATGTAGCCCACGGGGTCTTCCTCACGGGCTCGCACGATGGCGGACTTGCCATGAGTCTCGAAGTCTTCGGCGAGCTTGTTGAGGAACAGTGCCGTGATTTTGAGGCGCGTGCCCACAGGACGGCCACCGGGGTTGCCGGACTGGCCGGGCTTGAAGCGAGTGGCCTTGAGATGGCTGCCGTCGTTGTTACTCACAAACAACCCCCGCCACATCCGCTTCCTGAATCATGATCATCGTCTCGTTACCCACCACGAACTCTGGAAACGCATAGCCTTTGCCGTCGAAGATGTTGAGTCCGCCAATCTCCACAATGTCGCCGGGCTTAAGCTCCGTGGGCGTGAAGTGCTTGCTGTACTCCATTATGGAGCGCTTGCCCTTCAGCCCGTCTTTGTACTTCTTGCGATTGCAGCCTGGACCGATGGCAACGATCTCGCCGCGCACGGGGCGGCCGTGACGGATCACCTCGAGAATTGTGCTCGGCTTCCATTGCAGGGGGCGTAGCACTATGCGGTCGCCCAATGGCTTGATGGTGCCGGTGATGACGGTGGTCACACAATCTCCTCAACGTTGTGCCCTTGAAGCTGCGCCAGATATCCATGCGCCACAAAGCCATCGCCAACCGGCTCAAACCGAATTGTGCGACATCCCTGGCGCTTCATTGCAGCACGAGCCGTTGCATAGTCCACGTCTCGCGTGGATCCAAACTGCATGGCGTAGTCGCCAGTGCGTGGCGGTAGTGGCGCCAGACTCACGCGCTCCCCTCCGTAGGCGTCGAGCCATTGATCAGCGCCATGCGCACCTCACCGGCCACTGAGTGCGTTGCATCCTCCGCCCTATCCCAGTCCGCAGGCTTCCACATGCCGAACGTGATGTGATCGCAGCCATTGCCGCACGCGAAGTGCTTTGCGTACCACTCGTCCATTTTGCGAAGCGCACCGGCCTCGTACGGCACGTCGTTGCCAGCTCGCGAGCCCACGCAGAATGCGTCCTCCTGCCGCTGGCAGTGCTTGCAGACGAGGTAGAGGCGGTTAGCGGTCATGGTGGTTTGTGGCTCCTACGGCCTCTGGTGCCGTCGTATGCGACTGTAGGCTCATTCCGAGGTGGGAGCAAGGGCGCTGCTACTGAGGCTGGGATTTGTCGTGGAAGCTGGCTCTAGCGCTGCTGGTCATCGACGTTGCTCCTGGTGGTGGTAGGGGATTGGGTGGGTTCGGTGGGTTCTGTGATCGGCGCGCTGTCGCGCGTCACATCCACCCTAGTCACATCCACCAGCCACTGCTCCT
>JACCDR011835927.1_pt1 | contig 10806 bp, 17 predicted proteins | sample 7446431 | NCBI WGS metagenome assembly JACCDR01 (sample SAMN15323443, study PRJNA562643) | freshwater metagenome | isolation source: river surface water | place: USA:Blue River Watershed | collected 2017-08-17 | reverse complement strand
ATCTGCTTTGATTTGTTTGCCGAAACAGTTACGCGCATGTAGTTATCCGGCAAGAACCTTTACTCTTTCAGGAGAAACACATGGCTAACACCAATGCCCCGCAGGGATTCAAACCTGTGCGCCACTATGGCGGCGGCGTCGTCCGCGCCAACCAGTGGCTCATCAACACCTCTGGCACCACCGGCTTCAACGACAACATCTACTCCGGCGACCCGGTCATTCTGAATGCCGACGGTACGATCGAGATCGCCGCCGCTGCTGCCGGCTTCCTCGGCGTCTTCGACGGTTGCGAATACGTTGCTGCCGACGGCACCCCGGTCTTCTCGCGCCGCTGGCCCGCTTCAACCTCGGTTCTGTCGGGCTCGTCCATCAAGGCGTACGTCTACGACGACCCGATGATCGTGTACGAAATCCAAGCGAACACCGCTGCCGCCACTGACGTCGGTCTGGTCTGCGACTTTGTCGTGGGTTCGGGCAACGCCACCACCGGTCAGTCGGGCACCTACGCCGATCCTTCGGACACCACGGGCGGCTCGCTTCGCATCCTCGGTCTGGTTCCGCGCGCGGACAACGCCTACGGCGCCTACGCGAAGATTCTGGTCCTCAGCGCCAGTGCAACCCTTAACGGTGCGACCAGCATCTAACTGAAGGAGAATTGACATGGCTGTTATGAATCGTGCCCAGTTCAAAAAAGAACTGCAAGAAGGCTTGAACGCCATCTTCGGCTTGGAGTACAAGCGTTACCCCGAGCAGTGGAAGGAGATGTTCGAGATCTCGAAGGAAGGCAAGAAGGCGTACGTGGAAGACGTGCTGCTGACTGGTTTCGGCGGTGCTCAGGTGAAAGCCGAAGGCGCTGGTGTTGCGTACGACTCGACCTCTGAAGGTTGGGTTTCGCGCTATATGTTCGAGACCATCGCTCTGGCCTTCGCCATCACCGAGGAAGCTCAGGAAGACAACCTGTACATCGACCTCGGCTCGAAGATGTCCAAGGCTCTGGCGCGTTCCTTCGCTTACACGAAGAACGTCAAGGGCGCCAACATCTTCAACAACGGCTTCTCCGCCTCGTACCTCGGCGGCGACGGCAAGGCCCTGTTCGCGACGGATCACCCGCTGAAGTCCGGCGGCACCGCCCAGAACAAGCTGACGACCGATGCCGATTTGTCGGAAACCTCGCTCGAAGACATGCTGATCCTGATTGGTGACTGCGTCGACGACCGTGGCCTGCCGATCGCCATGAGCGCCAAGAAGCTGATCGTTCCGAACGCGCTCCAGTTCGTCGCCCAGCGTATCCTGAAGTCGGAAGGCCGTGTCGGTACTGCGGACAACGACATCAACGCGATCCGTTCGATGAGCCTGATCAGTGGCGGCTTCTCGGTCAACAACCACCTGACCGACTCGGACGCGTTCTACATCACCACCGACATCAACGATGGCCTCAAGTACATCGAGCGCAAAGCGTTGTCTGGCGGTGTCGAGGGCGATTTCGAGACGGGCAACATGCGTTTCAAGAAACGAGAGCGGTACTGCTTCGGATTTTCGGACTGGCGCGGAGCCTTCGGAAGCTCGGGTGCCTGAGTAAAATCAAGCACTTAGCTGAAACGGAGCCTTCGGGCTCCGTTTTTATTTGACTTCTTTTGGTTCTCGGAACATAATTCCTAAACAGTAGCGCTCCTGCTACTAACAACCGAGGAGTCAGACATGGGTGTCATCTACAAAATCCGTAACGTCGTAAACGGGAAATTTTACGTCGGCAGCACGATCAACCAGAAGGACAGGTTTCGCAACCACCGCAGGCTTTTGCGCAACAACAAGCATCACTGCGCCCACCTGCAAGCCGCGTGGAATAAATATGGCGAGGACTGCTTCAAGTTTGAGGTTATCGAGCACGACATCCCTACGGATGCTCTACAAGCCGCTGAGGACGTGTGGTTGGAGGAACATCATGGTGAGGAGCATTGCTACAACACAGGTCGACGGTCCGACGCTCCGTGGCGGGGGATAGATCCGAAGCTACATCCTAATTATGGTAGACCGCTTGCAACGGAAACGAAGGAGGCCATAGCGGGAACGCTTAAGCGGTTTTATGCGGAGTCGCCTGAAAACCATCCAATGTACGGGGTTAAGCACTCCGAAGAATCCTTAGCAAAAATGAGAGCCCGCACCGACATCAAACGCGGAGAGAGTCACTACCGCTACGGGAAGACTCTTTCTGAAGAAGTAAGGAAGAAAATCGGGGACACCCAACGAGGAGTAAAGAAAGCGCCGCGTGTTGTTTCCGAGGAGGGCCGGGCGAAGATACTTGCGTCCGCTGCTGCCGGGAATTACTCGCACCAGAAGGGGAAGAAGAAATCCGATTCGATGCGAGCGAAGATTAGTAAGCGGGTTCGTGAGATTACGGGCGGAAAGGAGTTCGCGAGTTTGACAGAAGCGCTGGAGTTCTACGGTATGAAAATGCCGACGCTGACACGGGCACTTAAGAGCGGGGCGCCGATCAGCGACAGGAGTCCGAAGTTTGCGGGGCTCGTGTTCGAGTACGTATCCGCTGGACACCCGGCAACTCTTGATGTATAAAGCCACCACCAAACCGTTCCACAGTGAAGGAGACTGAAATGACCACTGGTTTCAAAGGGCCGTTGGTACACGGCACCCGCTCGACGCAGGAAGGCTACGCCTACCGCAACCGCATGGGGATGATGAACTCGGCTGAGTTCTGCGTCTTCCACGACGACTTCACCTCGTTGGTCACGACCAATGTTCCCACAGGCTGGGCCGCTGCGATTATCGACTCTGGCGCTACTGTCGCGACCAACACGACCGCTGCGATTGGCGCCAACGGCGTCCTGACCTTCGCCGATGCTACGGCTTCGGAAGGCGCTGCGATCTACACTGCCAAGGCGTTCCAACTTACCGCCGGCAAGAAGGCTTTCGTTGAGTGCCGTTTTCGCACCGACGACGTCACCGACAGCACGATCCAGTTCGGCCTGTCGAGTGTTACCGCCTCGACCGATCCGGAAGACCTCTGGGACACCTCGGCGGACAGCGTGGTTTCGTTCGGTATCGCTGATGGCGCCGCGACCACCGTGATGTACACCGACTCTGCGAACGCAGGGATCACGACTACCGCCGGGGATTCGACTGCACTGACGGCGGACGCTTGGCACACGCTGGCGATCTACTTCGACGGCACCGCTGTCTCGGGTTGGGTCAACGGCACCAAGGTTGTCTCGACCACGACCACGGTCCCGACCGGCGTCGCTTTGGCCGGTTTCTTCGGCGCCCTGAACGGCAACGGGGCAGGCGGAAACCTGTTCGTGCTGGACTACTTCCGGGTCGCTGTCGAGCGCTGATCGTAAAGGGGGCTTCGGCCCCCGTTCTTTAGGAGGCCGCTATGGCGAATACCGTAGCAGTTCAGACGCTTCAAGACGGCTCGAAGTACTCCATCATCAAGGTGTATTGCGCCAGTGACGGTGCGTCCGGCGAGTTGAGCGACCAGCTCATCTACGACATCAGTACTTTCCAAGGCGCCGCGACGGATTGTTCCATTGTCAAAGTGTGGGCCAGCACGACCGGTTGTGCTTTCAACCTTGAGTGGGATGCGACGACCGACGTTGTTGCGATGAGCTTCCCTGCCGATGCGGCAGAAGAGTTCTGCTTCGAGGCGGTCGGCGGGCTGGCAAATAACGCAGGCTCCGGTAAGACCGGCGACATCCTGTTGAACACGACAGGGTTCACTGCCGCTGGCGACCAGCTCACCTTGGTTCTCGTGATCAAGAAGGACTGACGTGGCAACTTCGGGCACGTACGCGTTTTCTCCTGAGATTCAGGAGCTGACCGACGAAGCGTTCGAGCGCGCGGGGGTTGATCCGGAGACTTTGACCGGGCGGCACCTGCGCTCTGCGCGTCGCAGCATGAACCTGATCTTCTCCGACTGGGCGAACGAGAGTGTTCGCCTTTGGCACATCGAGCAGGAAACCGTACCCCTTGTGCAGAGCACGGCGGCGTACAACTGCCCAACGGACACGGTAGCAATTCTCGAAGTGTTTGTCCGCCGCGACGGAATCGACACGACGGTGTCGCCGATGGCTCGGGATGAGTATGCGTACCTCCCAGACAAAGACCTTGAAGGCTTGCCGTCGATGTACTACTTCGACCGGCAGACGCCAACTCCGACGCTGACGTTGTGGCAGGTGCCGGAGAACTCGACTGATGAGTTGGTGTATTACCGCTGGCGCCAGTTCCAAGACGTCACTGCGGGTTCCGAAACGACCGACATGCCGTACCGTTGGTTGGAGGCGTTCACCGCTGCGCTGGCCGCACGTCTGGCGGAGAAGTACAACCCCGATCGTGAAGGAGCCCTACGCCAGAAGGCGTTCGACGCTTTCCGTAAGGCCAAGATCGAAGATCGTGAGCGCACGCCTACGTCGCTCCGTGTGAACTATAGGTGACGAACATGGCAACTGGACTAGGGGCGATGCCCGCACTGGCGCTTCCGGCGCAGCGAGAGATGAGCGCTATTCCGCGTACACTGACACCCCAGACCCTTCCGAATGCCGCGTACGATCAGATGCTTGAATCGCGAGCAAACCCTGTTGCTCGACCCGTGTCCCCGGCAATTCAAGCGATCCGCGACGCTTTCGACTCGAAAGTTAAGGAGCTACGTCCGGCCGCTCCGACCCCTACTGCGCAACGACCCGCACCCCCGCCACAGACCGAGTTACGCAAGCTAGATCAACCGGCTCCAACAACGCCGGCAGAAGCCCAACAAGTCGTTGATTTGTCGGGATGGACCCCCGCTCCGGGGGCTCCGATGCCTACGGGGGCAGATCTGCTTGCTCTCGGGACCGACATCCACGCGCGGATGTCGGCTGATGGGTACATCGCTCCGACGGTTTCCAACCCCCCGCTGATCACGTACGATCTTCCGGTTCAACCTACCAGCGGGCTTGGTGCAGCACAGGGGCTCGACGAGTACAACGCGCAGTCGGTGTCGATGGGGTCGTAAATGTTCGCCAAGGGTAAGCACGCAGTCGGAATCTGCCAACGGAGCGGGAAGAAACTCCCGCACTCGCAGTTGGTGGAGGACGGCGACATTCCGGGGTTGCTTGTCGACCCTGCTTGGCGTGACATTTCCCATCCGGCAGAGCGTCCGATTCGGACGAAGGAAGCGATTGCCCTGCGCAAGCCCGCGCCTGACACAGATAATGACGGTACGGTCCCCGCCGGGAGCCTAGCCGATGAATTGTTCCCCGGCGAGAATGTGTTTGGCGGAGGCACCTGATGGCCGCGAGCTACACCTACGATACGCTGAAAACGGCGCTGATTGACTTCACTGAGGACGACGGCGCCGAATTTGCATCTGCGCTCGACCAGATCATCGCCCTCGGCGAGTCGAAGCTCCTCAAAGACCTTGACCTCGAAATCTTCGACACGACGGCGGTCGGGACGTTTACCCCCGGCTCCCCACTGGTGACGAAGCCCAGTTACGCAATCGCGATCCGCTCGATGTATTACACCGACGGCAGCGGGAACTTCGTGTTCATCGAGCAGAAGCCCTACGAGTTCGTCAAGGACTACTGGCCGCGTCAGGCGAGCACAACGTCTACGCCGAAGTATTACGCAGAGTTGAATGAGACCCAACTATTTATCGCTGGTACTCCGGCGACCGGGCTTGCATACACGCTGCGGGTGATTCGTCGCCCGGACGGCCTCAGTTCGCTGAACACGACTACTTGGTTGTCTACGAAAGCTGCCGACGCTTTGCTTTACGCGTGCTTAGTGACGAGTGAGCAGTTCTTGAAGGCGGACAACCGCATAGGAACGTGGCGGAGTGAGTACCAACTTGCGTTGAACTCCGCTAAAATGGAACTGAAACGTACGGACCGTACGGATTACTCGCCGACTACCGCGACGCCGGACGCTTGAAGGAGAAGTAGATGTCCACCGCAACCAGCAGACTCAAGCTCGAAAAGCCAGCCGTTGGCGGGTCGAACAACTCGTGGGGCACGGAACTTAATGGGTCGCTTGACGCGATCGACGAGGCTATTGCCGGGATGGAGACGGTCAGTCTCGCCGGGGTTTCGTCTGTAACGCTCTCGGACACTGATTACGCCGACAACCAAGCACGCGCAGCGATCCTCAAGGCAACCGGACTTCCGTCGGCCAACGCGACTATCATCGTCCCGTCACGGACCAAGCAGTACACGGTCTGGAACGCGCTGACCAACAGCACCTACACGCTGACGATCAAGACCTCCGGGGGGACCGGGGTTGCCGTAACACATAACAAGGTCGTCGAGCTTTTCTGCGACGGCACCAACGTCTACGCAGCGAACACGGATTCGACGGCGATGGGCATCTCCAGCGGCGGGGTTGCTAACCCCCTGACGGCGAACCTGAGCGGGGCTGACACGTATCGAGGAACGAACTTTGCGGACCCGCAAGACCCGCAAGACTTGGTAACGCTGAACTACCTCAACTCGACTCTTGCTGGAGTGGCCGGCGGGGAGATCCCGCTGATCATCACGTCGAGCGATAACGTACTGCCAACGCTGACCTTGATCAAGACCGGCACCGCTCCGGTGTTACAGATCAACGACTCGGACCCGGATTCTTCCCCGGTGACGTTCGCCAACGACGGGCGTGTCGAGTTTGGTGGCGGGGCCACTGGCACGACGGCGATTCAGATCGCCTTGAGTAACGCCATCGACGGCGGGGCGACCTCTTATGGGGTCGCGGTTCAATCCACGGTGGCTACGGCCACGCCTACGACCGGGGCGTACTACTACTTCACGCAAACCAACCGTGCTGCCGGGGGCTCCGGGCTTACCGACCTCGTCCATTTCGGCGCAACAGAAGGCACGATCAACGGGGTTACTAACCAGTACGGATTCTCGGTAGATGCTACGCTCGATGGTGCGACGAACAACTACGGGTTCTACAGTGGCCTGACGTCTGGCGCGGGGAAGTGGAACATCTACATGGCGGGTTCCGCCAACAACGCTATCGCCGGCAACACCCGGTTTGGGGGCACGACGGCCCCGGTAGCAACGGTTGATGTAACGGGAACCATCGCCACAACAGGCGCGGCAACAATCGCAGGCGGGGTGGACAAACTCACTACCGCTACCGGCGCGGTATCCGTAGCCGCTGCCACGGCACCGACTTCCGGGCAAGTCCTCACAGCTACGGGGGCGACGACAGCAACGTGGCAAGACCCCGGCGCAGCTTCGATCGCGGACAACTCGATTACCGTTGGAAAACTCGAACAGATCGCCCAATACGAATTTTTGTCCCGGAACACATCAGGATCCGGCAACGTCGAAAAGGTCTCGCGCGCTAACGTCGTGACGGCCCTCGCAGCGGCTTCCGGTGGGACGATAAATCAAGGGCTGCACATGATCGCTCTTCCGGCGGCGGCGTGGCAGAAAGCGGCAACCGACGGCGCAACGGCAAGCAGCGTCACGACAAATACGTCGATCAAGCTGACGACGTGGCAGTTCAGTATTTCGGCCGATCAGGAGATTGTCACTGCTATCCCGATGCCGGAGGGGTGGAACGCCAACTCGACGCTGGTCTATCAGGTGGAGTTCAGTTACACCGGGGCCTCAACAGGCCACAAGATCGCCCACGCGATGAAAATCGCAGCGGTTTCTTCTGGCGACTCAACGACGCTTACCTTCGGTACTGCGGTGCAGGTCAATACCGACCTCGGCAGCAGTCAGCCGGATAAATGGCACCGTACGGCAGACAGTGCCGCCGTAACGCCGGGAAATACCCCAGCGCAGGCCGACACGTTGATTATCAGCCTCAAGCGGCTCGGGACGGATGCGACTAATGACACTTTGGATAAGGTTTCTGAACTGCTTACGGTCCGCCTTTATTACACGATCAACGCTGCGACGGATAGCTAACATGCTCGGCGTAAATCATCTTTGCGGGTTTGGGGCTGGCGGTGGTGCGTCAGGTAGTGGCGGCGATCCATACGCGGCAAATGTCGTGTCATTGCTCAACATGGATGGTGCAGATGACGGCACATCATTTCCAGATCAGGTTGCTGGGAGATCATGGACGAGGAACGGGTTTCCAGTAACAAAAACAGGGACGAAAAAATACGGTACAGCGAGCGGGTATTTTAACGGCCTGAATTATGGGCTAATCCATACAGATGACGGTGCGCATTGGGACATCGGAACAGGTGACTTCACAGTAGAGGCATGGATTAATTTAGCAAGCATTACTGGTGGTCAAGTCGTATTTCAGCTTGGGCACTATTCTGGCGTAAACGGAATTGTTTTTTATGTAATAAACGGGAAGCTGGCGACATATTGCAACGCCACTGCTCGCGAAGAGGCAACAGCATCCGTAAGTGCAAACACATGGACGCATGTTGCTTGGTCGCGCCAAAGCGGAACAATGAAATATTGGACTGATGGATCAGAACGATATAGCACCGCATTTACCACCAACCTAGAAACCGTCGGCGCTCTTACCCGTATATCAATTGGTTATGATGCGCAATTTGGCGGTTCAAATCTAGTTGGATACATTGATGATTTTCGATTTACAAATGGCGTGGCGCGATACACAGGCGCTTTCACGCCACCGGCTGAGGCTTTGACGCTATGATCTATCAACTCGAAAACACCGACAATCCCGGCGTCGCTCTGCGCGTCCAAGACTTCGGCGACGAAACACCGCCGACGCTCGCGCCTGAGAAAAACCTGAGATGGGTCGAATACGTCGCACCGCCTCCGCATGTGCCGACGGCAGACGAGATCAAGGCGCAACTGACTTGGGCCGTGCAGCGGCACCTCGACACCAAAGCTCAAGAGCGTAACTACGACAACATCGTTTCAGCATGCTCCTACGCAGCAGCGGTCAATCCGTTTCAAGAAGAAGGTCTGGCGTACCTCAACTGGCGTTCGTCGGTATGGGCTTACTGCTACACGGTGCTTGCAGAAGTCGAAGCGCAAACCCGCCCGGTGCCGACTGCCGAAGAACTGATTGCAGAGCTTCCCGCGCTCGTACTGCCGTGAAACTCAAAGCCCGCCTCTGGAACCTCCTGCTGTGGGTAGATCAGGGCCTGAACGTCCTGATTGGCTCGGGGTTCTGTGATGAGACACTTTCGGCGTACGCGCATCGAAAGGGCGACTGGCGGCGTAGTTTCATCAACGGAATTTTCTTCTGGCAAGACGACCATTGTCAGATCGCTTTCTACAGCGAAAAGAATCGCAGACACTTACCACCTGAGTATCGATAATGCAAGCACACGCCGCTGAGATCGTCCCCTACCTCCTCACCGCGTTGGGGTTCCTCGCCGTTTATGTCCTTAACGGGATAAAAGCGGAGATCAAAGAGATCAAGAGCACGATCGGGAAGCTAGAAGCCGACATGCGAGGCGGGGTTGCCAGCCTCGACCGCCGGGTGGCTGTCGTTGAGGCCAAGTGTCAGATGGACTGCGGGAAATGAAAGACTGCGCTGAATGCCACCACGCGATCAAGAGCTACGGCCAATTGCTCTGTCGTGTTCTGAATCTTCCGAAGACTGTGTCGTTCATGCGTAACGAACGTAGCGAGTGCGGCCCGGAGGGAATGCTCTGGGAGCCGAAAAAGGAGAAGAAATATGCCCAGTACGATGATTGAGCAAGTCGCCTATTACATGGGCGGGCTCATTGTCTTTTTCGCCGTAGGCGCAGGAGTCGTCGCATTCCTGTTCGGCGAGTGGCTCCACCATATCAGCAAGGGGGAATGATGCCCGCTCCGCTAATTGCAGCCGCGATTACTGCGGCCACTCCGCTACTCAAAGACCTGATGGAGAACGGTCTTGGCTTGCTTGCTGGTGCTGTCGCCAATAAGGGGAAAGAGTATGTGGAAGGTAAGTTCGGCGTTACGCTTGACCGCATCGACCCGGCAAAGGCAGCAGAGCTTCGTCAGTTTGAAATGGACCACGAGGAAGAACTCCAGCGACTCGCCATCGAAGGGAGAAAGCTGGATATTGAGGAGATCAAGGCCGATTACGCCGATGTAGCCAACGCGCGGGGCATGCAGGAAACCGCCCTCAAACAGGACGACGTTTTCTCCAAGCGGTTCCTGTATTTCTTCGCGATGGCATGGTGCGGGTTCGCTGCGCTGTATATCCTCGGTATCACGTTTGCACCTATTCCGGAAACGTCCGTCCGTTTCGCTGATACGATCCTTGGATTCCTTTTAGGGACGGTGGTTAGTCAGATCATCGCCTTTTTCTTTGGGTCCAGCCACCGGTCTGCGAAGAAAGATGAGACGATCGCCGCGCTAACCAGAGGTGAAAAATGAATCTCGGCCAGCACCAAGAAGCGTTCTCACGCGACCTCGTTAAGCTGATCTGCAAGGCGCACGAACTTGGGTATGAGGTCCGCATCGGAGAAGTTCAGCGCACCCAAGAGCAGCAAGAGATATACATGGCGACCGGGCGTAGTAAGACGATGGACTCCATGCACCTCAAGAAATGTGCCGCTGACCTGCACTTCACGAAGGATGGTAAACTGAGCTATCCGGAGGAGCTGGGGCGGTTCTGGCAACTACTGAGTTCGTTAAACCGAGCCGGCATGTTCTGGAAATCCTTCAAAGATAGCCCCCATTTTGAGCGCAAGGTATGACCGTTATCCATCTCCGTTCCTTGGGCATGATCAGGACTTCACCGAGCTGGAGACGTCATTTCTGGAGGTTGCGCTATGGCGCTCCGAACAATCCCGTTTAAACCCGGCATCTACGAAGAAGCGTCCGACCGCGATGTCGGACGTATGCTCTATTGGAAAGACTGCGACAAGGT
>JACCDR011413061.1_pt1 | contig 10808 bp, 7 predicted proteins | sample 7446431 | NCBI WGS metagenome assembly JACCDR01 (sample SAMN15323443, study PRJNA562643) | freshwater metagenome | isolation source: river surface water | place: USA:Blue River Watershed | collected 2017-08-17 | reverse complement strand
CGTTAATGGTCAGGGTACTTGCTAATTCTGGGTTAATTCGAACGTTACTCGTAGTCAAATTAATGGCGGAATTATACACATTATTCCCGTTTACACTTCGCAAAGCCCCTGTATTAGAGACTCCTGTGCCACTTAAGGTTAAGGGATTAGACACCGATATTCCTCCATCTAATACTAAGCTCGAATTCATCCCGATGGTCACGGCACCCGAACCTAAACTGGTGTTATTTCGAATCGTCAAAATGCCATTCGTTGCCGTGGTGGTTCCACTATAGTTATTCGCGGATGCTAAAGTTAAGGCCCCCATACTCGTCGTCAGATTTCCTGTTCCTAAAGTCAATGTGCCGCTGATCGTCATAGAACCCAGTCCTGTCGCTGCTAACGATACATTTGTTCCAGTGACCGATTGATTCAAATAGAGACTTCCGGCCGTGCTGTTGATTGTGGTGGTTTGGCCTATTGTTATGGGGCCTCCCCAGCTATTATTTCCGCTCTCATTAGAGAGCGAAACCGTTCCTTTATTTAAGGCTAATTCCTCTGACCCTACGTTGATATTATTGTACAAAGCTAATTTCCCGGAGCCCCTGACGATGGTTCCCGCACTTATGCTACCTAAGGAAGCAGCGTTATAGATGGCTAAGGTCCCGGCATAAATAGTGGTTACCCCGGTATAGGTGTTAGCTGTGCTGTGGGTGGCATTTCCTAGGGAAGATGTTTCTCCGTATTTGGCCAAAGACAAAACTCCCAGCCCATCCTCTATCAAACCCGTATACGTTGTGTTCAAATTACTCGAACCTATGGTTAGCGTCACCGCTCCCGCCACTGAACTCGTAATTTTACCAATCCCGTTTATACTCGCAATCGAACCGATCGATTCTGATACTCCATTCAAATCCAACACAGCATTCGCCCCTGTGAAAGTTAGCGTATTATAGTCTGGTAAGGCAGTGCCTCCCTTTAACTGCAAAGTCCCATCGATAATCTCAGAAGAGGATACGCCATTATTCGTACCTGAAAGTAAAAGCGTTCCTGTCCCGCTTTTAGTGAAAGCTCCACCAATTATTTGTCCCGTGATTCCATCATTTTCGCCCCCTACAGTCACTGTGGAATTGCCATCTAAAATTGTAATAGGCCCAGCGTTATATAAACGACCCGTAGAAGTTAAAGTACTTAAAACACTTACGCCATTTGCACTTTTGATCGTAATGGATCCTCCACTCCCTGAATAGGTCCCTAGAGTTATATTCGTCGTGCCACTGCAATTAATAGGCTGAGTTACTTTGACCGAACCCGCCGTCGAATTCAACGTGACGGATCCTCCTTCTGTAGCATTTATATAAGCGTAAGCTGACGTGGGATTATTCATATTGATCGCCCCTGTCACGCTAATATTACCCACTGCATTAATCACTAATTTCAACGATCCTAAATTATTATCAGACGATATGGTACTTCGCATAGCCATCGAATTAGCGATGTTCACATCAGAGCCCGCATTCATTGTAAGCGTTCGACTACTCGCTGGCCCATTTTGATTATACGTGCTAAATGCGACGCTTAAGTCGATTTGTCCCGCTTGGGTGCAAGATGCACAGGCTGTGTTGATAATGACATGGCTATTTTTTACTCGCAATAAATCGTCTAATTCCGTTTTGCTGACGGTCGCATTGTCTGCATTTGGAGTGAAGGTATAGGTCGATTGAGTCGTGTTAGAGGATAGTAGAGGCGACCAGGTTCCTCCACTCGTGGCACCTGAAACGATGGAGAGATTGCTGTTTTGGGCATTCAATTCTAGCGTTATGAATGCAAATAGGATGAGTAGTTTCTTCATCCTAGTAGGTATAAACGAATTGAACGCGATCTCCTACTGCTATTAAGTAGGTGCCATTTTTTGCATTGATATAGGCCAAATAAGGAGTAGGCACCGTCGCATCTGACGCAAAAGAACTAGAAGTCTTGTACGCATAGGCATTTTGACTGATCAAAATTCCATTAATGTACATCTTCAACCTAGAGGTCGAATGAGGGACTTGGGTCAAGGTAAAATTGGTTTGGCCTGCGGTCGTCGTCGTCATCGTTCCAGCAGAACCATTCGAAGCCGTCTCGTCAAAACCATCCTTCAATACACTCGTCCAGCTAGCCACTCCCGACGAAGTTAAACTCAGCACCTGACCCGTGGCACCCGAGCTAGATGGAAATGTCGTTCCGCCAAGCGTTAAGGCGCCGGTTAAACTGGTATTCACAAAGGTCTTGTTCGTTAAGGTTTCAGTCCCAGCTAAAGTTGCCAAAGTTCCGGAAGTAGGCAAACTAATCGTCGTATTACCTGTGGTGATTATCGTGGTGGAATAGTTCCCAGAGGTGATTAAATCGCCGCCCAAGGTGATGGATTTATTGCCATTGTTTACGCCGGTTCCTCCGTAAGTCGGTGATAAAATTCCTGAGATGGAGGCACTTCCATCGAAGGGGAAGCCAAAGATCGTTTGGGGTGTGGTGAGGGTGGTGGCGGTGTTTGCGGTTAGGGCTGTTGTGGCTGTAGTGGCTTTCACGGCTGTAGTGGCTGTAGTGGCTGTCGTGGCCGAACTCGCATTTCCGGTTAGATCCCCCACAAAGTTCGAAGAAGTGATAGAAGCAAAGCCTGTTAAATTAGTGTAAGTTCCGCCCAAAGTGGCTATCGTTGATCCTAATGTCAACTGAGAATTCGCTAATTGCCCATTTGTAATACTCGCTGTAGCTGATAAATTAGCTGTTGTTAATCCCGAGACTGCTAGTGTATTTCCCGAGAGAATGATTCCTGATCCTGCTGTTAGAGGAGCTTGATAGTCCGTTCCTGCAATTAATGGAGCTTGGTAATCAGTACCAGCAACTAAGGGAACTTGATAATCCGTTCCCGCAATCAGAGGTGACTGATAGTCAGTTCCTGCTACCAAAGGTACTTGTACATCAATACCAGGCCGCAAGGGGATTTGAAAATCGACACCAGCCAATAACGGTCGTTGGTAATCGGTACCGGCAATCAAAGGGCGTTGATAATCAGTACCGGCGATCAAAGGACGTGAATAATCTACTCCCGCGACTAAAGGCGCTTGGACATCCATACCAATCTTCAGCCCTAAATTTGTTCGAGCCTCCACAGCGCTGATTGCCCCCGTTCCTCCTTTGGTTATTGGAATAATTCCCGTTAATACCTCCGCATCAATCGGAATAGAAATATTTGATGACCCGTCAAAAGGCACGCCATTGATGGTGCGAGGTGTTTCTAGAGTCGTGGCCTTCGCTGCTAGGTTTGCTGAGCTGGCTTGATTTGTTACGCCGGAATTTGCCGTGCGTTTGTCCACATATGCTTTAATAGCTTTTACGGAAGGGTATTTCTCGCTCGATGCGGAGTCCGCAAGAATGGAAGTAGATTTATTAAAAAGAGATTCTTTGTTGTTTAATTCTGCCAAAACCAAGCCCGACACTGGCTTGTCCATATCCGCCGTATTGTCTACATTTCCAAGGCCTAAATTCGCACGGGCGGCTGGTGCACTCGTTGCCCCAGTTCCCCCTGAGGTAAGTAATAATGTTCTACTTAGCCTCCCTGCCTCCTCCGAAAAATGCGCATAGGGTAAGTAATTTAGGCCGCGATTGCTGACCTCGGTGTATTTGCCACCCAAATCAAAACTCACCTGCGTCATTAACTTCATTAGGGAAGTACCCCAGTTGATCGACCCAAAAGTCCCCGCCGCAACGGTATTCTCCCCCGCCCCGATCTCCAAATTTATCAGCCCATAGCCATCCGTCTTTGTCTTGTGCACTTCCTCAAACTGCAAGGTCGTCCCCGCATAAATCCCAAACTTCACCCACACCTCCTTATTCAAATACAGCTGTGCCTGCACCGCATTTCCGGGCAATTCAATGGCCGCAGGATCCACAATCAGGGCCTGGTAATTAATCGTCTTAAGGGGAGTTTGCGCGTACGCAGCATGGAAAACACACAGCAGGGCTGCGAGTATGAAATAATTTTTCATAAGCAATCTTTAAACAGAACAGATTGCTTATTAGTGGTTAAGAAGCAATACGATTATAAATTGATGGTATTGTGTTGATAACAAAGGTAGTAGGAATTTGCGGAGTGCAAAGAAAGTGGCGAAAATAAAAAAAGCCTTCCCGTTAGAGAAGGCTTTTTTATTAAATCAAGAAGAGGTTATTTAATGTAATACCTTTTTTGACCACTAGTTGTAATTACATACACATTAACTGCTGCACCAGGATCAATAGAAAAGGATGTGACACCACCATTTCCACTTGAACTTGTATAAAACTTAGTACTTGTTAAAGTATTAGAAGTCCATGTAAAATTGCTGTAATTACATATTGTCAACGTAAAACCATCAGGCAAATTTTCAGGAAAATCAGGCATACTTCCATGTTGGGTAGCAATTATGTAACCAGAATAACGATATAGATTAGCTGCTGAAATAAATGGCCAATCATCATATGTTTTTGTTGTTATAGTTTGCCAAGTAGGAACCCCATTTGCATTTGCTGTTAACACTTGACCTGCCGTTCCGTCTACATTGGGATAAGTAACTGCACCTGCTGTTATAGTTCCACTCGTCTTCACATTGGTGACATTCGAATTACCTAATTGAATAGTATTACTCGCCGCAACGTTTGCACCATAACCTAGAGCTGTCGCATTCGATAATGTGGCGGATGAAACATCTGCATCTGTTCCAATTATAGTATTTTGTGATCCTGTCGTGATTGTTTGTCCTGCTCTTTTTCCCACTCCTACGTTATTATTTCCTAATACGTTTATTAAGGATTGATTACCTATTGAGGTGTTTTGCGTCCCAGTCAATAAATTCAACATTGATTCAGCTCCGACAGATGTATTCCCATTTCCAGATGTTAAACTTGGCATATTCCAATAACCAACACTTGTATTATTATCCCAATATGTGCCATTATAACTGCGCATTGCGCCGGCACCAACGGCTGTATTTCTTTTTCCGTTTACATTTGATGAACCCATTGCCCCTTGTCCGATTGCCACACTTTCATCATTATTACCATTACCACGACCTACAGTCACCCCATTTACAGAGATATTAGAACTAAATGTTTTTACCCCTGCAATCGTTTGATTGGTTGTTAAATCGACAAAACTACCTGTACCTGTTGTTATCTCTTTAGTTGAAGTATTATAATACAATAAATTAGAGGTTGCCGTAGTTGAACGTACAGGATTCACATAAAAACCTGCGTTTGTCGGATTTAAACTCGCTCCAGTTGCATTTAAGGCAATACTGTTTGCTACTTGTGCATTATTGCCAGCAAATGATCCAATGGCTACCGCATTTTGACCTTGACCATACTGACCTGCAGCATAGCCCAAAGCAACTGCTTGACTTGCTTGGTTTGATTGAGCGGTATTACTTCCTATCGCAATTCCGTTAGCTCCCTGATTCGCATAACCTGCGACATAACCAATACCGATAGCGCTTTGACCTTGACCGGAATTTCCTGCTCCACCTCCTATGGCAACAGTATTCGCGTTGACACCTTGATTAGGTGTTCCTGCTTGCGAACCGATGGCTACATTATTACTAGTTAATCCCAATTCTCCTTTGAAATTCGCTAATGAAGTTTGGCCGGTTCCACCATTTGCCAATGAAAGTACACCTGTCATTTTTGAGCTTGACACATTTGCTATTTTCGCATCTGTCACAGAGCTGTTGGCTAAATCAACTGTGGCAATTGTACCATCGACAATTTTCACAGAAGTAATTGAATTATCCGCCACACCTGAGGAAGCTAATGCTGCAGAAACGGCTGCGTCCGTGTAGGCTGTAGTCGCAATTTGTGTTGAATTTGTGCGAGGAGAAGCCGTAGGAGCAGTAGGAATTCCCGTAAAGGCTGGGGAAGTTTTTGAAGCTTTCAAAGCTAAAGCTTCCTGAGTCGCTGTCGAAATAGGTTTTGCTACATCCGAAGTGTTATCCACAGAACCTAAACCCACCATCGATTTATCGATTCCTGAAACGGTACCCGTGAAGGTAGGCGAATTAATAGGGGCATAATCGTTCAAATCTGTTAGTGCTGCCTTTGTTGCTAACATGGATGTATCCGCTGTGATAGCCATATGTGCTTCTAAAGCAGCTACCGTCGCCTTTAGGGCTAAAGCTGAATTCACATCTGAGATGTTTGCCTTTAAATCCAATGCTGCTTTTGTCGCAGTTGAGATTGGTTTATCAACATCCGCTGTATTATCCACGTTTCCTAAACCTAAATTAGCCCGCGCACCTACCGCCGTTGTAGCACCAGTTCCTCCACCCGCAATCCCTAAAGTACTTCCTAATTTACCCGCAGTCTCCGCAAAAAGAGCATAGGGCGAATAGGTTAATTTCTGATCTGACACTTTTGTATAGGAAGATCCATTATCAAAGCTCACGTATACTTGTAATGATTTTTGAACTGCATCCCAAGTGATCGCATTGAAAGCTGTACTTGCCACGGATCCAATGGTTAAATTAACTAAACCATAGGCGTCCGTTTTCGTCTGTTGGATTTCTTCGAATTGCAATGTCGATCCAGAAACGATCGCAAATTTCACCCACACATTTCCATTTGCTAAAGGTTGCCCTGAAATATCCGAACCTGGGATTTCAATTTTTGCTGGATCTAAGATGACTGCTTGATAGGAAATGCCTTTTTGGGCATTTGCCACAACTGAAATAAATAATAGAACAAAGAGTAATAATTTTTTCATGGGAATAGAACAGATGAATGAGGAATTATTTAGTGGCTATTTTTAGGCCAAAACTAAAGGTAGATGGAATGAAATTTAGCGTGGAAGTACCGAAGGTATTCGTATCTAAATGTTGAAAACTTGTGTAAACGGACATTTGATCATTTACTTTTTTCGTAATAGAAAGCGTAAAACCGACAGACAACTTTAACCCTGAGAATTGATCATCCTCAGCTAAATCGACGTAACGATTCTGCAAAAATTGCGTGCCATTCATCAGAGTTTGAACCGCTGCTGAAGCTTTGGCAGAAACAGTCAAACCATGTAGACCTGTGTAGGATGGCCCGATTCCTCCTGTCAATCCCATAAAATCCGCCTGATAAGAAAAAGGAATATTCTGAACATCCCCTACAGAATTGTATTGATTGTAAGTTAACCCTAGGTCATAGAAAAACACCTTTGATAATTTGTTCTCCCGAGATAGCGCTAAATGAAGCCCGGAACTTGCCTTTAAAAAATCTGGATTATTACCTGCAGAATTAGTGAAAACATAGCGGGTGCTATTATTACCAACTTCGAAATTCCAGGATTGAGCATTGATCGTTGACGTAAAAAATACGACAATAAGAAGAGTAAAAATTGATTTCATAGAAAGGATTTTGAATCTAGAAATCAATATTAAGGCAATGTTGTTCAGAAAAAAATTAATCGGACAACTAGCTTGTTCTTATTCCCCTAAAAGAGACAAAATGCTTATGACAATTTTTTCAGATAGGCGGATGGCGATTCCCCTGTTTGAGCTTTAAAGGCCTGAATGAAATTAGAGCGCGACTTGTACCCACAAGCTTTACCTACACTCTCTAATGTGTTCGTCTCCGCCTCGCCCGCCTTCAAGAGCTGGATAGCCTCCTCAATTCTGAGTTGATTTTTCCATTTGAGAAATGTGATCCCTTTGTGATTATTAAAATAATACGTTAAAACATGTTCTGGTGTCTCTAAATCTTTCACTAAATCAGACAAGGAGAATCCGGGAACTAAGAACTTTTTTTTATGTAAGTATTGATGAAGTTTATCTCCCACTTGATTTAATCTTTCTCGAGAAAACTCTTGCGATTTAGCGGCTTGGGAAATCTTCTCATTTAATTCAATTAAATCAGAAATAGAGCCTCCTGATTGAAACTGAAGTCCATATAAGATTTTGGGGAAAAATAAACTGAAACCATTAAGGCGGCCATAATAACTGTGGCTAAAACACGGCCTTTGCCTTCTTCATCCAGGATCAATAAAAAATCATGTAAATAGAAGGACCGGATACTAAAAATTATCAATGAAAGATTAAACAATGCCCCTAACCCTAGGTTAACCCACAACCACTTTTCTAATTCTTTCGCTTGTTTTAGCTGTCCTTTTTGAATGGCAGCTTGAAGAATTTTCGCTGCATAAATGATATAGGCCAAAGACAGAACAGACCGAAAGAAAAAATAAAAATTAAACGAAACAAAAGGAAAATACACTTGGTGGATCAATCCAGAATCAAAATGTAAGCGTACCGCAAATTGCAACTTTTCGGGCCAAGATAATAGGGAGTAAGGAACGATATTGAATAAGATGAGCACGGAAGGCAAAAAGTGAATGTAATCCCAGCCATTAATATGTATTCGATCTGTCAACACTGCTCTCACATAAAAATACAAAAACGGTGTATTTAATAAATAAATGGGAAAATAGTGAACCGTGAAGATCGCTCTAAGTGTATCAGAATCAGAGACCACAGAGGCCCAATGGGCAATCCCAAAGAGTGCATTTAAGAAAAAGTGATAGGCTAGATAGCGATTTGCTGGGTTCACCTTGTCTGCATAGTTTAATAGCAACAAGGAGCTTAAAAAACCGATAAGACAAATAGCCGGGATCACAATTTTTATTGATTAGAACAAACAGATGCGGGAAGTTAACGAAAAATCCTAAACTAGCTATCCGGTGGATAACAAAAAAGCCTTCCAGAAGGAAGGCTTTTTCAGACGCTTGAATTGTACTTGGGATGGGAATCGAACCCACACGAGCGTTACGGCTCACGGGATTTTAAGTCCCGCGTGTCTACCAGTTCCACCACCCAAGCGTCCTAGTAAAACTAAAAGCACCGATGGTGCTTTTTCGTTTTGAGCGAAAGACGGGGTTCGAACCCGCGACCTCGACCTTGGCAAGGTCGCGCTCTACCAGCTGAGCTACTTTCGCGTTTTGTGGATGCAAAAATAAGCCCTCCTATTGAATTATGCAAGTCGAAATCAAATTTTAGTAAAAATATTCTCTAAATTTATGCTTTCGAAAAAAATATGAGCATCAATAAACTCGACCAAACTGATCACAAATTACTAGAGATCCTTCAGCAAAATGCGAAGATCACAAACGCCCAATTATCGAAAGAAATTGGTCTTTCTCCCGCTCCTACTTTGGAACGCGTAAAGAAATTAGAAACCTTAGGGATTATCCAAAGCTATCACGCTCAGGTGGATAGAGAAAAAGTAGGTCTTGGTGTGAGTACCTTTGTGACGGTCACATTAACGGGTCACAAGAAGCAAGTGACGGAGTCTTTTGTGAAGCAAATCAATCAAATTCCCGAGGTGATCGAATGCCATCACGTAACGGGTTCTGGCGATTTTATGTTGAAAATTATTTCAAAAGATATTTCGACTTACCAGAAATTAATGCTCGAAAAAATTAACGAAATCGAAGAAGTGGCTGCCACTTCGACGATGGTGATCTTGTCTTCTTTCAAAGAAAGTAAGGTATTGCCTATTCCTTGATACTGATTCGCGCGGCGTTTTCCTCGTCGCGCGAAATACATAAAAATTACAGGCGATGCATGAATTGTGGAATCATACGATTCTTCCAAGCCGTAAATGTGCCCGCTTGAATCTCTTTGCGTGCTTCGCCCACCATCCACAGATAGAAGCGAAGATTACACACACTCGCAATCATCGCGCCTAGCATCTCCTCGCAACGAACGAGATGGCGTAGGTAGGATTTAGTATATTGACCGTGAACGTCATTCACAAAATGTGGATCGATAACCGAAAAGTCCGACTCCCATTTCTTATTCTTGATATTGATAATTCCTTGCGTCGTAAAAATCATCCCATTCCGCGCATTTCTAGTAGGCATCACGCAATCGAACATATCAATTCCGAGCGCTATACCTTCCAAAATATTTGCAGGCGTTCCCACGCCCATCAGGTAGCGAGGCTTGTCTTTGGGCAAAATATCCGTCACCTCATCCGCCATTGCATACATATCTTCGACTGGCTCGCCCACGGATAAACCACCGATGGCGTTACCGAAAGCGCCTTTGGAGGCAATATATTCCGCTGATACTTTACGCAAATCGGAGTAAACGCTTCCCTGTACAATCGGGAATAAGGTCTGATTATATCCATATTTGGGATCCGTTTCGTCAAAACGTTTGATGCAACGATCTAACCAACGGTGCGTCATATCCATCGATTTACGCGCATATTCGTAAGTACATGGATACGGTGTACATTCGTCAAAAGCCATGATAATATCCGCCCCGATCGTCCGCTGAATATCCATCACCCCTTCCGGCGTGAAATAATGAACACTTCCGTCTACGTGTGATTTGAATTTGACGCCCTCTTCTTGGATTTTTCTTCCGGTTCCTGCCAAAGAATACACTTGGTACCCTCCCGAATCAGTTAAAATAGGTCCTTGCCAGCCATTGAATTTGTGCAAGCCACCCGCCTTTTCAATCACCTCTAGACCTGGACGAAGGTACAAGTGGTAGGTGTTTCCTAGGATGATTTGGGCTTTAATCGGATCTGTTAATTCTGAAATATGCACTCCTTTCACGGTTCCCGCAGTACCTACCGGCATAAAAATGGGCGTTTGAATCGTCCCGTGATCTGTCGTAATTTCCCCTGCGCGCGCTTTCGAGCTAGGATCCGTGTGGCTAATTGAGAATTTCATAGCGCAAAGCTAAATATAAAGCACAAAGAATAAAGCACAAAGAATAGATATTGATTGAATTTCGTCGTCGTCCGGACTTTGTCAAAAACATTTCACG
>JACCDR010799138.1_pt1 | contig 10808 bp, 13 predicted proteins | sample 7446431 | NCBI WGS metagenome assembly JACCDR01 (sample SAMN15323443, study PRJNA562643) | freshwater metagenome | isolation source: river surface water | place: USA:Blue River Watershed | collected 2017-08-17 | reverse complement strand
GTTCCCGCACTGGAACGCGATGCAGACTGAACTCGACGGGTGCGCGCCATGAGTCAGATGCCCGAGGACGGCTCCAGCCCCTACGGCGACCTCCCGTATGTGATGAGCGGGCTCAAGCGCCGGAACAGTCAGTACGACCGTCAGCGCCAACTCGCTTACGGCATGATGCAGGGCGGCATAGACTTCTCGCCGGTCCAGCACCCCATGCAGGGCGTGTCGCGCTTGGCGCAGGCGCTCGTCGGGTCGCTGATGGCGGGCCGCGCCGACAGCATGGAAGCCGAGGCCGACAAGCAGCGGCAGGCGGCGATTGGCGAGGCCAACAAGATTGCCGACCCGCAGGAGCGCATGGCGGCTTACGCCAAGATCGACCCGGAAATCGGGATGAAGTTCGGCGCTCAGATGGCGATGCAGCAGGCCGCCGCGAAGCGCAAGGCCGAGGAGAACCAGCAGGCCGCGCTCGCGCTGGGCAACGCCTACGGCGGCGGCGGTATGCCTGCCGGTGGCGGTCAGCAGCAGGCCGCCATGCCGCCGGAACAGGCTAAGGCGCAGGCCACGCAGTACGTAAACTACCTAGTCCAGAACCACGGCTTCGCGCCCGAGCAGGCCGCCGCGATGGTCGGCAACCTGTTCCAGGAGAGCGGGTTCAACCCCAACGCGGTCCACGACAACGGCACCGGCTTTGGCATGGGCGGATGGCGTCTGGACCGCCGGGACGCGCTGCTGAACGCCGCGAAGCAGGCGGGCAAGAACCCCGGCGACCCGCAGTTCCAACTGGATTTCTTCGCGCAGGAACTGAAGGGCCGTCCCGAGTTCGCGCAGTTCCAGCAGGCGCAAACGCCGCAGGAGCGTCAGGCCGCGCTGATGACGTACTTCCGGCCCGCCGGTTGGACGCCGCAGGCCCCGCAGAACGGCAACGGGTTCGGGAACCGCGTGCAGTTCGCTCAGACGTTCGCGCCGGGGCAGCCGCAAGTCGCACAGGGCGACAACGTGCTGCCGTCTCCGCGTCCGCCGGGAGCCGTTGCCGACGCCTCCGGGACGCCACTGCCGCCGCAGACCCCGCCGCGCCCGACTGAAATCCCGCCGCCTGATCCCAATCCGGCTGTCGTGCGCCGAGCCATTGCCCTGCGTAGCGCGGGCCAGATCACATCGGCGCAGGCCGACGCGATGATTAACGACGACATCAACCGCCGTTGGCAGTTCGCGCAGCAGGAGGCAAGCGCGGATCGTCGGCAGGCGGCGAGCGAGGCCGCAGCGGCGCAGCGCGAGGATGCCAAGGGGCCGCAGAAGGCGTTTGAGAACGCGACCACGCTTCGCAAGGAATACAGTTCCGAGCCGGTCGTGAAGCAGTACCGCACGGTCGTTCCCATGCTGGAGGCGGCCAAGGACGCGACCACGCGCCCGACGCGCGCAGCCGACATCAACCTTGTCTATGCCTTCGCCAAGTTGATGGACCCGGATTCGGTGGTCCGCGAGAGCGAGACGGGCATGGTCATGGCGACCGGCACCGTGGCCGACAAGATCGGCTCCTACCTTGGGCAGTTGAACGGCGGCCCGATGCTGAAGCCGGAAACCCGCGCCAACCTCATCAAGGAGTTGGAGTCGCGGTTCGGCCCGATGCAGGAGAGCTACAACCAGATTACCGGGGCCTACGGCAAGATTGCCGAATCGGCGGGCCTGCCGCGCGAGCATGTCATCCTGCCGGTTCGCCCTGACGGGAAGGCACCGGCCCTGCCGGGGGCTGGCCCGACCGTCGGAGCGTCCATGCCGCCGCCGCCTCCAGGCTTCCGTCCGGTGGGCCGATGAGCAACCTCGCAGTAAACGACGCGGGCGACGTTCTGGCGTTCGATGGCCGGGAGTGGAAGCCCGCGCCTATGGCGCAGAACGACCAAGGGCAGCGGGTCGTGTTCGACGGTGCCGCGTGGCAGCCCTACGAGAAACTGATTGGCGGTTCCAAGGGGCAGCAGGCGCAGGGCCGTTCTGACGCCCTGGCGGGCGCTGTGGCGAGCGGTGCGACGTTCGGCACGGCTGACGAACTGGGCGCGACGGTGCGCGCGGCGGTTCCCGGCTTCTCCAACTGGATGATGAGCAAGTCGGCGTTTGAGCAGTCGCTTGCGCCCGACCAGAACCCGCCCGCGCAGACGGTATCGAACGCCCCGACCTACGAGCAGCGCCGGGATGAAGAACTGGCCCGGATGCGCTCGCAGTCGGCGTCCAACAAGGAAGCGTATCCCACGCTGATGACGGCGGGCGAGATCGGCGGCAACGTGCTTGGAACGGCGGCCCTGTCGTACATCCCCGGCGCGCGGGCGCTCGTTACGGGCGGCGGCACTTCCGGCATTGGAGCGCAGATGCTGCGCGGCGGCCTGACCGGCGCGGCCCTTGGTGGCGCGCAGGGCTTTGCCGAGGGCGAGGGCGGTTTCGACAATCGCGCCGGAAACGCGGTCATGCCTGCCCTGCTGGGCGGCGGCGTTGGAACGCTGGCCCCGGTCGCCATTAAGGCGGGGGCGGCTGTATACGACCGCGTGGCACCCGCTGCCGTGCGTGCGGCAGGCAACACCGGCAACCGGCTCGCTAATGCCGTTGCCGACCTTGGCGACAGGTTCGCCCCGCGCGTCAAGCCGGGGGACAAGGGCTTTGAGAAGCTGACGCTATCCGCTGCCGCGCCCGACGATGGCCCCGGCATGCTCAGGGACAGTTGGCTGTCCCGTAAGACCGAATCGCTGCGGCAGGCGGGCGCGTCGATGGCGGAAGGCGGGCAGGCCGCCGCCGACAACATCGAGGAACAGGTCGCTAACAAGTACCTCGCCCAAGTCCTGCGGGGCCGGAACAGCATTGACGCGACCGAGGCGGCCATTAACCGCCCTGGCGGCGATTGGATGATTGCCGACGCCAACAAGGCGACCAAGCGCGCGGCGTTCTCAACACAGGCCAATTCCGACGATGCCGCCGAGTTGATGGCCGGTCGCTTTGCCGAGCGCAATCAGCGGGCTGGAACCACGTTCATTGACGAGGGCGGCGTGCCGACTGCGCGCGACCCGTTCGTGGCGGAACAGGCATTTGAGGACTTGCGTAAGACGCAGGGTGCGCGGCTTTACGACCCCGTTCTGCGGGGCAACGCGCAACTGAACGTCTCGCCGGAAATGGAACGGCTAATCGCCAAGAACGATGACGTTCGTGAGGCTGTTCAGCGGGTCATGGAGCAGGCGGGCCGCCGCAAGGACATCCTCACGCCCGCTGAAGTCTCGCACCTCGTCAAGCGCCAACTCAACCTGAACGCGGAAGCCAAGATTGCGGCGGGAACTCCGGTTGACCGCAAGATGGTCGAAAAGACAGCCACCGAGTGGGAGAGCGCGCTTTGGGCGGCTAACGACCCCATCAAGCAGGCAGATACCGCATACGCCAAGATAGCGGGCCTGCATGAAGATTGGTTCCAGCGCGGGCAGGCGTTCGCCGCTCGCGGTCGTGGCGAGGCCGCGCAGAACGCCTCGCCCGAGGCCATCGCCAATCACCTGAAGGGCGCTACGCCCGAGCAGATCGCCGCGTTCCGTGAAGGCGCTTCCGCCGAGATGCGCCGCATCGCCTCCGAGGGCGGTACGTCCACGCGCCGCCTCGCCAAGGTGCTGGGCGAAGGCGATGCCATGAACGCGCGCCTGTCCGAGATTTTCGGCCAGAACGAGGCGGGCCGCATCATCGGCAGCGGCAAGGCGCGGCTCGCGCAGGCCGAGACGTTCACGGACGTTATGCGCGGTTCGCCCACTGCCGAGCGCATGGCCGCCCTTGGCCGTGATGCCGACCTGATGCCGCCGACCGTCCGCAACGGTGGCGACCTCGCACAGGTCATGTCGTGGATCAAGGACACGGCGGCCAAGCTGGACACGCCGACCGAGGCCGCCCGCCAGCGGCTGGCCGACATCCTCACCACCATGAACAAGGAAGAACAGAAGGCTTACCTCGCCGCCGTTCGCCGGTTCGTGGAGCAGCAGAAGCAATCCACCTTCAAGCCTGGCGTGGCGGGTTCTGCCGCCGCCGCTGCGGCTCCCAACCAGTAGGAGCGCACAATGGCGCGTGACGGTTCCGGCAACTACTCGCTTGCAGAGGCCGCCTTTGTCGATGGCACGACCATCGAGGCGGCGAAGGTCAACAGCAACCTGAACGACATCGCGTCGGCGCTGACGGGTTCGCTCACCAAGAACGGCGAGGCGGTGGCGTCTGCCAACCAGCCGATGGGCGGGTATCGCCATACCGGCGTGGGCAACGCGACCTCGCGCACGCACTACGCGGCGGCGGGGCAGATCGCGGACAACGCCATCACATACGCAGCGGACGGCGGGTCGGCCAACGCCTACACCATCACCCTGACGCCTGCGCTCACGGCTTACGTTGTCGGCCAGCGGTTCACCTTCAAGGTGGCGAATGCCAACTCGGCGGCGTCCCCGACGCTGAACGTGAACAGCATCGGCGCGGGGACCATCAAGTGGGCGAACGGCACCGACGTTCAGGCGGGCGAACTTCCCGCCAATGCGATGGTGGAGGTGGTCGTATCGGCCACCACCCCGGTGTTCCATTTACAAACGGTCGCCACCGTTGGAACCGTGCTGCGGCAGTACTCCACCGTGGCGACGGGCGATGTCGCGACCGGGACGACCGTTCTCCCGGCTGACGACACCATCCCGCAGAACACCGAGGGCGACCAGTTCATGGCGCTGTCGGTGCAGCCAAAGTCTGCCACCTCGCAGCTGATTATCGACGTGGTTGTGAACGGTTCCGGCACGGTCAGCGGCCTTGCCTGCGCGCTGTTCCAGGACTCGACGGCCAACGCGCTGGCGGCAACCGCCGTGACCATCCCGGCGTCGGGCAACGTCGCCCAGATGCGCCTGCGCCATGTGATGACCTCGGGCACGACGAGTTCAATCACATTCAAGGTCCGCGCGGGTTGCACGGCATCCGGCACGTTCACGCTCAACGGTTCGGCGGGCGGGCGCTTGTTCGGCGGCATCTACAACTCCTCGATTGTCATCACTGAATTGGGCCTCTGACGAGATTTTATGGAGCTACGGCAATGTATCAGGACTTGAGAAAGACGGCTTGGAGATACGAGACGGTCGCCGCTTCACAGACCGCGCAGGTCATTGGCGGGGACGGCGCGACCGGCGACTACATCCAGCGCATCCTCGTTGTCCCGGCGACCACCAGCCCCGGCAACGTGCTTCTTCTGGACAACGCGACGAGCATCACGGTCTTTACCGGCGGCGCTTCATCGGTCGCAACGCTGACCCCGTTTGTCGTCGAAATCGGCGCGTGCAGCGTCAGCGGCGCGTGGAAGATCACGACCGGCGCGAACGTGTCGGTAATCGCGGTCGGCCAGTTCACCTAAGCCAATGGCCGAGGTCGTCGCCTCCACGCAACGGGACGCGCGCAACGCCTGGGCGTCCGACTACCCGTTTGAGAGTCAGAACAACGGGCTAGGGATTTCGCTCGCCTGCACGACGACGAGCGGGACCAGTTCGCGCACGGCGCTGGTCGGCAGCGGCACGGTAATGATGTTCACCAACGTCTCCACCGACACGGCCTATGTGGCGTGGGGCGACTCGTCCATCACAGCGACGACCTCGTACTACCCGATTCTGCCGGGGACGAAAGAGGTCGTTACCATCAGCGGCGACAGCACCATCACGCATGTGGCGGGCATCACCGGCAGCGGGACTGCGACGATCCTCGTTCACAGGGGATACGGGAATTGATCCAGCGCCCGCGTAACCTGTCCAACAACGTGACGGCGGGCGGCATCAGCGGCACCGTGCCTATTGCCAATGGCGGGACGGGCGCGACCACGGCTGACAACGCGGTAACAAACCTGTTCGGCGGCTACACCGGCACGGGCGATGCGGTGCGCGCGACGGGGCCTGAAATCGACTACGGGTCTGTCGCGGGCGGGCGGTACACATCCGGCGTCATTACCGCGACCGGTTCCATCAGCGGCACGACGCTTACCCTGACCGGCGTATCGCAGTTGAATGTCGGCCCCGGCATGGTGGTGGCCGGAACCGGCATCACGACCGGCACCAAGATCGTGTCGTTCCAGACCGGCACCAGCGGCGGCGACGGCACCTATGCGATCGACACCAGCCACGGGTCGGTAGGCCCTGTCAGCGTCACCATTCAGGGCTGGGCCGATTGGTCCGTCATTGGCCGCCTCGCGGTGTCCACCACGGCGAGCGCGGGCGCGCTCTACGATACCGGCGACCTGAACATCTACAACAGCACCTCTGCGGGCGCGCAGTTGATCCTGCGGAGCGACTACGCGCTGGGACCGGCGACCAACTGCTACATCCAGTTCAGCAACGACCTGTCCGACCAGGACATGGTTATCGCGCTGAACAACTCGCTGCAAACGGCCTTTAGCGCCGAGCGCGGCGGCTATATCGCCATGAATTATGGATCGTGGCAGCTCGTCACGAACTACCAGACCGCAAGCCCGCGCACTTGGATGCACCTTAACGGCGTCACGAAGGGTTCTGCGGAGGGCCGGTTCGGCTGGGGCGGCATCACGAACCCGTCCTATGCGTACACGTTCGGCGCGCAGGACGACACCAGCACGACCGACCTTGTGGTGACGCGCGCGAGCCAAGACTACGGCATCAAGATTACCAATACCGGCGCGACCGGTAACAACACCATCGGCACGTTCGGCAGCGGGTCAAACCTGACGATCTCGGCGGCGGGTACGCTCACCCTGACCGCGCCTACGCTGACCACGCCAGCACTTGGCACGCCTGCAAGCGGCACGCTGACGAACTGCACCGGCCTTCCGGTGTCCACCGGCATCAGCGGGTTCGGGACGGGCGTAGCGACTGCGCTTGCGGTCAACACCGGCTCCAGCGGCGCGTTTGTCACGAACGGCGGCGCGCTTGGTACGCCGAGCAGCGGCACGCTCACCAACGCCACCGGCCTGCCTGTCAGCACCGGCATCAGCGGCTTGGGAACCGGCGTTGCGACCTTCCTTGCCACACCGTCGAGCGCCAACCTTGCGGCAGCGATTACCGACGAGACGGGCAGCGGCGCGCTCCCGTTCGGGCTCGGTGACGCCTGGACTGCCTACACGCCCACGATTGCGTCAAGCGGCGGCACGCTCACCACTGCGTCTGCATCGGGCCGGTATCAACTCACCGGCAAGATACTGCACTTTCAGGTCGAGATGGTCGTGACGACCAACGGTACCGGCAGCGGCACGTTGAACGTGACCCTGCCTGCATCTCAGACGGCAAAGGCACTCTGCACGCTGACGGGTCGCGAGACGCAGGCCACCGGCAAGGTCATCAGCGGCACCATCTCCGCATCGAGCGGCACGATGACGTGCATGTACTACGACAACACCTATCCCGGTGCGGATGGAACGAGGTTCAACATTGGCGGCGTGATCGAGGTTGGATGATGACTACCAAACTGCAAGCCTTCCTTGATTCGCTGGTTTGGATCGTGCCGTTCCTGCCACCGGCATTCGGCGCGATGCTTGGCCTCAAGTGGGCGCAGGGTCAAACGCGCCAGCAAAAGGTCGTGTCGTTCGCGTTCGGCGTCGGCGTGTCGATGTATTTCGCCCCGGCGATTGCCGAGGTGGTCGGCCATCTGCCCGACAAGTCGCCGCGCATCTTTGTCGTCATCTCGATCCTGACCGCGATGCTCGGCATGGACGTTCTGACCGGCCTCGTCGCCGTGTCCAAGTCATTCGCTTTGTCACCGTTGCAAACCTTCAAGGACTGGTGGGCAGCTTGGAGGAATAAGTAGATGCCGCCGTTCCTGCCGCAGACTTGGGAAGGCTGGGCCGCGCTTCTCGCGCTCGCCGCGTACATCGTGTTTCGCGAAAAACTCCACCGCTGGATGCAGAGGCGCTTGTGAAGTGTTCCGATAAGGGCCTTGCGCTCATTCAAGAGTTTGAAGGTTGCGTGCTGAAGGCGTACCCGGACCCCGGTTCGGGCGGCGAGCCCTGGACGATTGGCTACGGCCACACGCGCGGCGTGAAGCCGGGGGACGTATGCACCCGCGAGCAGGCGCTGGCGTGGCTGAAAGAGGACGTTGATTGGGCCGAGGCGTGCGTGAACGCGAACGTCAAGGTGCCGCTGGAGCAGCACCAGTTCGACGCGCTGGTGTCGTTCACGTTCAACGTGGGGGCGGGGGCGTTCGGCGCGTCCACGATGCTGAAGCTAATTAACGGCGGCAACCACGCGGCGGCGGCGGCGCAGTTCGGGCGCTGGGTCAACGGACCCAATGGGCCGATGCCGGGGCTTGTCCGCAGGCGAGGGGCCGAGCGGGCGATGTACGAGGGGAAGGCGTGGTGAGCCTGCTCCGCTTCCTGCCGTGGGCTGTAGCCGCCCTAGGCGTGGCGGCGGCGGGGTTTTTGTTCTGGCGATTGGGGGAGGCGAACCAGCGCATTGGCGCGCTGGAAACCGAGCGCGATGCGCTCAAAGCGACAGTCGAGGCGAAAGATGCTGCGACAAAGAGTCGGTCGAGGATTGAGCAGCGCAATCGGCTGCTTGGTCCTGATGATGTTATCAACAAGTTGCGCTGACAGGCCCATCGTGATTTCGGCGGATACCTCCTGCGAGCGTTTCCGCCACATCAGCGCCACCGACGAACAGCGCGCCGCGATCAAAGCGGATTGGGGCCTGTGGGAATCGTTCGCTAGGGCCGTTGCCGACCATAACGACGCATACGACGCGGCCTGCGCGGAGCCGGTCAAATGAGGTGGATCGCCGCCGCGCTTGGCATCCTGCTGTGCTTCCTGACCTACAAGGCCACGGCGCACGACATTTACCACCACTGGCGGAAACCCGATAACCCCGGCGTCTCCTGCTGCAACAACAACGACTGCCGCCCAACGCGCGCCTTTATGGGCGACGATGGCCTGTGGCGAGCATGGGACGGCTACAAGTGGCTGACCGTGCCGCGCGAGGTCGTTTTGCCGACCGACTACGGGCAGGACGGGCGGTCGCACCTCTGCGAGATGAACGGATATGTGTTTTGCTTCAGCCCCGGACAGGTGAGGGGCTAATGCCTAATCCTGGCCTAACACCCGACAAAATGCAGGCTGTTGTCGATGCCCTTGCCGAGCATGGGACCATCGCCCGCGCCACCGAGTTCCTGAACCTGAACCGCGCGACCTTTGAGGGTCGCCTGCGGGAAGCGCGCCGCAAGGGGTTCGTGGCGAAGGTCACGCCGCCGATGGTGATGAAGGGGCAGAGTTTCCTCCGCGACAAGGACGGGAACGAGGTCGCCCGCTGGGACAAGACCAAGTTGGCGGGCAGGGACGACAGCGAGGTTGTCCACGTTCCCGACCCCAAGAAGATCACCAAAATCAGCACCTACTACGACCAGCTTGGCAACGTCGCCGCGCAGTGGGTCAGCGAGAAGCCCGAGGACATCGCCCGAGAGAAGGCGTGGCTGGCGTTCGCTGCGGACCTCGCCAAGGCGCTCCCCAAGGCCAAGCCGACCAAGGCCCCGACCAAGACCAACGGCAACCTGCTGGCGGTCTATCCGGTAGGCGATCACCACGTAGGCATGATGGCGTGGTCCGAGGAAACCGGCGACGGCAACTATGACCTGAAGATTGCCGAGGAACTGTTGGCGAGCGCGTCGGAGCGACTGATAGAATCCTGCCCGCCGTGCGACCAAGCCGTTATCGCGTTCCTCGGTGATTTCCTCCACTACGACTCATACGCCGCCGTGACGCCAACCCACGGCCACCTGTTGGACGCAGACGGGCGGTTTCCCAAGATGGTGCGCGCAGGCGTCCGCATGATCCGGGCGATGATTGCCGCCGCCCTGGAGCGCCACAAGCGGGTGCATGTCATCTTCGCCACCGGCAACCACGACATAGCGTCCAGCGCGTTCGTGCGGATCATGCTGGCGGCCCTGTACGAGGGCAACAAGCGCGTGACCGTGGACGAGGCCCCGACCCGCTATCACTACTACGAGTGGGGCAGGGTGCTTATCGGCGTCCACCACGGCGACCGCGCCAAGATGGACAAGCTGCCCGCGATTATGGCCCACGACCGGCACGAAGCATGGGGCCGCACGCAGCACCGCATATGGCTGACAGGCCACGTTCACCACGACTCGCGCAAGGAATATCCGGGGTGCCATGTTGAGAGTTTCGGCGTGCTGGCCCCGCTCGATGCCTACGCATCAGCAGGCGGGTACAGGTCGCAGCGGTCCATGAAGGCGCTCGTATTCCACAAGGACCACGGCGAGCAGGAGAGGCATACTGTTACGCCTGCGATGCTTGAGGTCGCAGCGTGAGCGAGGCCGCCGCCCGCTTTGAAAAGGCGTGCCGCGAGTGGCAGGCGAAACTCGGCCTGTTCGATTGGTCGTTCCGGTTTGAGGTCGAGAAGGGTGGCTCGACCAAGTACGCCGAGGTCAACATGGATCACGACGCGCGCGAGGCGATATTCACGTTCTACGCTCGCGGCCCGCACGACTACTCGCTGGAACGGCTCGCGCTCCACGAATGCCTGCATGTCCTGCTGGTCGAGACGCTGGAGGTGGCGGTGCTTCGCGCCGACATCGACCACAAAGATGTCGCACGCGAGGAGCATCGTGCGATTGAACGACTTGTGAACCTGCTCGACCCGAAATGACCACCAAGGCCAGCCGACCGCTGCGAGGACACTTGCCGAGAATCTACGATGTTCCAGGCGAGCCGCTCGCGCTCAGGATTTGGACCGGCACCGAGGACGTTTGGTACACGCTCACATGGCCTGAAGCGCGGCGTCTGTTGGATGACCTGTTTGAAGCCTGCCAGCGGCGGGCGCGGG
>JACCDR010582533.1_pt1 | contig 10809 bp, 19 predicted proteins | sample 7446431 | NCBI WGS metagenome assembly JACCDR01 (sample SAMN15323443, study PRJNA562643) | freshwater metagenome | isolation source: river surface water | place: USA:Blue River Watershed | collected 2017-08-17 | reverse complement strand
GGCGGGAATGCCGGGCTGGTGTTGGCTTGCACGCCGGGAAGCGCCTGGGCGGCTGCGTCCTGCACCGGCGCAGGCATGGTGGGTACGGGGAAGTTCGGGTCCATGCCGCCGGGTGTGGGCAGCTGGTAGCCGGCGCCCTTCATGATCTCGTCCGCGATGGGCGCGATCATCGGGTTCATGGCGATCTGTGCGCCGCCCTGCATGGCCGAGAACGCTGCGGCTACGCCGGTCTGCACCGCCTGGGCCACGATCTGCTTGATCTGGGCGTCGGCCAGGCGCTCCTTGGTGTCCACCTCGCGCATCTTGAGGTCGTACATCAGCTCCTGCTTGATCTGCTCGCGCAACTGAGCCGGGTCGGTCTGCCCGCTGGCCGCCCGGATGGCTTCGACCACCTCTTTCTTGCGCGGCAGGTCCATGAGGTCGATCATGAAGGGCATCACGACCTGCTGCATTTCCGGCGGGGCCGACTTGATGCTCTCGGACAGTGCGTTCAGCTGCTGGGCCCGGAAGCTGCTGGAGCTCGGCACATCCTCCAGCGACACTTTCAGGCGGGTCTTCTGGATGTCGTTGGACAGGTATGCCATGCCGGTGAGCGGGTCCACCTCTGGCTTGTTGAGCACCACGGTGCGGGGCGGGTTGAGCACATCTCCCTCGATCACGATGGTCTGCTCTTCGTTGCCGATGTCCTCGATCACCAGCGCCATGATGAGCTCGCCCACCTGGGCGCGGCCATCCTTGAATGCGTCCATCAGGTCGGCCAGCGACACCTGGGACTGCTCCAGCTGGGTCTGCTCCTGAATGCCGCTCGTGGCGGTGCCCTCCTGGCCCTGGAATGCCGATGTGACGCCAGACACGCGCGAGATCGCGGCGCGGCTGTCGTTCATGAGGGTGAACTGCTGCTGGTTGAGCTCGAAGTCGCGCTTGACCTCGAAACGGGCGCCAGGCTGGGCCATGTGGTCGGCGTTGAGCACGATGTCGGCATTCGACATGGCGATGGTCTGGCGGAACTTCTCGTCCGGCATGGACACGGCACCCTTGGTGCGCTCCGTCCGCACCGAACTCATGCCCCAGCGCAGCTTCGCAATCGAGCTGTTCAGGTTGTCCTGCGGGAACAGCATGTCGCGCACCAGACCGAACGGAATCCCGGTCATGTCCTCCTGGTAACCCATGAACAGGATGTAGGGGAACTTGTCGTGCGGGTACGGCGTCGGGCCGTCGTGCAAGCGGTGCGGGCCCATCCAGTAGGACATCCGCATCACCGCGATCAGTTCCTCGACCAACTTGCCATGGCCGGACATCACCGCGGCCTGGTGCACCTGGTTGGACTCGTCGTACTTCACGGCGCGGCCGCTGCGCATCTTGAGGATGAGCGTGGGCACCCAACGGCGATACCACACCTCCGTGATGCAGACCGTGTTGTTTTCTTGGTTGTACCAAGCGTCCTCGATGTTGGTCCACGCGCGGTTGGCCTCAATCGAGGACATCAGGCCGGTGGACTGGCCGCCTTCGAGCATGTCTCCGGACAGGTCGGCCACCCACTGATCGGCGTGCGTCTCGATGATGTACTTGTGCTCGGGGAACGTCATCGACGCCTGCTTGCGGTCAACCCAGCGGCGGCGCTTGAACCAGCGGGCGGTCGGCAGGCTCGGGTCGGTGTCCTTCATGTCCCACCAGCACTCGTTGCGGTGCACGTGGCGGCACTGGATCGGGAACATCATGGAGTTGGGCGCGCGCGCCACCTCGACGATGCCAATGCCCACGCTGATCTGGCCTCGGAAGGCCTTGGACATGGCGCGGTCGGCCTTGGAGTGGCGCTCGGCCTGGTTCACCCGGTAGTTGATGGCGTCGGCAACATCTTGGCCGCCCGGGTCGCCGTCGGGAGTGACGCGCCAGTCGGTGCGGGTCTTGGCCTCGTAGCCGCACACCGCGGCGATGGCCGGGCCGATGATGTTCTCCTTGGCCGGCGGGATCCCCAGCTTCTTCTGCTTCTGGAGCAGCTCGCTCGACAGCTGGTTGCCGTCGGCGTAGTCGGCCTCCATGTCCGCAGTCTGGCGCCATGGCGGCTGTGCCACGGCCTCGCGAACGATCTGCGCGAACTCGTCAAGGCTCAGGGCCAGGTCATCGGGTTGGGTGGTTTTGTCCATGGTGTTCTCACATTCGCCAGTCGGCGGCGTCTTCTTCGTCGTCGCGATCTGCCTTGGTGGCTGATCCGGGCTCAGGTATGCCCGTCACAAAAGTCATGGCCACAGAGTCGCCTTTGTCCGGGCTTCGGCCCAGCAGCTCGCGAACCTCGTCCTTCTCGCGCATCTGGATGGCCGCCATCTGACCGAGTGACACGACCTTGTAGCGAACGGCGCACAGGTCGGCCAGAAGCTCCTGATCCGGCGGGAGTGCTATCGGGTCTGGGCTGGTGGGGTCCAGCGCCTCGCGCAGGCGCCAGTACGCTTCTGCACGCTTGTTCCTGAACCGCAGCGACCCGGCCTTGGTCAGAAGCCCGCTCTTCTCGGAAAAGTTGACGGGCAGAACCAGCAAGTTCAAGCCCACAAGGAAGTCCAGCGCGCTCGACCCGATGCCGATGGAGTCAACGCAGATACAGGCGCCGTTGCGCACCAGTGGCGCGACAAAGCCGGCCGTGCTCGGGCCGTCCTTCGTGACCATGCCAGGCGCCGTCACCAACTCGTCAAACCATGTTCCGTGCCGGCGCGCGGCACTGGTCTTGTCGCTACCACCGCGTGACGGGTCAAGGCCAAGGGCCGTCATCGGGCCTTTGGCGTCTCGTGGCTTCCAGCGTGCTTGGGCGGCCTTCACCCATTCTGTCGGGATGGTCTGCCACACGGGATCTGCCGCACCGGCAGAGAAGTCGCCGCGCAGCATCTGTGAGCGCAAGGGCTCGGGGAGCGCCTGCAGCGTGGCCTTGTAGCCGGTGGACAGCAGAAACAGGTTGTCGTCAACGCTCGATGGGATGAACGTCCGGCTCTTGGGCTTCATCATGTCGGCGCCGACCATGACGGGCTCAGGCCCTGGAACCTCCTTGTCCTCGCCCTTTTCGTCCGTCACGTACCAGCGCAGTTCTCCGGCCTTTGCTGGGTTCGGGTGGCTCGGGTCCAGCCATGGCGCCCAGAACCGTTTGACCCACTCGCCTTCTGCGCTGGTGGGTGGGTTGCCGGCGCACACCACACGCTGGCGGACGCTTGGATCATCGGAGCGCAGCCAACCGATCAAGGCCCGGAACTGCACCTCCAAGAAGTGAGTGATTTCGTCGAACAGCTTGGCGTCGTGAGCTCGCCCTTGGTACTTCATCCAGTCCAGCGGCTCCTTCACGCTGCCCAGTTCCATCACGCGGTCATCAGGCAGGCGCCAGACACCGGTTTGTGAGTTGTAGCCATCGCGCGTGCCGATGATCCGGCTCATGTCCTCGACAAGGCCGACCAGCTGCACAGCCTCACGTCGGAAGATAATCGAGCGCTTCTGCTTTGTCAGGGCAAGGCCCATCAGCAGCGCTGACTTGCCGCCACCGGCCGCGCCACCGTAAAACAGGATGTCGGCCTCGCTCTCGTAGGCCATGGTCTGCGGGCCAGGTTGCGGCACCCAGATTTCCTGCTCGCCCGACAGCAGGATTTCGTCCAGCTCGGCTTTTTCCTCGGCGGACATGCGCTCGATGGCACGCATCAATTCCGTTGTGGTGCTCATGACTCGGCCTTTTTCATCAGGCGGGCCAGGCGAACCGCGCGCTCGGCATCCGTCAGCTTTGGCCTGTCACCGTCGCCAGGTTCTTTCTCTGGTGCATCAAGGTTGAAGGCTTGTCGCTCCATGGCCTGCAGCTTCGTGAACGTCTCTGCCAGGGCTTTGACGCTCGCAACCCGGGCGCCAACGTCAAGGGCTTTTCTGACTGTTGCTTGGGCGCGCGCCACATCGACGGGTTCAGCACCATCGCCAGCCAGAATCTCCGACAGCAACTCCTTGTGCTGCGCCAAAAGGGCGGAATCGGCCAACTCGTCCAGCAGGGCGGCGGCGACATTCCGTGTTGACGTGATGTCCTTGCGGTGCCCAAGAATGACGGTCTTATTGACCTCGGCCGTCACAAGTACAGCGCCTGTGACGTTGATGTGACCTTCTGTGATCTTGTCGGCGACCATTTCCTTCATCAGGAGCGCATTGGTCGCAGCGCGAACTTGAGGCCCGAGGTCTTGCGCCCAAGATGTCGGGTCCTTGGCTTGATCGCGTTTTCTGGCGCGAACGATGCTCTCGCGGGACAGGCTGTGCTTGACGGCCAGCTCGCCATCCGAGAAGTTTCCTGTTCTGTAGTCTCGCTCTACAGCTTCCCAATCGGCCCTCTGCCTTTTCCCAGGCGCAACTGAGCCCGCCGAACCTTTGGTAGGTCGGGCGGGCTTGGTGGGTTGATTGGGAGCCTGCTCGGGCGCGGGCTTTTTCCCGCGGGGTTTTGTTGCCATGCCCGGGAGTATCCGGGCGGGCGGGCGGGGTGTCTAAGCCTATGCCGGGTGTTCAATTCCCAGGGAAAGGCAGGCAAGCCCGATAGCATACCCGTCGGTGACGTTTTGGTGAGCGAACACGGCTATACCGTGTTCCTCGCCTGGAAAAACATGCACTCGGCGGTATTCATGCTGCTCTGTTTCGGTGCTATCGACGCTGATGGTGCAAGTGAATCGCTCCACGGGTTCCCTCAAAGCAACCTCCTCGTTGAGCGGGCCTCCGATACAGATTCTCTTGATCATGGCGCTCATGTGGTCTTGGCCTCTGGCGGCAGCGTCCACCCCATCCGGATCAGGGCCTCGCGCACCTGGGCGTCCTTGGTGTCCATGACCTCGTAGGAAATGCGCTCGCGGGCCATGGTGAGCCAGTCGCGCTCGGGGCCGGTGACTTCCTGCGTGATCAGGTCGCCTTGGATGCGGGTTTCGATGCGGATGCCGGTCACAGATCCACCTCTTTGCCCAGCTTGGAGGCCACAAACGCGCGCATGGCGGCGATCAGGGGCGTGGGTCCGGCGCCGTGGCCATCGCTCCCTGCCAACTCCCCGTGGTTCGTCATCAGTCGAACGTAGGCGTCTGTGTGCCTGTCGTCCACGATCATGCTGATATTCTCGCGGTCGATGATCGGCCCGGCTGTTTCCCAGCTGGTCGATGGCGAGAACTGCCGTTCACGGAAAAACTGATCCCATTCAGGGTGAGTTTTAAGCGGTTCATCGCTTGGCGGCAACTGAAAATCGGCCCACTTCTCCCTTGCCGCGTCGGACATGCCGTATCCCAGGATGCAGATGTCGAGCGAGCGGATCACCACTGGGTGGCTGTACTTTGCTTCCGCTACCGGGTCGCCGACGCACAGGGCTTTTGCTACCGCTGCGTTGAGCCGTCCGCCGGTCAGTTCACTGGTCTTGTGCTTCATGGCTCCCGAATCCTCTCCAGAAGTTCAGCGGCCAGTTGCTCGCTGTTGTTACGGTACACGCTCCCGTCTGCGGCAGCGCGAAGGTAGCTCTCAATATCCCTCGTTCGCTCATCCACCCGCTTCTCTTCGGCCATGCGAACGGACCGCATGAGGTCGGGATAGTCGTCAACGTCGCAAGCTGCGAAAAAGAACGTCGCCCCGGTGAATGGGGCATTTTGCAGTTGGAACTCAGCAACGCCCATGTACTGCGCGGTGTCACGCCATGGCATTCTGAGCGCGACGGTTGTGCCTTCATCGAATGGACCGCTGTGATCGATCCATCCCGCAAACTCTGCGGTGTTGGCTGTTCTGGCTCTGACGAAAAATGCGTACTTCATGGGTCACTCCAAGAACATGATTTTCGGCTCAATCCGGCGCATCCAGCAAAAGCGCCGCTTCCCAGTCTTGGATAGGCCACGGAAACGCACGTCCTCGCCTCGCTTGCGCAGCTTGCGTGCGCGCTTCGCGCAGACCTCGCGGCCCAGTGCTATGGATGTCCCGTAGATCACCAGATCACGCAGCACAACCTCTTGGCGGCGCATCATTGCGTCGATCGTTGGCTGCACTTTGCTCATCATCATGAGGATTTCGGTCGCGGTGCTCATGGTTGCCCCAAAATTTTTCCGAGGATTTCTTTTGGGCAACTTTCTGTCAGCCGAATCAAGATGTCGTGGCTTGGCTTGCCCAAAGGAAGCCGCACAGAGACAGGCAGTTCAGCCCACTCTCTGAAAAGCATTGCATCAACCATCGTTGCAGGCGCCTTGTACACGCCGACGAAATCGCTTGCAACATCCAGAATTGCAACATCGACCGGTTGCGATCCAGTCTGCATCGCTGATTCATAGTCTTGCACTTGCATTCATTTCTCCCGGTGCTGCTTGAGCGCAGCCAGCATGTCGTCAAACATGCGTGCAAGCTCGGTTGGTAGGCCGTTGCTGAACTCGTAGCTCCTGACCTGGCGCCCGTTGACCGATCCAGTCACCACGATGCGCTCGTCGCGCTGGAACCGCTCGGCCTTCCAGTCCACGTTCGTCCAGTCTCGGTTGATGTCGCCGCGCATTTTCACCCCTCCAGCTCAAGCGAACCCTGCCGGCTGTCCTGCCGCTCGCGCAAGGCCTTGATCTGCTGCATCAGGTAGTTCACCTTACCAGCCAGGTCATGGGCCAGCATCAGGTGCTCGCGGGTGCTGTCCAGGGTGAGCACGTGGGCGGCGGCCCCGGCGCACATCTCGGCCATCTGGCGGTTTTCCTCGGGGGTCAGGCGCATCACCTGGTCCCCGGCTTCGTAGACTACCCAGCCGTCCACCACGGTCTTGCTGATGGCGCGCGGCGCTGGCCACAGCTTGACGATCTCGTAGTTGCCTCGGGCGGTGCGGAAAATCTCGCCGTCGCGCGCCAGGGCGCGAAGCCGATCGTCCACCACCGTCATCACCAGGCCGGTGATTTTCTCAACCGTGTACCGGTTGGCCGAAAGCCCTTGGGCGGCCAGCTCCTTCACAGCCCGGTACACCATTTCCGTCGATACGTTCTCGTTTTTCTCTTTGGGGGTTGGTGGCGTCATAGGCTGGGCTCCTGTTGGGGTTCGGCGGTCTTGCAGTTCATTCCATGGCTCTCAAAAGCTTGTCGAGGTCGATGGTTGCGTGCCCGTTCTTCACCCGCGCCGTAGTGAGCCTGATGGCTTCCTCGTACTGGCTTCGCGGGATGGCCGAGCGCTGAACGTCGTGCCACTCCACCACCGAGCGCAGGGCCTGGATTGCTGGCCCGCTCAGGCCCATCTTCCCGGTGCGCTCAAACCGCGCTGCAGCCTCGATCAACCCATCCTCTGCGGCCTGGCAGTCGGCGAGCGCTTCTGGCCCGATACCCATGCCGCCCAGCGTCTGAGCCACGTTGTTGACGGCAACAAGGTCTTGCCATTCCTGCATCGTGGCGTGGCCTCGCGTGAATGCGTCGATGGCCGTCAGTTCGCGCATCAGAAGCGTGTCCAGCTTGTCGCGGCTTGCAATGGCGGCGCCGTCGATGGCGTACTGGATCGTGTCGATGTTGGTCGCCCAGACCTTGCGAGTTGTCGGCGGCTTCGTGTGCCCGCGTTGCGCGCGCTGTGCAGCCCTGCGTTCTTCTCGGTTCATCGGCGCGCTCCAAGCCCAAGAAATGGATTCGCGCTGTAGTCCTTGCGCGCGGTTCCGTTCCTGATGTTCTTGGCGTGCGTGGTGCTGATGTTCGCCAGCTTTGCCGCCTTGTGCGCCGGGCCGTCGAAGTTACGAACGGCTGCGACCATCTCGTCAGTAATGCGGCTGCGTGCGCGCGTCGTCATCACGGATTTCCTGATTGCATCGGGGCGACTGAAAACGCCACGCTTTGCGGCCAGCACAGCGCGCTTTTTCGGCGTCGCCACCACTGAGCACTCCGGCGACACGCAATCAGTTCGGCCACAGGTGCAGGCCACGTTCATCCCGCGTTCGATGTCAGCCCCATCGGACAAGGCACGCACCACGCGCCGGACGTAGGCGGTCTTGCCGTTGAAATGCATCTGCGGACGGCCTCGATCATCCTTTGCGCCCTGCCATATCCAGCAGGGGCCGTCCTTCTTGCATTGTCCTTCGATCATTTCGAGCTTGCTCATTCAGTCCACCTCGGTAGGTTCTTGGGCCACAGGCCCGATGCTTCGATCTGCGCGCGGGTTTCGGCCGCCCACTGGGCGCCCATGCGGCGGTGCTCTTCGCGATTCGCAAACAGGGCGTAGTTGTCGAACCGCGTGTGGCACCCTGGAAGGCCGTAGTCGTCGGCACACAAAGGCATGGCGTCGCGGTCGTCGTTCTTGATGCCCTTTCCCTTCTGGGCGCCGTTGGTGTGGGCGTGCTGGCTGTGCTTCTCGCGGCGGCAGTACGCGCAGGGCATCGCAGCCACCAGACGGCGGTAGGGCTCGGAGCGCAGCGCGTCGTCTTTCTCGATAGGCGCGCAAGTGGTCGACGCCACGGGCGTCATGCTTGCATTGCGGCGGTGCTCGGGCGGGATGGGCTGGTGCACCGTGCGCTTGCGCTCGTACACCGGGCGCTTGAATCCTGAGCGGATCATTTGCGGCCTTTCGATGGCCTGGCCACGTGCGACCCGATATGCCAGCCACCGCACGAAACGCAGCGGTACACCGAATGCCCGACGTGGTTGCGCCCGTTGACCTTGGAGTTGACCTGCTCGGCCATGCTCTTGCTGTCGAAGCGCTGCTTTCCAGCGCAGGCGGATTGCTGTTGCTCGGTCATGCCGCCCTCCGCGACTTCATGGCCGTCAGCGTCAGCACCTCGCCCGTCTCGGGGTCGGTCCATTCCTCGGTGAACTCCACCCCCAGGTTCATCACGGCAAAGGCCGTCACGCGCTCGATGTACTCGCCGTAGCCCTTCACGCCCAAGTCCTCGGTGCTCACGCGCACGCGCCGGCGCACCTTCTTTCCCGTCATGGGGTTCTTGGTGGTGACGGTCTTGAAGCCCAGGAACTCGGCACGAAAATGCTCTTTCCATGTCCGCATGTCGAACTGCTGTCCATTCACCTTGGCCTGCCGGGCAATGGTCATCAGCACGTAGCCATGCAGGTATCGGCGCTGCTTGTCGGTCTTGGCGTCCTCGTGCAGCCGGGCCTCAAGGTCCACCGGGCGGCCGGCGCTCAGTTGGGCCTTCGCCCAACTCCACACGGCTTTCACCGCGGCGTGGCCTTGCACCTCGTTCTGCAGGGTGATGGTCTGGCCGTTCATCGTGGCCTCCACTGCACCAAGATCCCGCGCACGTAGACCGCGGTGTAGGCCGCCACCAGCGCCAGCAGGCCCCAGGCCTTGGTGTCAAGCGCGAAAGCAAGCCAGAACGGCTGTCCTGCCAGCCCGATGACTGGCGCCCACTTGCGGGCCTTGGCGTTGTGGCCCATGGCGCACCAGATCGATGTCAGGCCGAAGGCGGCGATGAAGAGCTGGGTCATGAAGCCTCCATCGGAGTCACAACCACATGCACCGCCGGCTGGTCCCCGTAGGACTTGGACACGGCGAGGTTCACCACCTGAACGTCGTCCTTCCACACCACGCCGTTGATCGCATCGAACACCGCCTTGACCACGTTGTCCATGTCGGGCTTCGTGGTGGGCCAGATTTCCTGGGCCTGCGCCTGCGCGCGCTTTTTCTTCGACCAACTCTCGGGGATGCCGAACACCAGCACCATGGCAACGCTGACGGGCGTGCTGATCAGCGCACGGCCTTGCATGGCCTGGTGGGCGAAGAGCGCCACCGTGCTCTCGTAGGCGACCGTCTTTTCTGGCGTGAACATGCGGGCGTGTTTGCCCACCTTGCCGATGCGGGGCCTGCCCTTGCCGTAGGGTTGGCCAGGGACCACGAAAATCAGATCGTTCATGCGGCCTCCCGATCTGTTCCCGCCTTCACAGCGTCCAGGCCTTCGCAGACGCCAATCCAGAACTCGTGATCGTCATCAATGCCGGTTCCGTCGCAGTTCGAGCAGGGCTCTTTCAGGAACAGGCCGGCGTCGTGCCAGACATCCACAAGGCCGTCACCGTCACAGCGCATACAGGTTGTTGTGTTCATGAAACCTCCGAAAACAGGTCTGCAGCCTGTAACGCGGCGCTGTTTTCCAGCTTGACCACGTACCCCGCGACGCCAGACTGGCGAAGCGCATCGGCGTTTTTCTGACCGTAGGCAATCAGCACAGACGGAGCGCCAGCAGTGCCCGCAGTGCCCCCGCCCGGCAGCCGGAACTTGATGCGACCGGCCATGAACAACATGGCGTCGGCCCGCTTCCAGCACCATTCCTGAAAAGCCCTCGTCTCGGTGCGCGCGAAAATCAGCGCGATGCCGTTGCCGTGCTCGGCCATGCGACGCAGGAACTTCTCAGCATGCGGGCCGTATGGCGGGTTGCACCAGACGCGGCCACTCCACTCTCGCGCCAGTCCGTCGTCTTCGATGGTGAATTGCGTCGCGGCGGTGCGCCACGGCTGGTACTGGCTCGCGCACGGGTCCATGTCAAACGGCCCAAGGGCTGCAAGCAACTCCGGTGGCGTCAGCCAGTCGTGCGTCGTCGCGGTTGCGCCATCGCCGCCGGTTTCAAAGTTGACGTTCATGCCCGAACCTCGAAAGTCGCCAGCAGGTACAGCACCTCGGCCGCACTCAGCGGGGTTTCGTCGATGTCAGGGGCTCGGACCCCGAACCACTGTCCGGGCCACGTGGCCCGGCTTTGATTGCGGCCGTCAGATCCGCAGCGATCCCGAAGTACAGCCCAGACTGGTCGGCGTCCGATTCTTTGGCGCGTGACCATGCGTAGGACTTCCATGCAGGGTCGCGCGCCAGCTTGCACAGGTGCTCCAGCTGGGCCTGGTACTCGGCTTTGCG
>JACCDR010150574.1_pt1 | contig 10810 bp, 10 predicted proteins | sample 7446431 | NCBI WGS metagenome assembly JACCDR01 (sample SAMN15323443, study PRJNA562643) | freshwater metagenome | isolation source: river surface water | place: USA:Blue River Watershed | collected 2017-08-17 | reverse complement strand
GGCTTCGGTCTGGCAGGTCTCGCAGGCATTATCTAATGAGTTTCGTGTGCCACATGGACGTGGCCTTTACACACGCATGGATATCTTAACCTAAAGACGCAGGAGCGTACACAATGAATTTTAAGCCTATTACTGAAATCGACCTAGCGGGTCACAACTTCGTAATCACACACTGGTCTCCAAGCAAGGTCATGAAAAACCTGCCTAAGATTGGTCGTTACATCGCAGTCCCTATGGCTACCATTAGTGGTGCATTGATGAGTGGCGGTCAGGGTCTTTCTGAAGCTATGCCAACTGCAATCCTCTATCTCTTCGAACAGATGGAAGAAGACGACATTAACAAGCTCTTCGCGTTAATTCTTGAAGACGTTGAGGTCGATGGTATGGCTGGTCAGGTAAACATCGACCAAGTATTCCAAGGTCACACTATGGAACTGATCAAACTGGTCGCTAAGGTTCTGGAGGTCAACTACGGCTGTTTTTTCACGAAAGACGGTTTCGCAGGCCTACAGGGACTTCTGGCGAAAATGGGAATGGTACGCCAGGTGAACGCGGTGGATCAGGAGCCTCAGACGGAAGTGGAAGCGGAGTAACACCGTCCAAAATCTCGAAAGTCGTGTTAAGAGCTATGGAGTATGCAAAGAAAAATAGCTCCTTGACATGGTTCGACTACCTTTGGTGTCGCGCCCTGAAGAACTTCAAAGGGGAATCCTATATGTCCCTTGAGTCTGCTGACATGGCATACCTGTTGAAGCTTAACGAGTACCTTGATATCGAAGAGTTCATCACTGATGTAAGTGAACGAGAAGAAGAACTCAAAGCCAAAGCTGCACCATCCCCAAGCAGACCGCGCCGTGGTAGAAGAGGTTAATCTCAAGCCGGGTTCCTTTTCGGGAACTCGGCTTTTTTATTGAGAGGAAATCAATGGCAAACATTATTGTTACCCAGACAGTCAACAAGGTTGTTTGGGATGTTGATAAGACATCCTACGGACGCGCCCTGAAAGCCGTCAAGTCCTTGAAGAAAGAATGGGAAAGTACCGGAAAGGCATTTGCCTCCGGAAGAAATGACCCCGCTGCGGCACTTAAGCGTTCAGCTATGCAAGCTCGCCTTGTCAACAAGAGATTACAACAAACTGAACGTGCAGAGCAAGCAAAAACTACTGCTCATAACATTGCAATGGCGAAGAAAGAAGCCCGTGCTCAGGAAGCCATTGATAAGATTCAAAGAGCGCGTCGTCGTCAAGCTGTTAACCAGCTTACTGCCGGACGTAGCCCCGAATCCCAGAAAGATTATAATGGACTGAAGGCTCGCCTTCGTCAAATGGAGAAAGAGAGTGCTAAGACCACTTTCGGAACAAACCCTGCAATCTCCGCTGCTCGCCAGCAAGCCCTGAAAGAAGAACTTGCTCGTCGTGGACAAGCTGGTAATGCATCTGGTATGGTTGGTAGTGGCACTGCCTCTGATCCTGCTTTAATCGCTCGTCAGAACCGTGCAATGCAACAGAGTGTCCAGCGTGAACAGCAGAAGGCATCAAGAGAACAACTACGTGCTCGTGAGCAACAGCGTAAGCGTGAAGCTGCTGAAGATCTGCGTTATTCTCGCTACCTTGCTGGTAAAGAATCAACTGTAGCCAACGCCTCTACCCGCCTACGTGCGAAGTATGGTGACAACTATGCTACCAAACTCAAGGGTTTTGATTCTCTGAAAGAAAGATTCCTTGACAGCAACACCATGAAGTCTTCAAACTTCCGTGCAGAATTAGCTGCAATGGAGACTGGACTTCGCAAGGCAAATGCGAGTACACTATCCCTCGGTGAAGGTCTTAAGAACGTTCGTAGCACACTGATCAGCGTAACTGCTGCATATGGTGCGTTCAACGCCGCTGCAAGCGTGGTTAAGACGGGGCAGTTCTTCCAGGGGATGGAAGCTACAATGCTGATGGTTTCTGACAGTTCCGAAGAAGCTGGTAAACGTATGAAGTTTGTTCGTGACCAATCCTACCGTTTAGGTCTTGACCTGAAGGTGGCTTCACAGGGGTATACCCAGATGGCAATCGCCGCTGACGGTGTACTGACGAAATCACAGAACGATGAACTGTTCAAAGCGTTTTCTGAATATTCCACCGCGCTTCAGGTTGATCCGGTTAAATACCAACGTGGTATCACCGCGATTCAACAGATGATGGGTAAAGGTCAGATCATGGCTGAAGAATTGAAGCAACAGCTTGCTGAAGGTATCCCTGGTTCTTTACAGGTGTTCATCAAGGCATCGCAAGAAGCTTTCAATGACTCAACCATCGACGTTACCAAAATGCTGGACATGATGCAGAAAGGTGAACTGAAGGCTGCTAAAGTTCTGCCATTTGTAGCTAAATATTATGCTGAGGCTGCACGTAAAGGTGGTGCTCTGGATAAAGCGCTTCAAGGCAACCGTGTTGCTATGCAACGTCTGACATTAACATGGATGGACTTCCAGAACAAGGTCTTTGCAAGTGGCTTCGGGGAATCTCTGACATCTGCGTTCAACGAGTTGTCTAAGATCCTTGACAGCAACGGACCATTGGCTAAGAACATGGGTGAATTCTTCGCAGGATTTACTGATGGATTCATGGAGATGGTGTACATCGTTTACAACAGCTTTGTGCTTATCGACGCTCTGATGCAACGCTATATCCCAGTTTTCCGCAAGAACGGTGAAGACCTGACTAGCGCATGGAAATGGGTAGGTTGGGGTGTTGGTGCTCTGTTCTTTGCATCTTCTCTGCTTCGAGTATTATCAATCCTCACCAAGATTGCTGGTCTTTCTACTGCGCTCAAGGTTATCTCTGATATCTTTGGTGTTGGTGGAGGCGGTGGTGAAGAAGACGGGCCAGGTAAGAAGAAAGGTAAGGGTAAAGGTCTGAGCCTTGGTAACAAGCTTGCTCGTAAAGGTGGGCTGTTTGCACTGATTGCTGGTGAGAGTATGCTGTTGGGAGACTACGTCTTCGACTCTGCTCAAGAATACAGTGATAAGACATATGGGACAGACACAACGGCAGGTGGCAACCTCAAGAAGAACTCATGGCTTGGTAAAGGCTGGGACTTCATTACTGGACAGCGTTCACTAACTGACCAGAAACGTCTTGATTACCTGAACCAGAACAACATGATGCCCGGTGGAGGACCTAACGGAATGGGTGGGCCTATGGTCATCCCAACTGAACCAGTCAGCGGTGAGATCAAGATCACTGTTGATGCAGGTGAAATGAAGAACATGATTGAACAGCAGATCCAAGCTGCAAACATGGGTAACATCAACCTCATCCTTGGTGTTCCGGAGTAATTTTAAAGGGGCTTCGGCCCCTTTTTTATTGTTTTATCAACAGATTTATGATAAAATCGTACATATCTATTGGGAGGACTAATGGCTTTCGTATCGAATAACCAGTCCAAACCGCAACAAGGCAAGGCTACTGCTAACGTAGAGAACAAGATTAGCACAGCCCAGAGTGCCAGCGGTGAGGTGCAGTATACCCTCTTCGCCAGCGGCCTTACTTACGGCGGTCGTGACGTAGAGCTTAAAAACAAAAACTACACAGACAACATCGCGATCCTGTTCGACGTTGTTGACCAACACCAGTATACCAGAACTGTCGACAAGACATCCTATGCTGTTGAAACCAAAGTTAAATTCAGTGACCACGGTGTTATCGAAGATGGTAAGTTCTCCTTTAGTGCGAGAATCAACACCTCTCCGGTACGAATCATTCCGAACAACTTCATTGATAAAGACACCGACAAAGACAACCCTGTTGCTTCTAAACGTCCAGAGAAGGCTCTTGAAGTCCTGGAACGTCTGATCGAAGAGCGACAGCTTGTCACGTTGGTTACCGAAGACAAGATCATTGAGAACTATATCCTTACGTCTATGACTGCTCAGCGTAGTAATGACGAAGGCGCTGCTCTCGTATTTGACCTTGAATTCACAGAATTCCGTACATTCATCCTTGGTAAAACCGCTCTTGCGACTGTCTACTCCGATCCTAAAAAGTCAGGTGGTAAGACTAAGCAAAAGGGTTCTGTACAGTCTTCAGCCACCGATAACGAGGTTGAAGTAACTGCCCGTAGAACTAAGTTTGCAGGCAAGAACGCTGACGGTTGGCAGAAGGTAGCTGATAGTATGGACTCAGGCAACTTCACCAAGCAAGACCAAGTTGTTGGTACACTTACTCCGGATGGTAAGATCCGTGGTACTGACGGTACAATCATGGACTACAATAAAGCAGTGGGGAACTAATGTCAAAAATTACATTCTCCTGGGACATCGACGGATTTGCTGACCAGACCATGCGTGTAGTTCTGGACAGTGAAACTTATGAAATGAGATTCCAGTGGAACGAACGAGATGAGTCTTGGCTCGTTTCCTTTGGTGACGTTGGTCAACAGCCAACGATCTCTTTCAAGCTTACAACTATTTTCGACATCTTTGCTCCGTTTAAGTATCTGGAAAACATTCCATCGGGGCAACTGCGTGTCTTTTCATTTACACAGTCAACCAAGCGTGTTGGAAGATATAATATCGGGTTCCTGTCTGACTTGCAACTCCTTTATTCTTCTCCTGATGACGAGGTGACTACTGAGGAGTAATCATGCCAGCTTACAGAACGAGAACATATCGCCTGACGATTGGTAAGCCAGTCTACATTGGTGAGAAAGCAACAAACATCGCAGACTATACTAACCAGAACGCAAAGGATGCTTACGTTGTCAGTAACGAAACAGGGGCAGCTAACATTGAGTTCGAAGTCAAGAAGGATAACTCCAAAGATCCTAACAAGGGCTATGTGACCATCTACAACTTGTCTGATGAAACAGTCAGTTACCTTGACGCAAACCAACGTGAATCCATCGCGATTGTTCTTGAAGCTGGATTCGATGGTGAGAACCAGGCAATCTTCTCTGGCACTGTTGAATTCGTTCAGGATAAATGGGACGGTAATACCCGTCAGACCAAAATGATCCTTGGTGACGCAACAACAAACATCATGACTGCGAAGACAGCGAGGTCGTATAAGAAAGGGACTCCGATGGACACCGTGCTCAACGACCTGATCAGCGACCTTAAGCTTCCTGTTGGTAAGGTTGTCAAGTTTGGAAATCAGACCCTTCAGCAGTCAATGGCCTTTACGGGTAATGCTGCTAACAACCTTGAGCGTTTGGCTAAGAACACCGGTTCCAGCTTTAGCGTTCAGGACGGGGCGGTATACTGGACAACCCAGGGTAAGCGCTTCCGTAATGCTGTGTTTGAAATCAGTGCTGAATCAGGTATGCATGACTCACCTACCCCTCAGAACCCAGAACCTGCTAAGCGTCGTCTGGAGAAAAAGAAGAATTCCAAAAGTAAACCTAAGGTTAGCAAAGGTCCTTCAAGAGCGCAACTAAAAGAAGATGCTGGCCTGGTTGTGACAACAGAGCTTAACGGTGCGATCATTCCTGAAAGCACTATTTATCTGAAGAGTTTGAAGTACACCGGATTCTACAAGGTTGTCTATCTGACGCACAAGGGCCAGCTTGAAGGCGGTGATTGGGTTACAGAACTGGGTCTTGCAGAAACCCGTGGCGGGATCGTGGAGGAATAATGGCAGCAGTTACACGTATGGATGCAGCGCTTAACCAATGGTTTGCTCGACAGGCCCGTGATATCCATACTGGCCTTCGTGCGAGGGTCGTTGATGTAGATTACAGCGTACCTTCAGCAACCGTTCAACCTATGGCATCTACAAACTTCTCAGACGGGACCACAGACGCTTATCCTGCGGTTTTCGACGTTCCCCTATCCATGCCTTCAGCTAATGGAGGAAAAGCTCGCCTGACGCTTCCTGTGAAGCCTGGTGACATTGTGGGACTGTCATTCTCAGAGCGCAACGAAAGTGATACAAACGATGTGACAACTCACGGAATGTTCCCTGGTTGGTCAATCATCGGTGTCCACAGCGACGGAAACGCAATGCAGATCGACCCAAACAACGTCGAGCTATGGAATGACAAGGTTCACTTCTCTATGACTCCGGAAGGTGATTTTGTACTTACCGGACCAGTTGGGACCTTCAAAGTAGACAAGTCTGGACAAATGCAATTTACCAACGGCGCTGCAACCTTGACAGCGAAGGTCGATGGTAATATCGAAATGAACGGTGCGAAGATCACTCCTGACGGAAACCTGATCACCGCTCGTGGTGTTAACATGAATGATTTCTATGATTACTTCATGCGTCACACCCACCACTACACTTGGACGGACGGCTCAGGTCAGAGCGACACCGCCGCACCAAACGCATAAGGGGAATAAATGGCTACTCTTTATTCTGACCTTCTTATGGACCCTGTTACTGGAGACCTCGATGTCTCCACAGGGCTTCAGCTTATCGAGTCAAACCAGACAAGTCTTCGTCAGCGTTTATGGCTGAGATTCAACATCTGGACAGGCGACTGGTACTTCGACGAGACCTTCGGTTTCCCGTACAGAACGTATCTAAGCAAGAAGGTAATGAAAACCGTCCTTGATAACAAGATCAAGGAGATCACCCGTTTAGAGCCTGATGTTCTGGAAATCACAGACTTCCGCTCCACAATGGATCACACAACTCGTAGTTACCAAGCATTCTTCGAAGTAACAACCAAAGAGCAAGAGGTCGTTAGACTTGCATTTATCGGTCAGGATGAGTATTATTACCCAATCCCTGATGATGGTGCAACAGTTCTTTGTGATGATGAGGGTTGGATTGCTTGGGCTAACAAGCTGTACTACCTGATTAACTTCCGCCTGCCTCGTACTGGTGATGCTACATGGTGGAACACTTGGGCTGGTAGCGATCTTGATAACCCTGTTCCGGTTGGTAGTCTTCTGGATGACCAGAGCAGAATCATCACAACCGATGATGGTAAGTCCATCAACCGTAACCACTAAGGGGATAAATAATGGCAGATGTTTCATTGCCGACAGTGAAGGTCTCTGACCTTCCTACTGCCACCACTGTCACAGGTGGTGACTATGTCGTAATTGATCAGTCAGACACTACCCGTAAAGCATCTCTGGACACTGTTGTGTCCAAGATGAGCTTGACCAAGACAGTGTTCTTCTCAGAAGGTGGCTTCCTTGAATCTAAAAAGGACCTTGCCTACTTCGCGACTGATGGGAAATTTTATACTTGGAACGGTACATATCCAAAAACGATCCCTATGGCATCTTCACCAGCGACAACTGGTGGGGTTAGCTCTAACGCTTGGCAAGAGTTTGGCACAAGTAGCGGTGGCGGGTCAACAGGAAAAGTTGTAAATCTTGGAAACGTAACATCAACCGCTATTTGCAACCTGACGCTCGGTGATAGCTTCGTGGCTAACCTGACAGCAGGGCAGTGCGTGATCTCCTTCACCAACCCAACCGTTGCAGCGAATACCTCTCAGGTGTTCACTATCGCACTCGGACAAGGTACAGGAGCAAACCTCGTGGCATGGCCCAGCAATGTCAAGTGGAATTATGGACGTGAACCTGTTCTTTCTTACAAAACCGGAGTCAAAGACATCTTCCAGTTTGTCACGTATGACAACGGGAACACATGGTACGGCTCATTAATCATGGCAGGAGTTGAATAATGGCAAAGTTAAGCCACAACATTGATAATGTGTTCCAACTGATCGACGGACACATTCAGTTTCTTCAGAGAAACACCGGAGAGACAATCGATCCGACAGTTCAGCACTATATTCTGAACCTACAAAATGTTCTGGCTAACAACCGCCATTTCATCAACTGGACGGCGCAGGAAGCCCAACCTAACGGTGACGCAACAACAGAGGGTCAGTCTGTACTGATCCTTGGTTGCGCTTATGCATATCTCGCATCAAACGACAAGAAATATCTTGAACTTGCTGAGGCATACTGGCAGGCATACATCGACTGGTTTTTTGCTGGTCAGCCTATTCCAGATCCTCCAGCGGTTTATCGTCCAAACTGGATCATCAACGGGAAAGAACCTCGCCTAGCCCACTACCCACTTACTGATGACGGTTACCCAACCCATGGCGGTTTCAAGGGTAGTGTGATGACGTGGTCAAATGGACAAACCCTGATTCCTCACGGTGCTCCACACTGGGGTGAATATCTCGATAAAGCGTGGTTCGCTTTCGACGGTAACCTCGGCTGGAACTCTGTCAACGCCACGGTGTACAAAGAGAACGCAGACGGCAGCACCAACTGGGACGAGTACGGTTCTCAATGGGACGTAGACTGGATCATTGACCGCCTTGGACGTAAAGTTGACTGGGACGGAAATATCCTCGCGGAAGGATTCCCTGAAGCACAATGGGGTACAGTCCAGTTAAAGGATACCACAATCACCGGAGATTACAAGTTCAACTATGCAACCTGTAATCCTGTTGAGCATGGTGGTTATCTGATGGGTAGAAACGAAATGTGGCATAACCGCCCTGTCAACGTTCCTATCGAACTCGGATTCCAGGATAACGCTTCGGATGCAGAAACGTGGTGGTGTGATGTTAACTACGTGATGTACCAGATCACGGGTGAAAGAAAATACTGGCTATGCTGGCAGTCATGCCTGATGGTTTGCGATAACTACTCAGATATTGACCGTTTCGATAAGTTCTTCCGTAAGTCAACTTTTGCAAGCATCCCCTTCACTGATGGGATCAGCTATGACTATTCCTACCCTTCCACAGCAGTACCTGTGTATGGAAGAGACAGTGAAGGTTATATTACAATCATGCAGAACGTTGCGGCGCAGACGACCCTTGAACAGCAGGCGATCTGGTTCCGTGTTGACAAGAACTCTAAACTGAGAGTACAATTCTCCGGTAAAGATTCCTTAGGCAACGGACTCCTTTTCCGTCCAGAACTGGACCTGAACAAGACGAAGTCTGAAACAGGCACGGTAACATACCGCTGTGGTCTTCCACGAGGAACGGACTCCATTGTATCTATGGATATTCCTCTGTCAAATTTTGTCAGACTGACACCTCCAGGTGGCGGCAGCTACATCGTGGCAGATCCTCGTATTGTTGTCGATTGGGGTAGTAACACGGTTATTGACTTCCAGTATCAAACGGGTATCCTTGGCAGAATTAACGACCAGGCTTGCACACTGATCACTGATGGTGACGGTGGTTGTACAATAGGGTTCTGGCTGACAGACACCGAGAAGGCAGATCTTTCTTCCTTTACATACCGTTCTTATGCTGACAATTTCAATATCACTATCACCGACTCTGATAACTGGAGATGGTGGGCGATGGTTCCAGCTACCAATGGAGAATGGACAACTCTGAGCCTGACACCTACTAACTTCGTACTGAGCAGCTATCAGCCTGATCATCCGGAAACTGATCCTCAGCCAACGGCTATTAACCTGCACAATCTGTCGCAGATCAACCTTGCTCCAGATACAGACCCTGTTGATGGTGTAAGCGCTAAGATCGATTGGTATTGTGTGAATGCCGTTCCTGAGCTTTATAGCGGTACTGGTGGTGACGACTACACGATGTACTTCCGTGTTACTGTGTCCGGAGATAACCCTTATAATGCTAAGCTTGGTGATTGCACGATCATCGACTACAAGCTGAACAGTTTGTACTACACACCAGGTTTGATTCCATTCTCTAACATCAGTGACCCTAATACGGCACTTTATGACGGATGGCGTGGACTTCCTTACCCTGGATACCAGTACCCAACTCTGTACTGCTTCAAGGGTCTGGATATTGACTGGACAAGGCTTAATAATACCATCGACTTCTTGTACGATTCACAGATGTGGTTCTACAACGAATTCCATCCTGTGATGCCAGGCCCTATGGCCCAAGCGTTTGTTTGGGATCGTTGGGACGCAAGAAAATATGGTGAGCCAAACACTTTCACAATGAAGCACTGGAACGCTAAGGCGTGGGATGGTTACGAGGCGCGTGCATTCTTCTGTGTTTGTCGTTGTATCTATGAGCTATCTCAACGTGGTGAAACGATCCCTACGAAACTGTTTACGGTTGCGAAGAACTGGGTCGATTACCTCAAGTGGTTCCAGGATAACAACGAAGGTCGTACACCAACCATCTTTAACCCTGATGGTACGGTGCTGGCCCCAGAGGATGACTTTACGAGCCACATGTCTGCACTGTTCATGGGCGGAAGCTGTATGCTTGGAATGGCTGGAATGCGTACACGCATCCCGAACATCGACATCGTTATTGAGCGATGCTTTGACCTTATCCAAGAGAACTACATCATTCTGACCCCGAACCATCCAATGAACGGAAGCTGGTCTGTTGCTCCTCGTCCGGATACAGACAATGGGATGTTCTTTGGCTTCCACGCCGGAGAATTGTTAAGAGGGTTTGGACTGTACGCTATGTACAGAAACCTATCACGATAAGAGGAATTATGGCAGACCTATTACCTACAGTCAAGATCGCGGATCTTCCGACTACAACTCAAACCTTCGAGGGAGACTTCCTCGTTGTGGATCAGTCAGATGCAACAAGGAAGGCCACTTGGTCTTCCGCTCTGGCGGGTTTCAACGTAATGAGGCTGTTCTCTTTCCAAGATGGTGGAACATTAATCTCTGCGAAAGATCAGGTAATTGACCGCACCAACAACAAAGTCTACCAGTGGAACGGAGCATATCCTAAACTGGTTCCTGCAAACTCTTCCCCTGCTACCACAGGGGGTATTGGTCCTAACGGATGGTCAGTGAACGATCCAACCCTACGTGGAGACCTCTCAGGGACCGGAGGTTCAGCCCTAGTCGGTGGACCAGCAG